>JAESGW010000047.1_pt1 | contig 364315 bp, 366 predicted proteins | sample 9269791 | NCBI WGS metagenome assembly JAESGW01 (sample SAMN16773120, study PRJNA677053) | algae metagenome | isolation source: Aphanocapsa lilacina HA4352-LM1 and co-occurring heterotrophs from near cave... | place: USA: Maniniholo cave, near Haena, Kauai, HI | collected 2009-07-28 | reverse complement strand
GACTCTCCTTGCTCAGAAGAACAACACCAACAAAACAGAAGAAGTGAGTTTATTGTACTTGAAATGTAAAAAACATTTCTCTTCTAAAAACATAAAAAAACCATCTCTAATTTGAGATGGTTTTTTTGTAAAACTAACTAATTCTATTTTTTAATAAAAATATTCGTGTAAAACTTTTGTCCAATTTCATTCTCTCGAATAGAAATTCCAAAATGAGTATAATCACCTTCTATATTGTTTTTGTGATTAATACTTTTTAGCCAAGCTTTGAAAGCTGACTCTGGAGAATCGTAGTTGAAAGCAACATTTTCACCTACTTTTAAAGCTCCTAATGCTGCATGTAGGTTAGCTTGTCTTTGAGCAAAATTAGCATGACCAACTAAATTAGTTTCAACCATGTATTCTGTGTGCTCATAAGACTTATACGAAATGTGATTAATCTTGTTTAATTTATTAAGTCCTATTGAATCCCTATACCTATTAATTAAATCTAAAGTTGCATCTTCTGACTCATTGTAATCATAATGCTCTATAATTTCTATTGATTCAATTGAAGCTTCTTCTGGAGTAGAACAAGAAACTGTAGCGAATAAAACAACTGTTAAAGCTGCAATTATTCCTGAAAATTTTGCATTCATAGTAGGTTAAGATTTAATAAAAATTTAAAAGTTTAGGGCTAACTTTTAAATCTTGTTAATATTTATATTTGTTTTGTTGGTCTAAAGTATAAAATATTAACCTGCAAAAAAGCCTCAATTATAAGATATGCATACAAACAGTAAAAACTTTACGGTAAAACCATATTACGGAGCTAATCTTTGAATTTTCCAATTAAAATTATCATAAACAGTATAAATAATTCTATCATGAAGACGATTCGGACGTCCTTGCCAAAATTCTACAGAAACAGGTTTAACGATAAATCCACCCCAATTTTCTGGACGAGGAATTTCTTTACCTTCAAAATTTGATTCTAATTCTTTTAGCTTTGTTTCTAAAAAAGTTCTATCAGGAATAACTTCACTTTGAGGTGATACTAATGCTCCTAATTTACTTCCATCAGGACGTGAAGCAAAATAATTATCTGAAATATCTTTAGTGGTTTTTTCTGCAATTCCTTTAATGATAACTTGACGCTCTGCTATGGGCCAAAAGAAAGACAAACACACATTAGGATTTTGTAAAAGTGCTCTTCCTTTTTCAGAATTATAGTTGGTATAAAAAATAAATCCTTCTTCATTGAATTTTTTTAGAAGCACTACTCTACTTTTTGGAAAACCATCAAGACCAATTGTTGCAATTGTCATGGCATTTACTTCCCCTGCTCCATCAAATTCTTCTACTTCGTGAAACCATTTGTGGAATAAATTGATTGGATCTTCTGGAATTGATGCTTCTAGTAATTCGCTTTTTTCGTATGATTTTCTGTAGTTTCCTAAATCTTTCATTGTACACCTATAATTAATAAAACAAATTTACGAAGAATATACTTTATAAGTATGCCTAACAAAAGTTAAATAGCCCTGATGGGAATGGCATCTCATCTTCTGGGACGAGATAGAATGGACAGCAGGAAAATGGTAGCTAAATAAAGCCCAAGCGATTCGCTCCTAATTAAAACTCAAAACTTTTTCCGTCATCAGCAAGATGAATATTTTGAAATATGGTTTGTGCTTCTTGCTTAAACAATTCAATGTTACCGTATCGTGTGGAATAATGCCCCATTATGAGGTTTTTTACATTTGCTTTTTGAGCAATTTCGGCAGCTTGTTTAGCCGTTGTGTGCATGGTTTTTTCAGCCAAATGTGCTTCTGTTTCTAAAAATGTACTTTCGTGGTACAAAACATCTGCGTCTTTAATTATGGGTAAAATATCTTCGCTATAAACCGTATCGCTACAAAAAGCATAACTTTTTTCGTATTCAGGTTCAAAGGAAAGTTCTGTATTAGGAATGACTCTTCCATCGTCTAAAGTTATATCACCTCCATATTGGATTTTTTGATAATAACAAGTGTCAATCTTATAATTTTCAATGGCTTCGAGATTTAGTTTTCGCTTGCTATTTTTCTCTTTGAATAAATAACCATTCGTGTACACTCGATGTTTTAGAGGAATTGTTTTGACTTGCACTTTTTCGTCCTCAAAAACAATTTCGCTTTCAGAGGAACTCAATTCGTGAAAAAATAAATTATAACCTGTGTAAGAATTTGAAATTTTAAGTTGCAATAAGATAATTTCCTTAATTCCAACTGGTCCATATATATGTAAATCGTTTTCTCTGTTTAGCAAGGTGAAAGTGGAAATTAACCCAATCAACCCATAAAAATGATCTCCGTGTAAATGTGAAATAAAGATATGATTGATGCGAGAAAATTTAATTTTTTGTTTACGCAACTGCACTTGTGTACCTTCTCCACAATCTATTAAAAAATGTTGATTTTTAAGTTCTAAAACTTGAGACGTTGGATTGGTAAAAGTTCTCGGCGTGGCAGCGTAACAACCTAAAATGTGTATTTTCAATGTATTTGATTTCTAAATTCTGAATTCTAACTTCTAACTTCTAAAACCCTAAATCGCGTTCAATTTCTTCCATTTCTATAATATCGTGTGCTTCTAAAACAGAAGGAACAACGAGTAAATCATTTGGAATTTTATTAAAATCAAGATTTTCAGCTACAAAAACCATTGTTTTCTTTTCTTTTTTATGCATTTTTACTAAATCTTTGGCAAATTTTAAGTCTACAATTGTAAGATTTTCATCTTTTGTGACATCCAAAATTAGATTTTGATTTTTGTAACTGTTGAATTGGTTGGTAAGTTTTTCAATAAATTCAACAAAACTTCCATGAGTATCTTTGATGATGCTTGTATGTCCTTTTTGTTCTACTTTCATATTAAAATTAGAATTTAGAATTTAGAATTCAGAAAACTCTGAAATATATTATATTTATTGTTTAATCTTACTTGCCAAAAGATAAATCACAGCCATTCTAACTGCTACTCCATTTTCTACCTGATTTAAGATAACGGAATGATTGGAATCTGCCACATCAGAAGTAATTTCTACTCCTCTATTAATAGGTCCAGGATGCATAATCACAATTTCTTTGTTCAACGAATCTAGTAAATTTTTATCTAAACCATATTGTTGAGCATATTCGCGTGTTGAAGGAAAATAATTCACATCCAAACGTTCGTTTTGTACACGAAGCATATTGGCAACATCACACCATTCTAAAGCTTTTCTTAAATTAGATTCAACTTTTACTCCTAATGAATCAATATATTTAGGAATTAATGTATTGGGGCCACAAACTTTTACTTCTGCTCCTTGCATTTGAAGTGCATAAATATTCGACAAGGCTACTCTTGAGTGTAATATATCACCCACAATCACAACCTTTTTACCAGCAACATCGCCTAATTTTTCACGAATTGTGTAGCTGTCTAGCAAAGCTTGTGTTGGATGTTCATGTGCACCATCACCAGCATTTACAATACTTGCTTTAACATTATTGGCTAAAAAATGAGCTGCTCCAGGGTTACTGTGTCGCATTACAACCAAGTCTACTTTCATAGAAAGAATATTGTTGACCGTATCGATAAGTGTTTCTCCTTTTTTAACAGATGATTGAGCTGCGGAAAAACTAATAACATCAGCTGAAAGTCTTTTTTGGGCTAATTCAAATGATAATTTAGTACGAGTACTGTTCTCAAAGAAGATATTTGCAATAGTAATATCTCTTAATGAAGGTACTTTTTTAATGGGACGATTAATGACTTCTTTGAAATGATCTGCTGTTTCAAAAATTAAATCAATATCGTTTTTATTGATGTATTTTATGCCTAGTAAATGATTTACTGATAGTTCTTTCATTTAATTAGTTTGTTGTTTGTTGTTAATTGTCTTAATACTTAAATTTTAATACTAACCTTTCTTTTCCAAATAAACCGCATCTTCACCATCATTTTCTTGCCATTTCACTAAAACTTTTTCATCATTAATGGCATCAACTTGTCTACCTCTATAATCAGGTTGAATAGGCAAATGGCGACTAAAACGTCTATCTATTAAGGTCAAAAGTTCAATTTCTGAAGGTCTTCCAAAAGATTGAATGGCTGTTAAAGCGGAACGAATACTTCTTCCTGTGTAAAGTACATCATCAATAAAGACGATTTTTTTATCTTCAACTATAAAGTCAATTTCGGTTCTATTGGCTTCGAGTGGTTTTTCGTTTCTTCTAAAGTCATCTCTAAAAAAAGTAATATCTAAAAACCCTAATTTCAAATCTTTAATTTGATATTCTTCTCTCAAAATTGAAGCTAATCTATTGGCTAAAAAAGTTCCTCTTGGTTGAATTCCAATAAGAATAGTATTTGAAAAATCGAGATGGTTTTCAATTAACTGACAAGCCAAACGATGCAGTATGATATTGACTTCCTTTGCAGTGAGCAATATTTTTTGACTCATAATGTTGTGTTGTGTTTGGTTGGTAAAAATACATATTTTTTTGGATATTCAGATAACGGATGTTCAGAAAATAGATATCAGATTTTCAGATAATGGATTTTAGATTATTAAGAATACCTTAAATTTTAAGTAATTTATGATGTCATCTATGATTTCAACTACTTAATTTCAAAAAGTCAATCTGTATTTTAATACTATTCAGTGGCTTTAAGAAATATTTACTTTCATATTTTGCAAAAAACATATTTCTGAAAATCCATTATCCGAAAATCCGAAAATCAAAAAAAAATCTTCTATTTTTGCCTCATGGGAAAAAGACGTACAGAAAAAATTATTTTCGAAAACATAGAAGTTCTTGATGCTGGAGCTAAAGGAGTTTCAGTAGCAAAAGCACCTGAAGGACAAGTAATATTTTTACCAAATGTTGTACCTGGTGATATAGTGGACGTGCAAACTTTGAAAAAAAGAAAAGCTTATTTTGAAGGAAAAGCTATAAAAATTCATAAATATTCTGAACATAGAATTGAACCTGTTTGCCAACATTTTGGAGTTTGTGGAGGTTGCAAATGGCAAAACATGAAATATAGCCAACAATTATTCTACAAAAATCAAGAAGTTTTTAATAATTTGAAACGCATTGGTAAAATTGAATTACCTGTTTTTGAAACTATTTTAGGTTCAGAAAAACAATTCTTCTACAGAAATAAAATGGAATTTGGCTTTTCAGATTCCCGTTGGATGACCGATGAAGAAATTCAATCTGGAAAAGAATTTGACAATAAAAATGCTTTGGGTTTTCATATTCCAAGAATGTGGGACAAAATTCTAGATATTGAAAAATGTCATTTACAAGAAGATCCTTCTAATGCCATAAGAAATGAGATTAGAGCTTTTGCAAATGCCAATAATTTAACGTTCTTCAATCCCAGAAACCATGAAGGTTTATTGCGAACTTTGATGATTAGAACGGCTTCTACTGGAGAAATCATGGTTTTGATTCAGTTTTTTGAAGATGATAAAACCAATCGTGATTTATTAATGAATCATTTGGCTAAAACTTTCTCTGAAATTACTTCTTTATTGTATGTAATCAACAGCAAACCAAATGACACGATTTATGACCAAGAAGTAAAATTATTCAAAGGTCGAGCTTATATCTTAGAAGAAATGGAAGGTTTACATTTTAGTATTAATGCCAAATCTTTCTATCAAACTAACTCAGACCAAGCTTATGAACTGTATAAGATTACCAGAGATTTTGCTGGTTTAACAGGAAATGAATTGGTTTATGATTTATACACTGGAACTGGTACTATTGCTCAATTCGTAGCTAAAAAAGCGAAGAAAGTAATTGGAGTTGAAGCTGTTCCAGAAGCTATTTTAGATGCAAAAGCGAATGCAGAACGTAATAAAATAACCAATTGTGAGTTCTATGTTGGAGACATGAAAAATGTTTTCAATGATGATTTTATTGCACAACACGGTCATCCTGATGTTATTATAACAGATCCACCAAGAGATGGAATGCATAAAGATGTTGTAGCTCAAATTCTAAAAATTGCTCCAGAAAAAGTAGTTTATGTAAGTTGTAACAGTGCCACTCAAGCTAGAGATTTAGCTTTGATGGACGAGCAATACAAAGTTACACGTGTCAGACCTGTAGATATGTTTCCTCAAACGCATCATGTGGAAAATGTTGTACTTTTGGAGAAGAGATAGGAAAATAGTATTAAGATTTGAGTATTAAGTATTAAGACTTTTATAGCGTTAAATTATTATAATAGACAAGGTACAGATTGAAGAAATTGATTTTTTTGATTGAAATTGTTACTGACATTAAATATGAAAAAATATATCATTACAACACTAGTATTACTTTTTGCGGTTTCATTTTGGAATTGTGAGAAAGACGATATTTGTGCCGAAACAACGCCAACCACACCAAAACTTGTGATTGAGTTTTATGATGCAACCAACCCAACAACTTTAAAGAATGTAACTAATCTTGGAATTGTTGAACCAACTTTCACAACTGGATATGCTTTCAATGCAGTGAGTTTAATAACTATTCCTTTGAGAACTAATCAAGATGCTACTACCTTAAATTTTGTTTTAAACGGAAGTGATGATGATACAACAAATGATTTAACGGATCAAATTACCTTTAATTATAGTAGAATTGAAACCTATATATCAAGAGCTTGTGGGTACAAAACAACTTTTATTTTAAACGATACCGATGGATTAGTTATTCCAACTCTACCAAACTGGATTTCTAACTATGAAATTGTTCAAACAAACATAAATAACGAAGATGAAACACATGTCAAAATATATTTTTAGTCTAATTTGTCTTTGTTTTTCACTTCATTCAATTTCGCAAGTAAAAGACACCATCAAACAAAAAGAAAGCTACGGCATTCGAGTTGGAGTCGATTTGTATCGTTTGACAAAATCGTTCTACGATAAAAATTATCAAGGATTAGAATTTGTTGGAGACTATCGCATTTCTAAAAAGTTTTATATTGCTGGAGAGTTAGGTAATGAAGAAAAAACTGTTGATGATGATCGTTTTAATTTTACCACAAAAGGAACATATTTCAAAGTTGGTGTAGATTACAATTCCTATGAAAACTGGTTAAATATGGAAAACATGATTTTTGTAGGTATGCGTTATGGAGTAAGTTCGTTTAATCATACGCTAAACACATATACTATTTACGACACTTCAAATTATTATGGAATTACTACTCTTGAATCTGGTGAGAAGTTTGATGGTTTAAATGCCAGTTGGATAGAAATAGTTGGAGGTTTAAAAGCCGAAGTTTTAAATAATTTATATGTCGGTTTTTCGGTTAGACTTAATTATTTAGTTTCAAATAAAAAACCAGACAATTTTGACAATCTTTTTATTCCAGGTTACAACAGAACTTATGATGGAAAATTTGGAACAGGTTTGAATTATACATTGAGTTATATGATTCCCATTTATAAAAAAAATAAGTAACTTAGCTTTTTATTATAATCCAAAAAAATCTAAAAAAGAATGATAAATTTAGGAAAAGTTAATGAGTTTAGAAGAAAAATCACTAATTCACTAACCAATTCTTTAGGCAAGTCTTTATGTTCAATTTCAGATTTAAAACGGATTGATGATGTCTCATCCATCAAAAAAATCTTAATCATTAGACCCAATCATCGTTTAGGAAATATGCTTTTGATTACTCCTTTAGTGCAAGAAGTTCAAGAAATATTTCCAAATGCTACCATTTCATTTTTTGTAAAAGGAGGCTTATCACCTATTCTCTTTCAAAATTATGATAAAATTGACCGATATTATATTCTTCCCAAAAAGCACTTTAAAGAATTATTTACTTATTTAAAAAGCTGGTTTTCAATGATTTCAACAAAACATGATTTAGTTATTAATGTCGCTCAAATTTCCTCTTCTGGAAAATTAGCCACAAAATTTTCTAAAAGTAAATACAAGTTTTTTGGAAATGAATTTGATAATTTAATTAAGTTTTCCGCTGAGCAAAGTCATTTTGCTAAATTGCCTGTCTACAAGTTTAGAAATTATATTTACACTTCTCCTGAAGAAATTTATGCCAAACCCATAAAAGAAATTGATCTTAAACTTAGTGAAAAAGAATTAGCAAAAGGTAAATCTTTAGTTATTGAAATTATACCTAATCCATCCAAAGAAACTATTGCAATTTTTACATTTGCTACTGGTAATAAATGTTATTTAAAAAAGTGGTGGATGGAATTTTATGAAAAATTAATTTTAAATTTCCCCAATTATAATATCATTGAAGTACTTCCTGTTGAAAATGTTTCTCAAATTAATTTCAAAGCGCCAACATTTTATAGCAAAGACATTAGAGAAATTGCTTCTTTCATATCCAATACAAAAATATTTATTGGTGCTGATAGTGGCATGATGCACTTGGCCTGTGCTACAAAAACAAACGTAATTGGATTATTCTCTGTAACACCAAAAGAAAAATATGGCCCTTTTGGCAATAGAAAAATAGGAATCAATACCAACGAAGTTTCAAAAGATGGGATAATTGAAAGTGTTAAAAATATGCTTGAAAACAAAATTATTTAATCTCTCTTAACCCTTTTGTAAAAATCCATTTCATAAATATTTTTTCACCATCACCAGTTTTAACAGCTTGAAATTTTGGAGCTAAAATAGTTGAAATCACAAAACTTGTTGCTGCAATCCATAAGCCTTGCAAACCACCAAATGTCATGATTAAAGCATAAAAAATAATATAGAAAAAAGAAAATCCTAAAAGGTTAAATAAAAATGCTTTAGTTTTTTTACTCATTTTAAAGGTTTATTGTTTGTTGTTAATAGTTTTTTGAAAATCTGTAATCCGAAAATCCAATATCCAAATTAATCCACTTGAAACTTAGTTCTTTTACTTCCAGCATACATTTCATATTTTACGAAACGTGCTTCTAACTTTCCATTGAATAACTTGATTTTTCTTGAAGGTCTCAATCCCACAAACTTCAAAGCTTCTAAATTTGCTGTGATAAACCAAGCATTTGTATTGGAATAATTATTCTTTAAAGTATCTCCAATTTCTCTATAAAAACGCTCCATTTCAATGTTCAAACGCTCTCCATAAGGTGGATTGAAAACCATGTGTAAAGGACCTTCTGTTTGTTTTTCGGTTTCAAAAAAATTGGCTTCTCTAATTTTTACAAATTCGTCTAAATTGGCATTTTTGATATTGTCTTTGGCTTTAATTACTGCACTTGGAGCCTTATCATAACCTGTTATAGTGTAATGAAAATCACGTGTTTTCTTTAAAAGAGATTCTAAGATTTTATCAAATAATTCACTATCCCAGTCACTCCATTTTTCAAAAGCAAACTCTTTTCTGTTGATATTTGCCGGAATATTACAAGCAATCATGGCTGCTTCTGCCAAAATAGTTCCACTTCCACACATTGGATCTATGAAATGAGACGTTCCATCCCAACCGGAAAGCAACAACATTCCTGCTGCTAATACTTCGTTGATAGGTGCAATATTTGTAGCTGTTTTATAACCTCTTCTGTGCAAAGATTCGCCTGAAGTGTCTAAAGAAACAGTAACCAAATCTCTATCTATATGAACATGAATTTTCACATCTGGAAAATCTTTGTCAATATCTGGTCGAGTTCCTGTTTTTTCTCTAAATTGATCCACAATAGCATCTTTAGACTTTAAAGCCACAAACTGACTGTGATTAAAATGATCTGAATGCAAAGTCGTTTCAATAACGAATGTTTGATGTGCAGTTAAATACTTACTCCAATCAATTCTTTGAATTCCATCGTACAAAGATTTATCGTTGAAAGCTTTAAATTCGTTAATAGGTTTAAGGATTTTCAAAGCTGTTCGTAAGGCTAAATTGGCTTTATACATAAAACCTTTATCTCCATAAAAAGTCACTACACGAGTTCCTGCTTTGACTTTTTGAGCGCCTAATTGTGTTAATTCTTTTTCTAATAGTTCCTCAAATCCAAATAAGGTTTTGGCAACCATTTTAAAATTATCTTCCATCTTATAAAATTCCAAATATTAAAATTCCAAATTCCAAAAAGCATAAATCTTACACATCAACTCTAAATTTTGGAATAAGTTCAGCAAAAATACACTAATTTTGCCACTTGAAAGAAATGAATTTAGAATAAATGTCAGAAATAAACCAACAACCATCATCCATCAACAATAAACCATCAACTAGTTGGTTTGCTTCATGGTTTGATACCAAATACTATCATATTTTATACAAAGATAGAGATTACAATGAAGCTCAGACTTTTATGGATAATTTAACGCATTACTTAAATTTACCAGAAGAAGCTAAAATATTAGATTTAGCTTGTGGAAAAGGTCGTCATTCGGTTTATTTGAATTCTTTAGGTTATGATGTAACTGGAGCAGATTTGTCTGAAAACAGCATTAAGGAAGCGTCTCAACATGAAAATGAAAAATTGCATTTCAAAGTTCATGATATGCGTGATGTTTGTGATTCAAAATATGATGCCATTTTTAATTTGTTTACCAGTTTTGGTTATTTTGAAAATGATGCTGATAATCTTACCACTTTAAAAGCCATCAAACACAGTTTAACCGAATATGGTTTTGCTTGTATAGATTTCATGAATGTGGATTATGTGATTGAAAATTTGGTTCCAGAAGAAGTGAAAACAGTTGAAAATATTGATTTTCATATCAAAAGATACGTTAAAGACAATCACATCTACAAAGAAATTAATTTTAAAGATAATGGGGAACAATTTCATTTTACAGAAAGAGTTCAGGCATTGCGATTGGCTGATTTTGAAAAAATGATGGAAGAAGCTGATATATTTTTGCTAGATATTTTTGGAAATTACAAATTACAACCTTTCTACAAAAATCAGTCAGAACGTTTAATTATGATTTTTAAATAATGAATTACACTATATATTTATTTCCACTATTATCTGTTGTTATTGGTTATTTGATTGCTAATTTCATTCAACCTAAAAACAAAAAAAATCTAAAATTACTACTTGCATTTAGTGGTGCATTTTTACTTTCATTAACAGTAATGCATTTGTTGCCAGAAGTGTACCAAGCTGAAAGTCTTTTGCACGAAGGACACAATCACGAAGCACATGAAGGACATCATCATGGAACAAATACCATTGGATTGTTCATTATGATTGGAATTGTCTTTCAAATTATTTTAGAATATTTTTCAAAAGGTGCTGAACATGGTCACGTTCACGGACATGATAAAATGAATACCATTCCTTGGTTGTTGTTTTTCAGTTTGTGTTTACACGCTTTGTTAGAAGGAATGCCAATAAGTCAACACAACGAATTAGCCTACGGAATTGCCATACACCACTTCCCTATTGCCATTATTCTGACTTTATTTTTCATGAATGCTGAATTGAATAAAAAAGCCATACTATTCTTCATGTTGGTTTTTGCTTTTATGACACCACTAGGTACTTATGTTTCATCAAACTTAAGTTTCTTAACGGAATACTACACTCAAATTTCAGGTATTGTAATTGGAATTTTATTTCATATTTCATCAACTATTATTTTTGAAAGTAGTGAAGGTCACAAATTTAATTTAGCTAAATTGATTGCTATTGTTTTAGGAATTATTTTGGCTGTATTTGTTTAATACCATCAATTATTTATTTTTAAATCTAGGGCTAAATTTATTTATTTTGTATATTTGATTAAATTTTTAAAAAATGCAACCTAATTTATTAAATAGAATAACAATAAACCCAGATATATGTAATGGCAAACCCATTGTTAGAGGAATGCGAATTACAGTAGAAACTGTATTAGAGTTTTTATCAAATGGAGATTCTATTGATGCTATTTTAGAAGCTTTTCCTTTTTTAGAAAAAGAAGATATACAAGCTTGTATTGCTTTTGCTTTGAAGAATTTATCTACTACAAAAAATGACGTTCCATTAGCAAGTTAAATGAAAAAAAAGTTTTTAGTTGATATAAATTTACCTAAATTTTTTGGGTATTTCAATGATGAAAGTTTTGAATTTGTCTGTGATATCAATTTAAAAATGACCGATACAGAAATTTGGGAATATGCGCTAAAAAATGATTTAATTATTCTAACAAAGGATTCCGATTTTTACAATAAATTTTTACTTTCAGAAAATTCTCCAAAAATCATATATTTTTTAATCGGAAATTTTAATTTAAAACAACTTCACAACTACTTTAATAAAAATTGGATTTTCATTTCAAATGAAATTGTAAATTGTAAAATAATATTAGTAAAAGAAAATCATTTTGAATGTATAAAATAAATCCATGAACTTCACTAAAACCACAGAGCAAGCTTCCAAATACGAACATTTAGAAAAAATGTCGGTTTCGGAATTACTTTCCAATATCAATAACGAAGACAAAACAGTTCCATTAGCAGTTGAAAAAGCTTTGCCACAAATTGAAAAAGTAGTAGCAAAAGTAGTAGCTAATATGAAACAAGGTGGTCGTTTATTTTACATTGGAGCAGGAACTTCTGGACGATTGGGAATTTTAGATGCTTCGGAATGTCCTCCTACATTTGGAGTTCCTTTTGATATGGTAATTGGACTAATTGCTGGTGGTGATACTGCTATAAGAAGAGCTGTTGAAAATGCTGAAGATGATACACAACAAGCTTGGCAAGATTTAAGTTCTTGCATGATAACGGATAAAGATGTCGTTGTTGGAATTGCCGCTTCTGGAACAACTCCTTATGTAATTGGAGGTTTAGAAAAATGCAACGAAAACAACATCACTACTGCTTGTATTACTTGCAACGAAGGAAGCCCTTTATCGAAAGTAGCTCAATTTCCAATAGAAGTTGTAGTAGGTCCAGAATTTGTGACAGGAAGCAGTAGAATGAAAGCAGGAACGACTCAAAAACTGGTTTTAAACATGATTTCTACGGCAACCATGATTCAATTGGGAAAAGTGAAAGGCAACAAAATGGTGGATATGCAATTGAGCAATAATAAACTAGTGGATAGAGGTGTAAAAATGATCATGGAAGAAATTGATGTCGATTATGAATTAGCTTCTATTTTACTTAAAAAATATGGCAGTGTAAGAAATGCTGTTGACAATTATAAACCTTGAATCAATTAAATGATCAAAAGAAGAAAGACAAATTTTAAAGTCATTTTATTTATTGCAATAGCTATTTTGCTTTCAATTTGTAGTTTTCTTATTTTTCAAAACAAATCCTTTAAATACTGTTCTAATGAAAAATATTTATTAGGTATAAATGATTCCATAAAAGAAATTAAGTTAAACTTAAAACTGACAAAAGAAGAATTATTAGAAAATATAGAAAAACAATATGATTATGAGATTTCTGATAAACTATTAAATTGTAAGATAGAATTGCCTAATGGAGAATTTGTTGGATTTAATTTTATAAAAACAGTAAACACTACAAGCAGTATTTATTATACTTCAATTTATATTAATCGTGATAATCAGTTGTTATTAGAGGAAGAAATAATTAAATCAAAAGATTTAAAAAGTAAAATCTATAATTTACTTCTTAAGCAAAATTATTATGACAAGTTTAATTTATCTTTGGAATGGGAAAGAACATCTTCTTTAGAAACAATTGAAAAAGTATTAATACAAATTAAAGAAGCATATCAACTATATTATCAAACAAAAGCTGAGGAAAAATTTAACAAAAATATTTGTGAATTAAATGAAGAAGAGTTATCAGATATAAATAAAATTAGATATAGTTTAAACTTTGTTCAGATTATACCTAAACCTTCTATACCTATTAAAATTAATTAAAAAATGCCAACAAATAGAAAAATACTAGCCAAAGGAATAAAATATTTATCAGGTGCATTGCCATTACTTTTTATGGGACCAGTTGTCATAAATAGTGCTTTTAAAAATCAAGATAATCCTTATTATGAAATTGTTCTTGGAGTTGGAATATTATTGTGCGGATTGGCTATCTTTTTTATGTTTAAAGGAATAAATACAATCGTAAAAAGCTTATTTGATGGAGATAAATGATATTTACTTAGTCAGTGTAAAAAAGCAAATGCTTTACTACAAAACCATTGCCGAAAAAGCTCTTGAGCAATTGGAAGAAGAACAATTATTCATTTCAGTTAATGAAGACAAGAATTCAATTGCAACTATAATAAAACATATGTCTGGAAATATGCTTTCTAGATGGACTGACTTTTTAACTTCTGATGGAGAAAAAGAATGGAGAAAACGTGATGAAGAATTTGAAAATACAATTAATTCCAAAGAAGAATTATTGAACATTTGGAATACAGGTTGGGATTGTTTTTTTAAAGCTATTGAAGAGTTGAAACCTGAACAACTTTCGCAAATAATTTACATCAGAAATGAAGGACAAACTGCTTTAGATGCTATCAATAGGCAATTGGCTCATTATCCATATCACATTGGACAAATTGTTTTTTATGCAAAAATGTTAAAAAAAGAAGAATGGACAAGTCTTTCTATTCCAAAAAATAAATCCAACAGTTATAATGCTGAAAAATTTGCTCAAGAAAAAAGCAATAAACATTTTACAGATGATGAACTAAAAAAGTTACAATAACAAGGCAAGTTCAAATACAAATATAAAATCAATTACAATATCAATCATGAAGATTACCCTAAAACCCACAACCTATTACCTATTACCCATAATCTTCCTATTTTCGTCATGCTACAACCAAGAACGCAATTGTAAGGATTTTAAAACCGGTAAATTCAAATCAGAAATTGTGAGTGAAGGCAAAAAATTAATCACAACTTTTGAACGCAATGATTCTATCCAAATTGAAACTTTCAACAATATAACTGATTCATATAATGTGCGTTGGAACAATGATTGTGAATATATCATCAAAAATAGTAAACCCAAGAACATGGCTGAGAAAAAGGCTGTTCATGTAAAAATATTGACTACTTCAAAAAATTCTTATACATTTGAATACAATTATGTAGGCGAATCCCTAAAACAAAAAGGAATCGCTTATAAGCTAGACTAACCTTTTAAACAAATAAACAATTAAACTTTTTCTAATGGAAATACTTTCAAACCCAGATGCTTGGATTGCCTTATTAACCTTGACTTTTTTAGAAATTATTCTTGGTATAGACAATATAATTTTTATTTCAATTGTAACAGGTAAATTGCCCGAAGAAAAACGTAAAAAAGCCACCAGAATTGGATTGTTTTTAGCTATGTTTATGCGTATTGCCATGTTATTTGGTATAACCTTATTAATTGCCATGAAAGCTCCTTGGTTTAGCTTTGATTTTGGTTGGTTTTCAGCCGAAATTACAGGTCAAGCTATGATTTTATTATTGGGTGGACTTTTCTTAATTTATAAGAGTACAAAAGAAATTCATGAAAAAGTAGATCACAAAGGTGAAGGCGAAAAAGAATTAAAAACTTCAGCAGCTAAGTCATTTGGTAGCGTAATTGGTCAAATTTTGTTAATTGATTTGATTTTCTCTGTTGATAGTATTCTAACAGCCGTTGGTATGACAAATGGTGTTGAAGGTGCTTTAATCATCATGATTACTGCTGTTGTAATTTCTGTTGGAGTAATGATGCTTTTTGCAGTTCCTGTTGGAAATTTCGTCAACAAAAACCCTTCTATACAAATTTTGGGATTGGCTTTCTTAATCTTAATTGGTTTTATGTTAATCACAGAAAGCATGCATTTATCTAATGCAGAATTAGCAGGTCAACATGTTGGTGCAGTTCCAAAAGGATATTTATATTTTGCCATTGCATTCTCTTTAGCTGTTGAATTTATTAACATGAAAATGCGAAGTAGAAAATAATCGCAAAAAAATAATTAAATCATGTAACAATTTTCATAGTGATGAATCAAAAGGTAAAACTTTAAAATCACATCTTATGAAAACTGTTACATTTTTTATTTTATCGCTAGTTAGTGCATTACTAACATCTTCTTTTGCACAAGAATCATTTGAAGTTACTGTAAAAGGCAAAGGCGAACCCATTTTATTATTCCCAGGTTTTGGATGCACTGGTGACGTGTGGAACGATACTGTTGCTGAATTATCTAAAACTAATGAATGTCATGTATTTACTTTTGCTGGTTTTGGTACTGTTAAACCCATTGAAACTCCTTGGTTGTCCAAAATAAAGGAAGACATTATTGAATATGTGAAAACCCATAAACTGCACAAACCAACATTGATTGGTCATAGTTTAGGAGGCACATTGAGCTATTGGTTAGCATCTTCCGAACCAAATTTATTCAATAAAATTATTGCTGTGGATGCTCTTCCATGTTCGGCTGCACTTATGATTCCTAATTATAATGGTGAAATAATTCCTTATAATAATCCTCAAAGTACAATAATGTTAGAAATGGATGAGGAATCATTTCAAAAAATGAATAGTCAAACCGTAAGTTTTATGTGTTTGAACACTACCAAACAAAAGGAGCTTGTTGAAATGATGAATATGGTTGATAAAAAAACGTTTGTTTATGGCTATATTGATATGCTAAATTTAGACCTAAGAGAAGAAATAGCCAAAATTAAAATTCCAGTTGTTATATTAGCTGCCACATTTCCAGATAAAGCAACTGTAGCAAAAACGTATCAAGTACAATTTGAAAAATTACCAACTGTCAAAATTATTTATGCAGATAATGCTGCTCACTTTGTGATGTTTGACCAACCTGAATGGTTCATGAAAACCCTTAATGAAAATTTAAATTAAATTGGAAAAAGAAGCTCAATTTAACGCACTATTTCACCAACACTATAATAAAGTTCTCAGGCTTTGTAGAGGTTATTTTAATGGTGATACTGATATGGCTTCAGATGCTACACAAGAAGTGTTTATCAAAGTGTGGGAGAATTTAGATTCGTTCAGAAATGAATCTACTATTAGCACTTGGATTTTTAGAATTTCAGTAAATACTTGCTTGATGTATTTGAGAAAAAAGTCAACCAAAAAAGAAATTAATACAACTCTTTTTCCTCATATTGAAACCGATATCTATACAACTGAAATTGAAGAAAAAATGAATAAAATGTATGCTTGTATTCAAACTTTAGAAGAGACCAATAAAATGATAATATTAATGGTTTTAGAAAATCTTGAATATACTGAAATTGCTAAAGTAATTGGCATAAATGAAGAAACACTTAGAGTAAGAATTCACAGGATAAAAAACAGTTTAACTAAATGTGTACAAAATGAACGAGTTTAATCAAATACAAGAAATTTGGGGTTCACAAGAAGTCTCAAAACCTAACTATAATGCAGCTGAACTAATCGATAAAGCGAAAAAACAAACTAAAAAACTAAAATTAAATCACTATTGGACAATTGCAATTATTTCATTGACAACTTTTGTCTTACTATTTTATTTTATTTGGACAAAATCATATCAATTTAACACGCTAACCATTGGATTAGTTTTGATGATTGCAATGCTAATTATTAGGATTTTTTTAGAAATAAATAGCGCAAAAAAACTAAGGAATATTAAACCTAATTTATCCTTTATTAATTATTCTATTGCTATAAAACGATTTTATAAATGGCGAAAAAAAATTCATTATATATTTACACCTATTATTTATGGCACCTACTTTATAGGATTTACAATGCTTTTACCTGCATTTAAAGCTAATTTTAGCAACTGGTTTTTTATTTATTGCTTGATAACTGGCTATGGTTTTTTTATTCTATTTGGCATTTTCTTAATTGCTCAAATAAAAAAAGAAATACAATTAATTGAATTTTTAAACAGTATAAAATAAAACCTCAATTCCATTAAACTAAAAATCTCATCTGTATAAAACACAAATGAGATTTTTTTTGATAAAATATCTTGGTTAATGACTCACGTTAGAGTTAGCCACTACTTTAAACATTGTATTAAACGTAAGATTAATTTCATTTTGAATATTTTCTCCTGAACCTCTCCATCTTTTGATTATAACACCATTTTTGTCAATCAATATTTTTTGAGGTATTGAATTTACAAAATAGGCATCTAATAGAGGAAAATCATTCATAATTACTGGAATATTTTTAAACATTTCAATTTTATGATAGTCAATAGCTTTTCTCAAAATTTCAATATTATCATCAATTGAAATGTTCACTATCTCAACTCCATTTTGATGATGTTTTAAGTAGATATCTTTTAAGAAAATCATCTCTTCAGCACTTGTTTTTGATGCACTATTCCAAAAGGTTAGTAATACATATTTGCTGTTTTTGTATGAAGATAAACTGGTAGTAGTATTTCTAATATCTTTTACTATAAAATCTGGAGCTTCTGCACCTATATTACTATTTTTGAAGTTGACCAAAAACTCTCTCATTTCAAGACCCTTTGGGCTATTTTGCAAATCAAACGTCAAAGAACTGTATAGAGAATTAAAAACTTCGTATTTGTCAGCAGCTTCACGTTTTGTAACTTTATGATGCAAAATATCTAAAGAAACAGGATTTGAAGGATATTGTTTGATAAAACCAAATTCATTGTCTAATTCTTTATTTGCGTTTTTATCTGAAACAACATCTAATTCTTGAATTTTCTTGTATAAATTTCTTTTAATGACAGTATCTGTTGTATATCCTATTTTTTCATAAATTGCTTTGTAAATTGTGGTTAACGAATCTCTAGTTTTAAAAGTAGGTTTGTGAATTTCGTTTAACTTATTTAAAATTTCTTTTTGCAATTTGGCATCTTGAGCATTTATTGTTAAGGATGCTAAAAAAATAAATGAAAAAACATAATTTAGTTGTAAGACTTTCATGTTATTTTAGATTTGAGTTTTTGAATAGTTTATCAACAATAAATTTAGATGATTTATTAACAACTAAACTTCATAAATTAATGAATTATTTGTAAATTATTAACAATTAAAAGCCACTTTATTAACAATTAAAAGCCACTTTATTAACACTTTATCAATAAAAAACCATTCCAAAAATCTTACTCTAAAGACAACGTTATTTGACCATCATCTTCCAAATCGGTTTTAATATCTTCAGAAACATTGTCTTCATCATTCACTTCCATCTCTTCAGGAATTTCCTCAACTGGTTCTTCAAAAGGCAAAGGCTCTAATAAATTGATTTGTTTCACCTTATCAGTTGTCAATTGATTACCTAGAGCTTTAATTCCTTTTACAGCAATAAACTCTTCTAAATTAACTTGAATGGTTTCTTTTTGTTCTCCTTTTACTTTGGCAAAAATGACCTCAGCCATAGGTTTCCAATCTGTTGAAACGATTTCTAATTGTGATTTATCGTGTTCTGAAATGAAAATTTCTTCTTTATTCTCATTTTCTATTAAGAAACGTTTTACGTAATAACGGTCTTTTTCTCCATCGTAATAAATGGCAGAAATAGGCTTATTAGGATTCCATTTTTCCAAAACAATCATATCTTCATCAAAATGTGTTGATAATTCTGGTATAATGGTTTTTAGTTTTCCAGTTTGATTGATGATTAGCAATCTATCATTAGGTCTAAATTCACCTAACAACTCACCTCTTCCATCTACATTTAATCTTTGAACAGTATCATCAAACCACACTTTTCTTGGTCGAAGAGTGGAAATTCCTTTCTCCTTCAATTCAATTTTCTTGATAGGATATTTGGTAACAGTGTTTCCTTTTGAACTTCTACCTTTAATGATAATTTCAGAAAAATCCATATCCCATTTTAATTTCTTAACACTTCCCACTTGACGCAGCAAAATGGTTACTGTTTCCGCTTCTCCATTTGGATTGGCTGTGAAATATAAAATTTGAGAACCAGGTTTTTCTTGAGTCAAATGATAGTCTTTATCACGAGTAATTCCAGAAACATTGAAACGTTTTACAAAAGAAGCTCCGTTTTTTCCATCGCGATAGATTACATTATAAATCGTTCGCTTGTCATTTTTATCAAAAATTGCAATGTGAATGATGTCTTTTCCAACGAATTTTTTCTCATCTACTTTGGTAATAATCATTCGCCCATCTCGCAAGAATACAATTACATCATCAATATCAGAACATTCTCCTACATATTCATCTTTCTTCAAACCTGTTCCTAGGAAACCTTCTTCTTTGTTGACGTATAGTTTTGTATTTCTTAAAACTACTTTTGTGGCTTCAATGTTTTCAAAACTTCTCAATTCGGTTTGACGTTCACGACCTTTTCCATATTTATCTTTCAACATTTGGAAAAAAGCAATGGTATAATCAATAATATTATCTAAATCATGTTTCACACGTTCCATTTCAGCTTCTAATTTTGCAATTGCATCATCAGCTTTGTCTGAATCGAATCGCGTAATACGAATCATTGGAATTTGCGTTAATTTTTGTAAATCTTCATCATTAATTTCTCTAACAAAATCCTTCTTGAAAGGCTCAAAACTCTTATATAAATATTGGTATAAAGATTCTCTGTCGGAATACAATTTGAAATCTATGTACATTTCTTCACGAATGAAAATTTTCTCTAAAGTGGAGAAATGCCATTTATTTTCTAGTTCATCTAACTGAATTTCAAGTTCACGTTTTAGCAATTGAACGGTTCTGTTGGTCGAAATTTTCAACATATCAGAAACGCCTATGAATAAAGGTTTGTTATTTTCAATTACACATCCTAAGGGTGCAATGGAAGTTTCACAAGCTGTAAAAGCATAAAGCGCATCAATTGTCTTATCTGGAGAAACTCCTGGATGCAAATGAATTAAGATTTCAACCTCAGCAGCTGTGTTGTCTTCAATCTTTTTGACTTTAATTTTTCCTTTTTCGTTGGCTTTCAAAATACTATCAATCAAAGTTGATGTATTGGTTGAAAATGGAATTTGGGTAATAACTAAAGTTTGTTTATCCAATTGACCAATTTTTGCACGCACACGCACTCTTCCGCCACGCAAACCATCGTTGTAATTAGAAACATCAGCAATTCCAGCTGTTGGAAAATCTGGAAATAAAGTGAATGGTTTTCCTTTTAATATTTTTATAGAGGAATCTATTAATTCATTGAAATTGTGTGGTAGCACTTTTGTGGAAAGTCCAACCGCAATTCCTTCTGCTCCTTGTGCTAAAAGTAATGGAAATTTTACTGGAAGATTAACTGGTTCAGCTCTACGACCGTCATAAGAAGTTCCCCATTCGGTAATCTTTGGAGAAAACAAGATATCGTGACCTAATTTTGAAATTCGTGCTTCAATATAACGAGAAGCTGCTGCACTATCACCAGTGAGAATGTTTCCCCAGTTTCCTTGCATATCAATTATCAGTTCTTTTTGACCGATTTGCACCATGGCATCACCAATACTGGCATCACCGTGAGGATGATATTGCATGGTGTGTCCAACGATATTCGCTACTTTGTTATAACGACCATCGTCCAACTCTTTCATGGAGTGCATAATTCTACGTTGAACTGGCTTAAAACCATCTTCAATAGCAGGCACAGCACGTTCTAGAATTACATACGAAGCATAATCTAAAAACCAATCTTTGTACATTCCTGTTACTTTCGTAATGGTATCTTCTGGATTTTCGTTGTTTTCATAGAAATGATGTCCTGATGAAACATGAATATCATCAAAAGCTTCCTCATTACTGGAATTATCCTGATTATCTATATTCTCGTCTTCGTTTGGAATGATGTTATCTTCTTCTTCGTCTTTCATTTTTATGCTGAATTATTCAGTATTTAAATTTAATTTTCAATCAAACGTTTAAACTCTTCTTTTGTAGGAAGAATAGTTTTGTATTTACTTGCAAATATTTGTTTGTTATTTTCTGGTAATGTATATTCTACTACCAAGTCACTCTTATTTTGACAAAGTACAATTCCTATTGTATTATTTTCGTCTTCTAAACGCTTATTTCTATCATAATAATTCACATACATTTGCATTTGACCTATATCTTGATGTTTTAATTCACCTATTTTCAAGTCAATTAGTACAAAACTTTTAAGTACTCTGTTGTAGAATACTAAATCAATTCTGAAATGTTTCTCATCAAATGTTATTCGTTGTTGACGTGCTACAAATGTAAAACCTTGACCTAATTCTAATAAAAAGTGTTCTAACTTATTAATTATTCTTTCCTCTAATTCATTCTCAGAATAGTGATGCAATTCAGGCAAACCCAAAAATTCCAATATGTAAGGATCTTTGATGATATCTCTTGGATTTTCTATAATTTGACCTTCTTTGGCTAATTTTAAAATTCCTTCTTTATCTCTACTCAATGATAATCTGGAATATAGAGCTGAATCATATTGACGTTTTAATTCTCTAACACTCCAATTGTTCTTTTCTGTTTCGATTTCATAGAAACTTCTTTCGTTTTCATCATCAATTCGCATTAAAAAAACATAATGTGTCCAAGTTAATTTAAAAAAAGAAATCAGTGTCTGCACTTTTGAATTTTCCAATTCCCCAGTCACTGACTGGGAATTTATATATTGAGATTTCCCAGTCATTGACTGGGGAATTTGAGAAGAAGCATTTACAATACTCAAAATTCTATTTAGTGATGATGAATTTGAATAAATCAAAAAAAACTTCCTCATATTTTCCAAATTAATCACGGAAAATCCTTTTCCAAACTCTTTTGTTAATTGATCTGAAAGCCCTTTTAATACTTGTTTTCCGTATTCTGCTCGCTCTTTTCCATTTTGTTCTTCTTCTACAATCATTCTTCCTATTTCAAAATAGGTATAAACCATTGTTGAATTTAACGCACGCAAAACTTGTTGCTGTGCATTTTTTAATAAAATAGCAACTTGATGAAATAAACTTTTATGTTGAATTTCTTTTGGCAAACTAATTCATTATTACTCTTTCTCAATCACATCCAACTCCACCTTCAAATTATTGATAATAAACTCTTGTCTATCAGGTGTGTTTTTTCCCATGTAGAATTCTAGTAACGTTTCGATTGATGTGGCTTTATCTAACATGATTGGATCTAATCTTATGTCTTGTCCGATAAAATGCTTAAACTCATCCGGTGAAATTTCTCCTAATCCTTTGAATCGGGTGATTTCTGGTTTTGGTTTTAGCTTTTCTATGGCATTTACTCGTTCTTCATCGCTGTAACAGTAAATTGTTTCTTTTTTGTTTCTAACTCTGAATAAAGGCGTTTGCAAAATATACAAATGACCATCTTTAATCAACTCTGGAAAAAACTGTAAAAAGAACGTAATCAACAACAAACGAATGTGCATTCCATCGACATCGGCATCAGTTGCGATTACGATATTGTTGTAACGCAAATCGCCCATGTCTTCTTCAATGTTTAAAGCAGCTTGTAATAGATTGAATTCTTCGTTTTCATAAACAATCTTTTTTGACATGCCATACGAATTCAAAGGCTTTCCACGCAAACTGAAAACCGCTTGTGTATTTACATCGCGACTTTTAGTAATGGAACCTGAAGCTGAATCTCCCTCTGTTATGAAAAGGGTGCTTTCTAAACTTCTTGGGTTTTTGGCATCGGTTAAATGTACTCTACAATCTCTTAATTTTTTATTGTGTAGACTGGCTTTTTTGGCTCTGTCTTTGGCTAACTTACGAATGCCTGATAATTCCTTACGTTCTCTTTCAGCTTGTAAAATCTTACGCAATAGAGCATCAGCTACTTCTGGATTTTTGTGTAAGTAGTTATCAAATTTGGTTTTGATGAAATCATTGATGAATGTACGAACTGTTGGACCATTTGGACCAATATCTGTTGAACCCAATTTGGTTTTCGTCTGACTTTCAAAAACGGGTTCTTCTACTTTTACTGAAACTGCTGAAACAATCGATTTACGAATATCAGAAGCTTCAAAAGGTTTGTTGTAGAATTCCTTGATGACTTTAACAATTGCTTCTCTAAAAGCACTTAAATGCGTTCCACCTTGTGTGGTATTTTGTCCGTTTACAAACGAATGGTATTCTTCTGAATATTGCGATTTACTGTGCGTTACGGCAATTTCGATATCTTCACCTTCTAAGTGAATAATTGGATACACCATGTCTTCTTCAGCGATGTTTTCTTCCAATAAGTCTTTTAGACCATATTCAGAAACATATTTTTCACCGTTGTAGTAAATGGTTAAACCACGATTTAAGTAACAATAATTTTTAAGCATCTTGATGATGTACTCATTGCGATACTTATAATTTTTGAAGATGGTTTCATCCGCTACGAAAGATACTTTAGTTCCTTTGCGTTTGGTTGATTCTTGAACTTCTTCTTCTATGGTAAGATTTCCAGCAGAAAATTCGGCTGCTTTTTGTTGGTTATCTCTTACGGATTCTACTCTAAAATAATTGGAAAGTGCGTTTACGGCTTTGGTTCCGACACCATTTAAACCTACTGATTTTTTGAAGGCTTTGGAATCGTATTTTCCACCAGTATTCATTTTGGAAACTACATCTACCACTTTTCCTAAAGGAATTCCACGACCGTAATCACGAACGGTTACCATTTTATCTTTGATAGTGACTTCAATGGTTTTTCCTGCACCCATGACAAATTCATCGATACAGTTATCGATTACTTCTTTGATTAGGATATAAATACCATCATCTGGAGACGAACCATCACCAAGTTTTCCGATGTACATACCAGGACGCATTCGGATATGCTCCTTCCAATCGAGTGAACGTATGTTGTCTTCGTCGTATCTAGTTTCTACTGCCATTTGTTGTATAGGAATTTGTGCTAATATACTCAAATTGACTCCAATTTTAAAGGTCTAAAACCATAAGATATTAAGAATGTTATTCACAATTTGGAAGTCAGAAGTTAGAAGTTTGAATTTAGAAAATGTAAGAAAATAGAGAACAGATTTTTGGATGGGAAAATTGTTTATATTTGTTTCTAATTACTTACAAATGATTATAAACAATTGTAGACGTTTGTTAGTTGCTTATATATACAAGTTAGCCGTCATTCAAAAAAGACCCTGCAAATATGATAATGCCATCTGACAAAGAATACACACAGACAAAAAGAATAAAACTTGGAACTGAAAAGATGAAATCCGAGTTTGTTACACTTGCAGAATGGATTGACAAAACTTTTGATGTTAAAACAATCAATATTATATACGACACACTTTATGACAAGAAACCAAGAGTTCAAATTTGTTTTGAATACGAGAAAGAAAAGAATAAATTTTTAACTTCTGACATCTCATATTTTGACAAGACAAAGCAAAAATTAATAGCAGAGAAATTTAAAGAAACCATTGAACAGCAAGGTTTATCAAAAACTACAAATTCACTTCTGAATTTCTTAAAACCAAATCAGATTGGTAAGTATCAGACAGAAAATGTTTTTGTGATTTACGGAGCATTTGAACCAGTTGCAAAACAAGAGGTAACATACAAAATAACAAAAGAACAGACAGATAAATTTATTAACTCATTTAACAATAAAGACATTTGGACAATTTCAATTGGTTTTACAATCCCGACATTTTTTATGTTTACAGACGAAAAAGTTAAAGAGTATGACAAACCAAAAATTAAAAAGATATGGGCTGACAAATACTTTGACTTTATAAAACCTTTTGACGAATTTGACTACTTCAAAAGAGAAGACATTCAAGTATATTTGGACAATAAAGAAAACTTTGACAAAAATTACGAGAGCAATTGGTATTATTATTACAAATAAAACGACAAATAAAAAAAAGAACGAACGGCTAACAAGGGTTTTGCAATAGTGGGGCGAAACTGCAAAGTTCAACGGCAGTTCTTCGATTGAACTTTTGTGCAAAATTGAAGATTTGTGCTTCGATTGCCCCACCATCGCAAAGCCCCGAAACGTTAAAAATATCAAACCAAAAAAAACCTGCAATCAAAATCACAGGTTTTTCTATTTTCTGTTTATTTAAAAAACACTCATTTTCAACAAAACTTCACTAAAACCAAATAACAATAGTTTTTATATATTTGCTTTACACAAGTCATTCTTTTAAAGTTATTACAGCTTGTGTTTTTTAATGTTATGAAAATCATTACTTTTTGCTCGTTATTCATTGTTTTTGGTTTTAAATTAAACGCTCAAATTGGTGCTGTAAACTTCATAGATACAACTGTACCTACTGCTGGTATCAGTAAAATTTTGTCTTATGATTTAAACAATGATGGGTTTAAAGATATTATCACTTCAACAACTGGGACAAATGGTAGATTAGGTTTTTATACCAATCAAACAAACGCTACTTTTTCTGCTTTCAATCTAATTGAATCTTTTGAGTTTTGTAGAGGCTTTGCAATGGGTAATTTTAACAATGATAATATATTAGATATTGTAGCTATTGGTAAACCAACAAACGAATCAAAAGTTTATTTAAGTATTAATGGTTCCTATTCTAGTTTCACACTTGATACCCATACCATGATTTTAAATGATGTAGTTGTGGCTGATTTTGACCAAAACAATTTGGATGATATTGTCATCATTGGGCAACACTCTATTGATTTTTATAGAAATAACGGTTTAGGAAGTTTTACTAAAGAAGCTATTTTAAGTACAAGTACATCACCAGTTGTGTTGGAGTGTTTGGATATAGCCATAAAAGACATGGACAACGATGGTGATATGGATATCATTTCGGGCGAAACGGCTGGTTTAGTGATATATACCAATAATGGAAATGCTGTTTTTACACCAAATTATTATTCCACAACAACTGAAGTCTTTTTTTTAGTACATTCTTTTGACGTTGACAATGATGGTGATTTTGATGTAGTGGGCAGAAATGGTGCTAGTCAAGTAAAATGGTTTAGCAATAATGGAAATGGTGTGATGACTTATGAAGCTACGCTTTCAACTGTTCCCAATCTTATTTCATTAAGTTCAATAGATTACAACAATGATGGACTTGAGGACATTTACGCATCTTACACCAATCATATTGCTGTTTTTGTCAATGATAGTAATCATTCTTTTACAAACGCAATTAATATGCATCAAAATTCTGGTTTAATTATGGGTCAAGTTGCTATTGCTAATATTGATAATCTTGGAGGTTTAGATTATGTTTGGTCTGGTGGTAATAATACTTTAGCCTTTCATCTAAATCAGACAACTTTAGGATTAAATCACAATAATTTAAATGCTTTAACTCTCTATCCAAATCCTACTGATGGAATTTTAAACATATCTGAACAAGTTGAAAAGTTAAGTATTTACACCATCATTGGAGAAAAAATAATGGAAACCTCAAATGCAACTACTATTGATATTGCAAACTTATCAGCTGGCATTTATTTGATTTCAATAGAAAATGATGGAAAAAATAGTTTTCAAAAAATTGTAAAAAATTAATTTAGTACTGAAAACTGAAAGTTTATATCAATTCATTAATCTGTTAAAAACAAAAAAAACCTGCAATAAAATCACAAGTTTTTCTTTGTTCTATACTCTTTGTTCTTTGTTCTATACTCTATTTTCTAAAAACTACACATTAAAACGGAAATGCATCACATCCCCATCTTTAACGATATATTCTTTTCCTTCTACTCTTAGTTTTCCGGCTTCTTTTACTTTAGCTTCTGTTCCGTAAGTTACATAGTCTTCATAGGCAATTACTTCTGCTCTAATGAATCCTTTTTCAAAATCGGTATGGATAACTCCAGCAGCTTGTGGTGCTGTATCTCCAACGTTGATGGTCCAAGCACGAACTTCTTTTACACCAGCTGTGAAATAGGTTTGTAAGTTCAATAATTTATAAGCAGCACGAATTAAAACGGCTGAACCTGGTTCTGTCAATCCCATATCTTCTAGGAAAACTTGACGTTCTTCGTAGCTTTCTAGTTCAGTAATATCAGCTTCTGCTCCTACTGAAAGAATAATTACTTCGGCTTGTTCGTCTTTTACCAAATCACGAACTTGCTCTACATATTGGTTTCCGTTTACTGCTGCTGATTCATCTACATTACAAACATACAAAACTGGTTTTGTGGTAATCAATTGAAATTCTTCCATCAAAGCTTCTTCGTCTGCATTTTGAGGCACAACAGTTCTTGCTGATTTGGCTTGTAATAAGGCTTCTCTAATTCGGTCTAAAAGAGCTTTTTCGGTTTGTGCTTCTTTGTTTCCTGTTTTGGCTGCACGATTGGTTTTTTCTAAACGTTTTTCAACGGTTTCTAAATCTTTCAATTGCAACTCAATATCAATCGTTTCTTTATCACGAATTGGATTTACGTTTCCATCAACGTGTACAATATTATCGTTATCAAAACAACGCAATACGTGAATAATAGCATTACATTCTCTAATATTTCCTAAGAATTGATTGCCTAAACCTTCTCCTTTACTTGCTCCTTTTACTAAACCAGCAATATCTACGATATCAACCGTTGCCATTTGCACACGCTCAGGTTTTACTAATTCTTCTAGTTTTGCGATTCTTGGATCGGGTACGTTTACTACTCCTATATTGGGTTCTATGGTACAAAAAGGAAAGTTAGCACTTTGCGCTTTTGCATTGGATAAACAATTAAATAAAGTTGATTTTCCTACGTTTGGTAATCCTACAATTCCTGTTTTCATATTTTTAGTTTTCAGTTAACAATTTAGCGTTAACAGTTTTAAATCTTTTTTGAAATAAAAGTCTGCAAATATAGAAAATGTAATTTTACTTTCTCAAGTTATTGATAATATCTTTTTCGGTTTGGGTCAACAAAACACCTGTATCAACTTCCCAATATTCGGTGAGAACGCTGTCTTTTTTATTAAGTAGGGTTTTGTCTTTGAAAATCTCAGTGTCTTTATACTTAAAAATAGTAGTTCTAAACTCTGTGGTGATTAAATAATTGGTTACTTCAAACGTTGTTTCTTTTTTATTTTTATCCATTTTAAATCCAATTTCCTCTTTTGAATTGGCCAGATAATATTCTTTAGATTCTAATCTATAAGTAGTTTTAAAATAGGATTTGTAGATTTTTCTATTTTTAAAGTCCAATAAACCAGCATTCTTTTCGGCTCTGTCTGCTGGAAGTGATGAAGAAACTTCTAATATCAACTTTCTTTTGCTTTCGTATAATATGGAATATTCAGACAAAAAACCATCAACTGTTGAATAGGGCTTTACTCGAATAACCAAATAGTCTTCATTTTGTGGATAGGTTACCAATTGAAAATCGTATTTTTTCTTGGCTTTGGCATCTAAAATTTCATTCAAATATTTGAATTGATAATAGTTTTCCATCAAATTATTAAGGTTGTAACCTAATAAATCTTTATCAAACTCATCGACTAAACCTATGGTTCTATTTTGTTCAACTAAAATATCGGTTTTAATAGCTTTCTTATCTTCTACTATTTGAAAGTTGACCAAACCGTCGTTATAGAATGAATAGGCATTATCTCGCTTAAAAAACTCTCTGGTGTAAACCCTCAAATTAGCTGGAACTGTTAACTTTTTTAGTGAATTTTTAATTAAATCTTTTAGAATATCTTGTGGATGTTTGTCTGTTAAAATAACGTCTTCTAGCACTTCGGTAACTCTTTCTAGCGTTATAATATTTACACCTTCTTGAATTAAGGTATTTGATTTGACTTGGAATTTCTTGTAAGAAGTATGTGCAATTTCAATCAAAGAAGGTCTAGTTAAACTTAATTTAAAAACTCCTTCTGCATTACTAATTAAACCTTGATTGGTTCTCAAAACAGTAATTATGGCATCTGCTATAGGCAAATCTGTATCAGCATCTTTTAAAATAACAGTAATTTCGGATTGAGAAAAACTTAGGACAGAAAACAGCAGTATAAAAACTGAAAATACTTTCTTGATATGCTTTTCTATTTTATTCAAATCATTGTATTTTAAATTCATAGCTAATTTATTATATTTTAGAAGATTAATCCTAAAAAATCAAATACTTTTTTAACAATAAGTAGCTAAGTAATTAACAATTGAAGTGGTAATTATATAACGAATTCAAAAAATAATAAAACATAAACTTCTGATTATAAAGTACATTTGTAATGTTATAAACTTAAAAAACAAGAATTATGAAAAATCTAATAGTAACCTTATCCTTAATTTTATGTACTAGTTTTGCCTTTGCTCAAAACAAAAACGTGCAAAAAGAAGAGAAAACAACCGTAAAAACCATAAAAGATTCAGACGGTGAGAAAAAAATTGTAAAAAAAGAAGAAGTAAAAGAAGTTCAAAATATTGAATTTGAAAATACTGGAGAAAACACCCTTAATAAAGAAATGAAGCAAACACCTGTTGAAGTTACATCTACAACAGAAGTTAGTGTAGATGGTATCACTCGTTCTATTGATGTAGATAGATCTGCATATTACAACTTGGATGGTACAAAATATGAAATTGCTGTTGACAAAACAGGTTATAGCATCAAAGATACCGATGGAAAAAATTTAGGATTATTGAGAAAAACTTCAAACAACAATTATTTACTAGTAACTAAAGAAAAAGTTTCCGTTGGATATTTTGATAAAAGTGGTAATCTCATTGTAGAAACTTATGACGACAAAAATGATGTGTTGATTGTAGATAAGTATTTAGTGGTTAAATAAACATCTTACATAATCAAGTAATGCAAAAAATCCTGAAGACATCTTCGGGATTTTTTATTAACTCATGGGTAACAACTATAACGTTATACTAATCTAATGTTCATTATTAAATAACTTTATAAAAACAGTAATAGAATGTGTTGTCAATAATTTTGCTACAACAAACAAAACAACACTATTCATGAAAAAAAAGCTACTTTTATTATTGTTATTTATTTCCTTTTCAGGAATTTCACAGACTTTGTACCCTTACCTTCAGAACGTTACTCCAAACTCTATTTATGTGAATTGGAAAACAGATAATAATCCTGAAACTATAGTTGAATATGGTTTAGATGCAACCAATTTGAATGTAACTGTAACAGGTAACACAAATATTTTTACGGATTCAGGATATCCAGGTAATTATTTTTACCATTCAGCAAAATTAACAAACCTAACAGCTAATACTAAGTATTATTACAAAATAAAAACAGGAAGCAATACTTCTGCTGTTTATTCTTTTAAAACACTTCCAAATCCTGGTGAAGCAGCTACTGCTGATGGACACATCAGATTTTTAATTATGGGCGATAATCAGCTAAAGAATGTACCAAGATACGATTCATTAGTTTCAGCAGCTAAAAGAAAAATCATGGAAAAATGGGGATCAAGTCTTTCTCCTGATGACAATATATCAATGACATTCATGGTTGGAGATCAAGTTGATGTTGGAACATTAGACCATTACGAATATGTTCACTTCAAAAAGAATAGAGAATTATCCGGGAATATTCCAATCCAAACAACTGTAGGAAACCATGAAACCTATGGAACACTTGGTATGAATTCATATTACAGTCATTTCTTCATGAGCGAATTAACCTATCAAGGCATTTCTTCAAATACGGAAAACTATTATGCACAACAAGCAGGTAATGTTCTTTTTATCAGTATGAGTTCTGAACATACTGGAGCTGCTCAATACTCGTGGTTGCAACAAGTATTAACTGCAGCTGAGAGTGACCCAACTGTAGATTGGATTTTTTCTTTGAGCCATCGTCCATACCAAGCAGAACAATATGTTGGTGATATTTCTAATTGGGTTAGACAAACTGCTGTGCCTCTATTAACTACATCAGATAAATATATAATGCATATTGGAGCGCATCACCATTTATATCATAGAGGTCAACTTAAAAATGCAAATGCTTATCAAATCATTTCTGGAGGAACAGCATGGGATCAATATTGGTCAATGTCAACAGAACAAGATTTTGATGATGTACAAAAAACAATTAGCAATTGGATGTATCAAATTGTAGATATTGATGTAATAAATGGCAAAATGGATGTGGAAAGTTATTCTATTGGAAGTATTTTTCAATGGAAAAACAATCAGTTAATGGATGAATTTCATCATTATAAAAATCAAACTGTACCAGCAAAACCTACAATTACAAATACTTTTATTCAACCTGTTGAATTACCTATCCTTTTAGAAGGAACCTCATTTTCCACTACTGAAAATGAATTATTAAATACTACACAATTTGAAATCTCTAAATTTTCAGATTTTAATACCATAGAAAAAGAATATTATCGTGATTTTGAAAATTTCTTTGGAAAATTTGGTACACAAAGCGATTCTACCGTTAATGTAAATTTAGGCATTGACATAACAAAAATAAACATCCCTTCAAATTCTTTAGACAATGGAATACATTATGCAAGACTTCGCTACAGAGATAGAAACTTACAATGGTCGCAATGGAGTGATACAGTAACATTTGATATTATCAATAGTAATGTTGCTAATCCTCAAATTACCATTAATAGTGACACTTTCACTTATGCAAATAATGAACCTATTTTAGTCAATTATTTAAATGTTCCTGCAGCAAATAATACTTGGATTGGAATATACAAAGATGGACAAACACCTGGTGGTCCACCTTCACAAATTTGGCAATACACTAATGGAACTGCAAGTGGAACTGCAAACTTTAGCACAGGATTAGCCCAAAGTGGTCGATATTTCGCTGCCGTATTCGAAAACGATGGATACTCTGAAGTTGCTGATCGTGTTTATTTTTATGTGGGACCAATTCCTATATTAGATTCAAATGCAAACGAATATGCTTTAACAGATAATATTATCATTTCATATACAAATGGTCCAAATTTAAATAATGATTGGATTGGAATCTATAAAATGGGAATAAATGCTGGTGATGCTCCTTCTGCGGCTTGGCAATATGTTACAACAACAAACGGAACTAAAACGTTTAGCAACTTACCAAAAGGATATTATTATGCGCAATACTACATTCAAGATAGTAATAATGCCATTGGAGAAAAAGTCTTCTTCAAAGTTGGAGACCTTGTAACAGAATTATGGATTGATAGTCCAGTATATAGTATAGGCGAACAAATAAATGCTTCTTGGACAGATGCACCAGGAATTGTAAAAGATTGGTTAGGTATTTATAACGAAGGTGATGATCCTAATATTGATCCTTTAATTAGCTATCAATATTTTAATGGTGTTGCTGAAGGAAGTGCAATGATGGCTCCAGCCAATATGCCAACTACAGCAGGTAATTATTTTATCGTAATGTTTACTAACGATTCTTATGAAGAAGTTTCAAACCGTGTTACTTTTGAAATGATTAATCCTTTAAATACAGAGGCATTCAATATTGATAATGGTATAAAACTGTATCCAAACCCTAGCAATAAAAATAATCAAACATTCATTCAATGTGATTATCCAATTGATGCCATTGAATTATTCGATTTACATGGAAAACTTTTATACAAAACCAACAATATCAATAACAACAAATACTCTTTAATCACACAAGATTTAGCAAAAGGAGTTTATATCATAAAAATACATTCAAGGAAACTTTTCTCTGCGAAATTAATAGTGGAATAACATCCATCTAAACCAAAAAAAAATCCTGAAGACATCTTCAGGATTTTTTTTATTCATTATGCAAAAAAGCTTGCCTATTTAAAAGTGTTTCCTCACTTTCCACATGATTGTCATCTGGAACACAACAATCAACCGGACAAACAGCAGCACATTGAGGCTCTTCATGAAAACCTTTACATTCTGTACACTTTCCTGGAACAATATAATACAAATCATCCGAAATAGGCGTTTGAGCTGCATCAGCATCAACTTCTGTTCCATCAGGTAAAACTATTTTTCCTAAAAGCTTTGTTCCATCCTTATATCTCCAATCATCTGCACCTTCATAAATTGCTGTGTTAGGACATTCTGGTTCACAAGCTCCACAATTTATGCACTCATCTGTTATTATAATTGCCATTGTCTTAATATTAAAATTAAAAGTCTGAAAATAGAAGTATTTTAGGATACATCATAACCTTCCAACTTTATTACTTATTTTTGCACAAAATTACAATGTTATCTATTTAAAAACAAGTTACAAATGTTACAAATGTCTAAAACTGAAATAAAAAATTGTTTTGTTGAATTAGGAAAGTTCTTAAGTCAGTTTTCTATTGATGGAAATTCAAGAAAAGAAACTGTTTTAAACAATGATCAATTTTATGAGGCATTTGTAGATTTAATTTCTTTGTCACAATCGCATAATGGTTGGTTTACACCTGAACAAGTGCATCATGCTATTCAATCTTGGGCATCTAGTTTGACGAATGAAAACCTTACACAGTGGCTTTCTAACTACAATTTAGTAGAAAAATCACCTAAAAATATTGGATTAATTTTAGCAGGAAATATTCCTTTAGTTGGCTTTCATGATTTCTTAACTGTCTTAATTACAGGAAATAATGTTTTAGTAAAAACTTCTTCCAATGACCAACATTTAATTCAATTTTTAGCCAATTATTTAATTCAATTGAATGAAGAATTTTCTAAAAAAATAACATTCGTTGAAGGCAAATTAGAAGGTTTTGATGCCGTTATTGCCACAGGAAGCAATAATACTTCAAGATATTTTGATTATTATTTTAAAAATGTTCCTAGCATTATCAGAAAAAACAGAAATTCAGTAGCGGTTTTAAATGGAAATGAAACCAAAGACGATTTAATCAATCTTGGTGAAGATATTTTTAGGTATTTTGGTCTAGGTTGCAGAAATGTTTCCAAATTATTTGTTCCTAAAGGTTATGATTTCAAAGCTTTTTTTGAAGCCATTTATGCTTACAAAGACGTCATTTTTTATGAAAAATATGCCAATAATTATGATTATAACAAAGCCGTTTTCTTAATGAGCTTGTATAAATTATTAGACAACGAATTTTTAACCTTAAAAGAAGACACAAGCTACTCCTCTCCTATTTCCAGTATTTTTTATGAATTTTATGATGATTTAGAACAAGTACAATCAAGATTAAAATTAGATGAAGAAAAAATACAGTGCATCGTTTCAAATGATTTAATTGCAAACAGTATTGCTTTTGGAGAAACTCAAAAACCTAAACTATCTGATTATGCAGATAATATCGATACAATAGCTTTTTTAATTAGTTTATAAAACAAGAAAAGAGCCTCCTTTTTGGGAAAGCCCTTCTCTAACAAAAAACAAATCTAAACTAAAACTATGCTTTTGGAGTAACAACAGCGTCAATTACGTGAATAACTCCATTTGATTGGTTTACATCTGAAATTGTAACCTTAGCAGAATTACCATTTTCATCTGTTAAGTAAATATCTTTACCTTTCATCCAAGCAGTTAAAGTACCTCCACTAACTGTGGTTAAAGATGCTTTACCATCACCTTTTTTAATAGCAGCCGTTAAATCTTTAGCATTCATTTTTCCAGCAACAACGTGGTAGGTTAACACGGTTTGTAACAATTTCTTGTTTTCTGGTTTCAATAATGCATCTACAGTTCCAGCAGGCAATTTTTCAAACGCGGTATTTGTTGGGGCAAAAACGGTGAATGGACCTTCTGACATTAAGGTTTCGACTAAGTCTGCTGCTTTAACAGCTGCTACTAAAGTGGTGTGATCTTTTGAGTTAACTGCATTTTCAACAATGTTTTTTGAGGGATACATAGGAGCACCACCAACGGTTACAGTTTTTTCTTTTTGAGCAAAAGCATTTCCTGTTATTAAGGTAAATGCAATCATAGCCACTGATAAAATTTTTCTAGTTTTCATAACTATTTTAATTAAGTTTTTTATATTTATATTGTCATTTACGATAGAAGTTTGAATTTGGTTTTAAAAATTTTATTTTTTTTACAATTCCTTGTTTTTATTGCATTAAAAATCATTTTTTAACCATAACTATAACGTTATTGTTGATAACATAGCCTTTTTATTGGTTAATTAGTACTCCTATTTTATTCACAATTTCCGAAATTTGCCTACTACAATTAACTACTATACAACACAAAATGAAAAAACACAATTATAGTGCTGGTCCATGCATTCTACCACAAGAAGTTTTTGAAAAAGCTTCTCAAGCCGTTTTAAATTACAATAATTCTGGTCTTTCCATATTAGAAATCTCTCACAGAAGCAAAGATTTTATTGCTATAATGGAAGAAGCAAGGAGTTTAGTATTACAATTATTAGATCTTGAAGGAAAAGGGTACCAAGCACTTTTTTTGCAAGGTGGAGCAAGTTTGGAATTTTTAAGAGTTCCTTATAATCTAATGAAAGTAGATGGAAAAGCAGCATATTTAGATACAGGAACTTGGGCAAATGGTGCTATCAAAGAAGCAAAAGCCTTTGGAGAAACACTTGTAATTGCATCATCAAAAGAAAGCAATTACACATTCATCCCAAAAGAGTATACCGTTCCAGCAGATGCTGATTATTTTCATTGTACTTCAAATAATACAATTTTTGGAACTCAAATGAAATCATTTCCAGCAACCACTATTCCTGTAGTTTGTGATATGAGTTCAGATATTTTTTCAAGAACCTTAGATTTTTCTAAATTTGATTTAATTTATGCAGGTGCACAAAAAAATATGGGACCAGCGGGAACTACTTTAATAGTTGTTAAAGAAGAAATTTTGGGTAAAACCAATAGAAATATTCCAAATATATTAAATTACCAACAACACATTGATAAAGAAAGCATGTACAACACACCTCCTGTTTTTGCTGTTTATACATCTTTACTTACTTTGCAATGGTTAAAAAATAAAGGTGGAATTGCCTTTCTTGAAAAAGAAAATGAAGCAAAAGCTGCCTTATTATATACAGAAATTGACAGAAATTCTTTGTTTGAAGGTGTTGTTGCAGTTGAAGATAGAAGCAACATGAATGCAACATTTACCTTAAAAAATAGTGACCATCAAGAAAAATTTGATACCCTTTGGAAAGCTGCTGGAATTTCTGGAATAAACGGACATCGTTCTGTGGGTGGCTATAGAGCTTCTATGTATAATGCTCTTCCTATTGAAAGCGTTCAAGTTTTGGTTGATGTCATGAAAGAATTGGAAAATAATTTTCAGTAATCAGTAAAAATAAATTAATAATAGACATCGAAAGATGTTACAACTCTGAAATAAATTCAGTGCAATTAAATTGAGAATAAAATGAAAGTATTAGCCAACGACGGTATTTCTACTAGTGGAATAAAAACCTTAGAAAAAGCGGGTTTTGAAGTAATTACAACAAAAGTAGCACAAGAACAAGTTGAGAATTACATCAATACACACCAAATAAGTGTAATTTTAGTGAGAAGCGCAACAAAAGTTAGAAAAGACATCATTGATAATTGTCCAAGTTTAAAAATCATTGGACGTGGTGGTGTTGGAATGGATAACATAGACGTTGATTATGCAAGAAGCAAAGGTTTACATGTAATAAATACTCCTGCATCATCTTCAGAATCTGTTGCTGAATTGGTATTTGCCCATTTATTTACAGGTGTTCGTTTTCTACACGATTCAAATAGAAATATGCCTTTAGAAGGTGATACCAACTTTAATGGGTTGAAAAAAGCTTATGCAAATGGTGTTGAATTAAGAGGAAAAACTCTAGGAATAATAGGTTTTGGTAGAATTGGACAAGCAGTTGCTAAAATAGCCTTAGGTTTAGGCATGAAAGTAATTGCATCAGATAAATACGTAGGTGAAGCTGTAATTAGAGTTGATTTTTATAACGGACAATTTATCAATGTAGATATTGTAACAGAACCTTTAGAAGATTTATTAAAACATTCCGATTTTATAACGCTTCATGTTCCAGCACAAGATGGATATGTAATAGGCAGTGAAGAATTAAAAATCATGAAAGATGACATTGGTATTGTAAATGCGGCTCGTGGTGGTGTCATAGATGAAGTAGCTTTAGTTGAAGCATTAGATGAAGGAAAAGTCTTATTTGCAGGATTAGATGTTTTTGAAAATGAACCTACTCCAGAAATGAAAATTTTAATGCATCCTAAAATATCTCTAACTCCACATATAGGTGCAGCCACAAATGAAGCACAAGATAGAATTGGCACAGAACTTGCTGAGCAGATAATTAGTTTACTAAAAAATAATTAATTTTTAGTATATTTAACATATTTTAACTTTCAAAAAACAAATTTATGTCAGGAATTTCAGATTTATTAAATAGTGACTTAGGGAAACAATTGGTCAAAAACATTTCAGAAAAAACAGGAATCAATTCTGCTCAGGCAAATGATGTGGTTTCATCCAGTGTACCAGCTCTTTTAGGTCAGATGCAAAACAACGTACTTTCTGGTGAAGGTGCTAGTGGTTTATTAAGTGCTTTAACCAGTGGAAAACACGATGGTAGTATTTTAGATAATTTAAACGGATTTTTAAATGGTGGTGATTTTTCAGATGGAAATAAAATCCTAAATCACGTAACAGGAAATAATCAAGATTCAATGGTGCAAAATTTGAGTGTAAAAACAGGTGTTGATTCTGGTATAATCTCTAAAATTTTACCAATGCTTGCTCCAATTATCATGGGCTATTTAGGAAAACAAACTAAAAACAAAGGTGTTTCTTCGACTCCAGATTTAGGAGGTTTACTTGGTGGCCTTTTAGGTGGTGGAAATAGTGCTGCTGGTGGAAGTTCAATGGGTGGTTCTATACTAACTTCTGTTTTAGACCAAAATGGTGATGGTAAACTAGATGTTAGTGATGCCATGTCTGCCATTAGTGGAAAGAAAAAAGGTGGTCTTGGTGGACTATTGAGTGGTCTTTTTGGGAAAAAATAATCCTTTTAAAACAAATACAAATGTTAAAAGCATCGGCTATGTCGATGCTTTTTTTTATCTTTATCGCTAAATTAATAATACTATGAAAACATATTTTATCATATTTACATTAGTATTTATTATGCTCTTTAGTTGCAATTCTAGTAATCAAATGGCTAAAAGTGACAAGCCTTATTTAGAAAGTGATACCGTTCGTATTGCCAATGATGAGATAGAATATGAAGTCATTATCATTGATCCTGGATTTACAAGTTGGTTTAATTCTTATGCAAGACCTAGAAATTATTACTCTCAAAATTATCTTGAAGCAAGAAATCAATTTTGGGTTATGGAATGGAACAGAAGAGCTAATTTACCAACACAATATAATGCAAACCTGTATGAAATGCCTATAAATTATAACAATAATACTGACTATGGATACGAAGTCAATTATATGATATACAATTATATGGTGTATTTTCAAATAACTAATAAACAACAACTGGGAAGTTTTCCTGCTCGATTATAATAAAATGAATAAACTCAAACAACGCTGGAATATTACTTCAAACTGGCAATTAATAATAATATTTACTGTTTTTGCAATTACTGGTTCAACAGCTGCTTATCTTTCAAAACCATTTACAAATCTAATAGGTGTTACCAAAGAATCCATGTCACTATGGATATATTGGCCTTTGCGATTAATCTTAATTTTCCCTATTTATCAGGTACTTTTAGTTTTAATTGGAGCCATATTTGGACAATTTGATTTCTTCTGGGAATTTGAAAAAAAAATGTTAACTCGAATGAAGCTTGATTTTATTGCTGATTTTGTAGATAGTAAATTAAACAAAAAAGACATATCGTAATAATATGCCTTTTTTTTATGTTTTGTAATTTCAAGATTTATGCTTCTTTTTTAATGATATATTTATAAATCCACGTTAGTGTAAATGTTGGAATAAAATCTATAAATGGAAAAACTTCTTCTATAAAACTAACTACACCTGCAACTTTTCCAACCGCTCCTTTGTACATGGCTGTCATTATAAAAACTGAAAGTGGTGCCCAAAAAACATCTGTAACTTCGGCAAAAACTGGAACTATATAAGATAACATTCCTATTAAATCAAAAATAATTCCCAAAACTAATTTGGTGTTTTTATCACTTTTAACTTTTGATTGAATAACTTCAACTTGATTATTTGACATTCGATACAATTTTAAATTCTTATACTAATGTACAAATAAGATGCCAAATTGAAACTACATTTCTTTGTTGATTAAACGATAAAAATCGTCTCTATATTCTTTTTGATTAAAAACACCTCCATATTGCAAGGTTGAAGTATAACTACTTTCATCTTTTATACCACGACTTGAAACACATAAATGCGTTGCTTCAACAATTATCATTACGTTTTCAGTTTCTAAAACCGTTTTCAATTCATTGAAAATTTGCATAATCATTCTTTCTTGTACTTGTGGTCTTCGAGCATAATAATCAACAATTCTATTCAGTTTTGATAAACCAATAACTTTTCCTGAAGAAATGTAACCTACATGTGCTTTCCCTACAATGGGTAAAAAATGATGCTCACAAGTAGAATTGAAACTTATATTGGCTTCAACTAGCATTTTATCATAGTGATAAGAATTATCAAAAACAGAAATTTTTGGTTTGTTGGCAGGATTTAATCCCGAAAATATTTCTTGAACAAACATCTTTGCCACTCTGTGTGGTGTTCCTTTCAAACTGTCATCTGTCAAATCTAAACCTAATTCTTTCATGATGACTTCAAAATGTTGTTCAATTACAGCCATTTTATCTGCATCAGATTTGTCAAAAGCATCTTTTCGCAATGGTGTTTCAGCAGAAGTCATTTGATGATTGTCACCTATAATTTCATATAATTCTTTTTCAATAGTGGTATTCATAGCAATTTTTTCCCTTCTATTTTAATTTTGATTTATAATACTTTCTTAGCTTTTCTAGTTTTGGTGCAATCACCATTTGGCAATACCCTTGAGAACTGTTTTCATTATAATAATTTTGATGATAATCTTCTGCAACATAAAATACTACTGCTGAAGAAACTTTGGTAACAATAGGATCATCATATAATTTTTCTTTTTCGATAAGAGCAATGTAATCTTCTGCTTCTTTTTTTTGTTCTTCAGAATGATAAAAAATTTCACTTCTGTATTGCGTTCCCACATCTGCTCCTTGTCTGTTTAAGGTTGTAGGATTATGCGAACTGAAAAAGATTTCTAACAAGTCTTTGTAAGCAATTAACTTTGGATCATAAGTAATCTGAATAGCTTCAGCATGTCCGGTTGTACCATTTGATACTTCTCTATATGATGGGTTTTTAACTGTTCCACCTGTATAACCTGATGCCACTTTTTCAACTCCTTTTAGTTCTAAAAAAACGGCTTCTGTGCACCAAAAACATCCACCAGCAAACGTGGCAATTTCTTTTCCTTCTTCTAAATTCATTTTTATGGGTTCTTTAAATTCTTCTTTTGACATTGATAATTGCGATTCATTGGATTTACAAAACCCAAGCGACAATAGTGATACTAACAAAAATGTTTTCATAAATTGATGATTTTAATTTTGTTTAACAAATATACGTAAATATTAAACACTTAATTGGTTTTAACTTTTATTTATAAAATATTTACGGGATTAGAGTCACTTTGGTTTAGAAATTAGCAAATAGAATACCTTCCATTTTAAATTATAAACTAATGGAAATAGTATAATCAAAACATAAAATTTTGTAATTTAATTACTTATGAGTCATCTAACTTTGTAATATGATGCTAAGTTAAATAGCTTATTATTATTTATAACAAAAAAACAAATACTAACTAAAAACTAATTATTATGTTAAAATGGACGGTAATTTTTATAATTCTAGCAATAGTTGCAGGAATTTTTGGATTTGGTGGAATTGCGGCTGGTGCAGCAAGTATTGCTAAAGTTTTGTTCTTTATTTTTATTGTACTTTTTATTTTATCTCTTATTAGAGGTCGAAAAGTATAGCCAAAATACTATTGAATAAATTCATGCAAGCTGATTTTTACAAGTTAGCTTGCATTTTTATTTACAAAAGACTTTCGTTGCAAATTAATTGAGTTATTTTTTTCTTATCACAAAAAAATCTTTGTTTCTTTGTACAAACAGTTAAAAATGATAGTAGTTACTCAATTACACAAATATTATGGTGATTTACAAGTATTAAAAGGTGTAAATCTTAGCATTAAATCTGGAGAAATAGTTTCAATTGTTGGTGCTTCTGGTGCTGGAAAAACTACTTTGTTACAACTTTTAGGTACTTTAGATAAGCCTACTGCCAAAAACGATTCATCATTAATGATTGATGGAATTGATGTTTTAAAATTGAATGATAAAGAGCTATCAAAGTTTAGAAATTTGAATTTGGGATTCATTTTTCAGTTTCATCAATTGTTGCCAGAATTTACGGCTTTAGAAAATGTTTGTATTCCAGCTTTTATTGCCAATAAAAATAAAGTTGAAACAGAAGTAGAAGCCAAACGCTTATTAGAATATTTGGGATTGAAAGAAAGAATGAATCATAAACCTAATGAGCTTTCTGGTGGTGAACAACAACGTGTTGCTGTTGCAAGAGCTTTAATCAATAAACCAAAAATCATTTTTGCTGATGAACCTTCTGGAAATTTAGATACACAGTCTGCGGAACATTTGCATCAATTGTTTTTTAAATTGCGTGATGAATTTGGGCAAACATTTGTAATTGTTACACACAACGAAGAATTAGCTGACATGGCTGACAGAAAATTAGTCATGAAAGACGGAAATATTATGACTTAATGTTATTGATTTTAGTTTATTGGTTCATTATTTTGCTTTTTGCTTCTTTATCAGGAATTGCATCACAGCATATTTTTGGACTTTCTAAAACAAATACTGCATTTACCATACTTTATGGAATCATTTTTCAAACGGTATTAATTAGTCTTTTTGCTTTTTGCTACAGGATAAATTTTGAATTTTTATGGTTCAACCTAGTTCTTCAAATCATATTTTTTATAAAGTTTAGAACGGAATTTTTATGGTTTTTTAAGAATTTGTTTCTGCATTTCTCAAAACTTAAAATGTATTTGTTTTTTGGATTAGTTCTTTTAACTGCTTTTAAATCTTCTCAATTACCTTCTATATTTGATAATGAGAGTTATTATGTTCAAACTATAAAATGGCTTACTGAATACGGTTTTGTAAAAGGTGTTGCCAATGTGCATCCTTTTTTGGGACAATTTTCATTTTGGCATGTGCTACAAAGTGGTTTTAGTTTTTCTTTTTTACCTATAAATTTCAATGATATCAATGGTTTTTTATTATTAATTGGTATTTATTACTTTTTTGAAAAGGAACAATTTACAACTAAAAATTGGTCATTTTTCAGTGTGATTTTCTTGGTTTTTTATTTTCAGTTTCTTGATGCTCCTTCTCCAGATTTACCTATTTTGGTATTTTCTGCTATTGTATTTAATGAGTTCATTGAACATTCAAAAGAGGAAAAATCAATTTTACTTTTCATTATTTACATGATTTTCTTAAAGTTAACCTTTGCTCCTATTCTAATCTTGGCATTGGTTTATCTAACAAGAAATAAAAAATTAATTCCTTTTTTTAGTATAACATCTATACTTTTTGGAAGCATTTGGATAGTAAAAAACATCCTTATTACTGGCTATCCTTTTTTCCCTTTACCACTATTTGAAGCTGACTTTGATTGGAAAATGGGTAAATCTGTTTTAACCAAATTAGCTCAAGTTACTATTGATGCTGGTTATTCTGAAAATTTACTTGAAACTAAAAATCTCACGTTAATTAAAAAATTAAAACTTTGGTTTCATTTAAACGGAATTAATGCCTTTTTTAACAAAGGAATGCTAATATTATTCTTGATTATTCCTCTAACACAATTTTTCAAAAGAAATCAGAATTTTAAAATTTTATACTTTATTCTATTGATTCATTTTACATTTTTGTTGGTAACATCTCCACAATATCGTTTTTTCTTGCCTTCATTTATACTATTTTCTACAATATTAATTTATGAAATTTCAACTTATATTTTCTTTGAAATGAAGAAGTTTATTTTGGTTTTTTCATTACTTTTAGTGGGAATTAGTTTGTTTTTAAATCTAAAAAAAACAACAGCTAAGATAACATCCAACTTAAGTCAGGTTATTATTCCTGAATCAATTACCAAATACAATTCCTTTGAATTTGAACAAAAAAAGATGGGTAGTTTTATTTTTTATGAAGCTAAATTTTCAAACCTATATGAGACTGCAAATGGAAACTTACCTTGTGTAAATAGTGAAATTTTTGAATATTATAATTATTTTCCACAGCAAAGAACAACTGATTTAAAAGATGGCTTTAAGTCCAAAGAAGTAAAACATGAATAAATCCGAATTAAAAGAGTTTTTAGACGAAAAAGTCGTTCAATACAATACTTTTGATTTCATTGAGAGTGACCCAATACAAATTCCGCATTTATATTCCTTAAAAGAAGATATTGAAATAGCAGGTTTTTTAAGTGCTACAATAGCTTGGGGCAATCGAAAGATGATTATTAATAATGCTAAAAAACTAATGGATTTAATGGGAAACTCTCCTTATGATTTTGTGATGAGTCATTCTGAAAATCATCTAGAATCTTTAGATAATTTTGTACACAGAACTTTCAATTCAATTGATGCAAAAACATTTATAAAAGCTTTGCAACACATTTATAAAACTCATGAGGGTTTGGAAGCTGTTTTTTCGAAAAATCAAGAAGAAAATAGCATGCAAAAAAGCATACACGAATTCAAGAAACTATTCTTTGAAATTGAGCATTTTCAACGCACTCAAAAACACATTTCTGATCCTTTGAATAATAGTGCTGCAAAGAGAATAAATATGTATTTACGTTGGATGATTAGGAGTGATAATAAAGTCGATTTTGGCATTTGGAAAACAATTTCAACATCAAAATTATCTTGTCCGTTAGATGTACATTCTGGAAATGTAGCTCGAAAACTTGGATTACTTAAAAGAAAACAAAATGATGCAAAAGCTTTAGCTGAATTGGATTTGGCTCTCCGAAAATTAGACAAAAAAGATCCTGTAAAATATGATTTTGCATTATTTGGGTTAGGCGTTTTTGAAGGGTTTTAAAAAAAAATCCTAAACAAGTTAGGATTTTATAGTAGTTTGGTTGGTTGGTTGAAATGAATCTTATTTATAAACAGATTCTTTTTTGAAATGAACAGCAAGTAAATAATATACCACTACTCTATATTTATTTTTGTTTGATCTACCATATTTTTCAATAACAGTATCAATAGCTTTGTCTAATTCTGAACCGTCTTTTAATCCTAATTTTTTTACTAAGAAATTATTTTTAACCGTTGCTAACTCCTTTTCATCAGAACCTGCGATAGTTGCAGAATCTGCATTGTAAATAGATGGTCCACATCCAATTGTAACTTTTGTCAATAGATCCATGTCTGGAGTTACGCCACATTTGTCTTTTAAATCCGCAGCGTATTTAGTGATTAATTCGTCTCTTTTACTCATTTTTATATAGTTTTTTATAATTATTGAAACCAAATTTAGTTAAAAAAATTAACATTAAAAATAGTTTACTAATATTTTATCATTAATTTTTTCTGGTGTAAAAACTTCTAACAATGAGGGTTTATCGTTTTGATTCATAAAGCTTTGCCATTCGTTTTGCATACTTTTTTCATCGTTTGCACTGAAATAATTTAACCCAAACATTGCTGCTAAATGAGATGCATTTAAATGATGAGAAGTTTCAAAAAAAGTATTAAAAACTTCGGTTTCTTGATGACCTGGTAAGATTCTGAAAATTCCTCCACCACTATTATTTACCAAGATTATCTTGAAATTTTCAGGAATATAATTGTTCCACAAAGCATTACTATCATAAAAAAAACTTATGTCACCACTAATAAAAAATGTTTGCTTAGAAGAATGTATAGCAGCTCCAATTGCTGTTGAAGTAGAACCATCGATTCCGCTTGTACCTCGATTGCAAAAAACTTCTATGGATTTATCTAAAGTAACCAATTGCAAATAACGAATAGCAGAACTATTACTAATTTGCAACTGAATATTTTGAGGCAATTGATGGCTTAAAAATTCAAACACTTTAAAATCAGAAAATGGAATTTCATTGACATATTTGTTGTGCTTACTTTTTCTTGTTTCATTGATATTGGAAAAAACAGCTTTATAATTACTATCTATAAGGTTTTTATCAGCTAACAATTGTTGGAAAAAAACTGATGGATGGGTTTTAAAATGTTGAGTTAAGCAATCATAAGTATCATAAGCTCTTAACATATCCACGTGCCAATGCTCCTTAGGTTGATATTTTCTTAAAAACGCTTTTATTCTTTTAGAAACCACCATTCCTCCAAAAGTAACAAGTATTTCAGGTTGAAAGTTTGCAAAATCCTCATTGGTAAACGGTGTAATTAGCGTATCAATTGTATCTATAAACGTTTCATGATGCAAATTAGATGTTTTTTCAGTCAAAACAACTACGGAACTGTCTTTAGCTAATTGTGCGATAATTTCGTTATCAATTGCATTAGGCTTTAATTCTCCTACCAAAATCATTTTCTTTTTGGCAGTATTCCATTGTTGTATAAAAGTTGTTGATAAAGTAAATTCGTTTAATTTATCTTCAAATTCTAACAAAGATGGTTGTATAGAAAGCTCTGAAACCAATTCATACAAAGGTTCTTCAAAAGGAATATTGATATGAGTAGGTCCTTTTTTTGAAATAGCTTCATGTATGGCAACATTAATTTTTATATCATTGTCTTTTGAGGCATATTCGGTTAAATTAGCATTATACAAACAATGATTGGCAAAAACATTTTCTTGCCTAATGGTTTGTCCATCACCAATGTCAATTTTATTTTGAGGTCTGTCTGCACTTACAACAATGAGTGGAATTTGACTGTAAAATGCTTCGGCAACAGCAGGATAATAATTCAACAAGGCTGAACCAGATGTGCATACAATTGCCACCGGTTGATTCAATTGTTGTGCCATACCTAATGCAAAAAAAGCAGCACAACGTTCATCTGCAATGCTATAACACTTAAAAGTGTCTTGTTGATTGGAAAAACCAATGGTTAATGGAGCATTTCTGGAACCTGGAGAAATTACTATATGATGTATTCCTTTAGCTTTAAAGATTTCAATTAAACTTTGTGCTAAAGGTATTTTTGGATAAATCATTGTATTGGGCTGAACTTGATTCAGTTTATATTATTTTATTACAAAGATACAAAATTGAGTGATTAGTGATTTACGTTTTTTAAATGTAAACTTTTAATTTTTCTACTTTGAAACTTTGTAACTTTGAAGCTTTCAAACTCTTCAGAATAATGAAAACCAATATTAGAAAAGCTACCGAAAAAGACTTAGAAGGAATATTAGCAATTGTTAATTATAATATACTGAATACTACTTCTATTTATGATTATGAACCTAGAACTTTACTGCAACAAAAAGCTATTTTTGAAGATAAAATGAAGCATAATTTTCCTCTAATTGTTATTGAAATTGATGCCGAAATTGCTGGTTTTGGAACTTATGGAACCTTTCGTTTTAAAGAGGGTTATAAATATACAGTTGAACATTCTGTATATGTTTCTGTGAAGCATCAAGGAAAAGGTTTAGGCAAAATATTATTGACTGAACTAATAGCAAGAGCAAAAAAACAAAAACTCCACACCATGATTGCGGTTATTGATGCCGAAAATCAAAGTAGTGTGGAATTTCACAAACAGTTTGGCTTTGAAACTGTTGGTATTATAAAAGAATCTGCCTATAAATTTGACAAATGGTTAGATACTGTTTTTATGCAATTGATTTTATAAACTAGAACCTATTTTTTCCTGTTTTTAAATATTCAAAAGTGTTTTCAATAGATTTTTCAGTGGCTCTTTCTACAATTTTTTTATAATCTCTTTCTGAATAATCTGATTCACCTATTACATAAAATTCGGCAAAAGCTTTTTTTGAAACTTTATCGTAAACCTTTACTCTGGTTCGAATAGAACTCTTTTTCTTATCCGAATTGCCTAAATTAACAGCATAACTATTATTTTGTGAGCTTTCAAAAAAAGCAGCAATTTTTAAATCTTCAATTGAAATTATATAATCAACAGCATCATTTGAAAAAATAGTTTCAATATCTGGTTTTCCTTCTAATGGAAGAACTTCTTTAAACAGATTTTTAGCCTTTAATTGTTGCTTAAAATTATTTGTGTAATACGCTGAAAATTCCTTTTTATCTTTATAATGTTTTGAAAATTCTTTATCAAATTCATATAATATGACTTCATCTTTAGAAATTACCACTACAGATTTTGATACATCTGCAATAGGAACTGAAGGCTTTTTTAATTCTTCAACAAACTTTCTTGCGCATGATGCATTTATAGTAACTATCGCTAAAAGAAACAAAAATTTACTTATTCTAATCATATATTTAAGTTTTAAATTATCCTTCAATCCAAGAAATAACTGAACTATCAGTTGGCAATATTCTTGGTGAAATTACTTCTTCTAACTCACCATTTTCATTAATCAAATATTTTTGAAAATTCCATTCTACACTGCTGTCTTGCAAACCATTTTTGCTTTTTTGTGTTAAAAACTGATACACTTCATGCATATCGCTTCCTTTCACTGATATTTTCGACATCATTGGAAAAGATACTCCGTAATTCTTCTCACAAAAAGTAGCAATTTCTTGATTTGAACCAGGTTCTTGTGAACCAAAATTATTAGCTGGAAAACCTACGATGATAAAATTTTTATCTTTATATTTTTCATAAATAGCTTGTAAATCTTTGTATTGAGGCGTTAATCCACATTCAGAAGCTGTGTTTACAATCATGATTTTTTTTCCTTTTAAAGTTGAAAAATCAAATTCCTCTCCATATAAATCAGTAACTTTAAATTGGTAAATGTTTTCTTTTGCCATAATGGTGTTGTTTGCTGCAACTGAACTAACTTTATCTTGAGCTTTATTTTGACAGCTAAATAAAAATGTGGTTAAGACAATTGCAATTAATGATTTTTTCATGAGTTTCTTTTTTTATTTCAAATATACGTAATCAAAACTTTTTTAGGTGTTAACAATTGATAAATTATTCCAAAAAACGAAAGCTTTGTTTACCTTTGCAAAAAATAATTATATGTCAAACAATTATATAGGATATCATTTTGTAGTTAATCCAAAAGAGCTAGGAAGCGAAATACTTGTTGCAGAACTAGAAGACAAAGCTTTTGAAAGTTTTATGGAAACAGAAGAAGGAATTTCTGCTTATGTTCAAAAAGAATTATGGACTGAAGATATCTTAAATGATGTTGAAATCCTACAAAATGAAGCCTTTCAGATTTCCTATGCAATAGAAGAAATTGAGCAAGTAAACTGGAATGAAGAATGGGAAAAAAACTTTGAACCTATAAATGTTGATGGAAAATGTTGCGTTAGAGCACCTTTTCACGCTAAAACAGATGCAGCATTTGATATTGTAATTGAACCAAAAATGAGCTTTGGAACTGGTCATCACGAAACTACTCACATGATGATTCAACATTTATTAGAAACTGATGTTGCTCAAATGAAAACCTTAGACATGGGATGTGGAACAGCTATTTTAGCCATTTTAGCAGAAATGAAAGGAGCAAAACCTATTGATGCTATTGATATTGACAATTGGTGCTATTTAAATTCTATTGAAAATGCTGAAAGAAATAATTGCCAACACATTACAGTTTATGAAGGTGATGCATCATTGTTAATTGGCAAAAAATATGATTTAATAATTGCAAATATAAACCGAAATATATTGCTGAATGATATGCAACAGTATGTTGATTGTTTGAACCCTAAAGGAATTATTTTATTTAGTGGTTTTTATACAGAAGATATCCCGTTTATTGATGAATCATGTACCAGCAAAGGCTTGACATTTGTTAAAAAGTTTGAAAGAAATAATTGGGTATCTTTAAAATATGTAAATTAGCATTTATAAACCCATCACCTATATACCTATTACCAAAAATGAGTACTAGAGAAAAAATACAAGAAGAAGTTGCTGTTTTAGAAGATATTTCTAACAACAACGAAATTGTATTGTACAACGATGATGTCAATACATTTGATCACGTAATTGATACGTTAATTAGAGTTTGTGACCACACCAATGAACAAGCCGAACAATGTGCTATTTTAGTTCACTACAAAGGAAAATGCACAGTAAAAACAGGAAGTTATGATGAGCTTAAACCTCAATGCTCCTCACTCCTTGAAGCTGGTTTAAGTGCTGAAATTGAATAAAAATTAAGATTTCAATTTAAAATCAAAAGAGTTTACTTCCCATTTCGAAAAATTTATATTGAATGCTTCATTAATAAAATCTATTAATGAGGCAACTTATCTTTTAAGATTCCATAAATAAAATTGCCTAACAAAGCACCAAAAAGAACTATTAATATAGGGAAAATACCTGCACCTAATAAAACAAATATTGGACCAGGACAACATCCTACTAATGCCCAACCTAAACCAAACATTATACCTCCAATAATATATCTAAAAGGAGCTTTTTCTTTATCTAAAATTTCAATGGTATGTCCTTTGTAATCTTTGATGTCTTTTTTCTTTAAAAAACGAATTCCAATTACTCCTGTAATAATTGCCGTAAAAATAACGCCATACATGTGAAATGATTGAAAATGAAACATTTCATAAATTCTATACCACGAAATGGCTTCCGTTTTTGTTAAAACAATACCAAATATAAAACCAACTAATATAAATCGTAATAATTTCATCGCTAGAATAATAAAGGAATTATGAAATAGGAAGTAATCAATCCTCCAATAAAAAAGCCTATTACGGCTATTAATGATGGTAATTGCAGGTTGCTCAATCCAGAAATTGCGTGTCCAGATGTACAACCACCTGCATACGGAGTTCCAAAACCAATTAACAATCCTCCTACTAATAAAATAAAAAAGCCTTTAGGGGTTTGAATGACTTCAAGACTAAATAAAGCATCTGGAACAATTTTTCCATTAGGCTCATCTATATGCAGTTGGCTTAATTGTGTGATTGTTTTAGGGTTTATTTGAACAATTTCTGAACTTGATAAATAGTGTGTAGCAAAGTAACCCCCTATTATTGTACCCAAAACCATGGCTAAGTTCCACTTCTGTTCTCTCCAATCAAAATCAAAAAAATTACTAAATCGTTTTGCTCCTCCTATGGTGCAAAGTGTTCTCAAATTAGAAGACATTCCAAAAGACTTTCCAAAATAAACCAACAAAAGCATTATCATTCCAATTAAAAAACCTGAAATTGACCAATGCCAAGTCCCATAAATAAAATCCATTTTTATAATTTTAAGCAAATATAAATAATGTAATCAATTTCATAAGTAGATATTATGTTTTTATTTTGTGATATAAGGAAGTGTTTTGTTATTTCTTTTTTTTGAAAATGAATTTTAAGAATCGTAATTAAATAAACATTTATTACTTTTATAGCATAAAATTTAGATACAATGGAAAAATTTAAAATCGAGTTCAAATGGGCTATTTACTTTTCAATTATAGCATTAGGTTGGATGTATTTTGAAAAAATTATGGGTTGGCACGATGAGAAAATTCACTTACAACAAATTTATACCATGTTCTTTGGAATAATTGCCATACTTATATATGTTTTTGCTCTTTTGGATAAAAAGAAAAATTACTTCAACAATACAATGGATTGGAAACAGGGTTTTATTTCTGGAGCTATACTTTCATTAATTATTGCTGCTTTTACTCCTATTACACAGTACATTGCTTTGGAAATCATCTCTCCTGAATACTTTACTAATGTTATCAATTATACTGTTGAAAAAAAGAGAATGACCTTGGAAGATGCCGAACATCATTTTACATTGGCAAACTATATTTATATGAATACATTTTTTGGATTATCTTCTGGAATTGTAACCGCAGCAATTGTAGCCTTTTTTATAAAAACAAAAAACTAAATTACACATGAAAAAATTATTTTTCATTTTCTCAATTATAAGTTTAACAACTTCTTGCATTAGCACAAAATCAACCATAAAAAACATTGATAATGATGCTGTTAGACCTGCAATAAAAAATGGTATGTTTGTCATCACAGAATATGCAACAGATTCAAAATATGGTGTTGATGCTGATTATCCAGTCAATATAGGTGTATTTGGACAAAATTCTGAAGAACAATTTGTGAGCTATTTTTTTAATGGTTTAGAAGGTCCAAATGGCGAAAAAATCCAATACAAAAAAACAGAAACTTGTTGCCCATTTCCCACAAAAAATTCAAATATGGGAGCTGGTTTATTATCTATGTATGAAGTGAATTTAGAAGGTTCTTCAAAAAAACAGATTTTCTATTTCAATGTATATGAAAAAGGGAAAGTGGTTTGCCCAAAAGATTTTAAAATCAAGAAAGTACAATAAAAAATTAAAATTTTCTTAATTAACATAAGTAACCTTTTAAACTTCGATTTAGAAGGTTTTTCTTTTTATCTTTGCAACTTCAAAAATCAATACACAATGAATATAAACAATATTCCACAAATAAAGCACACAACTAGTGGTAATTTCTTTCTTTTAGCTGGTCCATGTGCCATTGAGGGTGAAGAAATGGCTATGCGAATTGCAGAAAAGCTAGTAACTATCACTGATAAATTAGAAATTCCTTACGTATTTAAAGGTTCTTTTAAGAAAGCTAATCGTTCAAGAATTGATAGTTTTTCTGGTATTGGAGACGAAAAAGCTTTAAAAATTTTGCAAAAAGTTGCTAAAGAATTTGGTGTTCCAACTGTTACTGACATTCATACTAACGAAGACGCTCCAATGGCAGCAGAATATGTTGATATCTTGCAAATTCCTGCGTTTTTAGTTAGACAAACTGATTTAGTGGTAGCAGCAGCCAATACAGGAAAAACTGTAAACCTGAAAAAAGGACAATTCATGAGTCCAGAAAGCATGAAACATGCCGTTCAAAAAGTATTAGATTGTCAAAACGAAAATGTTATGGTAACAGATAGAGGAACCATGTTTGGCTATCAGGACATGATTGTTGATTATAGAGGTATTCCTACTATGCAACAATATGCTACAACGGTTTTAGATGTAACCCATTCATTGCAACAACCTAATCAAACCGTTGGTGTAACTGGTGGAAGACCAGACATGATTGAAACAGTAGCAAAAGCTGGAATTGCAGTTGGTGTAGACGGAATTTTCATAGAAACCCATTTTGATCCAGCTAATGCAAAAAGTGATGGTGCTAATATGCTACACTTGGATTATTTTGAATCTTTGATGACCAAATTAGTTGCTATTCGTAAAACCATTAATCAATTTTAATTTATTTTTAAACTTCAATGAAGCAATCATTTTTAATGGTTGTACTAACTTTTTGTGCTTTTTCACAGTACACCTTTTCGCAAGAAACAGCTGAAAATCCTGAAAAATACACGGCAAACAACAAGGGAAAATTTTATATTTATTGGGGAGGAAATAGAGAGTCATATTCTAAATCAGATATTCGTTTTAAAGGGGCTGATTATGATTTCACTCTTTATGATGTTGAGGCACATGATAAACCTAAAGGATTGCATATAGATTACATCAATCCAGCAAGAATGACTATTCCACAAACAAATTTTAGGATTGGTTATTTTATAAGCAATCATTACAACATTTCATTTGGAATAGACCACATGAAATATGTAATGTATCAAGACAGAAGAGTAAACTATTCTGGTTATTATCCAAATGCGGGAAGTTATAATGAAAATCCATCAAGCAATCAATTGACTTTAGATGAACGATTTCTAACTTTTGAGCATACTGATGGTTTGAATTACCTCAATACAGAAATTGCAAGAGTGGATGACATTTCTTTTATATTTAAGCTTCCTAATACTGACAAATTTCAGATAAATACTTTAGCAGGAGTTGGTGTTGGCTTATTGTTTCCAAAAACCAATGCAAAAGTATTAGCCATGGAACGTCATGATGATTTTCATGTTTCTGGTTTTGGAGCTTCTGCAAAAGTGGGCTTAAATTTCACTTTCTTTAAACACTTTTTTATTCAGGCAGAATATAAAACTGGTTATATTGAAATGAATGACATAAGAACAACCAATAATCCTGTCGATAAGGCTGAACAAAACTTTTGGTTTGTGCAAAGATTGATTAATGTTGGTGGAATTTTTAGACTTTAATTCCTTTACAATTCTAAAAGAAAGTCGCTTTAAATAGATAAAGCGACTTTTTTATTGTTACAATTTACTAATAAAATTGCTATACAAATCTTTGTATTGATAGCCTGAATCTACTCTGTTTTTAGACAATTTTTTATATTCAACTAAAGCCCAAAGGATGAATTCTTTCATGAAATAAACATCTTCATTTGGTGTTTCAGGTTGGTATTTTTTAACCAAAATATCTAAAGGTTTTACTTCATCTAATATTTTTTGGTATGCATCATTACTTTCATCATCTAATAATTCAAAACCGCTTTCATTGAAAAACCATTCTAGTAAATCTGTGTAAGCATTTTTTTCATTCTCTTTTTCTAGTTTTTCAATTTTTGGAAAATAGCCCGGAAATAGAGTATGAATGGCGTCACCAATTAAGTATTGAGCAACCGTTGCAGCACCTTCTTGTTCGCCTTCATAAACTAATTCTACTTTTCCAGTAATTGCTGGAATGATTCCCATAAAATCAGATAATCTAACTGTTGTTTTGTCTTCTCCAGCTAATAAAGCTCTTCGCTCTGCTGTAGAAATTAAATTTTCATAAGCTGTAATGCTCATTCTGGCTGAAACACCACTTTTGGTGTCAACAAATTCACTGTCTCTAGCTTCAAAAGCAATTTGTTCCAATAAATCTTTTGCTAAACTGGGTACATAAACTGTCTCTGTTTGATTTTGATCTAATTTTGATTCTTGTTGGGTAATGGTTCTAGCAATTCCAATGCTTTCTGGATAATGGGTTAAGATTTGTGAACCAATTCTATCTTTCAAAGGTGTTACAATGCTTCCTCTATTGGTATAATCTTCTGGATTGGCTGTGAAAATAAACTGCAAATCTAAAGGCATTCTCAATTTAAAACCACGAATTTGAATGTCACCTTCTTGCAGAATATTAAACAATGCTACTTGAATACGAGCTTGTAAATCGGGTAATTCGTTAATCACAAAAATACAGCGATTGGCTCTTGGTATCATTCCAAAATGTATGACTCTTTCGTCTGCATAATTTAGTTTTAAATTTGCCGCTTTTATGGGATCAACGTCACCAATTAAATCGGCAACTGTAACATCTGGTGTGGCTAATTTTTCAAAGAAACGTTCGGTTCTGTGCAACCATGTTATAGGTGTTTTATCTCCTTTTTCTGCAATTATATCTTTTGCAAATCTAGAAATTGGATTTAAGGGGTCATCATTAATTTCTGAACCTTCAACTACTGGAATATATTCGTCTAAAAGTTCTATCATTTTTCTGGCTAAACGGGTTTTGGCTTGACCACGAAGTCCCAATAAATTAATATTGTGTCGCGATAAAATGGCTCTTTCTAACTCAGGAATTACGGTGTTTTCAAAACCATGAACTCCTTCAAAAGTGGTTTCTCCTGCTTTTATTTTGTTGCGTAAATTGGTTCTTAATTCGTCTTTTATATTTTGGGACTTGTATCCTGATTTTTTTAATTCTCCTAATGTTTTTTCTTTCATTTTTATGTTGATTTTTTTTGGAACACTGATTTTAGAAATTTGAATAATCTTTGAAATTTGTTTGTAATTCTTATAATTTATCTGTCTTAATTCTTAATACTATAGTCTTAATACTCATATTTTATCTCAACTTCTTCTTCCTATTATTCTCATAATCTTGGAAAATCATTTCTCCTAAACCTTTTAAACCTGTGTAAAATGCTTTTCCTTGGTTGGCTTCTGTAAAATAATTTACAAATTGTTGCAAATAAGGATCTTTAGCAATCATAAAAGTTGTAATTGGAATATGTAATTTTCTAGCTTGTGCTGCTTGATTATAGCATTTATCTACGATGTATTGGTCTAAACCGTTGCTGTTCATATAATATTCACCGTTTTTTTCACGAACACAACTGGGTTTTCCGTCTGTAATCATGAAAATTTGTTTGTTGGTGTTTCGCTTTCTTCGCAAAATATCCATAGCTAATTGTAAACCTGCAACAGTATTGGTATGATAAGGTCCAACTTGCAAATAGGGTAAATCTTTGATTTTGATAGTCCAAGCATCGTTTCCAAACACTAAAATATCTAGGGTATCTTTTGGATAACGAGTTGTTATTAATTCCGCTAATGCCATGGCAACTTTTTTGGCTGGTGTGATTCTATCTTCGCCATAAAGTATCATGCTGTGTGAAATATCAATCATTAAAACCGTACTCATTTGTGATTTGTGGTGACTTTCTTCAACAATCAAATCGCGTTCTGTTAGCATGAACTCTCCTATTCCATTATTTACTTGGGCATTTTTAAGACTTTCGGTTAACGAAATTTGTTCGACTGAATCTCCAAAGTGAAATTCGCGAAAATCACCTGTTTGTTCATCGCCTTTTCCAATATGTTTTGATTTGTGATTTCCTGAAGAAGCTTTTTTAAGATTCCCAAAAATCTGATCTAAAGCTGCTTGTCGAATAGCTCTTTCTGTTTTTGATGTGATTCCTATTCCTCCTGTTCCATCTGGTTTTAGTTCTTCTCTGATGTAGCCTTTTTTCTTTAAATCTTCAACAAAATCATCAATGGTATATTCTGGTGTGGTTAATTTATATTCAACATCCAGTTGGCGTAACCAATCAATAGCTTCATCAAAATCACCAGAAGTATGTGTGATTAATTCCTTAAAAATAGTAAACAACTTATCGAAAGGTGATTGATAAGGTGCTTCATAATTTTTAAAATAAAATCCGGTTTTGTTTCCTTTATTCATAACCCTAAAATTAGGAATAAAAGAGTAAAAATAATTATAACGAGTATTAATATTTAGTTAAAGGTGCAAAGCTTTCAATTCTAAAAGCACTTCTTTTAAAACCTTATTATCAATTGAATTTAAATCATTATATCGTAAAGAAGTAACTATTTTTCTTTTATCGCTAATCATTAAATTAGTATGTTTTTTTAGCAAATGTCCTTTCATAAAACACAAATCGATGGCTTTGTCTTTCTTTATGGGATTTAAATAACAAAAAGGTTTTTTTTGGTAATAATAAAAGGGCAATTTCCATTTAAACAATAACTCTGATTCTGGAGTAACTTGTTCAATAACGGCACAAAGATGCAACATAATAGCTTGAAAATGTTCAGGTTGATTTAAAATGTATTGTTCAGCTGGTTTCATTTTTGAATAGTTTTGTTAGTTTTTATTGTATTTTTTTTGATCATTTTTTCGCCAAATTGATACAACTTATAAGCTATAAAACCAGCGGTCAAAACAATTAGGATTTGCCCTAAAATATATTGTGTTTCTTCTCCTTTATTTTTAATTTCAATGGGTACATTTCCAGTAACCATGCTGTATATGACTCTTGCAATGGATACAAAAATATACAAGCTCATTCCTTTTAAAACATATCCTAGAATCTTCATATTTACTTTTTTTCAAAAATAGTTAAAAAAAATAGTTTTGATTCAAAAAATATTTACTTACTTTGCAATTCAAAGTACTTTAATATGGAAACTGAAAAATATCTTCAAGACATTGCTGAAATAAAAAACATGATGAATAAATCGTCACGTTTTCTATCATTGAGTGGTTTATCTGGCATTTTAGCTGGGTTTTATGCGCTAATTGGAGCGTTTTTGGCAAATAACATAATTAAATATACTTACGATTCGAGATATGTTATTGTTAGGAGTAAAATGAATTCAGAATCAACTGAAAATGCTATAAAACAATTGTTGCTTATTGCGGTTTTAGTAGTTTTGTTGTCTATTATTACTGGTATTGTGATGAGTGCTTCGAAGGCAAAAAAATTAGGAGAAAACCTATGGGATGTTTCTTCAAAAAGATTGGTCATTCAGTTTTCTATTCCATTGATTAGTGGTGGTTTGTTTGCTTTGGCGCTACTCTATCAAGGTTATTATGGTTTAATTGCTCCTGTAACCTTACTTTTTTATGGTATGGCATGTGTTAATGCTAGTAAATATACTTTGGGTGATGTGAAATATTTGGGAATAACCATGATTATATTGGGGCTAATCTCAACTTTTTTTGTGGGTTATGGGTTATTTTTCTGGGCAATTGGTTTTGGATTGTGTCACATTGGATATGGTTTTATGATGTATAGAAAGTATGATAGAAAATAGGGATTGAAGATTGCTTATTAACGATTTTTGATTGTTGAATTTAATCTTAAACTTGTCATGCTGAACTTGTTTCAGCATCTAAAAAACAATATAAAAATGAAAAAAATATTAATATCACTTGTAATCCTTATCAGTTTAATTATTGGATTTGGAATTTTATCTTCTTATGAAGTTACAAGAACATTCAAACTTTTAGATGAAAAAATTGAAAGTTCTTTTATTAATGGTGATATAATTTTTCAAACATCCGAATCTGCACAATGTGAAGCTGTAAGAATTGCAACAAACTCAAAATTTTCACATTGTGGAATTATTTTTATTGAAGATAATAAAGCGTATGTTTATGAAGCTGTTCAACCAGTAAAGAAAACTCTTTTAAGAGAATGGATTAAACATGGAAAAGACGATAAATATGTTGTAAAGAGACTGAAGAATCATGATATAAAACTTTCAAAAGAAGTTCTTACGAAAATGATTAAAGATGGAAAAAATTATATTAATAAAGATTATGACTTATATTTTGAATGGTCTGATGATAGAATATATTGTTCAGAATTGGTCTGGAAAATATATGAAAAAGGGGCAGGTATTGAACTTTGTGATTTAAAAAAATTGAAAGATTTTAATTTAAATCATCCTTTAGTTCAAGAAATTATGAAACAACGCTTTGGAAATGATATTCCACTTGATGAAAAAGTTGTTGCTCCTTCTCAATTATATGAGTCGGATTTATTAGAAACAATTTTTGATAACTACTAAAAAAATAGAAGCTAAAAATAAATTCCGCTTGACAAAAAAAGAATAACAAAAAATGAAAAACATCATACAAAACATAAACAAAGCTTTTGATCACAGGATTCGTCTTGGGATTATGTCAGTATTGATGGTGAATGAAAGTGCTGATTTTTCTACCTTAAAAGAACTTCTAGGCGTTACAGATGGTAATTTGGCCAGTCATGCTAAGGCTTTAGAAAATGAAAATTATATTACTGTTGAAAAACAATTTATTGGCAAAAAACCAAATACTAGTTACATTGCAACTAAAGAAGGACGAATTGCCTTTAAAAATCATATTGACGCTCTTGAAAAATTAATCTCAAAATCATAAACCTTTTTTTTATTCATTTACTTTGAATTTCAAAGTACTTTTAATTACTAAAATATGAAAGAAATTATTATCGAAAAATTGTACAAAATTGTAAAAGTTCCTTATGAGTACTTTTTTAAAAATCAAGAAGCTTGGGAAGTAAATATCTCGGATTTTATTAATCTACCTGAAGAAAGTTTAGGGTTTCATTTGGGTTGTTTTTTACTGAAATATAATTTGGAACCTCAACCAAGATTGGAAGAACACGACATCTATCACGTTTTGACCAATACGGGTGTTTTGGTTACTGACGAAATTAATATGCAATTCTATTTGTTAGGAAATGGCAAAAAATCACCTTTTGTTTTTATGGTTATTGCTACTGGATTGGTCTTCTACCCTTTCAACATCAGAACTTATATAGCATCCTATAGAAAAGGAAAACAAGCACACCAATTTTATCATTTGGATTTTTTGAAAATGCTCCCTGTTCCATTGGCAAACATTAAATCAACTTTTAATATCAAATAATGATGCAAACTATTTTTCAACTTTATTATTCTAACAGGAGACTTCATAATTTACTATTTATATTTGGTTTCTTTTGTCTTTGCTTATCGTTAATTCGAGTAAAAATAACTACATCTATCTATTTGATGTTTTTAATTTGGAATTTATTTCTAGCCATAATTCCATTCCTTTTAACAAGTTATTTAAAAACTAGAAACCTATATGAAAACAAATTTAGGAATGGATTAATTCTTCTAATTTGGTTGTTATTCCTACCTAATTCTTTTTACATTATAACAGATTTTGTGCATTTATCTTTATCTAATTCTTACACTTTTTGGTATGATTTGTTATTGATTAGCTCTTATACTATACTTGGATTTTTATTAGGAATCATTTCTTTACAGGATTTTGAAAGCTTACTTTCTAATAAATTCAATGCCTCAATTTGTAGCTTTTTAGTATTTGGAATTTCTATTTTATCAGGTTTCGGAATCTATTTGGGAAGAGTCCTTCGCTACAACAGTTGGGATATTTTACAAAATCCGATTGAATTATTTACTGATTTAGTTGAAGTTTTTATCTCAATAGAATCTATAGGATTTTCAATATTATTTGGAATTTTTATCTATTTCATCTTTCGAATTTCTAACTATTTTTCAATAACAATTAAACAATAATATCATGGAAGAAATATTTAAAAGCACTTTTTATCAAAAAAATTATATCCCCATATTATCTTTTACGATAGGAACAATTCTATTGTTCTTATATACAATTACTAAAATTGATTTACTACTAATTATAGGTCTTTTCTATGTTTATTTAGCACTTTTCATTAATTGCTGTTATTTAGTTTCAATAATATTCAAACACTTTATTAAAAAACGAAATAGCCAAGAAACATTAATAAGAATAGGGATTACTTTATGCAATATTCCAATCACTCTATTTTACATCTATTTAATATTCAACGTAATACATTAAACACAAAGTCTTTTAAACTTTTAAACAAATAACCCTTTAACCTTAAAAAATGGAAAATCAAACACAAAATCCGCAACAAAAACCTTCGTTCTTTCAATCCAACACTGCCAAAATGATTATGGTGGGATTACTTTGTTTATTCTTATTAATTCCTTTAGAATTAGTAAAAAGCTTAATTTCAGAACGTTCTATTCGCAAGAGAGAAATGACCCAAGAAGTAAACACACTTTGGGGTTCTGATATCAAATTTTATGGTCCAATATTGAGCATTCCTTATTATAGTTTTGAAACTATTGAGGTTGTTGATGCCAATTCGCAACGCACTACACAAATTAAAAAAGTAATTAAAAATGCTTATTTTTTTCCTGAAAAATTAAACAACAATTCTATCATTAAAAAAAGTAAACCTTTAAAAAGAGGTTTGTACGAAAATGTAGTTTTTACTTCCACTATGGACTTTGATGGCAACTTTGAAAAACCCAATTTTGAAAAACTCAACATCAATCCGGAATCTGTTATATGGGAAAGAGCTTCTGTAATTGTCAACACAACCAATCTGAAAAGTATAAAAAGTGATTTGAACATTAGTTTAAACAACCAATTATTCTCATTTGAATCTAAAGCGAACGAAAATTCTAATTATGGTGTTTTAGCTTCAGGTATTTTTGATTATAATGCATTGCAAAACAATGATAAAATCGACTTCAAGTTTCAAATGAAATTTAATGGTAGTGAAAGTGTTCAGTTTATTCCAATTGGAAAAACGACTAAGGTTACCATCAATTCTGACTGGAAATCGCCAAGTTTAATGGGAACTTTTGCAGCCAATGAAGAAAATAAAAAAGTGGATAGCACTGGTTTTCATGCTGAATGGAAATTGCTAGAAATCAATAGACCTTTTTCGCAACAATATGAGGAAAGTACTCCTAATTTGAATGATTATTTATTTGGTGTAAAATTATTAGAGACAGTGGATCAATACCAACAAAATGAAAGAGCTTCAAAATATGGCTTTTTGGTAATTGGTTTAACCTTTTTAGTATTCTTTTTGATTCAATCTATTAGTAAAATTAACATCCATATTTTTCAATATACGATGATTGGATTGGCTTTGGTTATGTTCTATACCTTATTGATTTCAATTACTGAACATTCCACGTTTAGCATTGCTTATATGATTGCATCATTAGCTGTTATTGTAATGATTGTACTTTATTCTATTTCTATTTTAAAAAATAAAAAATTTCCGTTTTTCATCGGAATTTCATTGACAGCTTTGTATAGTTTTATATTTGTGATTATTCAATTAGAAGATTATGCCTTGTTAGTTGGAAGCATCGGCTTATTCTTGATTTTAGGAGCTGTGATGTATTTTTCTAAAAAGATTGATTGGAATAATTGATGAGATTTTTGGATATAAAAAACCACAAATTCATAGAATAAAATCTGTGAATTTGTGGTTTTCTATTTTCTATATTCTTTTTTCTATTTTCTATTTTCCATCTACATAATCCTGTAAATAAGCGAAACGTTCAGTCAATTTTCCGTTTTCTGTTACTTTTGCTCTTGCTAAAACACCGTCTTTGTCTTCATTAAAAAAAGCTGGAATTACTCTCTCTAAGAAAACTTCTCCAAAACCTTCACTGGCATCTTTTGGCAATTCACATGGTAAATTATCAACAGCCATAACTACTACTGCTGATGGATGTGTAAAAGGCACTTCTTTTTCTTCGCTAGCTAAATAACCGTATAAAGGCTCTGCAATTGTACTTGCTCTAATGGTACAAGCTATTGGTCCATTAATATCACAAGAAATATCTGCTACTACTTTTAATTTGCATTTTGGAGATTTTAGCATTTCTTTACTTAAAATCACTGGTGCACCGTTTCCATAAAAATGACCTGCCATAAAAATATCAGAAGCATTGGCAAATCTTTCAAAATCAGATTCATATGCTGATGGATTGTTATAAAAATCGTATTTATCTAGCTCTTTTCCATCTTTTCTTTTGTTATAATCTAAAACATCAATAATGGTGTAAACTGGAACATCATAACTTTTAGACAAGTAATCTTCTACAGAAACTTGTTTCATTTTCATTCCATCAAGCATTTCTTTGGCACCATGAGCTACTTTTCCACTGCCTGTTAAAACGATTTTAATATTTGGTAATTGATTTCGCTTTAAACGTTCAATTAAAGTTTTTTGATCAGGTAAAGTTTCTGCTTTAGCTAAATTGAACAATTCGTATTTCATCCCGAAGGCTCTTATTCCATTGTAAGCTCCTACAATTCCTGCATAACGTCCAAAACCAATTAAACGATGATTGTCTTGGTTAACAATAGTTTCATGGTCATACAATGCAATGTTTTTTTCTAAAATTGCTAACAACAAGCTTCTATTGTAAGGTTGTTTTTTAATGGTATGCGAAAAGAAAAAATACTTTTTATTAGGAATTAATGCATCTAGAGGCACTTCTTTAACGCCAATTAAAACATCACAATCATCCATGTTTGAAGTAACTTCAAATCCTTTTTCTAGGTATTGTTCGTCAGAAAAAACACGAACATCTGATGTTTCTACCTTTATTTCTGCTTGTGGAAATTCATTTTTAAAAGCTTCAAGTCTAAAAGGAGAAAACACCACTCGTCTATCTGGTGGATTTTTACGTTCTTTGATAATTCCGAATTTCATTGGTGTTATTTATTGTATCTGTTGAATAATATTTTACAAATATACCTTTAAGATAAACAATTCACAAAATATTTTTTAATTGATATATTTGTGGTAATTTTGGCACACTTTTAGAAGTTAGAAGTTAGAAGTTAGAAGTTAGAAGTTAGAAGTTAGAAGTTAGAAGTTAGAAGTTAGAAGTTAGAAGTTAGAAGTTTTTCTTTTTCTAAATTCTAAATTCTAAATTCTAAATTAAAAAGGGGTCGACTGGTTTTGACAGCGAGTGGAATTAACTAGTAAGCACGTCGAGCATTGTACTTTTTGCTCGTAAATCCAAAGGTACAAATCTATACACGGCGAAAATAATTACGCTTTAGCTGCATAATCTGAATTATAGTAAGATTGCGCCAAGTTCCTACTAGGTAGGAAAGCTGGATTCCTCTCAAAAGCCTTGGTTTATGGCGATTGATAATGAGGAACCGTAAAAGTAAACCTAGAAGCGGTAATACTTTGAATCCGTTTTGAACTGGTAAAGTTAAGCAAAGAGTGGTTGTTTTTGACCTAGCTTTTTGTCGAAAATCTAATCAAAAACTAAGCGTGTAGAAAGCTTTTTGATTGCTTGTTTGGACGAGAGTTCGATTCTCTCCGACTCCACTTAAGGAGACGTCTATATTTAGGCGTCTCTTTTTTTTATCAATTTAACATATTAATTTACAACAAATTAAATCCAAAAACATCTACTTCAAAAAGTGTTCGAGTTTTTTAAGTTTCTAATTGACTAAAATGTTTTAGCTTCAAATCTCACTGTATATGAGCATAGTGTGTTCGAAATCTCCCTGACCATTCATTCACCCCATCCATCTTTGATATCATCTTTCTTGAAAGCACTGGCCAACAGATATAGAAAATCCAGAATAATAATTGCCTCGTCTTCATTAACTCTTGTGCCTCCTTGCCTTAATACGTTTATAACTTTACAGCGAATAGCACAACAATACTATAAAAGTTTATTAATATTTTCTTTATAGGTTTGTCCAATTGGTATTTTATGCACATCAATTAAGATCCTATTGCCTTCAATTTGTTTAATTTTATTTTTAGCAACAATAAAGGATTTATGAGTTCTTATAAAATCTAATTTTGGGAGCAACTTTTCAAAATCTGAAATTTTTTGAGGACTAACAATCATATCATTCTTTAAATACACTTTGATAAAATGTCCGTAAGCTTCTATAAATAATAAATCTTCAAAATGAATTTGATGATGCTTCTTATAACCTTTTAAGAAAAAACTACTAGCTTTTGGTTCCGTTTCAGTAGTTGGCAATGCAGCTATGCTTTTCTTATTTTGAGTACTATCAATTGTCTTGTTAATCGCTTTTATAAAGCGTTCAAAGCTAAATGGTTTCAGCAAATAATCAGAAATATTAAGTTCATAACCTTCTAAAGCAAATTCTTTGTAGGCTGTGGTGACTATTATTTTAGGCGGATTGGGCAGTGTTTTTAAAAAATCGAAACCAGATAGTTTGGGCATATTAATATCCAAAAATAACAAGTCAACAGCATTTTCATTTAAAAACTGCATCGCTTCAAAGGCATTATAGCAATTTCCTTTTTTTTCTAAATGTTGAAAATTTTCGCAATAGTTTTCAATAATACGATGTGCAATAGGCTCATCATCAATAATTAAATAGTGAATCATATTGTGTCTATTTTAAGCGTTAATTTATATATAGCATCTTTAACTTCAATTTGAATTTTGTGTTTATCAGGATATAATAATTTTAAACGCTGTTTTAAATTGTCTATTCCAATACCTGCATTTTCATTTGATTCTCGTGCTTCAAAGTTATTTTCAATGTCAAAATAAATTACATCAGTAGCAATTTTTATATTAATATGGATATAAGCATTCTCTGTTAAGCATTCTACGCCATGCTTAAATGCGTTTTCTAATGGGATAATGAATAATAAAGGAGCAATTTGACAATTCATGTCTTGGGAATAATTAAAAACAATAGCAACCTTTTTTTGATAGCGTATTTTATGCAATTCAATGTAATTCTTTAAATAATCTATTTCATCCTTTAATGAAACAACATCTTCTTTTCCCATATAAATGGTGTACCGCATTATGTCAGATAATTTTAAAACGACATTTGGTGCATCATCGGATTTCTCTAGTATTAAACCATATAGATTATTTAAAGTATTGAAAAAAAAGTGCGGATTAATCTGGCTTTTCAATAACGATAATTCTGCTTTAGCTTTTTTTGATTCTACGGTTTTTAACCATTTCCATTGCTGGTAAAACCAAATTAAAAGCAACACAAAAAAGGGAGTAATCAGGATGATTTTAATCTCTTTTTCAAGTTGGAAATAACGGTCTATATCATTTACATAAACCCTTATGTAGTAGAAATATCCATAAGCTAAAACGTAAAACCCAATTGTGATCAAGGCATATTTCTTAAAATAAGAAGGTGCTATAATGGAGAAAAAATACAATCCAATGCCTATAAATCCTAAAAAGGTTATAGGATTGTCAATTATTTTGGAGTTCAAATCGTTTATAATGATCACAAAAAAAATAAAAATCAACGCGACTAGCTTTAAGCTAATGGCTTTATGTTGGCTTAAGAATGAAAAATAATGAATAGGCAATGAGATTAGTAACCAACTAAAAATAAAACTCAATGTGTTTGCTAATACTGATGAATTGTCAATATGAATAAAATCAAAGTGTAATAAAATAAATACTAGTATCCGATGGATTAACAATCCATATATAAAGGCTTTGTATTTTTTAAGAAATGTAATCATGGGTCAAAATTAATGATAATTGCCCTTTCTTTTATTACAATATACACCAACTCACTTAAAAATAGCACAAACGCTATTTTTTTCTGCTTCAAATAGATTTGAGCACTCAAATAAACGGTATATGATTATTTCCAATACGTTTATGACAAATACTTTACAGCGTTTTAGTTTACCCATATGTTTGCTGAAAATTATAAACATTAAACTTAAAAATTATGAAAACCAATTTTAAAATTATGCTTTTAATGCTACTTGTAACCATCCAGAACCTAAAAGCACAAGACCAAGAAAGCGAGTTAAAAACAAAAGAAAAGAATGACATTATGTCTTCAATAAAAACACACCTTGAGGAATCCTATATTGATTTAGACCTATCAAAAAAAATGATAATTGAACTGGATAAAAATTTAAAGTCTAATAAGTATAAGAAAATTACAAGTCCTGATGAATTCTCTAAGATAATAACTGAAGACCTACAAAGTGTTAGCAAAGACCAGCATCTTAAAGTTCAATTTGAACCGAAGCGTATCGCAAGAGAAAAGCTGGCAGTTTCTGAAGAAAAGCAATTGGAAATGGAAAAAAAAACGGCTGCACAAATGGCAGAAATTAACTACGGATTTACGGAAGCGAAAATACTGAACGGAAATATTGGTTATTTAAATTTACGTCTGTTTGCAGATATAAAATATGCAGAAGAAACTGCTACAGCTACCATGAATTTTTTAAGCAATACCAACGCAATCATTATTGATTTACGTTCAAATGGCGGTGGAGTTCCAAGCATGATGCAATTGTTATCAAGCTATTTCTTTGATGAAATACCCGTTTTATTAAGTGATTTCTATGAACGAAAAACAGACACAAAAACGCAACTGTATTCACTTGCGAATGTGAATGGAAAACGAAGCATGAACAAGCCAATTTACATTTTAACGAGTAAGCAAACTTTTTCTGCGGCAGAAGCCTTTGCTTATACTTTAAAACATTTAGATAAAGCTATTGTAGTAGGTGAAATTACCAAAGGAGGTGCTAATAGGGCAAAACGAATTAATTTAAATGACGAATTTACAATATCTGTACCTTACATCCAATCCATTCATCCAATTACAAAAACAAACTGGGAAGGAAAAGGTGTGCAACCAAATATTGAAGCAAATGAGAAAGAAGCCTTTGTATATGCATACATTGACGCAATTAATAAAACGAGCCTAAAAAACAAAGAGGCTATTTTAAACAAAATTGGTTATGCTTTTCTAAAAGAAAAATCTGTTGACAATGCTATAATAGTATTTCAAGAAAACGTAAAACTATTTCCAAATAATGCCAATACCTGGGATAGTTTAGGTGAAGCCTATGCAATAAATCATGATAGAGAAAACGCATTAAAATCATACAAAAAAGCTTTAGAGATTGATCCAAATATAGAATCAGCAAAAGCAATGATTCAAAAATTAGAAAACATAAGTAAATAAAAGGAAAACTTGATAAAGAGCGATATCATATTAGAAGTTATACTTGAAGTCTAAAACTAAAAAAGCCCATTCCTTTCGGTTTGGGCATTAATTTTGTTTAAAAATCCAAAGCTATCTAAGAAAAATAGAGTTAACATACTTTTAAACTACATTAATAGCTTTAGAAATACTCAATAAAAATTATTTTAAGAATAAAGTGTTTGTTTTTTATGTAATTTTGAAAGTAACCTTAAATCGATGAACAGAAATCTTTCATAAAAGACTTATATTTAATTCACATATGTACTAGTTAGCAGAAAGACGAAAAAAAAGGCACAAAAATGAAATATATCATAAAAGACGAAAAACTCGAATTAATATACGAACAAGGAAAAGGTGCTTGGACTTATCATTTGCGAATTCCAAATTCCAGAGATATAGAAGGAAAATGGGGCGATATAAAAGTGTCTGGTTTCATTGATAATTACAAAATTGAAGCAAGAAATCTTGCTCCAATCAAAGGAGAAGATAAAATGCTTTCTATAAACGGTAAAATAAGAAAAGTAATTAATAAAAAAGGTGGTGACTTTGTTACCGTTTCACTCTATTTATTATCCAAAAAAGAAGAAATAACCAAAAAGCAAATTTTAGAAACCTTCAAAGAATCAGTAGTTTTAGGAGCTTTTGAAAAATTAAATGAATTTGAAAAAAATGAAATTTTCGAAAGTATCATTTCTCAAAAAATTGAAGAGAAACAAATCAAGATAATTATAAAACATATTGATAAATTAAGTGGGAAATGATTGGGTAAACATCTTTAAACTTTTTAAAAGAACTTAAAAAAAATTCAAGAGAGTCGTTTGAGCAAAACATAGTAATTTATCTAGCCCACAAGGAGTAAGTTTTCATTCAGTTCCCGAAATCATATTTATATTGCCCGAAAAAACTAAGTTCCGCAGATCACAATAGTTAAGATACCACTAGATTTTAAAAAAAAGCCGAGTCTTGCGACTTGGCTTTCATTTGTTTAACTCTAAGCAACTTAAGGAGACGCCTATATTTAGACGTCTCTTTTATTTTACCAACTCAACATCTTGATTTAATTTCCAAAATATCTACTTAAAAATGTATTCGAGTTTTTTTAATTTCTATTGACTAAAATATTTTATCATCACAAATCTCACCATATATCAAAGTCACTCACTATTTTTATTATCTTTTAAGAAACTTTCTGCTTGAAAAAAACTTCGCAACTGACAGAGAATTTCAACTTTTTAGCATCTATTATAACAAATCCATTTTTGAGTGCATAATATTGTACTGTATTAATTCAAATTTCTAAACACATTAGGTGTATATCCTACCTTTTGCTTGAAAAGTCTTGAAAAATGTTGTGGATATTTAAAACCTAGTTCATAAGCAATTTCACTGATTGATTTACTTTGATCAAAAACACGTTCCTTAGCTACTTGAATCACTTTATTTTGAATATAATCTTGAGCAGAAACACCTGTTTCCTTTTTTATTAGGTCACCAAAATAATTAGCTGAAAGATGCAATTGATCAGCAAAATAGTGAACCATCGGAAAACCAATAGTTTCTGCTTTTCCTGTAGTGAAATAATCTTGTAAATGCATTTCAAATTGCGTTAGGATATCGGAATTTATATGCTCTCTGGTAATGAACTGTCGATCATAGAAACGTTCACAATAATCTAAAAACAATTCAATAGTTGTGGTAATCAGTTTCTTGCTGTGCTTATCTACAGATTGTTCTAATTCAAATTCAATTTTAGAAAAACAATCTAAAACTATTTGGCGTTCGCGTTCTGAAATATGTAACGCTTCATGCGATTGGTAATTGAAAAAACCATAATTATTTAAAGCCTTTCCTAACGAAGTTCCATGTATCAAATCGGGATGAAATGCTAATCCATGTCCCATTGGCTGATACCTATCGGTTTTGTTAGCAACATCTACAACTTGTCCTGGTGAAACAAATACTAAAGTTCCTTCCTGATAGTCATAGGTTTGTTTTCCATAAGTAAGATCTCCACATTTGACATCTTTCAAAAAAACACAGTATAATCCAAAATACATTTTCGAACCTGTTCGCTTATGTGCTTTCGAAAAATCAATGACACTTACTAGTGGATGCTTCGTATTGTGTTGATTAAAACGATTATAATCATGCACTGTATTAAAATGAATGGTTTCCATAGCTCTTTAATTTTTATTCAAAATTAGCTAAAACAAATTAGTAAAATACTATAAATGAATACAATCAGTAATATTGGTAAAAGACTCTGTAATATATATACAAGGAAATTTTGTAAACTAATGGAAATTTGCTGAAATAAATTTTAAGCATATTAAAAATGAAAATTATAAAATTAAACAACGGAGTTGAAATGCCAATCTTAGGATTTGGTGTTTTTCAAATACCTGATGCAACAGAATGTGAAATAGCAGTACTAGAGGCTATTGAAAGTGGCTATCGCTTGATTGATACGGCTACTTCATACATGAATGAAGAAGCTGTTGGTAACGCAATTAAAAAAAGTGGAATTCCAAGAGAAGAATTCTTTATTACTACAAAACTTTGGGTACAAGATGCAGGTTATGAAAATACTATAAATGCTTTTGAAAATTCATTGCAAAAACTACAGTTAGATTATTTGGATTTATATCTTATTCATCAACCTTATGGTGATGTGTTTGGCTCTTGGGTTGCAATGCAAGAGTTATATTATCAAGGCAAAATAAGAGCTATTGGAGTTGCCAATTTTCATCCTGATAGAGTGATGGATTTAATTGTAAATAGTGGTTTCACACCTGCTGTTAATCAAATTGAAACACATCCTTTTCATCAACAAGTAGAAACACAACAATTTCTTCAAGAAAACAATGTTCAAATCCAATCTTGGGGACCATTTGCGGAAGGGAAAAATAATATTTTCCAAAACGAAGTCCTTTTATCTATTGGTAAAAAGTACAACAAATCGGTTGCACAGGTGGTTCTTCGTTGGTTAACGCAACGTGGTGTGGTTGTTATCCCAAAATCGATTAGAAAAGAAAGAATGATTGAGAACTTCAACATCTTTGATTTTGAGCTTTCAAATGATGATATGCAAATTATTACTTCATTAGATACCAATCAAAGTTTATTTTTTGACCATCGTAATCCTCAAATGGTTAAGAATTTAAGTGAATACAGAGTAAATTTATAATAGTTAATAATCACTAAAAAATACAATTATGAACCGTAGAAACCTTTTAAAAACAGCAGGTTTAGCCATAGCAGGAAGTGCTATTTTACCTTTTGATGTTTTTGGTAAATCAACCAATGAGAACGAAAGACATTTAAATAATGATAATCTTTCATTACCATTATTGAGTAAACGAAAATTAGGAAAGCTTGAAGTTTCTTCTATTGGTTTAGGAGTTCAAAACATGAGTAGAACCTACCAGACTACCATTCCATCACGTTCAGAAATGCACAATATCATTCGAACTGCGTATGATAATGGCGTTACATTTTTTGATGCAGCTGAAGCTTATGGTCCGTGGGAAGTAGAAAAAATCCTAGGCGAAGGCGTTGCTTCATTCAGAAATGAAATTGTTATCGCTACAAAGTATGGTTGGAATATTGACCAAGAAACAGGAAGAAGATTGCCCGGTTTAAATAGCAAACCCGACCATATTAAAAAAGTGGTTGAAAATATGTTGAAACGATTAAAGACCGATAGAATTGATTTGCTTTACCAACACCGTGTTGACCCAGAAGTGCCGATTGAAGATGTAGTTGGAGCCATAAAGGATTTAATGCAAGAAGGAAAAGTGCTTCACTACGGACTTTCTGAACCTGGATTGCAAACCGTAAGACGAGCTCACAAAGAGCATCCTGTTGCAGCCATTCAAAATGAGCATTCACTTTTATACCACGGTTCGGATAAAGACGTGATTCCGCTTTGTGAAGAATTAGGTATTGGGTTTGTGCCTTGGAGTCCTCTTGGAGTTGGATTTTTAACTGGTGCAATCGACGAAAATACACGTTTTGCCCAAGGTGATTTCCGCAGTCTTACAAACCGATTTTCTCCTGAAAACCTTCCTAAGAATATGGCTCTTGTTAATCTCTTAAAGAAATGGAGCATTACAAAAGAGGTCACACCTGCACAGATTTCATTGGCTTGGTTGCTAGCTCAAAAACCTTTTGTTGTTCCTATTCCCGGCACGACCCAAATGGCTCACATGCTTGAAAACTCTGCAGCAGCAAATGTAAAATTTTCAAAAGATGATTGGCAACAATTCAATCAGGAATTAAATGCAATTACGATAAGTGGTGATAGACTTCCCGAATTTGTATTGCAATTTTCAAAAGTGGAAGCACCTTTAAAAAAATAAATTTACAGTAAAAAATTGCTATGAAGAATTTTAAAATAATTCCATTAATAACAATGCTATTAAGTATTTCAATGTTCTCCCATCAAATGAAAGCACAAGAAATTGAAATGAATGATGGTTTAAATTTAAAGCAGAGAAGTATAATAACCATTGCTTCACTTACTGCTAAAGGTGATTTAATTCATTTAAAAAAAGCTTTAAAAGAAGGCTTAGAAGTAGAATTGACAGTAAATGAAATCAAAGAAATTTTGGTTCATACCTATGCATATTGTGGTTTTCCAAGAAGTATACGTGGTTTACAAACGTTTATGGAAGTTCTCGAAGAACGAAAAGCAAAAGGAATAAATGATACTATTGGAATTGAAGCTTCGTCTATCACAAACAACAGCAGTAAATATAACCGTGGTAAAATAATATTAGAAGAATTAACAGAGAAACCTCAACCCAATACACTTTCTGGCTATTCCGCTTTTGCTCCGGCAATGGATACTTTTTTAAAAGAACATTTATTCGCCGATATTTTTGAACGAGATATTTTAACGTATGCCCAAAGAGAATTAGTTACAATATCAGTAATAAGTGCTATTGGCGATGCTGAACCAATGCTGAAAAGTCATTTGACAATTTCTTTAAATGTTGGAATAACACCCAATCAATTAGAAGATTTTGTAACTGTAATCAAACCAAGCATCGGAAGAAAAAAGACCAAATCAGTAAAAAAAATAGTTACTGAAGTATTGGATATTGTACAACCTAAATAACTATAAAATCATGAATAAAGCAATAATAATATTCACAGTAGTAATGTCAATAGTAGCAACAAATAATTCATTCTCTCAAAACGGTAAAAAGCAAAATCCTTATACATTAGTATATGATGGTGCAATTACAGAAAATGTAAAAGGGAAAGTAAACATTCATCCAGTAACTTATAAATTGAACGGCATTGATATTGCAGCCAATGTTTATACACCAGCAAATTACGATGCTTCAAAAAAATATCCAGCAATAACAATTGCACATCCAAACGGTGGAATTAAAGAACAAACTGCTGGTCTATATGCACAACGTTTGGCAGAACAAGGTTATATCACTATTGCTGCCGATGCAAGTTATCAAGGAGCAAGTGGCGGTGAACCTCGTCATACAGATAAGCCACAATTTCGTACAGAAGATATTCACGGAATGGCCGATTTTATTTCACAATATCCGGGTGTTGACAAAGAACGTATCGGTGCTTTAGGAATTTGTGGCGGCGGTGGTTATACTTTAAAAGCTGTGCAGTCAGATAAACGATTTAAAGCTGTTGCTACGTTAAGTATGTTCAATTCGGGAGAAGTAAGACGTAATGGATTTATGAATTCTCAAGTAAACACCATTCAAGAACGTTTAAGCAAAGCTTCAGAAGCACGAGATATAGAAGCTTTAGGCGGAACAATAATTTATGCTGGTGTAGCAACTATTACTGATGAAGAAATTGCTAAAACTTCAACCGATTTGTATCGCGAAGGATATCAATATTACTATCGAACACATGCACATCCAAATTCAACTTTTCTTTATACCATGAGTAGTTTAATGGATTTAATGACTTGGGATGCAACCGATCAAATTGAACTAATTAACCAACCTTTGCTAATGATGGCAGGAAGCAAAGCCGATACAAAGTATATGACCGACGAAGCATTTGTTAAAGCAACCAATGCAAAGAATAAAGAATTGTTTCTAATTGATGGTGCAACTCATATTCAAACCTATTGGAAACCAGAATATGTGGAACAAGCGGTAAATAAATTGGTGAATTTTTATCAAACGAACCTTTAAAATACAAAACAATGAAACATCATCTTAAATATATTTTGCCATTGGTAACTGTATTACTTACAGCTTGCAACAACAATCAGAAAATGAAAGATACAACACAACAAAACGGACCAGTCTTTCCAAAAGGCGAAAAGGTTGTGAGTGAAAATTTCACAGGATCCGTTTGGCTCAATTACTTATCAGAAACCGATACAATTCATAATGTAAACATTGGTTCTGTAACTTTTGAACCAGGTGCAAGAACCAATTGGCACTATCACAAAGGCGGTCAAATACTTTTGGTAACAGAAGGGAAAGGTTTATATCAAGAAAAAGGTAAGCCAATTGAAATAATAAAAAAAGGTAATATAATAAAATGTCCTCCTAACGTAGAACATTGGCATGGATCTACACCTACCGAAGCAATGACACATATCGCAATAGGAACCAATACAAATATTGGCGGAGCAGTTTGGTTGAAAGCGGTAACCAATGAAGAATATAATAAATTAAAGTAACAATTTTAAGAGATAAAAGTTTGAGGATAGATCAAAAACAAAGTTTTAATTGATACCTTATAGCTTTCATTTTATAGTAATATAAATAATATCAAATTATTTATTTTTAGAGCTTTATATTTATTTTTAAAAAAATATCAGTAAGTATTTAAATAATTTGACGTTGCTTTTCAATAACTTAAAATCAAAATCCTTAATGACATTCTAAACAAAGTAAATTGACATTTTAAACAAAATTACACCTTTCCATTACCTCTAATTTTGCCTCATAACATTTAATACTTTTATTATGAGACAAAACAATTATGCTGGAGCACTACAAAATAAGTTAGGCTCTGGGTTTGATTCAAAATCAACAACAGCAGATGTAATTAAAGGAATTCACCTTAAAGGCAAAATTGCCATTGTAACTGGTGGAAATACTGGTATAGGTCTTGAAACCACTAAAACATTAGCAGCAGCTGGAGCTACCGTTATAGTAGCAGCAAGAGACATTGAAAAAGCAAAGAGAAATTTAAAGGGAGTTGCCAATATTGAAATTGAAGAGATGGATGCAATGAATCCTTTTTCCATTGATGCATTTGCTATAAAATTTTTAAACAGTAACAGACCTCTTCATTTACTTATCCATAATGCAGGAATCATGTGGGTACCTTTGCGATATGACAATCGTGGTTATGAATCGCAATTAGCAACAAATTATCTAGCACAATTTCACCTCACGGCACGATTATTTCCTTCGCTAAAAAAAGCCAATGGAGCAAGAGTAATTAATGTTTCTTCATTAGGACATCAAATGGCTCCTTTTAATTTTGAAGACCCAAATTTCATTAATAGAGAGTACGAAACTTTGCAAGCGTATGGACAATCCAAAACAGCTAGTAACTTATTTGCACTCGAATTAGACAATCGTGTAAAAGAATTTAATATCAGAGCTTATTCATTGCATCCTGGATCCATTGGTGGTACTGAATTGGCTAGAGAAGCTTCAGTTGAAATGTTTCAAAAAATGGGCTTTTGTGATGAAAACGGGAACATTCTTCCTGAAATTTCTGCAAATCTTAAAACCATTCAACAAGGTGCAGCTACAACTGTTTGGTGTGCCACAAGCTCTTTGTTAGATAACCTTAGTGGAGTGTATTGTGAAGATTGCGATATTGCCCAATTAGCCCATAAAGATAGCATTGGTTCTTATGGAGTAGAGCTTTATTCGTTGGATGAAATAAATGCCAAAAGTCTATGGAACTTAAGTGAAAAACTTACTGGTGTCAACTTTAACATACTATAATAAATTTTGCTATTTTTATCAAGGGAAGATTTATTCTCTTCCCTTTTATTATTTTAATTGTAATGGATCATATTTCAAAATACTTAACACCCGAAATAAAGCTTTCCAGCTATGATGACAAACTGTTTAAATCTGACTTAATGTTTGATGACCACATGTTAGTTTGGTTCATTTCTGGCGAGACCAAAATTATTATAAGCAACAAAACGTATTTTTTTAAAACAGGAGATATTTTTCTCATTCCAAGAAATCAACTTGCCACAATAATTAATTATCCCAAAAATGGACTCCCACATAAAACTGTTGTAATGCATCTCTCGAAGGAAAGATTAAAAAAATTCTACGAAAAAATTGAAATCAAGAAAGAACAATCTCCTGAATCTATAATTTACAGCTTTAATAACCATCCTCTATTAGAAAGTTGTTTGGCATCAGTTATACCGTATTTTGATGTAGAAGGAAATTTTCCTGAAAGCATTGCATCCCTAAAAATCATAGAAGCCATAACTATTCTAAGAGAAATTGATACTAGCATAGATACTATTTTAGCGAATTTTGATAATCCTGGTAAGATAGATTTAATCAACTTTATGGAAAAAAATTTCATGTTCAATATGCCTCTCGAAAAACTAGGTTATTTAACTGGACGTAGTCTATCCACTTTCAATCGTGATTTTAAAAAACTATTTAATACTACACCTCAAAAATGGTTAACTAAGAAAAGACTTGAACTTGCCTATTATCAATTAACGGAGAAAAAGAAAAGACCTACAGAAATTTATTTAGAAGTGGGCTTTGAAGACTTATCCCATTTTTCATTTGCTTTTAAAAATCAGTATGGTGTCTCCCCTTCTCAATTGATTTAGTAACTCAAAATTTTATATTCCAAGAAATCTAATGATAACAAAAAAAAGTTCCAAATAATCATACAAGGTATCAATAAGTATTAAGTATTCGATTGAATTTCCCTAAACTAACAACTTAAAAAAGAATATCACAATATTTAGTTACATTTGTATTCCGATTGTTATCACTATTTAAATGAAAATATTTTTATACTACCTTTCCGTTTTCTTCTTTATAGCTTCTTGCAAGGATAATTCCGAAAAACAAGATGTAGTGCAACATCTGTTTCAATATCCCAAAAATATAAGTGAAGTTTCTGGAATTACTTATTGTAATAATTTGATATGGAGCATACAAGATAGTGGTAATACTAATGAAATTTTTGGCTTTGATACTTCTGGTAAATTAATAGAACAAATAGAAGTCAAAAATATTAAAAATAGAGATTGGGAAGCAATTACCTCAGACAAAGAAGGTAACTTGTATATTGGTGATTTTGGCAACAACGATAACGACAGAAAGGATTTAGCAATCTACAAATTAGCTTCTACCGATTTTAGTAACGCTACAGAAAAAATCACTTTCTATTATCCAGAACAAGTTAATTTTCCTGCTAAAAAAAGAGATAGACTATTTGACTGTGAGGCTTTTTTTTATTACCAAAATGCTTTTTATTTATTTACCAAAAACAGAAGTAAAGGTTTTGATGGCACTACATTGATTTATAAAATTCCAGCTATTGAAGGGCATCATCCTGCAAAATTTATTGGAAAATTTAGCACTTGTACTAACTATAATTTTTGTGCTATAACTGGTGCAGCAATTAGTGCAGATGATAAAAAAATTGCTCTCTTAGGTCATGATCGAGTTTGGATAATTGAACAATTCAGCGGAGATGATTTTCTTTCTGGCTCTACAATTTCTTCGTATGAAATGAATCATCTTAGTCAAAAAGAAGGCATTTGTTTTAAAGACAACCAAACGCTTTATATTGCAGATGAGCGTGATAAAAAAACAGGTGGTAATTTATATGAAGTTTCCTTAACAAAATTAAAAAGTTCCCACTAATCCAAATTGATTATAACCCATTCTAAGATTCCAAGAAATCTTATTTTTTTGCTCTTTAGGAGTAAATTTATATTTGTTATCTCTTTTCAAATAAGAATCAACACATTCAACAATAGCTACACTCATCACAGTACTTAAAAACACATCCGAAGCCCAGTGTGCTCCTTCCCAAATTCGAGAAATAGGAGAAATCATCCCCAAAGTATAAAACCCACCTTTTATCCAAGGATTACTAAATTGTTTTGATAACGCATAACAAGTTGTTACAGACAATGCTGTATGACCAGACGGAAAAGAACTAAAAGCTGACGTACCATTAAAAGGATCAAAATAATCATGCCCTAATGCTGTGATTGGTCTTGCACGACCAGCTACTGTTTTCATCATTTGCTGAAGTAAACCACTCACACTGGCAGAAGTAATCATAAGCACTCCTGCATAACGAATTTTTTCATTATTAGAAAGTAATCCAACGGCATAAACACTTCCTGTAAGACCATAATTAACCAATGGTTTCCCAAATCGAAAACCAAATTCACTAACAGTATGAGGTATGTCTTTTTCTTGTCTTCTAAAAAAACTACTTATCTCTTCGTCTGACAAATATAAAATTCCTGTTCCAACCAAAGTGCCACCAAAATAAGCAAGGTCCTTTTTGTCCCAACGAGTAGGTTGAGCAAATGTATAAAGAAAACCGTTTGCCCCATTTCGAGCATCATATTTTAGTTGCTGCCAAATAGTTTCTTTGATTAGTGTATCATTCTTAATTTCGCTAAAAACTAGTGTATCTGTAGGAATAGATAAACTATCCGTTTGGGCATAAATAAAATTTTGACTGGCAAAAAAAACAATTAAAAGTTTAACGAACTTATCCATATATCTCATAAATATTAAAATCCAAAACCTAATCCAAAAGCAATTCGGTTACCATCTTGACTGTTGAAAAAAGTTAAACGTGCTGTTATTAAATCTAATCCATTGAGCCAAACTCCTCCTCCAACAGATTGATGCCATTGATTGGAGTTTTCTCCTTCTAACCAAACTCTTCCGTAATCATATCCGCCAAGAATTCCATAACTCATCGGAATTATACTTTTAATTTTTCCAATATTCCAACGCAAATCAGTACTCTGAAAAAATGATTGCTTTCCAAGAAAACGTTCGTTTCTGTAACCTCTCAAATCATAATTGCCACCTAATGTTGCTCCTTGATAGAATTCAAAATTATTGTTCAAAAGCGTTTTTCCTTTCAATAACGTTCCAAGTACTAATTTATTGGATTTAGTTAGCTTGTGACTGAATCCTAATTCACTCTCCAAATAGGTGAAGTTTCGTTTTGAATCTGATAAATTGGTTTTCCATGTTCCTTGAATAGCAAATCGCATTCCGATAGTTGGGTTGGCTTCTCGATCATAATTTTTAAAAGCGTATTTGAAAGAGGCTCCAGCAAATTGTTGATATTCAAAAACTTCTGCATTTATGGCTCCTACTTCATTAATAAAACGATTCGTAGTTCCTTCTACTTCAATATTTTCAAAAGAAGTTTGAAGGGTAACTTCGCTACCAAAACGACCAATATATTTTAAAGAAGGTGCAAGTTCAAGAATTTGAATACGAACACGATTATAATCCATTCCTTTTTCGCTATCAAAATTTTCAGTTCCATTGCCATAGCCAAAATAATTGATGCTGAAATTTGGAGTCGTATATCGAGCTTGCATTTCTAAATTCCACTTACCTATTAATCGGGTGAAACTATTTTTATACCCAAGTTCAACACCTTCAGTAGCAAAATAATAATTGGTACTAATGCTATGCCTTGCTGTGTATGGATTGTTAATAAAACCTTGTTTTACAAAATTATATGTTCCACCTATTTTCATTCCATCATCAGGATTAAAACCAATCATTGGTATTAAAAATGTGTGGTTATATTTCGGTTTTTTATAATGGTATTCATTTAATTCGTAATCATCTTTTAAATGAATAGCAGTGCAGTTTTGAGCATTTACAGTATTTTTCTTTGATTTATAATCGTAAATTTTTACTTTTTTGCCATTTTCAACTTCATATTTGTCGTGATTTTGTCCACCAATCAATCTGATTGTGATATTGTTTTTGTCTTTTCCTTTAACTTCAAATTCATCGTCATCATCCAAACCATAAATCCAGATTTCTTTAGTTTGTTGTTTGTTATAAGTTCGTGAAAATTGAAGTTCTTCGCCTTCTTTTTTTAATCGCAACCATGAAATCTTTGTGTTTCCATCAGATAAACGTTCAATTAAAAATTTATCTTTCTTATCAGTTCCTGTCAGAATTATTCTTTTTTGAAGCAATTCGTAATAGCTTAAAGCAAAATTTTCTAATCCTTTTTTTCTGATTTTCAATTTATTTTTAATGGAAAGTGTTGTTTCATCATCTTTGATTTCCTTTGGTAAACTGCTAAAACTTTCATCAATAACTTCGTCTGACAATTCATCGATGATATATTTAGCTTGTTTTTTCCAATCTTCTTCTGTGGCGTTTTTGATAAAAGCGACATCTAAACTGTGTGCCGAAAAGTTAAACCATTTTTTACTGGGATAGTTTGCTTCAAAGTTAGTAATGTGTCGAACACCTGGAATATTGAGCAATAAACTCATTAAATTACCATCCACTTTTGCAAAAGCTTGATCACGATCTCGTGGAATGGGTTTGTAAATTACTTTATCACCATCTTCAAACTCTGACCAACGCCACTGATCTTGGTGCCTGTCCCAATCGCCAATTAACATATCGAACAAACGTGCTTTTATATAAGATTTTTCGTCTACTTGATATTTTTCGTCTTTTCGAATGTTGGCTAACACTTCATCGGTTCCCAAAATTGCTGTGGGTTTTCCGTAGCTTTCTAAATCAAGGTGTTCGTCTGTTTGGCGTTCTTCTACCAAATACAATTTGTCTCCAAATGAATTATTAAATTTTCCTAGACGATTTTGTTTTGGAATGAAATATAATTTTGGATTACTGTGATAAATTCCAACTTTATCTGCTAATTTACCTACAATAAAAGGTGTAAAAGGATGGGCTGAAGTATAAAAATCATAAATAAATTCTTCTGCATACGTATCTTGAAAACCAGCAATTGCATTTTGATCTCTAAAAGCGGATTGCAAAAAGCGTGTGGCATTTTTCTTTAAGGCTCGCATCACATAATCTTTTCCATTTTTATCTTCTAAACGCAGTGATTCTGATTGATTGCCTCCACCTGAAATGGTTGGAGTTACACCACCAAAAAGAGTGTCTAGTTGAACGGATTCTACTTCAATGGGTAAACTGTAGTATGCTCTATAATGCTCACCCCACAAGAATTTATAAAACTTACTTTTTTGGGTTTGCTTGGCTGTATATATAGAAGCTTGAACAATTTTAGCTTTGTCTTCTGTAAATTCATCTTCAAACAAATCATCTTTTGGATTGGATAAATAGACTTCATGAATTTTACGCAATTGATTTTCTTCGGTGCTGTAATAAGTAAGTAGTGCTGAATTGTTATTAAAAACATCCAATTGACAATACCCAAATCCGCCAAACGAAAAATCATTAGTTCCAATTGCTTTTGCGGCTTCCCGTTTTGAGGCAGCACCGCTCACAACTTGTTTTATACCTTGATCTTCAATATACTGAAGATTGTGTTCATGACCCGAAACCACTAAAACATTATCCCGATTTTGAATCATTGGTTTTATCATATTAACGAGATGTTGGTACTGTTTGTTTTGTAAATCTTGTGGGCTTGCTCCAGTGGTTTTTCTCAAAAAATTGATTAGAGAACCAACTATAGGAAGTGGAATTGTATTTTTAATTGGATATAAATGTTTCTTGAAGGAGTACTTCCCACCATGTGGTCCGTGACTCATTAATGGATGGTGAATGGCTAAAATGGTAAACTTATTTTGGTTTTTGTTGATTTCACTTTTCAACTCATCAAAAAACTCGATTTTGGTTTTAATGTCGCAGTCGTCATTCATGGTTGGGTGTTTATCCCAATCTTGCAAAAACCATTCGCTATCTACAACAATAAGTCCTATTTGGTCATTTATTTTCACCGATTCAATCGGACAACCTTTTCTGGGTAAAAACGCTTTTTTTTCTTTTAAATAAGCTGTTACAAACTTTTCTTGTTCGTTTAATCCTTCTAAACCATTATACCAATCGTGATTGCCTGGCATAAAAATAGTTTTACCTTTAAAATTCTTTGCAACTTCAAGTTGGATAGTCAATTTTTGCTCAGCTTCTACTCTTTCAGGGCTGTTTTCATCTGCTGGCATGCCTTTGGGATAAATATTATCACCCAAGAATACTAAAGTGCTATTCTTATTCGTTGTATCAAGTTGTTTCTTTAGTAATTCTAAAGTTTTTATTGTCTCTGGATTAGTGGTGTTTCCTGCATCACCAATTAAAAAGAAAGTATGACTTTTAGGCTTATTAATGGAATCGTAAGCAACATTAATAGCAGCTTGAGTTCCTTTTTGAATGGAATTTGTGGCACAAGAAAACAAAATGAATGCTAAGAATAATAAAGCTACATTTTTATAAATAATAACCTGTCTACTGAAAACACAAAACAATTTCATAATTTAGTAGCATAATAATTTAGTCTATGAATTTGATTCAAGAATCGGAACAATTTGTTTCAACTTTATTAAAAGAGAAGTTGCCTTCCACTTTTGTTTATCATAATTTCAATCATACCGTGTGTGTGGTTGAGGCGGTTACTATGATAGCAAAATATTTACAATTGAATGACGAAGATACGAAAAAAATTGTAATTGCAGCTTGGTTTCATGACACTGGCTACAGTATCAAATCAGAAAATCATGAAGCTTTGAGTGTTGAGATTGTAACAGATTTTTTACAAAAGCAAAATTGTGATGAAGAATTCATTTCATCGGTCTCAGCTTTAATTATGGCAACTGTTCATAACCATTATCCACAAAATGATTTAGAGAAGATTATTCGTGATGCTGATTATTTTCATTTTGCGCGCGAAAACTATTTGACGATTTGTGAATCTCTAAGGGAAGAATGGCAAAGTGTCTGCCATAAAACATTTACAGATTTAGAATGGGCTAAAGAAAACCTAAATATGTTGAAGCAAAAACATAGCTATTATACTGATTTTGCACTAACGTATTGGCAACCTATTAAAGACAAGAATATTCAACGAATTGAAAAAAAAATAAACAAAATCATGATAAATTCAGATGAAAATATTTCAGAAAAAACAAAAAAAAATAAATCTGAAAAACCAGAACGAGGTATTGATACGTTGTTTAGGGTAACTTTAAATAATCACACAAGATTAAGCGAAATTGCTGACAGTAAGGCAAATATTTTATTATCTGTTAATGCAATAATTATTTCTATTGTTTTGTCTACTTTGATTCCTAAACTTGATAGTCCGAGTAATGTTCATTTGGTTATACCTACTTTTGTTTTAGTTATGTTTAGTGTTGTTTCAATAATATTTGCGATACTTTCAACTCGACCTAAAGTTTCTTCGGGAACATTTACTGAAAAAGATGTTGAAGATCGAAAAGTTAATCTTCTCTTTTTTGGTAATTTTTATAAAATGCCTTACAAAGATTATGAAAATGCTGTAAATGAAATGATGAAGGATCGTGAATATTTATACAATTCAATGATAAAAGATTTGTATTATCTTGGATTAGTCTTGGAACGCAAATACAGATTACTAAGAATCACCTACAACATTTTTATGGTTGGAATTATTATTTCTGTACTAACTTTTGTGATTGCGTTTAAAACTTCTGGTATTTAATTCAATTCATCCAACAATTCTTGATAGGAGTATTTTTTTTCTAAAACTTCAGTGTTTAAAACTTTTACTCTAAAGGCTTTTAACCCTGAAATACCTTGCAAATCTTCTACTTCAAATCGCTCTAAAGTTGGTTCAAGAATTTTTTTAAATTGTAGGTATTTAATGTATTTTAAATATTCTGTTTCTTCGTTATTATGTGAATAAACAATGGTGATTTTTTCCTTTTCGGTAATGCGTTTATCGGTTCCTTTAATATTGGCTTTATCGATTCGTTTTTTTACGACTTCATACCTTGCATTGTAAGAACCATCAACATCAAATCGTTTTTCATCCATTCTAAAACGGATAGAAATTGGCGAACTGAAAACTAAAATTAATGACGTTACATCTAGCGAATAAGGCAATGTATCTTTGATTCGATGATGTTCTAATTCCATTTCACAAAGTGTTTGTAATTGCCATAATCGAAGGTTACTCAAATACATTTTATCGAATGGAATTGTTGGTACAATTGATTCTCCTATATATAAGTTATGCTCTACTCCATCTGTTTTGAATCGCTCGTAATAATGTGGATAAATTTGTTGGGCTTCCAACTGTTTAGCATCTAAAACGGATGCCATTTTTTTATTAATGACAGAAAGTGTGTGATCAAAATCCTTTCGGGCATGATAGAACATTCCTGTTTTAGGGTCAAGGCTATCAAAATAGGTTTTCACCTTTGATTTTCCATTTTTCAACGAAGCTAAAATGGGATGAATTTCTAATTCAACAAAATTTTGAACTTGTTGTTCTGTATCGGTTTTCAAAGGAGCATCCATTTCTTCTAACAACTCTTGCAATTCAAATTTTCGTTGTTCTACAATTAATAAATTTGAATCGGATTTAATTGTATCAAAAATTTCAATAATGCTTTGGAGTTGATTTCTTAAATCGGTTTTTATCGTTTCATTTCTGTGTTCTGATGAGCCTTTTATATCGATTTGTCCATACAAAGGGTAGACATCTTTGAATACAATTTCTTTTAAAATATAATCTTTTGAGGAAGTTATATTTTGAAAATAATTCTTAGCTTCTCGCTTAAATTTCCAATAAACACTTGGATGAATAGTTGTATATTCTTTTTGGATTATAGCTTCTAGTTGATTTTGCATATCGGTAAAAGTCCTCACGATAGTGTCTTCTAAAAAAGGCATAATCAATTCTAATTTATTGGCATTAATAGAATTTAAAGCTCTTACTTCGGAGGAAGCTAATTCTAAAATTCCCAATAGCTTATCATTTTTGATGACTGGAGCTAACAAACAACTTTTGATGTTTTGACTTAAAAGTTTCTCTGCAAAGTATTTATTTTGTTCTTGTTTGGCAAATTCATAAACATCTGGAATGATAAATATATTTTGATTTTCAATCAGATGTTCATAAGAACAACCACATAAAGCGTTTTTACAGTCAGCTTCTTTTTGATCTAAAAGAATAAAACTAAACATGGTTTCTTCTTTAAAAACTGGTTTTTCAAATCGATCTTCTTCTTCATTATACATTGTAAATCCTAATTGCAGATCAGGTACTTTGAAGACTGAACGGAAAATTGAATTAGACTTTTGTTTGCTTTCTGCATCTTTATTTTCGGGTCTAAGTAAATATGTTTTTAGGTTAGATACTGCATTTTCAACTGTAACGTCTACCAATGAAATAATTACAAAACCTTTGAGTATCCATGAATTTGGTGGGAACTTTTGTTTCCACAATTCCAGATTATCATAGTTATCAATAAGTTCTTCTATTTCATTTTTTGATAAGTGTTTTACTTCTTCGGTAGGGAAAATTTCGACAAAATCAGCATTGTATAAGATTCTGTAATGTCTAATGATTCCGTTTGCATCTGGAATATCATAAAATAATGGTCTCCCAAAATCAATTTTTTGATTGTAATGTGCATTGAGAATCAATGTGCAATTCATAACATAAAACTGATGCTCATCAAAATCTCGAATATTCATGTCGAATGTTTGACCTGCTTCGTTTAGTATTTTCTTGAATCTTTCACTATAATTGAAGGTAATGTTTTGAAATGGAAGGGTTACTGCTTTTATTTCATTGTGCGTTAAAGCGGTAGGAAATAAATCGGATAACAAATAATTAATCAGCTGTTGATTTTCTTTTATGAAATTAAAATCGTCAATTCCGGTCATCAATTCCGGTTTAGAACTTACTTCTTTTAGTAATGCCTTTGCATAATTAGACCGATAATCTACAGAGGACAAGGCAATTTCTTCCAAAATGTTGATGACTTTATGGAAGGAAATAAATGTTTTGAACGGACTTTCAGTAAAGTAATTGTTTTCCATTTATAAAAATATTATACAAAAGTAATATATATTCTGAACATAAGGTTCGTTGGTTATGATTTTGATATTTATTTAACGCTTATGAATAAGGAATTGTCCTCTTTTTATAAAAGTAAAACACCAGTTAGTAATTAACTGGTGTTTTTAATAATGTTTTTAAAAGATAGTATTTTTTTTAATTTGAATATTCTAAAAAATGAAAGAATAACTGATGGCAATTATAAAAAACACAGCTAAATCTATTTTTAATTCTGCTGTTGTTCATTAAAACTCATCATCCAATTGATGCCAAATTTATCTGTAAACATACCAAAATAATCACCCCAAAATGTATTATCAAGTGGCATAGTAACTTGTCCTCCAACGGATAGTTCGTTAAATAATTTGTCGGCTTCTTGTTTGCTATTGGCTGTGATAGAAATTGAAAAATTATTTCCTTGAACAAATGATGGTGCCCAATCACCACCAGTATCGCTTCCCATCAAAATTGAGGTTCCTATGGGTAAACTTACATGCATAATTTTGTTTTTGTCTGCTTCTGGAACTTTATAATCATCACTTTCTGGCATTTCGCCAAATCTTCCCATGTAATTGAACTCTCCTCCAAATACTGATTTGTAAAAGTTGAAAGCTTCCTCACAATTTCCATTAAAGTTTAAATAAGTGTTTGTTGTTGCCATTTTTTTAATAGTATAAAAATTAATTATTTGTTTTTAGTTCTTATGAATATCATTGCAATTGCTGTTGTAACAATTCCCATTAGCAAAGCTCCTATTGCTCCTTGTTTGGCATAATTTGGATAATTAAAGTTGGCTTCTGCTTCAGTTGTAGTTTTGAAATAACCTAATTCTACTGAGCGTTTTATCACATTTGGAAAATACTCTGGTGTAATGACATAAGATGTAATCCATTGTGTCAACGGACTAATTAAGGCGATAAAAACAGACAGAATAATTCCGGCAATTAAACCTTGTTTATAGGACATTTGACCATTATAGAAATTTTTCTTTTTGTCTTTTAGTGCCAAGACCATAACCCAAATGGCAGGAATAGCAAATAAGTTTGTCAAGTACAAATGATAATCTATATACCTATCATGAAGACCACACAATTTTTCTAATACCATCCATAGCAAAGCCATTATTGAAAAAATAATAGCCCACTTTAGTTCAATTTTTATGTTTTTCATCTCTTATTTATTTAGCGTTTTTCGATTATTATTTGAGCTGCTTTGTTCACTTTTACAAAGTTTTGAATGAAACGATTAAATTTTTGGAGCTTAATTGCTCTCTACAAATTTTTTAAAGTTGTACAAAAAATTCATGGACTGTTTCTCAAAAGCTCTCGGCATAAAAAAGGCAATAATTTTCATAAATCCATTAAACTGAAACTCGTTTTCAGTGATGTATGCTGTCTTGTCATCCGAAAGTTTTACAAATTTGTTTTTTACAATGTTGAAAACGCCTTTTGTTTCATAAGTTCCTGTAAATTCATCAGGTAAGTTGCGAACTGTAATGGTCTCAATCATTTCGATTTCACGTTTACCTATGACGAATTTAAGTTTTGATTTTGCTCCTGGTTGTCCAGGTGTTCCACTGATGTGTTCAAAACTTTGTAAACCGTGCATCCACTTGCTCATATTATCGGCATTGTCGAATAGTTCAATAACTTTATCAATCGGTTTATATATCTCAATTTCTGCTGTAAATTTCATTTTTGCTTTTATTAATTGTTTGACCTTTTACTGTAGTATTGGAAGAGTTTTTGTTCAATGATTTGCCAGACAATAAATCTCTATCTACTAGGCTAATGTACAAAAGTTTAATTAAATTTTTTAAAAAAACCTTATCAAAAATCACCTAAAAATCCTTAACATCAGGTTTTTATTATAAAATAATAATCTCTTAGAGTTTTTCAACTAATTCCCCTACTCTTTTAATTTTTTTCGATGGTTTAAACCCCATTCACCCATTGTATTGACTACCTCTTTTACAGTTAATGCATATTCAGTTACTTTATATTCCACAAGTATAGGTGATGTGTCATAAACCGTTCGTGTAATTAATTTATTTGCTTCAAGCGATTTCAATTCCGCAGAGAGTACCCTATTTGTAATTTTAGGAACAAAATCTTTAATATCCTTAAAACGATGGTTTCCATGCTTAATAGCTATGATTATTGGCAATCTCCATTTTCCTCCAAGTACATATAAAGTGTCTTGAACGTGTAATATCAGATTTTTTATTTGTAATGCTACTTCTTCTGTCATTTTGGTATCCTTTAGTATATCAGTTACAAAAGTATACTAAATACAAATAACTTTGCAGTAATAATAATTAAAATTTTAAAAAATGAAAACAGCATTCATAACAGGCGCTAATAAAGGAATTGGCTTTGAAGTAGCTAAACAACTGCTACAAAAAGGGTATTTTGTATTCATAGGTAGCAGAGATAAAACAAACGGTATAGAAGCTTCTACTAAATTAATAGCAGAAGGGTTTACAAATGTCGATGTTATTCAAATAGATGTAACGGATACTGAATCTGTAAACAAAGCTCGAATTAAATTGGGTGAAAAAATAAAAGTTTTAGATGTTCTTATCAATAATTCAGGAATCAATGGTATTGAATTCAACGGAAATTCTCCCATTATGCATACTTCAACAGATACTAATGTAAATAAATTTAAAGAAGTGTTTGAAGTAAATCTTTTTGGAGTAATAAGAGTCACACAAGCCTTTTTAGAACTATTAAAAAAATCCACTGAACCAAGAATTGTAAATGTAAGCTCCAGTCAAGGGTCACTTACTTTACATAGTGATCCTAATTTTATCCATTACAAATATAAAGGTGTTGTTTATCAATCATCAAAAGCAGCTTTGAATATGTACACTATTGTTTTGGCATACGAGTTAAAAGATTTATTATTCAAGGTTAATGCAGTAAGTCCAGGCTCAACCAAAACAGATTTCAACCGTCAGCTTGGTCAAGGATCTGTTGAAGATGCTGCTAAAAGGATAATCAAATATGCAACAATAGACAATAACGGACCAACAGGCAAGTTCTTTGCAGAAGATATGAATCCAGTAACAGGAGAAATTCCTTGGTAATTGTTAGTAATAAAACTCCTTATGAAAAGCAATAAAAGATATTTATTGCTTTTTTTTTATAAAACTGACACCATATTAGAAAACTATTGACATGACTTTTGGCTACAACATTAGGTCATTTGGCTAAATCTATCTTTATAATCTTATGCAATTTTGTAAGGTTATAAAAAATAGAAAATTATGGAAAAAAAGAAAATTGAATTTACAATTGATTTTAGAAAAATAATAATCATTGTACTATTAGCAATTGGCTACAGCTCGTTTGCCCAAAAGGGAGCTATAAGAGGACAAATTATTGATAATGTTACCGAGCAACCACTCGAAGGCGTTACTGTTATCTTCTTAGCCGATAGTACAATAGGAACTACCTCTAATGCTGAAGGACTATATAGGTTAGAAAATCTTCCTATTGGTCGAGTAAGCCTCAGTTTTTCATTCATAGGTTACGAAACAATAACGTTACCCAATATTGATGTAATAAGCGGTAAAGATGTACCTGTTGACATTCGCCTAATAGAGAGCTACAGCACATTAAATGAAGTTGTGTTAAGCTCTGGTCCAATAAAAGATAAACCCATAAATAAATTAGCCACAGTAAGTGCCCGACAAGTAAGTGTAGAAGAAATCACCAAATATGCTGGAGGTAGAAGTGACGTGGCTCGTTTGGCATCTAATTTTGCTGGAGTATCTGCACCCAATGATAGCCGTAATGATATCGTAGTACGAGGTAATTCACCAACAGGACTATTGTGGCGTATCGATGGAATTCCTGTTCCAAGTCCTAACCATTTTAGTACTTTAGGAACTACCGGAAGTCCAGTAAGTGCATTAAACCCAAATGTTATGGGAAACTCAGATTTCATTACTTCGGCTTTCCCTGCGGAATATGGTAATGCATTGGGTGGTGTTTTTGATATTAATTTTCGTAGAGGAAATACCGATAATTATGAATATACTGTTGGCGTTGGTGCTTTAACTGGTTTTGAAGGTGTTGCAGAAGGTCCAATGGGTAAAGATGGCTCATTCGTAGTAGCTGCTAGATATGGATTAGCAGGTGTTACTGGTGGATTAGGTACAGGTGCTGTTCCTAATTATTCAGACATCTCTTTTAATCTTGATTTTGGTAAGTCAAAATTAGGAAATTTTTCATTTTTTGGAATAGTAGGAGCTTCTGATATTGAGTTTATTGGTGAAGAAGATATTGATGAAGATGACCTCTTTTCTGCACCTGATGAAAATGTAGAATTCACTTCTAATTTTGGGGTGATGGGACTTAAACACTTAATTGCTTTAAATGATTTTTCAACAATTAAAACTACTCTTGGGGGTTCATATAGTGGACAATTAGGTGAAATTGACCGTGTTTTTGATTATAACACACCTGAAGCCAATCTTCTAAGGTTTGCCGATGTAGATAATACAGAAACCCGCATAACACTTTCATCCGTTTATAATGCCAGATTTAGTAATAGTTTCACGTTTCGCAGTGGTGTGATGTTAGAACAGTACAATTTACAAGCAGATGTTGCCAACCGACTTGATATGCCTGATTTAAACGGTGACGGATATCCAGACTATGCACAACGAATTAGTGCAGATGACAATTATACAGTGCTTCAACCTTATGCTCAAGGTCAATATCGCCTTTCGGAAAGCTTTATGTTAAATGCAGGAATTCATGGTCAATATTTTTCACTAAACGAAACTTTTGTAGCTGAACCGCGAGCATCATTAACATGGAATTTAGCAACTGCTCATAGTGTGACTTTTGGGTATGGACTACATCATCAAAATGCACCTGCTCCAATACTTTTTTTAAGTCAAGAAATTGAAGGCATAGAAGTACAAACTAATCGAGATTTAGATTTGGTAAGAAGTAATCATTATGTAATTGGATATGACATTCGTCCCGGAAAAGGATGGAGAGCAAAATTAGAAGCTTACTATCAAGACATTAGTAATGCAGCAGTAGATTCATATTCAAGCTCTTATTCATCATTAACTGAAGGTGCAGATTTCATATTTAGTCAAGATAAATTTAACTTAGTGAGTGAAGGAACTGGATATAACACTGGTATTGAATTAACCATAGAAAAATTCCTTTCAAACGGATGGTATGGGTTAGCTACTGCATCCCTATTTGAAGCTAAATATGAAGGAAGTGACAGAATCGAAAGAAATTCACCTTTCAATAATGGTTATGTTTTCAATGTTTTAGGTGGAAAAGAGTTTAAAGTAGGTAAAAACGGCAAAAATGTCTTTTCAATTGATTCAAGATTCAGTACTTCAGGTGGAAGATACTATACACCTGTTGATTTAGCAGCCAGTCAAACAGCAGGTTATGAAGTTTTACAAGACAATTTAGCTTTCAGTGAACAATATGACCCATACTTGAGATTAGACCTTAAAATTGGTATGAAAATTAACAGTAGCAGAAGAAAAGTATCACATCAATTCTATGTTGATTTTCAAAACGTAACCAATAATGAAAATGTATTTGTTCGCCAATACAACCGTTTAACTAATAGTGTGGATCAAATTGACCAAATTGGTTTCTTCCCAGATTTTGGATATAAAATTCAGTTTTAGCAGTCATAATATTAAGGAACAAAATGAAAAATTGGACAACAAATAATATTCCTCAAAGAAATGAGGGTTTAGCAGTAATTACTGGTAGCACAGAAGGTATCGGTTTTGAAGATGCATTAGCATTATCATCAGCAGGATGGAACGTGATAATGATGGGGCGTAACGCTGAAAAAGGTTCAGAATCAATAGCAAAGATTCATAAGATTAACCCAAAGGCAAAAGTGAGTTTTGAAAAGGTAGATCTAGCAAACTTATCTTCAATCAAAAGCTTTGCTTTGAAAATGAATTCAAAAGGTATGGCTATCGATCTTTTAATAAATAATGCTGGTGTAATGACACCACCTAAACGACTTGAGACTAAAGATGGCTTTGAGCTACAATTTGGCACAAACCATATAGGTCACTTTGCATTAACTGCCCAACTACTTCCATTATTACGTAAATCAACAGATGCTCGTGTTGTTACTGTTTCAAGTATAGCAAATCGCACAGGAGTAATTAATTTTGAGGACCTTCAGTCAAAATCTTCTTATGTTCCAGGAAAAGCATACAGTCAGGCAAAACTTGCGAACTTGATGTTTGCCATAGAACTTCAGCGACAAAGTGACAAACACGGTTGGGGCATTATTAGTATGGCTGCACATCCGGGTGTTTCACGAACTAATTTACTTATTACTGGTGCTGGAAGATGGAGTACCGCTGGAATGATGAGAACTCTTGTTCCGTTTTTGTTTCAACCACAGGCACAAGGAGCATTGCCTACTCTATATGCAGCAACATCTCCAGAAGCTAAAGGAGGTTTATATTATGGACCAAACAAAATGAGTGAAACTCGTGGTTTTCCAACACTTGCAAAAATACCTGTACAAGCTGAGGATATAGAAGTATCATTAAAATTATGGGAAGTATCACAAAAATTAGCAAGAGTTGAATTCTATTGAATGGCTAATCAGTATCTTATCTAGTGCATAAAGAAACATTCAAACTCTTAATTTTAATAGTTGAATAAAAAATAAAGAAGGTCATCTTTAAAAAAATAAATCAAATGGAACTAAAAAACAGCACTATTCTCATAACTGGTGGAACAAGTGGCATTGGCTTAGAGTTTACAAGTCAATTGTCTAAAATGGGTGCCAAAATTATTGCAACTGGCCGCAACATTGAGACATTGAACGATACTAAAAAGTGGTTTACTAATATTCACACATTCCAAAGCGATGTAAGTAACTCAAAAGACATTGAAAAACTTTATAAAGATGTTACTAAACAATTTCCGGAATTGAACATCATTATCAACTGTGCAGGTCTAATGCGTCAAATTGATTTACATGATAATGAATTAAATATTGATACTATTACAGAAGAAATTGATACTAATTTATCAGGGACTATCCAAATGGTACATCAATTTTTACCTCATTTGATGAAACAAAAATCAGCAGCTATCATCAATGTTTCATCAGCAATTGCTTTTATGAGTTACTCTATTGCTCCTGTATATAGTGCTTCAAAAGCAGGTGCACATTCTTACACTAAAGCCTTACGATTACAATTGAAAAAAACGAATGTTAAAGTATTTGAAGTCATACCACCTGGTGTAAAAACCAATCTTCAAAACGGCTGGAAAGTTCCACCACCAGAGGGAAGAATGATGGAAGCGGATAAAATGGTTGCCGTTGCAATACAAGATATTCAAAAAAACAAACTTGAAATAACACCTGGTTTAGCTAAAATTGTAAAATTACTTTCTAGAATTGCTCCTAACTATATTGAAAAAAATATGGGTCATAAAGAATTTGAAAAATTAGTTGCATTAAAAAAATAATTAAATATGGAAAACAATAATAACAATGATAGCTTGTCAAAGTTTTGGTTTGCTTTATCAAACATGATACCACCAATAGGAGTCTTCTTATATTTCAAAAACAGAAGCCAATTTCCACAAAAAGCTCGCAAAGCATTAATTGCAGGATTAACGGGAATTCCTATTGCTTTAGTAGCTGGATATATTATGAATAATTATATCCTTAAATAGTCTTAAGTAATTAAAAAAAATGAAAAATGAAAAAAATATTTTTTACAACATTGATTCTGTTTATTGCACAAATAACATTAGCTCAAAAAATATCTCCAGACTTAATAGTAGGAGTTTGGAAATCAGAAGAATATAAAATTGAAGTTTTTAAATCAGGAAAAACCTATTCGGCTAAATTATTATGGTCAAAAGATATGTTTGAAGCCGATGGAAAAACTTCAAAAAAAGATGACAAAAACCCTGATGAAAAATTAAGAAGTCGCTCTAGACAAGGTATTACGCATATTACAGGACTTAAATTTGAGGATGGTGAGTTTGTTGATGGAAAATTATATAGTGCAAATGATGGAAATACTTATAGTTTTAAAGGAAAATTAAAAGATATTAACAACTTGGAAACCAGAGGTTATAAAGGAGTTCCAATGTTTGGAAAAACTGTAAATTGGACGCGTGTAAAACAATAGTATCAATTTAAGTAGCTGAAAATGAAAAAAAAGACCCAAACAAGACTAGAAGATCAAAGCTTGTGGATTTATGGCTGGCGAAGAACAGCATTATTAGCAACACTTTTATTAGTGAGTATCGTTAGCCAAATTGATCGAGTTTTACCTTTTATTTTAGCAGAATCAATTAAAGCAGATTTGCAATTATCCGATACACAAATTGGTCTTATAACTGGAGTTGCTTTCACCGTTTGTTACGCTTTGGCGGCTCTACCACTTGCTAGAATTTCTGATATGGGATGGGCTCGCAAAGTACTTCTTTGTTGTGTTATTGTTTGGAGTATTATGACTGGTTTAGGTGGTTTAGCTATTGGATTCATCACACTTACACTCTCTAGAATTGGTGTGGCTTTAGGAGAAGCCGGTGGAACTCCTGCATCTCACGCCATCATTGCTCAAAGAATACCCGAAAACTTTAGAGGTCGTGCCATTGCTGTTTTTTCTTTAGGTATTCCATTAGGAACCATGTTAGGGTTTGCTATTGGTGGTTGGGCAAGTGACAGCATAGGTTGGAGAAATGCTCTTTTTGGAGCAGGTATTCTAGGAACACTAGTGGTAATTTTTGTGTTATCTTTCATTAAAAAACAAAAGGTTGTAAAACAAAAAGCAAAAAATGAAGAGAATTTTATAAAAATAAGTCGCGAACTATTTGCTAAACCAGCCTTTAAGTGGTTATTTATAGCGGCTATTTTAATGGGGTTGTCATCTGCTCCTTTTTACATATTTATGTCTCCTTTTCTAATCAGAACATTTGGACTAACAGCAGGAGAAGTTGGACTTAGTTTTGGGTTTCTTCAAGGAATAATGGGAATAGTAGGCACACTTACTGGAGGCAGAATGTTTGATAGGATTGTAAATAATGGGTCTAAGAGGTTAATGAATCCTCCAGCAACTATTTTTATCATAGCCTCTATTACAACATCGATAGCTCTTTTTATGCCAAACAGTTGGGTATCTATTGCTCTATTAGTTCCTGGAATGTTTTCGTTTGCTTTTATGATGCCATTTGCATTTGGTGCAGGTCATTTGATTGCTGGTCCAAAAAAACAAGCATTTTCTATAAGCTTATTAATGTTAGGCTCTGGATTTGTTGGAGCAACATTATCTCCTTTTTTAGTGGGATTAATCAGTGATTTTGCAACGGCATCTCATGTTGATAATGGTTTGCGTATTGGGTTACTTTTGGTACCGTTGTTCAGTTTTCAACTTGGGATAGCAGGCTTTGTGGTAAGTAGAAAAATAAGTTCATTTTTAAAGAACAATAATTAATAAAACTAACTTAAATAATAAAAATATGATTGGTAAAATTATAAGCGGTATTTTAATAGCAGTAACAGTAGTGCTGCAAGTTAAACATTTTTGGGATGGATTACACTTGGATGAATCACCACAAGCTCTTAAAATGTTAACAGAATTAAACATTAACAGAAGTTATATGCCATTCTTGGGAATAGCCACAATTCTTGTAGCAGTATTGGTATTATTTCCTAAAACATTTTTTATTGGTAACTTATTAAATGCCCTTACAATAGTTATGATTATGGCTCTGGCTTTACGTGCTGATAACTATAAAATTGCCCTGATGGAAATACCTTTCCTAATGATTCCTTTAGTACTAATATGGTTAAAACATCCACTTAAAAATTAATTAAACTTACATTAGCATTACATGAAATGAACGCATTATTTTGAAAATGAAGTGTAATTTTTTTAGATAAAATGCCGTTTACTGTAAAACAAAATCGATATGGAAAAAAATCAAATTATCAGAATAAAATCAATAACAGAAGGTCATCGCATAGCAAATCTACCAAAACCTCAACATCCTCTAATTAGTATAATTGAATGCGGTACTATTGAGGGCAAATCAGGCATAAGTGTAGCGATGGATTTTTATATGATTTCGCTTAAAACAGATTGTAACAATTTACAATATGGTCAACAATCTTATGACTTTGATGAAGGCATGATGGCCTTTATTGCTCCCAATCAAGTTTTAACGGGTCACGACCATCCTGTAGACCACAAGCCAAAAGGATGGATAATGTTTATTCACCCAGATTTCTTATGGAATACTCCATTGGCTAAAAAGATCAAGCAATATGAATTTTTTGATTATGCAACCAACGAAGCTTTGTTTGTATCGGATAAAGAGAAAAATATTATAAATGATATTATAAAGAACATTGAAAACGAATACAATACAAACATTGATAAATTCAGTCAAGACATTATTATTTCGCATCTTGAAACGTTACTAAATTATTCTGAACGATTTTATCAACGTCAATTTATAACCCGTAAAATTACCAACAACAAATTATTGAATCGTTTAGAAGAGGTTTTGTCAGACTATTTTAATGATGATGATTTGCTTTCTAAGGGTTTGCCAACAGTTCAATACATTGCTGATAGTCTTAAGATATCTCCTAAATATTTAGGAAGTATGCTAAAACAATTCACGGGTTTGTCAACACAGCAACACATCCACGAAAAATTAATTAGCAAGGCTAAAGAAAAACTTTCTTCAACAGAACTTTCTGTTAGTGAAATTGCTTATGATTTGGGCTTTGAACATCCACAATCTTTCAGCAAATTATTTAAAGCAAAGACTAATCAAAGTCCTTTGGAATTTAGACAGTCTTTCAATTAGTGGATAATAAATTATACTTTTTTGATTATTTGTTTTAAGTTGATTGAGAAATGCTGGTTGTTTTTATAACACTCCAGCATTTTGTTCTAATAATTATTTGTAAATATTCAAAAATAGTCTAAAACCTATATAAGCTTTTTTGTTTTGGCAATGAAGTTTTAGAAGATATAACTCTTCTAAAACTAACCTTCAAATCTTTTAAAAAGGATAAACTATAACTATTACAAAACAAGTACTTACTCTTCTTTTTCTTGTTTAAAATCCATACCTGCTTTCAAAAAAATGTCTTGTATTTCTTTTTCAATTGGGAAAGGCTTTAATGGAGGAACGTCTGATCCTCCTGGATTTCCTACTGGAACTTTACCTACAAAAGAAAATACTCCTCCAAGTAATAATCGCGGAATTTGTCCGAGTATTTCTTTTTGGTTTTTTGTTTTAAATCCAAATTGTAGCATTTTCCAATGTACATGGCAATGGGCAAATGGATATTTTTGACCTATTATGTGAGCTCTTTCTAAATGATTCCATGCTTTTTTTAAATTACCACTAGAGTATTCTGTTTGGTAATTTTCAAGTTCTTTTCTGTAAAATGGCCTAAGATTTTTAGGTAGTGTAGTGTAAAACTTCATTTTTCTTTACTGTTTACTTATTTTTTAATACAAAAATTTATGCTTTTTGATATTAGTAAAAGGATAAACCTATATTTTTCAGTATCAATACATTTTATTTGTCTATTGTGTTTCTATTTTTTTTCATATTCTTCGAAAACTAGTTTAGCAATATCTTGTGTTATTTTGGTTGGTGAAAAACAATCGCAGTTGGTAAATCCAATTACATAAATATCTTCGCTAGGAATATAAACAGCCATAGTTTTGAAACCAAAAATGCTTCCTCCATGTTCTCTTGATTCGCTTCCATTTATTGTTCTAATATGCCAACCATATCCGTAAGCAATTTCTTCACCGTTATTTAATTTATTTTTACTAAAGGCTTTTTTTAAATTTTCGGCTTTTAACAATACATTTGTGTTCAAGGCATTTTGCCATTTTAACATATCAGTTAATGAAGACATCAAAGCACCTGATGCATAGGGAACACTGAAATTTATTATTGTTTTATTTACGTAACCACTTTCCTTTTTTTGATAACCATATGCTCTATCTTTAATGATTTTTCTGTCTGTTGCATAGTCAGATTGATTCATTCCTATTTTTTTAAAAATGTTTTCTTTGATAAATTCATCAAATGATGTCCCAGAAGTTAATTCTATAAGGTAGCCTAATAAGATGTAACCTGAATTATTATATTCAAATTTTTCTCCTGGTTCGAAATCTACTGGCTCATCTTTAAAAAAATCAACCATCATTTTTGGTGACATTTCTTTTTGAGCAATATCTTTAAGTGATTTCATTTTGGTAAAGTCTTTTATTCCAGAAGTATGTGTTAATAAATGATGAATGGTAATTTTGTTACCATTAGGATAATCTGGGATATACTTTGAAATACTATCTTGTGTATTTAATTTTCCTTGTTCTTCCAACATTAAAATGGATATTGCCGTGAATTGTTTTGTCATTGAAGCCAATTGAAATACATTATTTGTTGTTAAATCAACTCCTAACTCTAGGTTAGCTTTGCCAAAAGCTTTTTCATAAATAGGTTTTCCATTTTTTGTAACCATAAACACTCCTCCTGGTCCATTACTATCATTAAATTCATTCAATATTATTTCATCTATTTTTTTATTAATAGATTGAGTATAAGTTTTGTTTGTAAAGATTATTGATAGTATAATTAAATATATAAAATGTTTCATTTGTATTTTGGTTTAAATGGTTTTTGGTTTTGAATAGTTATTCTTTAATAAATTTCACGATTTTTATATCATTGTTTTCTGATACTATTTTTAAAATGTAAAATCCTTTCGCTAGATTAGAAACATCAACTGTGGCATCAGAAACTTGATTTATATGCACTTTCTTTCCCATCAAATCATAAACAGAAATTGTCTTTATTGTTTGTTCTGATTTAATGTTTAAAATATTTCGAGTAGGGTTTGGAAAAATAGTTACATTGAAATCTTTGTTGAAATCAATAGTACTCAAATTGCAAGGTTCACCTGGAAGTGATACATATTCATCAACAACCATTTGAGCAGACCTTTCTGTACATCCATTAATTGTTGTTAAAACACTATACTCACCTGATGGAACTTCTATTGATTGATTAGTTTCTCCAATTATTGGATTTCCAAAAAAATCTAACCACTGGTAAGCGTCTGCTGGTTGTGTCCAAATTGTACCTGTTTCGTCAGGACACAAAATCAAATTAGGATAAATAGTATTAGTATGCGAACAAAAGTTGACGGTTCGCTCAAAAATTGACTGTAGGTTTTGCCCTAAATAGCATTTGTAAGTAGTAAGTTTAATAGTATAAGTACCATCCGCTACATAACTATGTGTTGGTAATACTGCTGTCGATGTTGCACCATCTCCAAAATCCCATAGATAAGAATCTTGATACTCTGATGTATTTGTATTGATAACAATCTCATTTGTTCCGCTTCCAATGGCATAAGTGAAATTTGAAATTGGAACGTATTTACCAATATACCAATCCTGCATTTCATCAAACACTAAAGTTTTAACGGCATTTCTTAGAATTGAAGCTGTGGTAGCATCAAGACCATAATTATCTGTTATCAATGTTGGGTTTTTTCTAAAAATGGAAGTATAAAAACAACATGCAGCAAGATAAGAACCTGCAACTGAAGGGTGACTTCCATCGGATTGATATAAATTTATTGAGGGATGATTTTCTCTTATAAACTTCCAAACTACTCCAACAGGGGTAACTTCTGACTCACTCACATCTGAAACATCCATATACCTTTCTGTCAAAAGATTTTGCATTCCCACATAAGTACAAACAGCTGGATTTGTTGGACAATTTTGAATGTCTCCATTTTGATATCCCCAAGTCATAAAAGATGTAATTTGAGCACAAGGCTTATTTTGTTTAATATAATTTTTTAGAGTAAAAAATGCATTCGCGAATGCAGATGCGACAGGAAATGCGGGGCGTTGACTTTGTTCTTGTAACACTATGTAATCCCAATTATTTGATAAAATTTTATTTTGTGATGTTGTACTAGCAAAATGATCTTGTAGGGTATATCCTCCAGGTAAATTACTATCATAAATTAATACATCACCAGTATTGGTGGCTAATTGAGAAATAATTTGAGGTAAATTATTTGCGCTAGTGTAACTATTTCCTAAGAACAAAACCTTTCTTGTTTGAGTTTGACCAACTGCTTTTATTCCTAAAATTAATACTAAAACTAAAATTATATTTTTCATAAATATTAAAATTTAAAGTTATATTTTTTATTGTTTTATTTTTCTGTTAAAGAAAAACATTATTTAGATGATTATTTTTTGATAAAGTTGTAATAGACTCATGAAGACCACTTAAAGAATTTGTTTCTAAAAAGGCTTGTTCCCATGATACACCGTCATTAGCTGTATAAACAAGTCCTTGAAATTCATCAGCCAAATAAACCACTTCTGTATTCTCATTGACTTTCATGTCAAAAAAGTTTGAAACAGGAAAATCTGGAAACTTATTCCACGAACTTGAACTGCTCTTTTTCCAAATCTCTCGACTGGAAGTAAGCATGTAAAGATTACCCAAATTATCTGAATCTGCCATCCATGGACTAATATTTACAGGATAATCCTTGTAAAAAGACCATGTTTGCGCATGGGTTGTTAATTGCACTAATAGCATTAGCACAATAATGTTTAATAGATTGTTTTTTTTCATAGCTTTTTTAATGTAAAGCTAATCATTCAATAATCTAAAAAAATACCTGATTATAGGTAATTTTTAAGGTATTACAAGCATTACAAAAAGATAAAAATCTATATCAAAAACTAAAAAAAATTGCATTTTGAGCAAATTACCTGAATGCAGGTATTTTAAATTTTTTTGTTATTATTTTAATTTGCATCAATAAATTTTTACTAAAAATATGGGGCTTTAAAAATACCAACTTAATACTCCATTTCTTTTTTAATCTAATTCAAAAAAAATCAAGTTATGAAAAATTCAAATTTTAAAATTGCTCGTTTAGTGCTTTCAGTTTTTGCACTTTTTATCCTTATTGGATGTTCAAATGATGACAATGGTGGCTCTGGCACTCCATCTCCATCAACTCGTGAAATAGTTTTTAAAGCAGTTGCTTCTGCTGGCTCTACGCTCAATGCAACCACATACGGATATGATTCTACATTGACAAGCGCTTCATCTTTAGGTGGTACAACTTGGTCAAGTATTACTATTACAGCTCCTGCAAGTGCAACTGTTGCATCGATTGTTATGAATGCAATGGGCAGCAATGCTACATCAACTTTAAAAGTACAAATTTATGTAAATGGTGTTTTGAAAAAAGAAGGATTGAGTACAGGAACTGCACTATCAGCAACTGCTCAATATAATTTAAATTAATTCGCTTTTTATAGTCTAACCATATTGAATATACATACACAATAATTATAAACAATAATCAATCAATTAAAAATCAATCAATCATGAAAAAAACAGTTTTTTTTGTAACATTTCTTTTATTAACTCTAAACATTTACGCACAAGAAAGTAACACTGAAAAATCCGAAAGAAAACTCGAAGTAATTATTAAGCCTAAAATTGGATTTGGAGAATTAAAGTTAATTGATTTCGCAAACATTAATGGTTTTCATACTGCTGTTGATTTAATGTTATCTTCAAAAATATCAGAAAAATATAATTTAGAATATGGTTTAGGCTATTCAGAGTTCAAGGCTAATAATGTCTCTCAAGCAACAATGTCAAACATAAAGAGCGAGAACATCTATCTTCCTGTTAACTTAATTAGAACTATGCATTTAAATAGTGAGCATAGCATTCAAATTGGTGCTGGTTTATATGGTAATTATTTATACAAAATGAAGATGAATAACCTCTTAAATGAAAAAAATGTAGGTTTGAATTTTGGTTACAGCATTCAAATTGGAGCTAAATTTAAAATTAGTAATGAATCCTATTTTAGAATTATGCTAGAATCACGATCAGATTTTACAAACTTTGAAAAAAATAATGTTGAGTTTAGACAAATTAATACAAATTCATTAGCGTTAAGTTTCATTCATAAATTTTAAGCATCACACTTAATTGCTAATCAAATTTAAAACTAAGTATTATTAAAACATATACTAAAAAAACTGTGTAATTTAATTAGCAATTATTCTTTAAAAAAGTAAATTAAAAAACACCTAATTGGTGTTTTTTTGTTAGAAAATTAAAGTAAATATGAAAACTTATTCGCTTAAAAACTTTTAGATGAAATATAAAAAGAATTAATGGATACAACAAATATTAAAAAAACTGGATATCGCTTTAGAATTGAAAGAAGATGCTATTTTAAAATTAATAATATTCATTTATTATTTTGATTAATTTTACGAATATGAAATTAAAGTTAACCTATTTATTCTTTATAACTTACATAGCTGTTTCTGCACAAGAAATTAGAACTATCGACAATTACACACATGTTATCGATAGTCTAAAGAATATTTATGACACATCTAAAAATGATAGCGTTAAATGCTTAACATCACTAAAAATTGCTGGCTTTTATAAAACTAATGGTAATGATGAAAAATACACAAAATATTGTCGTTTAGGCACAAAACATTCTTTAAGTTCTCCTTTTTTAATTGAATATTCAAAATATTATGTTGCCTTAAAATATTTAAATAAAGTTGAAATAGAAATTTTCTTTGAGGAAATAAAAGAAGTTCAAAAAGCACTTAGAAAATTCAACAACAAAGAAAGTACTGATTTACAATTAATTATTATTCAAAATTTAAGTACTTTTTACCTGAACAATCACAAGTATAATGAATCCATTAAAATATTAACTACTGAAGGTTTGAACTTGGCAAAAAAAACAAAAAGTAATACTTTGCTTGCAATGTTTTATGAAAATATTGCTCGATCATTTTTTAACCTAAATCAATATGAAAAAGCTGATATTTATTTTAAAAAAGCAATAAAAGCCTACCTTCACAAAACTATCAATAAAGACGATCTTGCTTTGTGCTATGTTTTTAATGCTAATAATTTAATTAAACTCAATGCATTTGACGAAGCTTATCAAAACTTAAACTATGTAAAAAAACATCTTAATCAAAATAAAAAATCTAACACCTATCCACATTATTATTATGTTCTTGGCGAATATTACTCCGAAAAAAGCGAACATGAAAATGCAATCAAATTTTATACTTTAGGCATACAAAACTTAAAGTCAACAAATAATATAAATACAGAACTGGTTTTAAAGTTGTCATTATGTGAATCATTAATTGAATTAAATCAACACAATTTATCGTATAAATATCTTAAAGAAATTGAACCCAAAATAACTCCTTTTTATGAATTAAGTTTTTTAAAGATCTATTCAAAAAATCTAGAGAAACTTGAGCTCTACAAACTAGCATACGACATTAATCAGAAATATATCAAACTAAAAGATAGCGTAGATAATCTCCAAAATAAAGAGGAATTTATGGAGTTAGAAGCAAAATATAATCGCATTGAAAATGAAAATAAAATTTTAAACCTACAAAAAGAAAATCAACAAAAAGAACTCAAATTAAAAAACAACCAAATCCTCTATTCTATTTTTAGTTTACTAATTCTAATTGGTATTATCTCGTTTTATTTTCTTTTAAAAAACCTAAGAAATCAAAGAAAAATTAATTCTCAAAAAGACATTATACACAACCAAAATGTTACAGCTTTAAAAAGACAAAAAGAAATAGAGATAATTCAAGCCATGATTGAAGGTGAAGAAGCGGAAAGAAAAAGAATAGCTAGAGATTTACACGATGGTATTGGAAGTAGTTTAAGTTCTATCAAAATGCAACTGGAAAATAGTACAGACTCTAAATCAAATATAATTACTGTTGTTATTTTGGCCCTATCAAAATCAATTAAAGAACTCAGACAAATAGCTTATAACTTGGTTCCGGAAACTCTAAATAGATTAGGCTTAGATGCAGCTATTCTTGATTTATGCATCAGCAACTCTTTAAAAAACATAACCGTTGAATACAATTCATATGAATTAAACGATAAAATTAAACCTTCCCATCAAATCACTATATATCGAATTGTACAAGAATTAGTAAACAATGCTCTTAAACATTCTAAAGCCACATTAATAGTAGTACAATGCAGTCAAAATAACAATTTGTTTCTCATAACTGTAGAAGACAATGGAATAGGCATAACAAATGATACAAATAAGAAAGGTTTAGGCCTATCAAATATCAAAAAAAGAGTAGATGTTTTAGAAGGAAAATTTGAAATATGTTCAAATAATACTTCAGGAACTACTGTAAATATAGAATTAAATATTGAAATGATTTTATGAAACAAAAACTCAACACCATTATTATTGATGATCATCCTATCTTGGCTGAAGGTCTAAAATTATTTTTAATTAACAATGAAAACATAAACTTTAAAGGCGTATTCCACAATGGTTTAAGCGTTTTAGAGTTTACTGATTTGATGGATATAGATTTAATCTTTCTAGATGTTTTTTTACCAGACATCAATGGTATTGACTTGTGTATTAAAATTAAAAAAACATATCCTAAAATTAAAGTTCTTGCTTTTAGTAGTCAATTTGAACGAAGTCTTGTATTGCAAATGTTGAAAGCTGGAGCTAATGGTTATTTCTTAAAAAGTGCTTCTTTAGATGAATTAAACGAAGGAATAAATGAGGTTGCTAAAGATGAAATAGTATTTTGCAAAGAAGTTGATGAAATGATGAGCCATGTCAATATTAATGATGCCAATACTACACCAAGGTTGACTAACCGAGAAAAAGAAATTTTACTATTATTGAAACAAGGCAAAACCACACAAGAAGTTTCTGATATTCTATTTTTAAGTTTTCTAACTGTTCAAACGCACAGAAGAAATTTACTGAACAAATTTCAGGTGAATAATCTTATGGAATTAATCAATATAGCAGATCAATATGGTCTTCTCTAAATTTTTATATTTTTTAAACTCACTCTTCTTTTAGCAAATCAAAATTTAATCTTTATTTTAAAACGCTTATGACAACAAATTATAATTTTAAAAAATTTCAAACGCTAAATTCTATTTGTCTACTCAGAATATTATTAGGTTTGATAATGATATCGCATGGAAGTGCAAGAATCTACTATAACACTGTTTCGCTTTTCGGTGATTTTTTAACTTCAAAAAGTTTCATTTTTGGAGACAATATTGCTTGGTGCATAACTATATTAGATATTGCTTTTGGATTGTGTTTGCTTTTTAATAAATTAGTTAATTGTAGCTCTCTGTGGTTCATCTTTGTTTTAATAATGGGCATAATACTAGTGCATTTTCAAAACGGATGGTTTGTTGTTGGACATGGACAAAACGGCGTTGAGTATAGTGTATTATTAATCTGTTGCTTTATTGTATTGATAACAAATCCATCGACTACAAAGCTAAAAGAAACAGTAAATACAGACCAATAAAACAATCATTTACAAAGTTTTATTGTTTTTATCCATTTCAATAAATACTTTAGTTCCTTCATCTTTGGTACTAACAATATTTATTTTTGCTTTAATCAGTTTTATTCTTTCTTTGATGTTCTTCATTCCTATTCCAGTAGTTACTTTTTCTGTATCAAAACCTACTCCATCATCAATTATTGTAATTATAAGTGACTTTTCATTTGTACTTATTTTAACACTGCAATATTCCGCTTTTGCATACTTATTTACATTGGAAAAAATCTCTTGTAAGATTCTATAAATATTAATTTTTATTACAGAAGAATAATTGTCCCAATTTATTGTTGTATTGATGATACATTTAAATTTAGTGTGAGAAACTTCATCTATTGACTCTACTAAATTGTTTAATAAATAACTATAATCTGCTTGATTGAAATCGGTTTCATGATTCAAATCATGTGATAATTCTCTAATTTCTTTTTCTATTTTTTGTAATTCAGTGATATAAAGAAGTCGCTTCTCTTTTGCTACTTCATCATCAGAGCTATTTAAAAACCCAAGATTTAATCTAACACTATAAATGCTATTCATAACACCATCATGCAATTCTTTTGCAATTGTGTTTTGAACATTTTCTTTTGTCTTAACTAATTGTTTTTGATAATCCTTTATTAGTTCAAATAATTCTATATCGGCTGCTTTTCTTAATTCTAAAAATTCAATTTCTCTTTTTTGAGCTTTTCTATGTCTGAATCCTAAAATGATTAAAAAAACTATGACTGAAAGTGATATGATGATAAAAAGGTAAAAATTTCTTTTACTCAACAGCTCATTAGCATCTTCTAATTTATTGGTTTCATATTCAATTCGAGCAAACTTATTACTGCTTGATCTTTGTGCTTTTATAATGCTATCACTTATTCTTATGTATTCATTTTTATAAAATGCACTATTGTTAAAATCTACTTTCGATAAAAAATCCAATGATTTTAAAATCTCTTTACCACTTTTAAATTGTTTAGATAAATCTAATGATTCTGAAAAATATTCTTTTGCCTGATTAGAATCTTTGGTAATCAAATGATATTCTCCATAATTAATAATCTTATAGAGATAGCTTTTACCTTTATTGCTATTTTTATCCAATGCTATTGCTTCTTCAAATAATTTTTTGGACTCAGCTAAATTGCCATATTTCATTTTTGAATAAGCTAAATTCCCTAAAACTAATTTATGTAGATTGGGCCATTTTTCTTTTAAATCTGCGGTGTTAATCTTATTTAACTCAGAAATAGACTTGCCGTATTGTCCTTTTTTATCATAAATATTACAAAGATTTATTACGTTAAGAACATAATAATCATAAGTGTCAGAATTAATAGTGTTTTCGTTACTAATTTCATAGTAAGTTTCTTCTGCTAATTTAAAATAAGACAAAGCTTTGTCATATTCTTCAAGCTCATTATGAATAGAACCTTGCAGTGAGTAACAGGAATATTTTAGTTTATAGCTTTTAGAATTTGCGAGGTTTTGTAAGGCTTTAATCACTTCAATTTCGCTTTCTGCGTAGTTGCCTTCATAGAAAAGCAAATAGGATTTATTGAAATGAACTTTGGCTAATCTTTCTTTATTATCTAATAATCTAAAAATTTTCTCTGATTCTTTATAATAATAGTAAGCACTATCTTTTTGAGTAAGTTCAAAACAATCTCCCATGTAGTAGAGTGCTCTACCCATTCCTATTGAATCTAATTGTTTTTGAGATAAATTATATGCTTTTTTACTTAATTTGAATGACATTTCGTTGTCTCTCAAATAATAATATTCTGCCGAAATTTTAAATGCCAATTTCTTTGTTAAAGAATCTTGAGGCATTTCATCAATTTTTTTTGAAACTGAATCCAAAAAAAATACTTTGTCTTTTGTGGAAGACAAAGCATATTTTTCCGAATCTATAAATGTGATTAGGTTGTTTTCTTTTTCTTTTTTTGAACAAGATGTAAAAAAAGAAAATACTAATAGAATATATAAAAATACAACTTTTTGTTTCAATTTTCGTTTTTATCAAATATATAAAATCTAATTGAAACTATAAATAAATTAGTCTTTATCTTTTTTGATGTATGGTTCACCTTCAACTACCGTTGGATCATCGTCGATGTTTTCATTTTGAATTGGCTCAATTGATTCTGTTTCAGCTGTGCAAGATACTAATGATAAGCCAGTTGCAATAATAGCCATAAATAATAATTTTTTCATGATGGATAAATTTTAGATTTGTGTTTTGTTTTGAGTGTCCAAAAAAACCATTTAAAAATCAAATTATCTTACAAAAGCAGGGAAACTTTTATAATAGCAACTAAAGAATTCCCTTTCTCAAATTGCTAAATTGATGCTTCAAACAAAAGTTCTTTTCAACAATTCAAAATTAGAAAACCAGTTGGGAATACAGCTATAAAGCAAGCCTTAGATAGTAAGTTGAAGAGTAGATTAAGTAACCGACAAACTATTTCATGTAACTAACAAAATCAAATTAGCCAATTCTTCTGATAATAGTCTCTATATTCTCTTTATAAGTTCTTGAGAATGGTAGTTTATATTCATTATTAAACAAATAACAGTCTGATTTGCTTGTATTAATTCTAGTTACGTAATTAATATTGACCACATAACTGTTGTGAATTCTAAAGAAATAAAAAGGCAATTGCCCTTGAAAAAACTTCAATGTTTTGAATCCTGAAATTACTTTTCCGTTTTTAAGGTAAAAGTCTGTAGTATTATTATCAGCCATCAAATAAACAATGTCTTCAAAAGGAATAAAATAATAATCGCTGTTTGTTCTTATGCACAAGTTTTCTTGAACAGTTCTCTTAGAAAACATAGTGTATTTCATAAATGCCTTTTTAATCTCAATCAATGTCAAGGGCAACAAAATATAATCCATTACACCATATTTAATTGCTTTATAGGCATTTTTATCTTCTTTATTAATCGCAACTACATAAGGCAAATCTTCAATATATCGTTGTAACTCTAATAAAAAATGGAGTGGAATTTCATCTGTAAAATGAAAAAAAATGATTTGTGGCTTTTTCTCAATTATGGCATTTATAGCATTATCAAAATCCTTGAAAATTCCCAAGCAAACAAAATCGACAAACTGCTGAAAATCAGATAAGTGTTTATCGATTTCAGAGGATGCATCAATTATTATATAGGAATTTAGCACTATTTGATTAATTTTATACAAAATTAATAAGCTTGGGGCGATATATTTTACGGTTTATTTGTTAAATACTTACGGTTTATGTCCAAAAAAATAAATATATTGGTTGTAGATGATCATCCCATGACAGCGGATGCATATATCAACCTTATAACAATGAGCAACAAAGATGCTGATTTTAATTTTGATAAAGCTTCTGATTGTGAATCTGCTTTTAAATTTATCACTAGGTCTGAAAATGATTCCAATAAAATAGATTTGGCTATAATTGATATTGGTTTACCACCTTTCAAAAAAGGAAATATTACTTCTGGTTCTGATTTAGCTAAATTAATAAGAGAAAAAATCGATTCCTGCAAAATCATTATTTTGACAATGCATCACGAAGGTCTCATCTTAAATGATATTTTTAAAACAATTAAACCCGAAGGATTTCTCTCTAAAAACGATATTGATTTTGTTACCTTTCCCTCTATATTTTCTTCGATATTAAACAATAATCGATACATCAGTAAAACTATTTATGAAGCATTGGTAACATTGTTTAAAAGAAATGTCAATTGGGATGAATATGATAGTCAAATTATGCTATTACTTGAAAAAGGTATTAAGACTAAAGAATTACCAAAATATATTGATTTATCACTCAGTACAATAGAGAAAAGAAAAGCAAATATTAAACTTCAACTTTTGAATAAAAAAGGAACAGACAACGAACTTATTGAAGTGGCTAAAAACTTAAATTTGGTATAGATAATTTCACTAAATTTATCACTTCAAATCCTAAATACTTTTTATGTCAAGAGTTCATAAATTTTGTTTGCTTTTCGTTTTATTTTTATCGTGTTTTCAAAGTTTATTTTCTCAAAGTGTGTTGGATAATTTAATTATTAAAAAAACACTTTCTCAAGATTGGGAATTGGATAGTATTGACAAAAGAGGAACTTTTAAACTTGTTTCTTACAAACCCATTTATGTTACTGCTGGTCGATGGACAAGCAAGCCTAATTCCTTACCTTATAGCGAAAACCCAGAGTATTCAGCCACAGAAATTGACGATTACAATAATTATGAAGCCAAATTTCAAATTAGTTTTAAAACAAAAATTTTTCAATCTGCATTTTTTGGATTAGGTGATGTTTGGGTTGGTTACACGCAAAAAGCACATTGGCAAGTTTATAACAAAAAATTTTCTAGAGCTTTTAGAGAATTAAATTATGAACCCGAAATAATTTTTAATTTTCCTTTAAAAACCAAATTTCTTACAGGAAGTATAAGAAACGTTGGTTTTGCATTGAATCATCAATCAAATGGACAAGATTTACCTAATTCTAGAAGTTGGAATAGAATAATCTTCAATATTGGTTATGAAAGTGATGATTGGATAATCAACTTTAAACCTTGGATACGACTAAAAGATGAAGATGATGAAAATCCCGAAATTACTAAATACATTGGTAATGCAGAAGTTTATGTGGGATATCATTATCTAAAGCATGAATTTTATAGTGTCATAACGCATCCTTTTACATCATTAAAAAGAGGTGGTATTCAACTAAATTATGTTTTCCCAATAAAAGGACATATTCGTGGTCATGCTCAATTATTTCATGGGTATGGAGAAACATTATTGGATTACAATCACAATCAAACCACATTAGGTTTAGGTATTTCATTTGCCAACTGGTAATTTAAACCTAACTGACATTATTTTTTACTAAAAAATATTTTTGTATATTTAAATTCAATTTATCTAAACGAATCGTTATTCCATAAAAAACAGAGAAAAATGAAAATATATTATTTACATGAAAACAATGTAAATGTTGGTCCATTTAGTATTGAAGAATTGAAAGACAGAAAAATCACTTCGTTTACACCAATTTGGTGTGAAGGTTTTGATGCTTGGAAAACTGCTGGTGAAATTGATGCCCTAAAATCAATTGTTAAGGAATTACCTTCTCCTGCCGAAATTGGCAACAATGAGAAAACTATTCGTAAAAAAATCAACTCTGGTTTTCTTGGATTTCATAAAAAAAATGTAATTGCACTTTTAGTGGTTATGATAATCATTTTACTTTCATTGATTATCATGAATTATAAATCGTATAAAATCATTGACATTGAAAAGACTAATAAAGAAATTCAAAAAGAAAATTATACCAAAAAAATAGAAGAGCAACAACAGAAACTTGAAGAGCAAACAAAAATCTTAACTGAAAAGGAGCAACAGGAAAAAGAGCGTTTAAATTCTTCGAGAAGAAAAGCTGATGAGGAAACTTACAAAGACATTTTAACGGCTATTTCTAATGCTTATGAAGATCTTGAAGAAGCTAAAGAAGAACTAGAAAATGCCAAAGGATATAGATTATTTCGCTCAGCTAAGAAAAAACAGGAACAAATTAATGAAGCTGAATATGAAATTGAAATCTGTATACGCAAAATAGAACTCTTAAAATTAGAAAAAAGACAAATGGAAATCAATTTGACTTATTAAAGTAGCATCAATCGTTTGTTATTTATATCTCTAATTGTATTTTTGTAGCATGAATGATAATTTCACAAATGAATTCTTCGGTATTGGAATTCAAAACGGAAAAACTCCAGAAAACTTAGGCGTTTTGTGGCGTTCCGCTCAAAATTTAGGTGCTAGTTTTATTTTTACCATTGGTAATCGATATGCCAAACAAGCTTCTGATACACACAATGCTGTAAAGTCTATGCCCTATTTTCATTATGAAAATTTTGATGATTTTTTTAAAAACTTACCTAAAGGAGCAAGATTAGTTGGTGTAGAATTAGACGATAAAGCCGAAGATTTAGAAACCTTTCATCATCCAAGACGATGTGTTTATATTTTGGGTGCGGAAGACAATGGTTTGTCAAAAGCTGCTATAGAAAAATGTCATTCTTTAGTTAAATTCAAATCAGAAAAAAGTTTAAATGTTTCTGTAGCAGGAAGTATCGTTTTATATGACAGAGGAATCAATAAACCAAGGTCATAAAAAAACCGAAAACTAATTTTCGGTTTTTGTAAAAATTTATTTTTTGGGCTTGACCTTACAAGTATTAACACCCAATAAAGTGTATAAGGGACAGAATTGTAATGAAGAAGTTAAAACCATAATTACACCAACTGCAAGTGCAATCCACATTAGAGTTCCTTCTACAACGTTTCCAATAACCAAAATTAATGCAATAATCCCAATCATTATTCTTAGGAATCTATCGCCATTTCCAACATTTTTTTTCATATCTGTAAATTTATTTATTAGCTATAATTATGGTATCGCCTAATTTTATTAGTGTTTACTAGTTTTCAATTGGTTTCTTTGCCTCTTCCCATCCTATAATTCCACCATCTAAATCATATACATTTTTAAATCCTTTATCTTTTAAAATTGATGCTGCTCTAGCACTTCTTCCTCCAGATTTACAATAAACCATCACTGGTTTTTCTTTGTCTAATGCTTCTATTTGTTGTTCAAAGCCATCTGCTGTGACATCCATGTTTACGGCATTTGCTATATGTCCTGCTGAAAATTCTTCTGGTGTTCTAACATCAACAATTTGACTTGAATTTTCATTCATTTGCTTTTCAAAATTATTGGAGTCAACCACTGAAATTCCTTCTTGTTGTTTTGCACAAGAACAAGCTACTATTACTAAAACGCTTAAACTTAAAACTATATTTTTCATTGTTTTTTTTATAAAAATAAGAAAAAAAAATTAATTCTTATACTGATTTATAATTTCTATTAATTGAATAGCAACATTTAAAAAATCATTTGATGAGTCAAATCTAACCGAAGGCATAAGTTTATACATTAATTTGCCTTTTGTGAAAAATTTATAATGGCTCAAAAAAATGTAAAACAACGGTTAGCTGAAACCTTGTTATATTTAGAAGAAAATTTTGGTGTTAATGAAGATAAAACCTTAAAACTTCAACTTTCAAGAGAAGAATTAGGTGGAATGATTGGCACAGCAACAGAAAGCTACATCCGATTATTATCCGAATTTAATAAATCTGGAATTATCGAATTGGTTGGAAAAAAAATCATCCTAAAAGACAAAGCCAAATTAAAAAGAGTATAAAAAGAACCAAACTTAATTAGTTTTTTTACTCAAATTATTCTACTGGTCCATCCCATTGAGATATTCCTCCTAATAAATTGTATGCTTTTTCAAAACCTAATTGATTCATAATCCCACAAGCTTGTGCACTTCTTCCGCCAGCAGCACAATACACATAGTAATTTTTAGTTTTATCTAATTCTTCCAACATATATATAAAACCTTGACCTTTGTAAATATCTATATTTAATGCACCTGGTATCTTTCCTGATTCAAATTCATCGTCTGTTCTAACATCAAGAATAACAGCATTTTCGTTTGCTAAATAATTATTCCACCACTCTTTTTGCTCTAAATTCATCTTATTATAATTTTTACCAAAGTTACAATCAAAAATATAATTTCAAAATTTTAACAAAATTTTAATCGACATTTGTATATACAATAAAAAATAACACTACATTTGTACTGTTAATATTTGTATATACAATTATGAAAATCGAAGAAATCATTAAAAGTAAATTACCCTTATCCATTGAGAAGAAAGCGTTATTCAATATAATGTATTGCCACAATGTTATTGGTGAAAAATTTAATGAAATATTAAAACCAGAAGATTTATCACCAGAGCAATTTAATGTGCTTAGAATTTTGAGAGGTCAAAACGGAAAATCTGCTAACATGTGTGATATTCAAGAAAGAATGATTGCAAAAACAAGTAATACCACCCGATTAGTAGATAAATTATTATTAAAAAATTTAGTCACCCGTGAAATTTGCCCAGATAACCGACGAAAAATGGAAATCACCATTACTCAAGAAGGATTGGATTTACTTGCAAAATTAGATCCTATAGTCATCAATCATGAGAAAGTATTTGCCTCAAATTTAACAGAAAAAGAATTAGAAACTTTAAACGAATTATTAGAAAAATTTAGAACTATATAACTATGAATACATTTTTAGAAAACCAAAATTGGCGTTATGCAACAAAAAAATTTGACGCCACAAAAAAAATCTCAACTGAAGATTTGCAAACATTGAAAGAAGCCATACAACTAAGTTCTTCTTCATACGGATTGCAACCTTACAAAGTTTTAATCATTGAAAACCCAGCAATAAGAGAACAGTTAAAACCTTTTTCATGGAATCAAACTCAAATTACTGATGCTTCTCACCTATTTGTATTTACAAATTTTGTAGATGTAAAAGAAGAGCATATTGATAACTACATGAACAACATGGCTCAAACAAGAGGTTTAAACATTGAAGATTTAAAAGGATACAGTGATTTTATGAAATCAAAATTAATTGATTTACCAAACGATATTAAATCACATTGGACTTCAAAACAGACTTATTTAGCATTAGGCAACTTATTAAATGCAGCAGCCGAATTGAAAATTGATGTAACACCAATGGAAGGTTTCGAACCTGAAAAATACAATGAAGTATTAGGATTAGATAAATTGGGATTAAATGCTTCATTAGTTGCAACAATTGGTTACCGTCATGAAGAAGATGCTACACAACATTATCCAAAAGTAAGAAAACCATTAGACGAACTTTTCGTAACCATATAATTAAGAATAAAATAAATAAAACAATAACCCGTAAATTAAAAACATGAAAAATTTAAAATCAATCGTATTAGCATTTGTGGCATTTGCTACAATTTCTGCAACAGCTCAAAAAACAGTTAAAGTTGACGCATCAAAAAGTACTATCAATTGGGTAGGAAAAAAAGTTACAGGTAAACATGAAGGAACAGTTAACTTAAAAGATGGTGCTTTAGTTTTTGAAGGAAAAAAATTAGTAGGTGGAAATTTCACTGTAGATATGACAAGTATCACAGTTACTGATTTAGAAGGTGGAATGAAAGGAAAATTAGAAGGTCACTTAAAAGCAGATGATTTTTTTGGAACTGACAAATATGAAACTTCAAAATTAGTATTCAAAAAAATAGCTACTAAAGAGAACAACACTTACACTATTTATGCTGATTTAACAATCAAAGACAAAACAAATGAAGTAGTTTTTGACATTGCAGTTAAAGACAAAACAGCTACCGCAGATGTTGTAATTAACAGAACAAAATATGGTATTGAATATGGTTCAGGAAGTATTTTTGATGGTTTAGGAGACAAAGCTATCAATGACGATTTTACTTTAAAAGTAGTTTTATCATTCTAATGAAATAAAGGGAGAATTGCTATGAAAAAAAGGCTATTTACAACACGTAAGTAGCCTTTCCCTTTTAGGTATTATTCTGAAAAAATCAATTTAACTATTTTATTTCTTCCAGCTGCAAATGCAGTTTTAGCATCTAAAAATCGAATCGTATATAAATCCTTATCTTCATTAAACTGAATCCAAGAATTTCCAAAATCATTTGAATATTGAATGCCCGATGCTCCAACACTCACAAGTGATTTACCTTTGCTATTAGGCACAAATTGCACACAAGAACCATACCCAAACCCTTTTCCATTAGCTACCAAATTCCATGTTTTTCCACCATCAAAGGTAAAAGCCTTATTATTTGAATTATCATTTGGTTTTTCATAGTTTCCACCAGTAATAAAACCCATTTTATCATCGTAAAAATCTGCTGAAAAAATGCCAGTCATGGCTTCTCCTTGAACGATGGGTGTATCATAAACTTGCCAACTTTTCCCAAAATCATCACTTACAAACAATCGTGACTTTTTTCCACCTGAAACCATAAATGATTTTGATTTTTTAAGCATTAAATTTGAATTACTTGCCGCAAAAGCAGCTTCTCCCTCAACAACCTTAGGTAAATTATCACAATTAACTTTTTTCCAAGAATTTCCACCATCATTTGTAATAATAACAGATAAACAATCTTCGGTAGGATCACCCATTGCCATTCCATTTAAATCATCTTTAAATTGCATACTATCATAAAAAACCTTTTCATGAATCTCTGTATATACAATTTGTTGCGAATTATCTTTCTTCGAAATTTTATAAATATGAGCAGGATTGGCTACTGGCAACAAAAAAATGAAATCCTTGGTTTGAGCTATACTTCTCATTTCATTTACAACAGTATCAGATTTAATCTTGTATGAAGAAATTGCATTAGTTTTTAAATTAATTTTTCCATAATTACCCTTATCAGCAGCATACCAAAGATAATTCTCATCCACCAAGATAGCCCTCACGCTCAACTTTTCATTCAAAAGAGATTCAACTTCTACTTTAGTATATTCGATATTCCTATTGTTAAGTGACGAACACGAAGTGATAAACAAAGTAATAACAAAACTGAAAACAAAATATATAGATTTCATTAGATAAATATTTTTAGGTAAAGCTATTAAAAAATATATTCATAATTTGATTTTAATTCATACAAAAAACAGTAAGTATTTGATTTTTAATATATTAATATACATAAATTATTTTTGGCATAGAAATTGGTAATTGTAACATGTAAAGAAAATTACAAGAACAATTAATACTTTTAGATATGAAAAAATTATTCACCCTCGCCTTTTTATTTAGTGCATCACTAATGAGTTTATTAGCACAAGATAAAACTACTGTTACTGCTACAAATTCTGAAATTAGCGATAATTTAGATTTAAGAGCTATTGCAACAATCTTTGGAGAAGCTTCTGATTTAGAAGATTTTGAAAAAAGAATCAATGATCCAAAAGCACAAATCAGTAACTTGGATTTAAATGATGATAATTATGTTGATTATCTAAGAGTCATTGAGTCTATTGAAGGAAACGACCACATTATTGTAATTCAATCAGTGATTGACAAAGACATGTATCAAGACGTAGCTTCTATTGAAGTACAAAAAGGAAAAAACAATAAAGTACAAGTTCAGGTTGTAGGTGATGTATATATGTATGGTGAAAATTATATTTATGAGCCTGTTTATGTTCACACACCAGTAATCTATACTACTTTTTGGGTTACAAATTACAGACCTTATTACTCAAGTTGGTATTGGAATTATTATCCATCTTACTATTCATATTGGAATCCTTTCCCAATATTTAGATACAGAAATCATATAAATGTATATATTGGAGGTTATGGTCACGTTTACAACTATGTCAATTATAGAAATTGTAGAGTTGCTTACAACACCTATTATGGAAGAAGAGCAAATGCTTATGAAGTAAGATATCCAAATCGTTCATTCTCACACAGAAATGCTACAGTAGCAAACAGATATGAATTAGACAGAACAAGAGACGTAAGAACTGTTAACACTAGAGAAAGAGGAAATACTCAACCTAGAATAGAAGCATCAACAAGAAGTAACAACTCTTCAAGAACCGAAGCTACAACTAGAAGCAACAATTCAACAAGAAGCGAAGCTGCAACTAGAGGAGAATCTACTACTAGAGATGCAAACACAAGAGCAACAACTAGAGGTTCTATATCAACTAGAGAAGAAAATGGAGCAACAACTCCTACCAGAAGCAATACTTCAACAAGAGAAAACAGCGTTTCAGTTGAATCACCAAGAAGTTCTTCAGCAACAAGAAGTGAAAGCTCAAGAAGTACAACAACTTCACCAAGAAATAATACTTCACCAAGAAGTGAAAGTGTAAGAACTAATACTTCTTCACCAAGAGCAACAACTTCACAAAGAAGTGAAACAACTTCACAAAGAAGCACATCTTCTCCAAAAGTTAGTGCACCATCAAGAAGTAGTTCACCTGCTAAAGTTAGCGCACCTTCACGCTCAAGTTCATCTTCAAACTCAGGTTCAAGAAATTCTTCAACAGGAGGAAATTCATCAAGAGGAAATTCATCAAGAGGTGGAAGAGGTTAAAACAAATAATTTTTAAAAGAAAAGACTACAGCAATGTGGTCTTTTTTTATGAATAAATAATTCTAAAAACACATTATTAATACTATCTTTGCAAGCTGATTAAAAAAGAAATGAGATTACACAGAAATTTAGTATTTACAGTCATAGATTCATTGATGGCAATCTTTAATGAAGGAGCTTATGCCGACAAAATGGTGGCACAAGCCTTAAAAAAAGATAAACGTTGGGGAAGCAGTGATCGTAAATTTGTTGCCGAAACCATTTATGAAATTGTTCGTTGGAAAAGATTATACACCGAAATTGCAGAGGTGAAAGACCCTTTTTCAAGAGATGATATATGGAGAATTTTTGCGGTTTGGGCTGTTCTTAGAGGCATAAAATTACCTGACTGGAAATATTTTGAAGCCACACCAACCCGAAAAATAAAAGGCCGTTTTGATGAATTAACCAAAATTAGAAAATTCAAAGAAGCCATTCCTGATTGGATGGACGAATTAGGATTAAAAGAATTAGGAAAAGATGTTTGGGAAAAAGAATTAACCGCTCAAAACGAACAAGCTAAAGTAATTCTAAGAGTTAATACCTTAAAAACTACTAAAGAAAAATTACGTTCCATTTTGATGGATCACAATATCGAAACAGAATACCTAAAAGATCAACCAGATGCTCTTGTTTTAAAAGAAAGAGCTAACGTATTTATAATTCCTGCTTTCAAAGAAGGTCTATTTGAAGTGCAAGATGCCTCTTCGCAATTGGTAGCATACTTTTTAGATGTAAAACCTGGTATGCGTGTTGTTGATACTTGTGCAGGTGCAGGTGGAAAAACATTACATTTAGCATCCTTAATGGAAAATAAAGGGCAATTGATAGCTATGGATATTTATGAAAGTAAATTGAAACAACTAAAAATACGTGCCAAAAGAAACGGTGTTTTCAATGCTGAATTTAGGGTAATTGACACCACAAAAGTTATAAAAAAACTACATGAAAAAGCAGATAGAGTACTAATCGATGCACCTTGTAGTGGTCTTGGCGTTTTAAAACGAAATCCAGACAGTAAATGGAAATTACAACCTGAATTTATTGAGAACATCAAAAAAGTACAAGAAGAAGTTCTTCATAATTATTCAAAAATTGTAAAACCAGGTGGAAAATTAGTATATGCTACGTGTTCCATCTTACCATCAGAAAATCAAGAACAAGTCAAAAAATTTCTAAAATCCGAAGAAGGAAAGAAATTCAAATTAATAAAAGATCAAAACATATTTGCGCATCAATCAGGTTTCGATGGATTCTATATGGCTTTGATGGAAAAAAATCTTAATTAAAAAAGCATGAAAAAGAATTACATCTTATTATTTCTAATGAGCTTAACAATATGTTTGGCTCAAGATGGAGCACCAGCTACACCCTATTACAACGGGTTTAACTGGAATCAAACTGGTACTGCACTAAAAAATGCATTGGCAACAAAAATAACTACAACACACGTAAACGAATTAACATACAGCCAAGTTTGGGAAGCATTAAGAATTGTTGATTTAGACCCTACAAATTCAGCTAACGTACTACTAATTTATGGTTGGGAAAATGGTTCTGATAGTGATGTAACCAATGATAGAACCCGAAACAAATTCAACAATGGTGGAGCTGTTGGTGAATGGAATAGAGAACACGTTTTTGCGCAATCCTTAGGTAATCCAGATTTAGGACAATCTGGTCCTGGAGCAGATGCACAAATGTTAAGAGCCAGTGATGTACAAAGAAATGGCGCAAGAGGAAATAGAAAATTTGCAGCAGGTTCTGGTACTCAATCAGCAACTGTTGGAGTAAATTGGTATCCAGGTGATGAATGGAAAGGAGATTGTGCAAGAATAATTATGTATATGTATTTAAGATATGGAAGTCAATGTTTACCAACTTATGTAACAGCAGGTTCAACCAACGCAACAGATGCAAATATGGTTGACCTATTATTACAATGGAATGCAGAAGATCCAGTTTCAACGTACGAAGATACTAGAAACACATATTTAGGGAACGCCAACAACACATACGGACAAGGAAATAGAAATCCTTTTATTGACAATCCTTATTTAGCAACAGTTATTTGGGGTGGACCAATGGCTCAAAACAGATGGCCATCCATCTTTTTATCTACGGAAGACTTTATGAGTTTAGATGAAGTTGCTGTTTATCCAAATCCTTCAAACAACCAAAAAATTAATATTGAAACCGAAATAAGTTTAGACACAATTGAATTAATCAATCTAAACGGACAGCTAGTTCAAAAGATAAATAAGCCACAATTTACTAATAACACATATAGTTTAGACAACTTACCTCAAGGTTTTTACTTATTGAGATTAAGCTCTGAAAATCAATCTGTAACTAAAAAAGTAATTATTAACTAATACATCATTTTAATTTCTTTCATACCATAGTTTTTTATAGAATCATCTTCAAGCATGACCTGTAATTGACCGTTCAAAGAAACACCTTTTATAATTCCCATAAATTTTTGCTGATTCTCATCTTCAAAAGTTGTGGGAATTTCTCTTTTAAACAAATTCGCTTGGTATTTATCCCATAACAAATTGCTCTTTTGAGTTCTAACCAAGGCAATGTTTTGTTGCAATTTTTCTAATATAACATTCAATACCCTATCCAAGTCAAACTCATTTTTATCCAGCAATTTAAGAGAAGTTACACTCATCAATCCATTGAAATCAATCTGATTAACATTTAAACCAATGCCAATTATTGAAAAAATTTCGCCATCTTGTTGAATAGCATTCTCAATTAAAATACCAGCCACTTTTTTATTGTCTGCCATAATGTCGTTTGGCCATTTCACTGCACATTTTTTTCTTGTCAGTACATTTAAGGCTTCAAAAACACTAATTGCTACAGCTGCATTTAAGCTAAATAATTCTAATGGATTTACAATTAAATCTCTTATTAAGACACTAAAAGTTAGGTTTTTACCAGCCTCACTAAACCATTCAGAATCGCGTTGTCCCCTGCCCTTTTTCTGATTTTTAGTGACCACAACAGTAAAGTTATCAACAAACTGTTTTCGCATTAAATCCTTTAAATAGTCATTCGTTGAGTTTGTGGCATTTAGTTTGATGATATTCATGTGTAAAAATAATTTTTGTAAACTTTTGTTAACATTCAAATGTAAAGACAAATTTTGGTAAATTTGCATTAAAGTAAAAAATTTAAATGACTAAAAAGAAAGTAAGTAATGATGATTTAATAGCAAATATCATCAAAGGTATAGAAGATGTTAAAGGAAATGATATTGATATTCTTGATTTAAGAGAAATTGACAACACCGTAAGCGATTATTTTATTATATGCAACGGAAATTCCAACACACAAGTCAATGCAATTGTTAACTCTATTCAAAAAGTAGTTTCAAAAGAATTAAAAGATAAACCTTGGCATGTAGAAGGTTCTGAAAATGCTGAGTGGGTTCTTATGGACTATGTAAATGTAGTAGTTCATGTTTTTCAAAAACACATCAGAGAATACTATAACATCGAAGGTTTGTGGGGAGATGCACAAATCATTTCATTAGAAAATAAAAATTAAATATGTCAAACGATAACAATAAGAAACCAGGCTTCAAGTTTAGCCCTTGGTATATTTTTCTTTCAGTACTTGCCCTGTTTTTCATTATTCAAGTGGCATCATCTGGAGTAGATTTAAGCAATCCTAAACCAACAACAATTTCAAAATTTAATCAACTTTTAGATTCGTCTCAAGTAGATAAAGTTATTGTATTTAATGGAAAAACCGCTGAAATATTTCTTAAAAAAAGTGTACTGAGTGACAAAAAATATGATGGCGTTAACAAAGATGTTTTAGGAAAAATTAATGAAAAAGGACCTCATTATTTATTGGAAAATATTGGTAATGAAGAACTGTTTCAAAAAAAATTAGTTGAAGCATCAGACGAAGGCTTAATTTCAAATTATGATTTTAAATCTACTGGTGATTGGACAGAAATTTTCTTTTCATTCTTACCTATTTTAATTATAGTTGGGCTATGGATTTACATGATGCGAAGAATGTCTGGTGGTGGAGCTGGTGGCGGTGGTCAGATCTTTAGCATTGGAAAATCTAAAGCAAAATTATTTGACGAAAAAACAGATGTAAAAACAACATTTGCCAATGTAGCAGGTTTAGAAGGAGCAAAAGAAGAAGTACAAGAAATTGTTGAATTCTTAAAAACACCTGAAAAATATACATCTCTTGGAGGTAAAATACCTAAAGGAGCATTACTTGTTGGTCCTCCGGGAACAGGAAAAACCCTTTTAGCAAAAGCAGTAGCTGGTGAAGCTAAAGTACCTTTCTTCTCATTATCGGGTTCAGACTTTGTTGAAATGTTTGTGGGTGTTGGTGCTTCACGTGTTAGAGATTTATTTAAGCAAGCCAAAGAGAAATCACCTTCCATTATATTCATTGATGAAATTGATGCAGTTGGTAGAGCAAGAGGCAAAAACAACATGTCTGGTGGAAATGATGAAAGAGAAAATACTTTAAACCAACTTTTAACTGAAATGGATGGCTTTGGTACAAATACTAACGTAATTGTACTTGCTGCAACAAACAGAGCCGATGTATTAGACAAAGCCTTATTAAGAGCTGGACGTTTTGACAGACAAATCTACGTTGATTTACCAGACATTAGAGAACGTAAAGAAATTTTTGAAGTACATTTAAAACCGTTAAAAAAAGCAGAAGGCTTAGACACCGAATTTTTAGCCAAACAAACTCCAGGTTTTTCAGGTGCAGATATTGCTAACGTTTGTAACGAAGCTGCTTTAATTGCTGCAAGAAACAATAAAAAAGCAGTAGATAAACAAGATTTCTTAGATGCTGTTGATAGAATTATCGGAGGTTTAGAAAAGAAAAATAAAATCATCACCAAAGAAGAAAAAAGAGCAATTGCTGTTCATGAAGCTGGTCATGCTACTGTGAGTTGGATGCTAGAACATGCTGCACCATTAATAAAAGTAACAATTGTTCCTCGTGGACAAAGTTTAGGAGCTGCTTGGTATTTACCTGAAGAAAGACAAATCGTTAGACCAGAACAAATGCTAGATGAAATGTGTGCTACTATGGGTGGACGCGCTGCTGAAAAAGTAATCTTCAACAAAATTTCAACTGGAGCTTTAAGTGACTTAGAAAAAGTTACTAAACAAGCAAGAGCAATGGTAACTATATATGGTTTGAATGAAAAACTTGGTAATGTAACTTACTATGACTCATCAGGTCAAAGCGATTACAATTTTTCAAAACCATATTCTGAAGAAACTGCCAGAGTTATAGATGATGAAATATCAACTCTAATTGAAGGACAATACCAAAGAGCCATAAAATTACTTGAAGAAAATAAAGATAAATTAAATCAATTAGCTGATATTCTAATTGAAAAAGAAGTAATATTTAAAGACGATTTAGAAACCATCTTTGGTCACAGAAACTTCAACACTTTAGAGGAAATTACAAATCCTATAAACCAAGACATAGTATAGGGTTATTAACACAATGTTATTAACAATTGTTTATTAATAAAAAATCTTAATTCATATTTAATTTGGATTAAGATTTTTTACCTTTGGTTAAATTCAAAAAAACCAGCCATAAATGAACATATTCAAAAAAATATTTGGCAACACTTCAGAAGACGATAAAGATTCACAAGGAAGTCCTTATGAACCAGAAATACACACTCCAATAGACGAAAAATTTACTTTTAATTTCAAAAAAAATGGTGGCAAGTTTTTATATTGCGAAAACCTAAATGAATTAAAAGAACAATTTGAAAATATCCTTGAAGAAAACGATTGGTTTGAAAGTGAAGTTTTGTGTCATGATGAAAAATTATTTTCTCTATTAGATGAAAATAAATTAGAATACAAAAATTCAAAAAATCCCAAATTCTTTTTTACCATTTGCGAAGATTTGATTTCAGACGATGGTTCTATCCTGTTTTCTTCCAAACAATTTAAGCAATATAAAGCCAATGAGTTACCTTGTGATATGATTGTTTTTGCAACAACAAGTCAAATTGTAGGCAACAAAAGTGATGGTTTGAGAAATATTAAAAAACGATATGATAAAGAATATCCTTCTAATATAACGACCATTAAATATTTTGAAAAAGCAAAAGAAGAAGACTTTCTACATTATGGAAGCAGTCATAAAAACTTATACTTATTGCTATTAGAAGATTTATAAAATGAACGAAACTCTAACCAGATTATTATCAGGTGTAGTTTATATAGTTTTGTTACTGTTTGCTATTTCCTACTCTACCACTAGTTTTTTTTTACTATTTGGTGCGTTCATGGTAATTGCAATAAATGAATTTTGTAATCTAGTTCAACTATCAAAAATAATTCCTTTTGGAATTGGAATACTTATCTATTACTTTTTCACATTTGGTAAAATGACTGATGTTTTGTTAGTTAACACAACATTAGGTATCACCTTACTAATTTCCATTAGAGCAATCGTTTTTTTGTTTGCTAAAGAAAGTCTTCCTTGTTCTAAATTTGATAAGTACATTTATACACTAGGCTACATCATTTTATCCTTTGTATTCATTACAAAAATCCCTTTTGGTATTAAAGGATATAACCCAAAAATTATCATTGGAATTTTTATCCTGATTTGGACAAACGACACATTTGCCTACATAGTTGGAAAATCCATAGGAAAGAACAAACTTTTTGAACGAATTTCTCCAAAAAAAACCATCGAAGGTTTTCTAGGTGGATTAGTATTTAGTATCTTAGCAAGCGTTTTAATTTCAAAATATTTCATTGGTTCGTCTAACCTAACAACCTTGTATATTTGGATTGGAATTGCACTAATATCGAGCATCTTTGGTACTATTGGAGATTTAGTTGAATCAAAATTCAAGAGAATAGCTTTAGTTAAAGATAGCGGAAATATTATGCCAGGTCATGGAGGTGTGCTAGACAGGTTAGATAGTATTATATTTGTAGCTCCATTTGTATATTTATTTTATCAAATTTTAAATTATGTTTCATAAAGAAGGCGGAAAAATTATTTTAATTACAGTTATCATCACTGTAGCCATGTTGTTATTATCAGATACTGTTGTAACCAACTTTTGGATTCAAAAAATCATCCAATTATTAGCTATAGCTATACTTATATTGGTACTTCAATTTTTTAGAAATCCCAAAAGAGAAATTGATAACAGTGATAATCATATACTTGCACCAGTGGATGGAAAAGTAGTTGTTATTGAAGAAGTATTTGAACCAGAATATTTTAACGATAAAAGATTAATGGTTTCTATTTTTATGTCACCCATCAATGTGCATGTTACACGATATGCATTAAATGGTATTGTAAAATATAGCAAATACCATCCAGGTAAATATTTAGTAGCTTGGCACCCAAAAGCTAGTGAAGAAAATGAAAGAACCACAGTAGTCATAGAAAGCAGAACCTATGGAGAAGTAATGTACAGACAAATTGCAGGTGCATTAGCCAGAAGAATTGTAAACTACGCACAAGTTGGGATGAGAGTCGTTCAAGGAAAAGATGCTGGATTTATAAAATTTGGTTCAAGAGTTGACCTATATTTTCCAATTGGAACACCCATAGATGTTAAATTAGGACAAAAAGCCGTTGGAGGAATTACCGTCATAACAAAAAAATAGTACCATTGAACAGCGAAGCGTTAAATATATTATTTGATGAAGCATTTGAAAATGCTAACAAGATTCCAAAAGAATCTGTTCCACCAAACATACAGCTAGTACTATATGGTTTGTATAAGCATGCCACATCAACAAGACCATCGCTTAACATAGAAGCTTCACAAGATTCAAATGATTTAAAAAATGCTTTTAAAATGAATGCTTGGATGCAAGTAAATCATTTAACCATTGACGAAGCCAAAGAACAATATATAGAATTAATTAATTCACTATTAAAAGAAAGAAAACTTTAATTTTAATAATTTAAACAATATAGAAAATGAAAAATGCAGTATTATCGGGTTTGTTTTTAGTAACACTATTATTCTCTTGTAAAAAAGAAGAAGAATTAAAAGAAGTACAATTACCAGATCCAAACGCAGTTGAAGAAGTAACTTATGGAAATCCAGCAGATGTAAAAACTACTGATGGTCCATTTAAAATGAACGGATTAGCATATCAATATAACGAACTAGAACCATATATTGATGCAAAAACTATGGAAGTTCATTATTCTAAACATCATTTAGGATATGCCAATAAATTAAACACAGCGCTAAAAGATTCAGATTTAAACACAAAAACAATTGAAGAAATTTTAAACCAATTGGATTTAAACAACTCAGCACTAAGAAATAATGCAGGTGGATATTACAACCACAATTTGTTTTTTGAAATTTTAAGTCCAAAAAAAGACACAAAACCATCAAGTTCTTTTGCAGAAGCAATCACAAGAGATTTTGGCTCATATGAAAACATGAAATCTAAACTTACAGAAACAGCATCTGGTCTTTTTGGATCGGGATGGGTTTGGTTAATTGTAGATAAAGACGGGAAATTAAAAATATCGCAAACTAGCAATCAAGATAATCCTTTGATGTCTAATGCAACGGAAAAAGGAACTCCAATTTTAGGTATTGACGTATGGGAACATGCTTACTATTTAAAATATCAAAACAAAAGAGCTGATTATATTGACGGAATTTTCAATGTGATTAACTGGGAAATCGTTTCCAAAAAATTTGATAGCTCATCCGTAGCAGTAGCTCAATAATCATTCTAAAAAAATAGCCATGATATAAAACATAATTTACTTATGATTTATCATGGCTTTTTATTTGACTCAAAAAACATAAGCATTTACACATGAAAAAAGTATTCTTCTTATTTTACATATCATTGGCTCTATTTTCTTGTAAAAAAGACGACAAAACGGGAAACGAAATCATAGACACAAAAGAAGTATCTGCTGAATGGCGTGATTTTGGTTTAAATGGAAATGTAAAATCAACTTCAGAATATACAACCGAAGAAAATAGAACTGATGAAAATTCAACAGCGGTTCGTGCATTCGAAAATCAATCTAAACTTGATGTCGCCTTGAAGTTTGAAAAAAATGGAAAATTAAGTCAGAAAACAACCTATAATGAAAATGGAAATGTAGCCGAAGAAACTGTTTATGATGGAAAAAACATAATACTTTCTCAAAAAAAATTCACAAATACAAAAGACTTTGTTGAAACCAAATACACATGGAAAGATGGCAACAACACTATAATTAGCCGACGTTTTAATGGTTTAAAATTATTAGACAAAGAAGTTTTTCAATACATAAGTGGTAGAAAAATTGAAAAATATAAGTATGACAATCACGAAAATCAATCTGATAGAACAAGTTATACTTATGATGATAGAAAACGAATCAAAGAAGAACATTATTTTCAGGGAAAACCTATGATGCAAAATAAACTTGTTTTTGAATATGATGATAACGACAACAAGCTTTCAGAGATATATTATGACAAAGACAACAATCTAATCTGGAAAACATTATCACAATATAATGATAACAAACAACTTGTCAATTCTCAGACTTTTACTAGAAACAATAGTTTAGATGCAGAAATTTTCAAAACTTATGACGAAAAAAACAGGTTAATTACTACCGAAAGCTTTGAAACTTTTGACAACTCTAAAAACAGTGAAGCATTTGAATATGATGAAAACGACAACATCATTTCATGGAAAATTTTTCAAAATAAAAAACTAGTTTCAACTACTTATTATCAATACGATACAAATAATAACCTAACAGCAGAAGTTGTTAGCACTCCAGATGGAAAAGAAAAATCTAGGAAAACAATTGAGTATACCTATGATGGCAATAACAATTGGATTACCAAGAGAACTACAATTAATAATGACAGAGTTTTGTTAACTTCTAGAAAAATAGAATATTATTAAAAAAACGATTTAAATTTCTAAATCTTCAATACTTTTAGCATTAGAATATGTTCTCCATTTCTCAATGCAATCCACCATATCTTGAGGAATTTCTGAATCAAAACGCATGAATTCTTTAGTAATTGGATGCTCAAATCCTAACGTTTTGGCATGAAGCGCTTGCCTTGGTAACACTTTGAAACAATTATCTACAAACTGCTTGTATTTTGTAAACGTTGTGCCTTTCAAAATTAAATTTCCACCGTAGCGTTCATCATTAAAAAGAGTATGCCCAATATGTTTCATGTGCACACGTATTTGATGTGTACGACCCGTTTCTAATTTACAAGAAACCAAAGTGACATAACCCAATCGTTCCAAAACTTTATAATGAGTTACTGCTGGTTTTCCTTTATCGCTATTTACATCATAAACAGCCATTTGCATTCTATTGCTAACATGTCTGTCTATATTTCCTTCAATAGTACCTTCATCTTCTTCCACATTTCCCCAAACAATAGCTATATATTCTCTTTCAGAAGTTTTATCAGCAAATTGTTTTGCCAAATAAGTCATGGCAGATTCTGTTTTAGCAACTACCAATAAACCTGAAGTATCTTTATCAATTCTATGCACCAAACCTGGACGTTCAGAACTGTTCATAGGTAAATTATCGAAATGATAAGCCAAAGCGTTTACAAGTGTTCCTGTGTAGTTTCCATAACCTGGATGCACCACCAAACCTGCTGGCTTATTGATAACTAACAATTGATCATCTTCATAAACAATATCCAAAGGAATATTTTCCGGAATAATCAAATTTTCAAAAGGTGGATATTCTAGTAAAACGCGAACCACATCAAAAGCCTTTACTTTGTAATTTGATTTTACAGGAACATCATTCACATAAATATTTCCGTTTGTGGCTGCTTGTTGAATCTTATTTCGAGTGGCATTTTCAATATAATTCATTAAAAATTTATCAACTCTTAATGGTGCTTGACCTTTTGTAGCTTCAAATTTGAAATGTTCGTGCAAAGAATCATCATCTAATTCCGTATCAATATTTTTCTCTTCTTCGTTCATTATATATCTCCTTCTGTGTTTGGAACATCCTCATCAACATCTGGTTCAGGAACAGCTATAGAATCAATAATTTCTAAATCCGAATCTTCAAATGTTCTTTTTCCATCGCCCAAATCTAAATCAATAACTGAATTTTTTAGAACTTTGTCTCCTTTTTTCAAGGTTTTTCCGTTAAGTCTAGCCGATAAAACTAAATCTCTTGCCAGATTTGGCTTATATGTAATTTCTCCTTCTTGCAACCCTAAAGCTCTAAAAGTAGCTTGAACTTGTCTATATGTTTTTTCTTCCAAATCAGGAAGAGTAATCATGGCATAACCACCAGCGTTTATTTTTACATAAATCTTTCTACCATCTTTCACCTTTTCTCCTACTTCAGGATCTTGTTCTACTATAGAAAAAGGAGGAAAATCTTTATTATAATCAACAGTATCAAGTACTAAAGCTTCAACACCTAAATCTGCTAGTTTTTCTTCAGCAATTTCAATTTTCATTTTCTTCAAGTCTGGCACTTCAATTTCTTCACCATGTCTGGTTCTAAAATCCAAGAAATTAATTAGTAAAAATCCTAAACCAACAACTATTACAATTGCTAATAGTAATTGTTTAACGAAAGCCCAACTCTTTAAAAATTCAAAAATTCTCATACATTATAATTTTAGCAAAGATATAAATTTATACTTTGATTTCCCTATCAAATAATAACCTCAAAAGTACCGATTTTATTATTTATGTCACTAAATTTAAATAAAACTGCAATTCCTTCCACCAAATAAATAAAATGTAATATTTTTGTATAGAAGTATAAATTCAATTTTGCATGAACATAGCAGTTGTAATGGGTGGATATTCAGATGAATCTGTGATTTCGCTCAGAAGTGGACAATTAATCCTAAATAATTTAAATAAAGATAAATATAACATTTATGAAATTCATATTCTGTTAGAAGGTTGGTATGCAGTTGTAGATGAAGAAAAATTTCCCATAAACAAAGCTGATTTTTCTTTTTCAGACGGATTTTCAACCACACATTTTGATGTAATTTTAAATACAGTTCATGGGACACCTGGTGAAGATGGGCATTTGCAAGCCTATTGGGAATTATTAGAAATTCCTTATGCAGGTTGCAATTACTATCAGTCTAGTTTGACCTTTAATAAACGTGATACCCTTTCGGTTTTATCTAAATTCAATATACCTAGAGCCAAATCTATTTATGTTTCAGAAGGAACAATTGACTTCACTTACGAAGATATTGTAAAAGAACTAGGTTCACCTTTTTTCGTAAAACCCAATCAATCTGGAAGTAGCTTAGGCATTTCTAAAGTACATTCCAAAGAAGAATATGAAAAAGCCTTAACTTTTGCATTTGCAGAAGACAAAGATATTTTAATAGAAAGCTTTTTAGATGGTATGGAAGTTTCCGTAGGTGTGTTAAACTATAAAGGAAAAACAACAGTTTTAGGCATCACAGAAATAGTTTCATACAATGCATTCTTTGATTATGAAGCCAAATATTTAGGTAAATCCGAAGAAATAACTCCAGCCAGAATTAGTGATAAAATGACTGAAAAAGTCATAAAAACAGCCATAAAAGTATATGATTCACTTGGAATGAAAGGTTTTTCAAGAGCTGAATACATCATTATGAATGATGAACCTCATTTCATAGAAATCAACACCAATCCAGGTTTAAGTCCACAAAGCATATTTCCACAACAAGCTGATTATGCAAAAATTAAAATGAGTGATTTGCTAGATAGCGAAATTGAATTAGCTCTACAAAACAAACCTATTTGGAAGAAATAAAAACCGTTTTCTGTTATCTGTTTTCAGTTAACTGACAACAGACATCGGACAACTGACAACTGACAACTGATAAAAAAATGAAAAAAGCAGTATTCCCAGGTTCATTCGACCCCATTACAAACGGTCATTTTGACATTATCAAAAGAGGTATTTCTCTGTTTGATGAAGTTATTGTTGCCATTGGTGTAAATGCTGAAAAAAAATACATGTTTTCCCTAGAAGACAGAAAACGCTTTATCGAAGAAGCCTTTAAAAATGAACCAAAAGTAAGAGTGATTACATACACAGGCTTAACCATAGATTTATGCAAAAAAGAAAAAGCTGAATTCATCCTCAGAGGTTTAAGAAATCCAGCTGATTTTGAATTTGAAAAAGCCATTGCCCATGCCAACAGAACCATGTCAAAAATAGAAACAGTCTTTCTATTAACAGCAGCTAGAACTTCCTACATTTCATCAAGCATAGTGAGAGATGTACTAAGAAATAGTGGAGATGTTTCTAAAATGGTTCCTGATTCTGTTTTGAAGAAATAAGTTTTTTTTAAAACACATAGGCACATAGATTTTTCTATATTGAATTGAGAAACTTCGCTTTACATAGTTAAACATAGCCACTTTGAAAACTTTGCGAAAAACTTTGCCTCTTTGCGTGAAAATCAAAATCCTCAATCTTGTCAAGCCAAACTTGATTCAGCTTCTCGTTTTTTATAGCATAAAGTTTTTTAAACACATAGGCACATAGATTTTTCTATATTGTGTTGAGAAGCTTCGCTCTACATAGTTAAACATAGCCACTTTGCGAACTTTACGAAAAACTTTTATACTTTGCATTAAAAAAAATCCGCGAAAATCTACCAAATCAGCGTCATCCGCGTTCCATCTTTCCAATTTCTCAAATTTCTTCAATCTGTGTTCCAAAATCCAAACATCCAACTCAAATTCCTTACCTTTGTCGTTTAATTTTTCTAAGCCCAAATTACCATGCAAAAAATCCTAAATCTTTTCGATTTCAAACAAAAAGTAGATTATAAAATTGAAATCCTTGCAGGTTTAACCGTTGCCATGACTATGATTCCTGAATCATTATCCTTTGCAATTTTAGCAGGTTTTCCACCCTTAGTAGGTTTGTATGGAGCTTTTATCATGGGAATTATCACCGCTATTTTAGGTGGTCGTCCAGGATTAATTTCTGGTGGTGCAGGTGCAACAGTGATTGTTTTAATTGCCTTAATGAACTCGCATGGTTTAGAATATGTCTTTGCAGCAGTTGCTTTGGCTGGAATTATCCAAATTGCGGTTGGTTTACTAAAACTAGGAAAATTTATCCGATTGGTACCACAACCAGTAATGTTTGGATTCGTAAATGGTTTAGCAGTAATCATCTTCATGTCACAACTAGAACAATTTAAAACTTTAGTAAACGGACAAAAAGAGTGGCTAATAGGCTCACCCTTACTTATTATGTCAGGATTAGTAGCTTTGACCATTGCTATTATTCTTTTATTTCCAAAGATTACTAAAGCTGTTCCTGCTTCGTTGGTAGCAATTATTATTGTTTTTGCAATTGTGCTTATTTTTGATATTGATACTAAACAAGTTGTGGATATCGCTTCTGTTAGTGGAAGCCTACCTCCTTTTCATATTCCTGAAATTCCATTTACGTTTGAAACCTTTAAAATCATTTTGCCTTATGGTTTAATCATGGCAGCTGTAGGTTTAACAGAAGGTTTACTAACGTTGAATTTAGTAGACGAAATCACAGGCACAAAAGGAAACAGCAACCGCGAATGTTTAGCACAAGGAACAGCCAATATAGCCAACGGATTTTTCTTTGGAATGGGTGGTTGCCCAATGATTGCTCAAACCTTAGTCAACTTATCTTCAGGTTCAAGAGCTAGATTATCTGGAATTGTGGCTGCTTTGACCATTTTAGCCATCATCTTATTTGGAGCACCTGTGATTGAATTATTACCTATGGCTGCTTTAACTGGAGTGATGATTATGGTTGCCATTGGAACCTTTGAATGGGCAAGTTTTAAAGCCTTTACCAAAATGCCAAAATCAGATATATTTGTGATGGTTGTGGTTACTTTGATTACGGTTTTCTTACACAATTTAGCCTTAGCCGTTTTGATTGGAGTGATTATTTCAGCTTTGGTTTTTGCTTGGGAAAACGCCAAACGAATTCGGGCAAGAAAATTTGTGGATGAAAATGGTGTGAAGCATTACGAGATTTTTGGCCCATTATTCTTTGGTTCAACAACAGCTTTTGCCGAAAAATTTGATGTACAAAACGATCCAAACGAAGTAATCATAGACTTTGCCGAAAGTCGAATTGCCGACATGAGTGCCATTGATGCTGTAAACAAAATAACCGAACGCTACGCCGCCGTAAACAAAGTAGTTCATTTAAAACACTTAAGTAACGATTGTGTAGAATTATTAAAAAATGCCGAAGCGATTATTGATGTAAACATCATGGAAGATCCTACTTATAAGGTTGTGCCTGGGAAATAAATAAAAACAATGAAAGCAGACAATTTATTAAAACAAATCAATTTTATCAAAGAGATTGACAAAGTCAAATATATTCAACGAAAGACAAAGCTGTTTAATAGTGACAGAAATGAAAACGACGCTGAACACAGTTGGCATTTAGCCATGATGACTATTGTTTTAGCTGAACATTCAAATGTTCCCATTGATGTTTTGAAAGTCGTAAAAATGGTTTTAATCCATGATATTGTTGAAATTGATGCTGGTGATACCTTTATTTATGATACCACAAAAAGTCATACAAATACGGAAGAAGAAAGAATAGCAGCCAATCGGATTTTTGGGATGCTTCCTAAAGAACAAGCTGAAGAGTTTATTGCGATTTGGGAAGAATTTGAAAATGGACAAACCAATGAAGCTAAGTTTGCCAAATCAATGGACAGACTTGAACCTTTACTCCAAAATACCTCTAACAATGGTGGAACTTGGAAAGAATTTGATGTACCTTATGACAAAGTTTATGAAAAAAAGAAAGTCATAAAAGAAGGTTCAGAAACAATATGGGATTTCGCAGAAGTCATAATCAATGAAAGTGTTGAAAAAGGTATTTTAAAAAAATAATTTAAAAATAGTATCAATTTCTATTTTGAGAAATTTGATTAATGAAGCTAAAAGTTAGAACTAATTTTTAGCTTTTTTTATTTTTATGCGAAAAACCGTATTAATTGTGTTTTTTGTTTTTATATATTTACAATCAATTACAAACGATTATAAATTTTTGTAAGTGTTTGAAAATACAACTTACGTATATTTATGAGTTACCAGCAAATTTAAAAAAAAAGACCGAACATAAGCTCGATCTTTTTATTACAAATTCTAAATTAATTATTCTAAAACTTTCTCGAAAACGCTTTCTGATTCATTATAGAAAGCAACTCCTTTACCAATTTTTTGAGGATCATAATTAACCATTCTTATCAATTCAACATATTGAGTTAAATCTAAAGTAGAAAGGTCTAAATTCTTTGGATTTACTTTCCAAAAAACCTCATTATTTCTTTCATTAAACTTCATCAAGTTGGTAATTCCACAAATCAATGGGTAGAAGAAACCAAACGAATATTGGTAATCTGACATTTCATCAGTCGTATAAAAAGGAACTCTACTTTGTTTCTTGTTGTTAACAGAAGAAATTCTACCAAATTTTCCAGGAGCAGCTTTGTGATATAAATTTGGAAACTCTAAATATATTTTATCAAAGAATCTTAAAATGTATTTTGTCATATCTAAAGCTGATCTAACTGCTGGATCTTTCAAAATATATTTTCCATTAACTTCTTCACAAACATCAGGATGAGACATTACTTCATTGAAAAAATCAACACACTTTCCTTTTTGAGAATAAATACTGATTTTATTTAATGATTTTATATCCGAAGGAAGTAAATTGTTTTCCTTTAAAAAAATCAAACTCAAAGATGCCAAACTTATCACATCTTCTGATTTTATCTTACCTGAATCTCCAGTTTTCCAAATAATATCAAAATCTTCATCTAAAAGTTCTTTTAGATAATCATAAAAACCAACTTGATTTCCTTTAGCCGTTTCCTTTAATTGTACATTGTTATTCCTAGCTGAACAAATTTCTGATATATAATCATAAAATTCAACAACTGAACCATCTTCGCTATTAGGTGTTAATATTTCAATTGGAATTGAAAAATTGAACTCTTCTTTTCTCTCTTCAAATCTTTTTGAAATTTCCTCAAAGTTAATATCCCAAAACTCCTTACATTCATTCCAATCTTTAAGTCTTTTATCAAAAAGCTTTTCAATTAAAAAGGTAGCAATTGCGAAGGTATTATGACCTCCATCCATAATTCCTTCATAATCGAGATTGTTAAGTGATATTTTTACTCTATTTCGGTCAAGTTCTTCACAAGTTTCTGTAGAGATTAGAATACCTTTAGATTTAAACCAAAATAGTTCTGGGCTTGTATCCAATGTTTCATGAATACTTTTTGTGATTTTGTTTATAGTTGCAATTCTTGGATTAACTTTATTATCAGCTACTTTTAATAACTTAATAAAATTACTTGGAGAAATACTAGAAACAAATTTGTTGATTTTTACAGCTTCATTAGACTTTTGAAGACTGTTAGCGTGATCGAGCTTTAAGATTAAATCTTGCATAATAATATTTATTTTTTTTGGAACGAATAAATTGTTTAAAAAATAAATATTATGAAAGAAAGTATTGAGCACGCTCCTTGTTACCTAATGACTTACCAATCATAATACCTCGTATCTATCCAGACACTTTTCTATTTTACCAAACAGACTCAATTATCCAATTGAATTGCAAATTTACAACATTATTTTGAGATGTGCAAGTTATTTATAAAAAATCTGCTGGTAACAGCAGTTACAAGAAATTGCTAGGCTTGGTTTTTGTCAGAATTCTTATTGCTCAATCAAAGTTTTATCTATATTTGTAATGGTCAGTGAATGAAGTACACAACTTCTTAAAACCGCGTAACGCTAAAACCCTCAAAAACAACAACCCTATCCAAAAACACTACCTTCTCAAACCCAAGATTCTTTTGTATCCAATGCAAAGTCGCTTCTTGGTAAATAAAAATATGCGTTAAATCATTTTTGTAATACCAATTTTCAAAAGGCGTTTGGTTGTTGTAGATTTCTGTTTTGCAAATTAGTTTAGCTTTTGGTTTTAGCATTTTTTGCAATTGTTGAAACTCTTTTAACGGTTCTTTAAAATGCTCCATCACTTCGCAACAGGTTATGAAATCGTATTTTTGTTGCAAGAGTTCGGGTTTATTTTCAAAATACAAATCGTAATTTTCAACTTGGTAGTTTTGTTCCCGCAACAATTTGGCAATCACTGGTCCAGTACCAGAACCAAAATCTAGTCCTTTATCTTCAGTAGAAAAATGATCCAAAACAACTTTCACCACAGGAAACACAAACTTTTGATAGCCTAAATCATTCACATCGTTATTGTGGTTTTCATAATGTGCTTTTTCAGCAGTTGCATCTAAATGCGTATGTTTCGGTCTAAAAATGCCTTCACAAGTGTCACATTTGTAAAATAAATGATTAGGCTTTTCGCAAAAAACCGTAGCATTTCCATCACATAAAGGACAATTATCCATAACTAAACAAACAACTTGAAACTATTAAAACAACCTGAAACAAATTGAAACAAAATTTATTCCTCTTCCTTCTTAACCACCTTTCTCGCTACTTCAATCTTATACTTCTTTCCTTTCATCTTCTCATCGCGAATGTTCTTCAAAAAATCATTCACTTTTCCATATTTCACAGCAGCAAACGAAATAAAATCTTTGACTTCAATTAACCCCAAATCTCCTTTTTCCAATTTCCCTTTTTGCGAAAAGAACCCAACAATGTCAAATTTATTCAACTTATTTTTCTTTCCACCACTGATATAAATCGTCTGAAATTGAGGTGGTCTTGGCAATCTTGTCGTTTCGGTAAGCACTAATTTTTCTAAACTATAATCAAAATAATCCAATTGCTTTTCACTATCATGAATCAACGCATAAGCCGTTCCAGAAGCTTGCATACGAGCTGTACGACCATTACGATGCGTAAATTCATCTTCTTTCAAAGGCAAATGATAATGAATCACGTGTTTCATTTCTGGAATATCCAAACCACGAGCGGCTAAATCTGTCGTAATCAAATAACTCATGCTACCATTTCTAAACTGAATCAAAGCTCTTTCACGTTCGTCTTGATCCATTCCACCATGATAAAACGTAGCGTAAATTCCTTTTTCGTTCAACAGATCACTAATGCGTTCCACAGCATCACGATGGTTGCAAAACACAATCGCACTTTCTCCTTTTAAAGTACAAATCAATTGAAAAAGCGTATTTATCTTATCTTTTTCTTTCGAAACGACAAGCTTTATATCCAAATTAGAGTTTTCTTCTTCTTCCACAATAAAATCCAAAACTGTTGGGTTCACAACTCGTGTGTATTTCGGAATTTCAATGCCAGCTGTTGCGGAAACTAAAACACGTTTACTCAATTTCGGCAAACGACTAATGATAAAAGACATTTCTTCATGAAAACCCAGTTGCAAAGACTTATCAAATTCGTCTAAAACTAAAGTCGTGATATTCTCAACCTCAAAAGATTTTCGTTCCAAATGGTCTTTAATTCTTCCTGGTGTTCCAATTAAAATGGCAGGTGGATTGCTCAAATTCTTAATTTCAGTATCCAAAGAATGACCTCCATAACAAATATTTACTTTGTAATTTGTTCCCATTTTCTTCCAAACTTGCTCAATTTGCAAACCCAATTCACGTGAAGGAACTAAAATTAAACACTGAACGGTATTAATGTTTTCTTCCAAAAGTTGGAAAATAGGCATCAAAAAAGCCAAGGTTTTCCCAGAACCTGTTGGAGAAAGTAACAAAACGTTATTATCTTGAAGAATTGTAGTTTGTGCTACTTCTTGCATTTCATTCAGACTTTCAATGCCTAAATTGACCAATAAATTGGTAGAATGGTGATTTGTATTCATTTGGCAAAGATAGGGTTTGAAATATTAATTACGAATTAAGAATTACGAATTATGATACATTCCGTCACTTCGAGTGGTTTTTAAAATGAAAAACGCTAGTTTTTGCTTTTAAAAATTGTATCGAGAAGTTGTGAACTGAAAACCTTTTCCAAAACAAAAGTTCTCGATACATTTTTGCTCCATTACATTAAACAAAAACACTCGAACTGACGGAAAAATAAAAATATCTACCAAAAATCACTATTTTTGAAATTCAAATCAAATATTATGCGCTTCATCACAACATTATTGCTTTTAATCTCATTTGTTTCCTATTCCCAAGAAAAATATTTAACACCTTTTGAAAATGGAAATGGCAATCAATCCACAACTTATGAAGAATGCATTGCTTACTATCAAAAATTAGATAATGCATTTGAAACAATTTCAGTAAAGGAAATGGGCAAAACCGATAGCGGTGAACCCTTACATATAGTAATTTTTAATCCTGAAAAGCAATTTAATTTCGTACAAATCAACAAAGACAAAGCTGTGATTTTAGTCAATAATGGCATTCATCCAGGAGAACCAGATGGCATTGATGCTACAATGATGTTGCTACGCGATTTGGCTACCAAAAAGATTACTGTTCCAAAAAATACAGTTTTAGTAGCCATTCCTGTTTATAATATTGGTGGAAGTTTAAATAGAAATTCGCATTCAAGAGCCAATCAAAATGGTCCAGAGGAATATGGTTTTAGAGGAAATGCAAGAAACTATGATTTGAACCGTGATTTTATCAAAACGGATTCGAAAAATTCTAAGAGTTTTCAAGAGATTTTTCACTTGGTAAATCCAGATATGTTTATTGACAATCATGTGAGCAATGGTGCAGATTATCAATATACTTTTACATGCATTGCCACACAACATCAACGCTTGGGTGGAAAATTAGGAACATTTTATAAAAACGAAATGCATCCAGAAATCGTAAAAGACTTGAAGAAAAAAGATATTGAAAGCGTACCTTATGTAAATATTCACGGTGACAAACCTGATGAGGGTTTTGCGCAATTTATGGATACTCCAAGATATGCAACAGGTTATACTACACTGTTTAATGCCATTGGTTCTGTACCAGAAACACACATGTTGAAAGATTTTGCCAGTCGTGTAAAAGTGACTTATGAGTACATGGTTTCGAGTTTGAATTATGTGGATAATAATTACAAGAAAATCAAAGCGTTAAAAGCAGCAAATTTAGAAAACTACAAAATTGGAAATCTTTATCCTTTACAATGGGAAATTGATTCTTCAAAAGTATCAACTCTTGCATTTCAAGGCTATGAAGGTGATTATAAACCAAGTGAAGTTTCCGGGAAACCAAGATTATTTTATGACAGAGCAAAACCTTTTACTAAAAACATACCGTTTTACAATGATTACAAATCGACCAAAGATGTTGTGATTCCTACTTATTATGTGGTTCCAAAATCACAATGGCCAATTTTAGAGTTATTAAAAGTCAATCAAATTGAAATGACTGAACTTAAAAACGACACAATAATTGAAGTGGAAAGTTATAAAATTGCAGATTACAAAACTACTAAAAACCCGTATGAAGGACATTATGGCCATTACAATACAGTTGTAACTTCAACGAAAGAAAAATTGGGTTTTAGAAAAGGAGATTTCTTAATCAAAACCCAACAAAAAGGGGTGAAATATCTTTTGGAAACTCTAGAACCAGAAGCTGTTGACAGTTACTTCAATTGGAATTATTTTGATCCAATTTTACAACAAAAAGAATATTTTTCGGCTTATGTTTTTGAAGATTTAGCCAAAGAAATTTTAGATAAAAATCCGAATTTGAAAGCAGAATTTGAAGCTAAAAAGAAAAACGAAAAAGACTTCGCTCAAAACGGTGATTGGCAATTAGATTGGATTTACAAACATTCACCTTATTATGAAAAAGCACATTTGCATTATCCTGTTTATAGAATTAGATAGTTTGGAGTGTTAAGATGGGAGTATTAAGAATTTAGACTCCTAAAAACACAAATTTCACTAATTAGCACAAATTAATCTGTGTAAATTAGTGAAATCTGTGTAAAAAATTCATTTAATATTAATGATTATGCCCTTCATGATTACCGTGATCATGACCTTCGTGAGCATCTTCAAAAGCTACTAAATCCATTTCGCAAACTGGGCATTTTCCTGGAGCATCATAAGTTTTTCCTTTTTCGCAATCCATTGGACATGCATAACTTGCAACATGCATTTCACCTTCTTTGTGATCGTGACCTGCGTGTTCATCTGTTGTTTCTACTTTTGTTTCAGGTGCTGCTGCTTCTTTTGCTTCATCTTTACAAGAGACGAATGCCAAAGTTGCAATTGCGAAAACGAACATTACCATTGATTTTTTACAAACGAATTTAACGTTGTTTTTTGAGAATTTGTGAATCTTTGATTTCATTTTTATATAGTTAAATTAATAATTCTGATTTTTATTTTTCGACTTCAAAAAGCAATTTAATATTCTCGTAAGAATTTTCTAAAAGTGCTGGAATTTCTTTTGGGTTGACCCAAACTACTTTTTCAATGCCTTCTTCTGCTTGACCTTCTGGAGTTCCTTCAAAAGTTGAATTCATTGCGTACCAAGTAGTGATTTTTAATTTATAACGACCGTTTCTTTTAAAAACATGATACGTTTTTTGTAATTTTTCTACAATGGATAAACCATTTACACCTGTTTCTTCCTCAACTTCTCGCATGGCTGTTTCTTCCATGGTTTCATTTTTTTCAGTTCCACCTTTTGGCAAATCCCATTTTCCATTTCTGTAAATGAATAAAATTTCACCATTTGCATTTTTTACCAAACCACCACCAGCTTTAACCACAGGGATTTTTGATTTTAAAGTCTTCAACAATAACGATTCATCTGGATGATACAAAAAGGCTTTTTGGATTTTATTCTGAAAAATTTTCACAATAAGCTTTTTAATATCAATACTTTCCAAAAGGAATAATTGAAAATCGGTTTCTTTTTCGATTTTATTTGTTAAAAAAAGTGGCTTATCGTTCACAAAAACTTTATACATTTGCAATATGATTTTTAATAACAACACCGCTCAAAAAACAGCCGAATTGCTTTTACAAATAAACGCAATTAAATTAAATACTAAAAATTATTTTACATGGGCTTCTGGCTGGAAGTCTCCCATTTATTGTGACAATCGTTTAATATTGTCTTTTCCTCCTATTCGAAATTACATTAGAGATGAATTTGCGAAACAAATTGAAGAAAAATTTGGCAAACCAGATGTGATTGCTGGTGTAGCTACAGGAGCCATTGGAATTGGTATACTTGTTGCAGAAGAACTTGGACTTCCATTTGTATATGTAAGACCAGAACCTAAAAAACACGGAAGACAAAATCAGGTAGAAGGTTTTTTACAAAAAGGACAAAATGTTGTTGTGGTAGAAGATTTAATAAGCACAGGTGGAAGTAGCTTAATGGCTGTGGAAGCATTGCGCAATGAAGGTGCAAATGTAAAAGGAATGGCTGCCATATTCACTTATGGATTTGATATCTCAAAAGACAATTTCAAGAAAGCTAAAATTGATGTGTACACATTAAGCGATTACAGCACACTTTTAGCAAAAGCCATAGAAAAACAATATGTGTCAGAGAAAGAAATGGAATCTTTGATGGAATGGGCAAAAAGTCCTTCTACTTGGAATCAGGATTAGTGATTAGTCACATTTGACAGTTTTCAAAAAATAATAACTAATAAAATACTTTGTGCCTTTTAGTCAAAGTGGCAAAAAAGCTTAGTAGAAAAATAATAAACATGAATTTAGAAAGTCCAAAAGTTACTGTTGAAAAATCAGCTCAATATTTATTTGAACAATTATCAGACGTAAAGAATTTTGAAAAACTAATGCCCGAAAATATTGCTAAATTTGAAGTGATTGATGAAAATTGCTTTGAATTTGGTTTAAAAGGTATGCCAGAAATAAAATTAGTTAAAAAAGAATTTACTCCAAATTCAAAAATCGTTTTAGGAGCAGCTTCAAGTAAATTACCATTTACACTAACAGGTAATTTAAACGAAATTGAAGCTAACAAAACAGAAGTTCAATTGCAATTTGAAGGGAATTTCAACCCAATGATGGCAATGATGATAAAAGGTCCAATTGGAAAATTTATTGAAACCCTTGCTTCTAATATGGGAAAATTGTAATGTAAATGAATAAAAATCTTTACATAATTTCAGGATGTAATGGAGCAGGAAAAACCACTGCTTCTTTCACAATTCTTCCAGAAATTTTAGATTGTAAAGAATTTGTAAATGCAGATGAAATAGCAAAAGGACTTTCTCCGTTTCAACCAGAAAAAGTAAGTTTTGAAGCAGGAAGAATCATGCTAAACAGAATCAATGAATTAATAGAAAAAGAAATTACTTTTGCTTTTGAAACTACTTTATCCACAAAAAGTTATAAATCAAAAATTCTAGAAGCCAAAACAAAAGGATACAAAGTTAAATTATTGTTTTTTTGGTTACAAAATGCTACCTTAGCCTGTGAAAGAGTAAAAACTAGAGTTTTAGAAGGTGGACATAACATTCCTGTTGAAACCATTAAAAGAAGATATAGCAGAGGAATTGAAAATTTATTTGAGATTTATTTGCCCATAGTTGATGATGTAATGATTTTTGATAATTCATTTGGTTTAAATGAAATTATTGCTGAAAAATATATTGATAGTGAATTAAGCATTATAAATTTAGAAAAATTCAGTTTACTTAAAAACAAGCAAAATGAGTGATAAAGATAAAAGTAAAGAAGAACATAAAAAAATTGTGAAAGCAATGGAAAAAGTCTATGAAAACTTAATCCTATTCAAAAAGAAAATGAATAGTGATTTAGTCATTTTAAAAGACAATAAAATTGTTCGAGTAAAACCATAAACCTTTTCAAAATCGAAGAGGTTTTTTTATACCTTTCTCACAAAGAATAAAGTTGTACCTTTGCACAAAATTAGTACCATGAATTCTTTTGCTGACTTTGATTTACCAAAATCACTACAAAAAGCACTTGACGAACTAGGTTTCGTTACTCCTACTCCAATCCAACAGAAAGCTTACAAAGTAATTCTTTCCGGTAGAGATGTAATGGGAATTGCTCAAACTGGAACAGGAAAAACATTCGCATACTTATTACCTATTCTAAAACAATGGAAATTCGTTGCTGATTTACACACACCAAGAGTAGTGATTTTAGTACCAACTCGCGAATTAGTAGTTCAAGTAGTAGAAGAAATTGAAAAATTAACCACCTACATGAACATCCGAACTCTTGGAATTTATGGTGGTGTAAACATCAATACACAAAAAACCTCAGTTTATACAGGTACAGATATTTTAGTAGCTACACCAGGTCGAATTATGGATTTGGCTTTAGACAATGTAGTCCGATTTGATACGCTTCAAAAATTAGTAATCGATGAGTTTGATGAAATCTTGAATTTAGGTTTCAGAACACAATTGACAGCTATTTTATCGATGATGCGAACCAAAAAACAAAACATCCTTTTTTCTGCAACCATGACAGAAGAAGTGGATGAATTGTTAGAAGAATATTTCGATTTTCCACAAGAAGTTTCCTTAGCACCAAGCGGAACTCCATTAGAACAAATTAGTCAATATATTTATAGTGTCCCTAATTTCCTTACGAAATTAAACATCTTACAACATATTTTAGCAAGTGATGAAACCGCTTCAAGAGTTTTAATTTTTATAAACAGTAAACGAATCTCTGAACTGGTAGATGACTTTTTAGAAGAACATTTTTCAGGTCAATTTGGTGTAATTAATTCCAACAAAACACAAAATTATCGTTTGAATACTATGGAAAGCTTTCAAAGTGGAGAGCTTCGTGGTTTGATAACAACAGATATTATGGCTCGTGGTTTGGATATTACAGATATCACTCACGTATTCAACCTACAGTTTCCAGATGAACCAGAACGTTATATTCACAGAATTGGTCGAACAGGTCGTGCAGATAAAGAAGGTGTTGCCATAAGTTTCATTGCTCCAAAAGAAGAAGAAATGCTTTTAGAAGTAGAAACTCTAATGAATCAAGAAATTGAAGTTTTAGAAATTCCAGAAGGCGTTGTCATTGAAGTTCGAAAATTAGAGTTCGAAAAAGACAAGGTGAAAATGAAAGCCAAGAAAAAGAAAGAAGATGATGAAAGAGGAGCTTCATTTCACGAGAAAAGCGAGAAAAATAAAAAAGTCAATTTAGGTGGTCCAGGCAAACGATACAAAAAAGTTTCAGGTTCAACGAATCGAAATATGGAACGAAAACGTGCCGCAAAAAGGAAGAAGAAATAGCATTCAGTTTTCAGTCACAGTTGACAGTCACAGAGAACTGCAACTGAAAACTAATTTCTAATTTTGTAATTGAATTTTTATTGAGTACTTTTGACAAACTAAATTTTTGATGCAATTTAAACACCCAGAAATTCTATACTTTCTTTTTTTATTGGTAATCCCAATTATCGTTCACTTATTCCAATTAAGACGATTTAAAAAAGAGTATTTCACGAATGTTAAATTGCTGAAAGAACTCCAAATTCAAACCCAAAAAAGTTCTACCCTTAAAAAATGGTTGCTTCTTGCAACTCGCCTTTTATTACTTGCTGCATTAATATTTGCCTTTGCTCAACCTTTTTTCAAGGCAAAAGACGATGATAAAAAGAATAACGAATTGGTTATTTTATTAGACAATTCATTTTCTATGCAAGCCAAAGGCAACAAAGGTGAATTGCTAAAAAGAGCTATTCAAGAATTGATTGAAGAAACTCCAGAAACCAAAACTTTATCACTATTGACAAGCAATGAAGTCTTTTGGGATACCGATGTTAAATCCATTCAAAAAGAGTTGTTGAACCTAAAATATAGTGGAACACCTTTTGAAATGGATAATTTAATCACAAAAGTGCAAGCCAAAAAACCAAATACTTCCATTGATTATGTTGTAATTTCAGATGCCATAAATGTTGAATCTAAAAAGACAACTTCACTTTCAGAAGGAAATGCACTTTATTTTATAGATGCCATTGCTCAAAATAAAAACAATGTAAGCATTGAAAACGTCACGCTTTCGCAAAATTTAGATCAATTTTATGAAATAAAAGTCACATTGAAATCCTTTGGTGAACAAGAAAATGGCATTCCATTATCTATTGTAAATGGCGAAAAAAATGTAGCAAAAACCATTGTAAACTTTGTAGAAAACGAACAAACTATAGTATTTAATTTACCTAAAACTGATTTTCATGGATATGCTCAAATTCAAGACAAAGGATTAAATTACGACAATACGTTTTATTTCAGTATCGAAAAACCAAAGAAAATTAAAGTCACAGCCATTGGAACTACTGATAAAAATATCTTTTTGAATAAAATATATACTTCTGATGAATTTGACGTTACAAATTACACCATTTCGGAAATCAATTATAGCGAACTTGAAAATCAACATACCATTATTTTGAATGAATTAGATGAAATTCCAAGTTCTTTAGCAACAAATTTAAACGATTTTTATACCAAAGGTGGCAACGTAATTATTATTCCTTCATCAACAATTGCAATTGACAAATTAAATAGTTTGACCAATAAAGTTGGAAACACCAATTTTACAACTCTACAAAATCAAGAAAAGAAAATTACAAAAATCAGTTTTTCACATCCTTTATATCAAAATGTTTTTGAGAAAAAAGTCACCAATTTTCAATATCCAGAAGTCAAACAAAGCTTTGCCATAAGCTCAAAAGGTTTACCCATTTTACAACTTGAAGATGGTAGTTCATTTTTGCAATCAACTAGCAATCAAGTGGGAAGTATTTACACATTTTCAGCTCCTATTAATAAACAAAATTCAAATTTTCAAAATTCACCTTTAATTGTTCCAACATTTTATAATATGGCTCAAACCCAAGGAAATTCTGGGAAATTATCGCATAATATTGGTGAAAATGAAGTAGTTTTAATAGATGCCATTACGAATAAAGACGAAGTGATATCCATTCAAAATGAAGAAGAAAGCTTTATTCCAATGCAACAAGTATTGAATACAAAAATCAAATTATCACTAGGTGAATTACCTGCAAATTCAGGAAATTTTGCCATAGAAAAAAAAGAAAGCAATTTAAAAAATATAAGTTTCAATTACGCTCGTACAGAAAGTAATTTAGCTCAAAAAAACGAAACAACTTTTGAAAACTTCACCAAAGTGAATGATATAGCAACAGTTTTCAACGATATAGAATCAGAAAGAAGTTCTAGAGATTTCTGGAAATGGTTTGTTATCTTAGCTTTGCTATTTTTAATTTCTGAAATGTTGATTCAAAAATTTGTGAAATAGTTAAGTGAAATTATAAAATTCATAGAAACATAGTTTTTTACTATTTGAGTAAAGTTGCATAGCAATATCTAGAAAATATAGAAACTAAAACTTATAGATTTATAAGTTTAAAATAAAATAACAACACAACTAAACAATTTTCTAATGAAAAATGTTATCTTAAAACAAGCCACCATTATTGATGCTGAAAGCCAATTTCACCATCAAAAAATGGATATCACAATTGAAAATGGAAAAATAACTTCCATTGACAAAAAGGCAAAAAATCTTAAAAAACTAGAAGAAGTTTCATTAGACAATCTTCATGTTTCGCAAGGTTGGTTTGATTCTTCGGTTAGTTTTGGCGAACCTGGTTTTGAAGATAGAGAAACCATTGCTAATGGATTACAAGTAGCCGCAAAAAGTGGTTTTACTGATGTAGCTTTGCAACCTAACTCCTATCCTATCATTGATAATCAATCAAGTATTTCGTTTGTTAAACAAAAAGCGAACGGATTTGCAACCAATTTGCATCCCATTGGAGCTTTAACCAAAAACAGTGAAGGAGAAGATTTAGCTGAATTATTCGATATGAAAAACGCTGGAGCAATAGCATTTGGCGATTACAACAAATCGATGGAAAAAGCCAATATTCAAAAAATTGCGTTACAATATGTGCAAGATTTTGACGGTTTAATTCTTTCTTTTTGCCAAGAGAAAACGTTAAAAGGTAATGGTGTTGTTAATGAAGGTGTTGTTAGTACCAAGTTAGGTTTAAAAGGCATACCAGCCATGGCAGAAGAAATCGATATTATTCGCAATCTTTCTATTTTAGAATATACTGGTGGAAAAATGCACATTCCAACTATTTCAACAGCAAAATCTGTAGCTCTAATTAAAGAAGCAAAAAAGAAAGGATTGAACGTAACTTGCAGCGTTTCCATTCATCATTTGACGCTAAATGAAACAGTTTTGGAAGGATTTGATTCAAGATATAAAGTAGCTCCACCTTTGCAAACAGAAGACAACAGAAAAGCTTTAATCAAAGGAATTACTGATGGAACAATTGACATGATAACTTCTGATCATAATCCAATCGACATTGAACATAAAAAACTGGAATTTGATTTAGCCAAAAATGGAACTATTGGTTTAGAAACAGCTTTTGGTATGTTGCAAAATATACTTCCAACAGAAACAATTATCGAAAAATTTGTTAATGGAAAAACAGTTTTTGGATTAGAAAAAAACAAGATTGAAGTTGGTCAAAAAGCTAGTTTGAGCTTATTCAATCCAAATGAAAAATCAGTTTTTACTAAAGAAAATATCCTTTCAAAATCTAAAAACTCTGCCTTTTTAGGACAAACTTTAAAAGGAAAAGTGTATGGAATTTATAACAATGGAAAATTAGAAGTATAATGATCACTAATGAAGAAATAAAAAAGGGAAAAACTACTGCTCTAATAAGTTATATTTTAATTGTTGGTGTCTTAATTGCAATGTCAATAAATGCTGAAGATAAAAATAGATTTGCAAGTTTTCACATAAGACAAGCTGTTGGCTTAAATATTCTATTCATTTCATTTGGACTAATTTTATCTAATTTTAATAATCCATACATCTTACTTGGTTTCTGGGTTTTTGTTTTAATTTTAGTTGTTTATGGAATTTACACTGCAATAAATGAGCAACAAACACCAGTTCATTTTATCGGTAAATTGTGCCAAAGCATTTTTAAAAACCTATAATTCATGTCATTATATCATTTAGTTAGAGAACCAAAAATAAAATTAGATAAAAATCCAGTCCTATTTTTATTGCATGGTTATGGAAGCAACGAAGAAGATTTATTCTCCTTTGCAAGCGAATTACCTGAAGAATATTACATAATTTCTGCACGTGCACCTTATGACATGATGTATGGAAGTTATGCTTGGTATGCCATAAATTTTGATGCTGATGAAAACAAATTTTCGGATTTAAATCAAGCCAGAAGTTCTCGTGATTTAATTATTGAATTTGTGGATGAATGTATTGCAAAATATGCCATTGATGCAGAAAAAGTAACCTTAATTGGTTTTAGTCAAGGTGCTATTTTGAGTAGTGCTGTTGCTTTGTCCTATCCTGAAAAAATCAATCGTGTTGTAGCATTAAGCGGTTATTTGAACGTTGAAATAGCTACGGAGGATTATCTAAAAAACAATGTTTCAACAGTAAAATTCTTTGTTTCTCATGGAACGGTTGACCAAGTAATTCCTGTAGATTGGGCTAGAAAAACCAAACCTACTTTAGACAATTTAGGTATCGATGTGGTTTACAAAGAATATCCCATTGGACATGGAGTTGCACCACAAAATTTTTATGATTTTAGAGATTGGTTATTGAAAAACTAATTATTGTTCCTGAACATCAGAACCAACAACAGGCTTTATAGCTGTTTCGGCAGCTCTGTAAATTATGGAATCATTCACTGATAAAGTGTAACCTGATTTGATAGAAAGTCGGTATTTATCTTCTATAAAATCATCATTGGTAGATTTTCTTGTGAAATAAATAGAATTAGGCAATTCGTCTAAAAAAACTTCAGCTTTCAATTTTTCTTTGCCTAAAAGCACGTAGGCACTTTTTGAAGCCTCTAAATTGGATAAATCATTGATTGGATTTAACCTAAAACCTTCATCAACAACTCTTATACAATCGTCTTTTAGAACTGACCATTTGTAACCAGCTTCACGAACACAACCATTTTTGTCTTTTTCAATTGCAATTCCCAATTCTGGAACAGAGTCAATTTTGACAGTTGTATCTCTATCTTTTTTCTTCAAGACATAATCGCAAGAAGTCATCGCAAAAACTAAAATTGTCAACCCTAAAAACTTCTTCATAAATTATAAATTGAAAGCTAAATTTAGTAAAAAAATCAATACGCAAAGTTTATTTATAACGTTGCTTCAAACAAAACGGTATCAATGGTTTCAAATTCAGTTGGCTTATTATCATCCATGATGAAATATTTTAGCAGTACTTCTCCCCAAATTTTTCCATTAGAAAATTCAGCAATAACCCATCTATGGTTGACCATTTTAATTCTTGTTACCAAAAAAGGTTTGTCATCAACCATATCATAAGGAATTAAAGGATTTCCTAATTTATTTGCATTTAAAGCATTGATATCATTATTTACACGTTCAATAACTTTGTTGAAATCCATGCCTTTATTGTAGAAATACTCTTGTGCATTATCATTATTTTTCAAATCAAATGAATTTTCTAAAGTCAATGATTTTATAGAATCACGAGATGTTTTTAAAGCATTTTTTGAAGTAGTTATTTGCTTTTCTTTCGCTTCAAAAATATTATTTGAATTGACATATTGAAAAATATTAATCAATAATGAAAAGATGAATAAGTATAAAATTGTATTTTTCATAAGATGAATTGTATTATAATGTAATTTCTAAGTTATCGTAAGCTAAGTAAACGTTTTCTGGAAGTTTTTGTTGTACTTCTTCATGAAATCCTAACAAATGACTAATATGCGTCAAATAAGCTCTTTCAGGTTGCACCAAATGTATAAAATCTAACGCTTCTTTTAAATTAAAATGTGTACTGTGTTCCTCTTCGCGCAAAGCATTAATAACCAAAACCTTGACTCCTTTTATTTTTTCAATTTCCGATTTTTCAATGGTTTTTATGTCTGTTAAATAAACGAAATCGCCGATTTTATACCCAAAAACTTGCAAAGTTCCATGCATTGCATTTATAGGCATGATGGTCTTATTCTTTAAAACAAAATTTTCGTTTTCAACAACCACTCGTTTCATAACAGAAGGAGCACCTGGATATTTGTTTTCATCGTTAAAAATATAATCAAAACGTTTAGACAAATTATCTAAAACTCTTTGATGCCCATAAACTGGAATATTGCCTTGTCGGAAAAAAAAAGGCCTGATATCATCTAAACCAGCCGTGTGATCGGCGTGTTCGTGTGTGAACAAAATGGCATCAATTTCAGCACATTTAGAAGCTAACATTTGCTGTCTAAAGTCTGGACCACAATCTATTACAACTGAAAAATCTTCATCAGAAATCCAAACCGAAACACGCAAACGCTTGTCTTTCAAATCTGTACTTAAACAAACCGAATGATTGCTTCCAATTACTGGTATTCCTTGCGATGTTCCTGTTCCTAAAAAATAGACTTTCAATATGTTATTTTTATGCAAAAATAACTAAAAAAAAGTGATTAAATAATTACCTTTGTGAAACGTTTTACTATAAAAAAAGCAATTGTGACTGAAATTAAATTAAGAGGTGATAAAGAAATAGAGCAAATTCCGTCTTTAAAAGACAAAGCTTTGCGTATAAATCTGAACGAAAATATTTATGGAACATTTGCCGAAATTGGCGCTGGACAAGAAACAGTTCGTCATTTCTTTAGAGCTGGTGGTTCTTCGGGCACAATAGCAAAAGCAATGTCTGCTTATGATAAGGATTTTAGTGATGCCATTTATGGAGATGAAGACGATGGCCGTTATGTAACAGAAAGTCGTCTGCGAAAAATGCTTAAGCACGAAACCGAACTTATTGAGCAACGTTTAAAAAGAGAAAAACACCCTAACAAAATATTTTTTAGTTACGCCAATACAGTAGCTACTATAGATTTTGCTAAAAAATTCAAAGGTCATGGTTGGGTTGGTATCAATTACCAAGTAGAGCCTGACGAAGATTATAACGAAATAATTCTCCACATTCGTTTTAAAGAAACAGATGCCAAGTTGCAACAAGAAACTCTAGGAACTTTAGGTGTAAACTTAATTTATGGAGCTTATTACAAATACAATGATCCTAAAAAACTGTTGCGTTATTTGTATGACCATTTAGATAAAGACCAATTAGAAATTGATTCTATCAATTTTTCGGGACCAAGATTTGAGAATGTGGACAACCGTTTGATGAGTCTTCAATTGGTAAAAAATGGCATGACGGATGCCGTGATGTTTAATCCAGAAGGAAAAAACATTTTACCAGCAGCAGTGCTATACAAGAAAAATATCTTGACTTTAAGAGGAAGTTTCCGTCCAGTTACGAAAGTAAATATGGATATGTTTCATCGTTCGTATGAAATGTTTATTCAAGAAAACAAAGTGGAAAAAGATAATACAGATGTCATTTTTGAAATTACACTTTCCAATTTGCGTTCAGAAGGAGAAATTGACGAGCGTGACTTTATGGACAGAGCGGAATTGCTTTGCTCATTAGGACAAACGGTGATGATATCAAATTTCCAGGAATACTATAAAGTGGTGGAATATTTTTCAAGTTTCACTAAAGCACGTATGGGATTAGCTATGGGTGTGAACAATTTAGTAGATATTTTTGATGAGAAATATTATCGTCATTTGAGTGGTGGAATTTTGGAAGCCTTTGGTAAATTATTCTACAGAGATTTGAAAGTATATTTGTATCCAATGGAAGGAGAAAATGGAGAAATCATCAACTCTCAAAACCTAAAAGTCCATCCTAGAATGAAGGAATTATACAAATTCTTCGCCTACAACGGAAAAGTAGTTGATGTAGAAAACTATGATGTAGAAAACTTAAAAATATTCTCAAGAGAAGTATTAAGAAAAATATGTGCCAACGAAGAAGGTTGGGAAGAAACCGTGCCAGAAGGTGTACCAGAATTAATTAAGAGTCACAATCTTTTTGGCTTCTTAGACCATTGCGAAGTGCGAAAATAAAAACCAATAAAAAATATACTAAATCCTCAATTATGAAAATTAATTGAGGATTTTTTGTTGGAATAAGGATATCCTTAAAAAGTTATTTTACAATTGTTTACTTTTACAACATAAAATAAATACGGATTTCGGTTTTTATATTATATTTACATGAAACCTTTTTTGTGAGTTGATTGTAAAGAGGATTTTGTAGATTTTTGAGTTAGAAGCAATTTTATCAAAAAATGGGAGTAACATACAAAGAAAAGAATGGTCAATTATTATTCAGAAAAAGTTTTTGTGCTTTTATGGATATTTTAGGTTTTAGTGAAAAAATAATTAATAATGATTTAGATTTTTTCAACAAATATCTTCAAACACTTCACAAAGAATTAGAATATCTTGAATCTCGTCATGACATATCGGATAAAAGAGGTTACAAACAATTTGATTTTAAAATTTTTACTGACAATTTCGTATTTGGACATCCGTGGTATGATCAATATGGAGAATCAGAACTTGGTAAAATCTTCCATGTATTGGCACATATTCAAATGACATTTAGCCGTTCTAACATTTTTGTTAGAGGCGCAATTAGTATGAGCGATTTATTTATGGATGAAAATATAGTATTAGGTCCTGCTTTAGTAGAATCATATAAACTTGAATCTCAACAAGCTATTTACCCTCGAATAATACTTTCTGATGAAGTGGTTGAAATAGTTCAGAAACATATTAACTATTATAGAGTTCATAAAGATTCTCCACAAAACATGACGTTTCTTGAAGATATTGATGGTAAATATTTCATAAATTATTTATATGTCTATTTTTTTAATAATTATGAATATTCAAAAAAAGAAATTGTCAGTGGTCTTATAGAACATAAAGAGGTGATTGTGGATAATCTGAACTTATTCAGAGATGATTTTAAACTGTTTGATAAATATGCTTGGATTGCAAAATATCATAATTATTTTTGCTCTACATTCTTTAAAGCAGAATATCCAAAAACTAAACTTGAAAAACTTCTTATTGACAAAAAATTATACATCAAAGATATTATTCGAGTAGTAAAAAACAGCCTCTAATACAGGTTTTACGCTATTGCTAGGCTTGGGCTTTATTTGGAAAGTGTAGTGATTATTTTTTTGTTAGCGCTTTGCTTTTAAAGTTTTGGTTATATTTGTTAAAGCTAGTCTTGAAAACACACAACAAAAGTAAAGTCTGGGAACGTTGCGAAATTTTTAAACTGTATCTAATTGGACAAAACATTTTGGACATTATTAAACGAAGGGCAATTCACATTTGAAATACTTGCAATTGGTGTAACTCAATTGGGAAAAGTGAATTATGCTAAAAAAGGAATTTATTTTACCTCGTTTATTTCACTTACAACTGGATTAGAACGAATTGGAAAATTATGTTTAATACTAGATTTTTGTATAAAAAATGAAGGTTCATTTCCTGATGAAGATTTTTTAAAAAAGCAAATTGGTCATGATTTAGAAAAATTGTATAAAAAATCTCAAGAGATTATAGTTGAACAAAATTTCAAGCTTTCACATCTTCAAGTTTTAGATAGTCAAATTCATAAAGACATTTTGTCAATTCTTTCGAGATTTGCTAGAGGCGATAGATATTCAAATATTAATTATTTAATAAAGAGCAATTCACAAAGTGATCCAATTAGAGAATGGAATTTAAAAGTTGACCAAGTAATTTTTGAAAACAGAATTTCACAAAAGAAAAAAGATAAAATTGCTTTTAACGCTAAATTAGCTGGACAATTATTTGGCGGTTATAGTATGGTTAAATTTAGAAGCGAAACGGGAGAAGAACTAAATGATATAGAAAAATCGAGTTTTGCCACAGGAGTTACTCAAGCAGTTTCAAAATACAGACAATTATATGTTTTGCACATAATTAGATATTGGGTAGATTTTTTACGAGTACTTCAATATAAAGCATATAAACAGAATATTGAAGTTCCACATTTCAGTGAGATATTTGCCATTTTCAACAATGATGATTCATATCTTTTGACAAGAAAAACGTTTGAAAGATTGTAAACAACTACTTGCCAACAGCCTTTTTAGAGTAATAGTTAGTTTAGTTTCTCTTAGCTAAAAACACTTAATTGAAATTTTGATTATCTTTAGAAGATCTTATTAAAAAGTCGCCAACAAACCCAACTATGAAAAGTTTTGTTTAATTTTAGTTGTACTTTAAAAAAAATTAAAGAATGAAAACAATATTTTTTTCAATATGTATTTTATCAAGTCTTTTTTTTCTGAAAAAGGGAGAAAAAAATAATCAACAATAAAGATATAAATAAATATTCAAGGTTAATAAATTAAAAAAAACTAGTCTCAAACATAACAGCAACAGTATGGAAAAGTTACAATTCAAAGTAAGCATCAATGCACCAGCCACTAAAGTTTATGAACTTATGTTGGGCATTACCCATAAATCAACTTATGAAGAATGGACAGCTTTGTTTAATCCAACCTCAACTTATGAAGGAAGTTGGGACAAAGGAAGTAAAATTCTTTTTCTTGGTGTAGATGAAAACGGACAACAAGGAGGAATGGTTTCAAAAATCGCTGAGAATATTCCCAATCAATTTGTTTCGATCCAACATTATGGTCTTTTTAACGCTGGCAAGGAAATTACAGAAGGACCAGAAGTAGAAAAATGGGCCAACGGATTTGAGAACTATACTTTTGAAGAAAGTAATGGAACTACAATCGTCACTGTTGACCTAGACACTACTGAAGACTTTTTAGATTACATGAACCAAACCTACCCAAAAGCACTGAATAAGTTGAAAGAACTTTGTGAAAAATAACTCTTTCAAAAATACCTCAAAAAGCAAGGAAATCAATACAACTAAAAAACATTGGTTCAATTAAAATTTATACAAAATCGACTATGAATAATAATTTAGCAAATCGACTAAGAGAAGTTTTACTAGACGGAAAATGGATTGCTAATACGAATCTCAAAGAACAGATAACAAGTGTTAGCTGGCAACAAGCCATTCAAAAGGTAGAAAACTTAAATACTATAGCACTATTGACCTTTCATATAAACTATTATCTAAAAGGAGTTTTAAATGTGTTTGAAGGAGGAAATCTTGAAATAAAAGACAAATACAGTTTCGATATGCCTGAAATCACCTCTGAATCCGATTGGAATAACTTGGTAAACGAATTACTAAACAATGCCGAAAATTTCATAAATCACGTTGAAAAAATGGACGACAATCTATTAAATCAACCTTTTGTAAAAGAAGAATATGGAAGCTATTCCCGAAATATTGAAGCCCAAATTGAACATAGTTATTACCATTTGGGACAAATTTCATTGCTTAAAAAATTAATATTACAAGGATAAGTATAGCACAACCATTATAAAAAAGCCTCTTTTAAATTAACTTAAAAAGAGGTTTTTGTTTTGAATTAATCTATATTTGGAACTGCAATTTATTTTAAAAAAAAACTCTATCATGCAAAAAATATCAATTACTTTTATTTTATTTTTATTCTGTTTTCAATTATTTGCGCAAATAGATTCTACAAATATTGCTTTTGTTGCATACTGGGAAGAAGGTGATACATATGACTATAAAATAACTAAAACCAAACAAAAGTGGAAAAAAAGTGAATTAATAGAAAACAATGTACAAAGTTATCAGATAAAATTTTTTGTTTTAAAATCTACACCAACTTCGTATACTATAAAATGGACATATGAAAATGACTTAGGTTCAAACTTAAATTTATCTAAAGATATATTAAAAAAATTATCAAAATATAACAATATTGATATTATTTACAAAACTAGTGAAACTGGTGTTTTTCAAGAAATTGTTAACTGGAAAGAAGTTAGCAAATTATACAAAAACATGTTTGATGACATAATTAACTCATATGCACAAGGTGAAAAAGCAAAAGAATTAAGAGAAGCACTTACACCTTTAAAAAACATTTATAATTCTAAAGAAGGTGTTGAACAATTAATTTTAAAAGAAATTCAATATTTTCACTTTCCAATGGGTCTTGAATTTGAAACTAAAGAAATTATAGAATTTGAAGATGAAATTCCTAATATGCTAGGTGGTAGTCCAATAAAAGCAGATGCAAAATTATTTTTTGAAAAAGTGGATACAGATGAAAGTTTTTGTGTTTTTAAACATCAAATGACTTTAGATAAAGATGACACCATGAGAGTTTTAGGTGAAGTTTTTGCAAAAATGAATTTAAAAGATAAAGAAGTTGAAAAAGCAGTAAAAGATGCTGTTTTTAGTATTGAAGATAAAAACACTTTTGAATATTTTTATTATCCTGGAATTCCAAGTAAAATAGAAACTATCAGAGAAAGTAACATTCAGGTTAGTAATGAATTTGCAAAAAGAATAGAAAAAATAGAAATAGAACTTATTACAAACGATTAAATTAATATCTTTTCTATCTTTATTATATTATTGATTTGTTTTTACTTCAAAATCTGTGAAGCATGATCTTTGGTTTTTACTTTATCGATAACTTCTTCAATGATACCATTTTCGTCAATTACAAAAGTTGTTCTGTGAATGCCATCGTATTCTTTTCCCATGAATTTTTTTGGACCCCAAACACCAAAGGCATTGATAACGCTTTTGTCTTCATCGGCTAATAATGGAAAGGGCAAATCATATTTTTCTATGAATTTGGCTTGTGCTTTTGCACTGTCAGCACTTACACCTAACAAGGCATAATTTTGAGCTTCAAATTTTTTAAAATTGTCTCTTAAATCACAGGCTTCGGCTGTGCAACCTGGTGTACTTGCTTTTGGATAAAAGAAAACAACTAAACGTTTTCCCTTGTAATCTGCTAATGTATGTTGATTTCCGTCTTGATCTACTCCTGAAAATTTTGGGGCTTTGTCTCCTGCTTTTAAAGTTGTCATAATTTATAATTTAAAATTGAACTTGTTGTTTGTATTGAACTTGTCCTTGAATTTGTTTAATTTTACAACTATAAAAGTACAAAAATGACTAAAAAAGAACGAGCAACATTTGTTATAAATACGTTAAATGAATTATATCCTGAAATTCCTATTCCTTTAGATCATAAAGATCCTTATACTTTATTGGTGGCTGTTTTACTTTCTGCACAATGTACAGATGTACGTGTGAACCAAATTACGCCTCTTTTGTTTGCCAAAGCTGATAATCCTTATGATATGGTGAAAATGAGTGTAGAAGAAATAAAAGAAATCATTCGTCCATGTGGTTTATCGCCTATGAAGTCTAAAGGAATTCATGGGTTATCCCATATTTTAATAGACAAATATAACGGTGAAGTTCCTCAAAGTTTTGAAGCTTTAGAAGCTTTGCCAGCTGTAGGTCACAAAACGGCAAGTGTTGTTATGAGTCAGGCATTTGGTGTTCCTGCTTTTCCTGTAGACACACATATTCATCGTTTGATGTACCGTTGGAATTTAACGAATGGAAAAAATGTAGTGCAAACTGAAAAAGATGCTAAAGCCATTTTCCCAAGAGAGTTATGGAATGAATTACACTTGCAAATCATTTGGTATGGAAGAGAATATTCACCTGCAAGAGGCTGGAATTTAGAGAAAGACATTATCACTAAAACTATTGGCAGAAAATCTGTTTTGAACGAATATTATAAGAATTTGAAGTAAATCTTATTTTTGCTGCACAAAGATTCACAGAGTTTTTGATGTATGATTTATATTCTTTGCTAAACACTTTGCAACTTCGCGCTAAAACTTTTAAACCCTATAAATCATATAGCTATATTCACGGATAATTATAAAAACAAAAAAATCCTGATATTTTCTATCAGGATTTTTCTTTAATTAGCAATCATTTCAATTTTTTGCTTACCAATTTGCACCACTTTTAATGCCGCAGAATAACTTAAAATCAATTGAATAGTTTCTTTTTTTGGTAACATTTTTGAAGATACTAATTTTTCTTTAGAGTAGATTTTTGCCATATATATGATTGTTTATACTATAACGAAATTGAGAATTAAATATTGTATAAATGTTAAAATTATTTATTTGACAAAAAAAATGAGCCATTTTGAGAATATCTAAATGGCTCATTGAGAATTATATATAACTAAACAAATACTAATTTGTCAAAACAATCTGGTTTTTCTCTATTAATTTTCTCAGGTTCATCAAAGCATAACGCATTCTACCTAAAGCTGTGTTTATACTAACTCCTGTTTGCTCTGAAATTTCTTTGAAACTCAAATCGTCATACATACGCATAACCAACACTTCTTTTTGATCGTTTGGTAGTTCTTCTATTAAACGTTGCAAATCTACTTCAACTTGTTCTGTAATCATTTGTCCCTCAATAGTTGAAGAAGTATCTTTGATAAACTCAAAAATAGAATAGGTTTCTGTTTCTCTTGTCATTGGCATTTTCTTGTTTTTGCGATAATGGTCAACAATAAGATTATGAGCAATACGAATTACCCATGGAAGAAATTTACCTTCTTCATTGTATGTTTTGGTTTTTAAAGTACGAATCACTTTAATGAAAGTATCTTGAAAAATATCATCGCACAAATCGCGATCATTTAATTTTGAATAAATAAATCCGTAAATTCTAGATTGGTGTCTTTCTACTAATTTTGAAAGTGCCAGCTCATCTCCAGCGATATACTGTTGCACTAAAAGAGCGTCAGGGATTTGATTATTAGCCATAATAATACCTTTTAATTGGGGGTTAAAATTTTTTAAAAAGTATTTTTTGAGCTATAGGCTAATTGATTTTTAGTGGTTTATGAGCCAAATTTAAAACAATTTTTTCCTAAAATCCAAATATTATTCAAACTTTTATTCAAAAAAATACTAAAAATGTATTTTTTGCATAAAAAAGCTACTTTTACTGCGGTAAAACTGAATAAACTTTAAAGAATTCAAATATTGTTTGTTTTGCGCATTTAAATTACTGAACAATCATCTTTCTTGTTGTTTTGGTGTTTTTAGCATAAACTGTAAGTATATATAATCCTTTGGCTAGTTTGCTAACGTCAACTTGTTCTAAATTGGTTGAAGTTTGCAGTATTAATTTTCCTGTTACGCTATATATTTCAATTTTATCAATTGTTTCGTTAGAGGTAATGGTTAAATCTCCTTTTACTGGATTTGCAAAGGTAAAATCGTCTGATTGAATTGAGTTAGTTTGAGATAATGTACAATCATCGCTTACTACATAAGAAAAGTATTCTGTAACAGACAAACCTCCTGCATAAGCAAATTTTACAGCATAATTAATGGTTTGCCCTATTGTTAAACCTGTTACTGTTGAAGTAAATATATTTCCAGAAACGTTAGTCATTTGTACTTCTGAAAAGGGGTTTTGTTTCCATAAAAATGCTACAACACCAACTTTGTCTGTGTCTAACATTTCAAAAGTTATTTTAACATCTGAACCTAATGTTTCAAATAAATAATTGTATCCAATGGAAAATGATCCTTGTTGTGCTGCTGTGTCGGTTCCTGAACAAGCTGTTGCTGAAGCTGTTGTTGCATTTAGAGTAATTGGATTATTAACATAGTTATTTCCTGCTAAATCACTTGCAGATATAGAAAAACTATAAGTTGTATTAGGCGATAAATTAGGAATAATAACTGCTTTTTGAACATTTGATGGACTGGCAACTGTAATGGTTTGTGAACCATAAGAAATGGTATAGACTACATTTCCAGAATTATCAGCAGCATTGAGTAATAGTTCAATAGAAGAACTCGTAACTGTTCCTACGGTTGCAGTTAAAGTTGAAGGTGCTTGTGTATCAACAAGGGTGTTTTGATAAACTCTCACATAATCTATTTCCATAGTTGCTTGAGTGAAATTTGATGGAATTGTTCCTGCTATTCCACCCATTGCAATGTTAAGCAATAAATATTGTTCTTGATTGAAAGGCCAATTACTTGCATTTTTAACAGCTGGATTGTAAGTATAAAAAACTACTCCATCTAACAAAAATGATATTTCATAAGGAGACCAATTCATCGAGTATACATGAAAATCGTTTCCTAAATTACTGGCAATTGTTCCTCCAATATTAAATGTATTTCCAAATGATGATGGTGTATGCAAAGCACTTTGAATATAATTTGTAGGCTGTGATGGTGTAATTCCATATTCCATAATATCTATTTCGCCACAAGCAGGCCAATTGGTTGTACCATAAGTTGCATCAAAAAAACCACCGTCTTCATTTACATTTTTACCAAGCATCCAAATGGCTGGCCAAGTTCCTTGATTTGTTGGAATTTTAGCTCTAACATCAACTCGTCCATACAGGAAAGCAAATTTAGAATTTAAACGTGCTGAAGTGTATTGTTTTGTAAAACCTTGATCGGTGAAAGTTTCTTTTTTAGCTACAATATTTAGAAAACCTGCATTTACAAAAGAGTTTGTTATTTGATTGGTATAATGTTGTTGTTCCCCGTTGAACCAATTTCCTCCAGCTGGTAATTGTGTTTGATGAAACCAGTTTGTTGGGTTGATGGCTCCGTTAGTATTAAATTCGTCTGACCAAACTAAATCGCTATAAACTACATCGACTTGCGCTAGACAATAATTTGAAAATAGAAGTATTAAAAGAACATTTTTTATCTTATTTTTCATTGAATTTTAATTTTTCGTTTTTATCCCATATACCCCAATAGGCTCCTACTTCACCTTCTGCTCCTACTTTCCATGATTCATCAAAAGAAGAAAAATAGAATATGGGAATATTTTCATTTTTAGACCAAAGTTGTGAATTGATAAAATATTTAATTGCATTTTCTGTTGAAGGAAATGATTCTTTGAAATTTTCTCCTTGACTAGGCCAACCTGTTTCGGTGATGATTACTTTTTTTCCGTTAGAAACGCTCTTGGCTTGATGATACATACTTTTCATATGTGAAAGTGAATAATCAATTGAAGTGCCTTCCCAAAAAGGATAACAATTGGTTAAAATGACGTCACAAGCTTCGGTAATTCTTGGTCTTATGGTGAATTCGTAATAGGCATCAACATATCCTACGGGTATATTTTCTGGAATTTCTGTTTTTACTTTATGGATGAAATCTAAAAGTTCGTCTTCTGATAAATCTTTTCTGTACATTACTTCATTGCCAACAGCTGCAATATCAACATAGCCTTCTTTGGCTAATTTTATTAGACCTTCAATTTCTCTTTGGTTGATTTCTGAATCGTTTCCTAACCATGCTCCTACTAAAGTTTTAATGCCAAATTCACGTGCTATCTTTGGGACGAATTCGTTGCCTTCTGTACATGAAAATGAGCGAATCCATTGAGTATAAGGAGCAATAATTTTGATTCTTCTTCGCACTTGTTCTTCTGAAATGATATCTCCTGGTTTTTGACCATCTTCATAAATGCTGAAACAAAGTCCGTGCATTCCTTTTTTTAGGACATCATTGAATAAGGTGACAATTTCTTTTTCGGATTTTTCACTAAAATCTATACCTGTTGCATAATCTGGATTTGAATAATCAACAGATTCTGCATAATCGTAATAATCTTTTCTAATTGACATATGTAGTAGATGTTAAGTGTTCAAATTTTAATTTTTCATTTTTATCCCAAATTCCCCAAGCTGTTCCTACTGTTCCTTCTTGCTTAACTTTCCAAGATTCATCAAAAGAGGAGAAATAAAATAATGCTGCATTGTTATTTTTTGCCCATTCTTGAGAAGCGATAAAGTATTTCATGGCATTAATTGCTGAAGGAATTGCTTCTTCTACACTTTCACCTTTGCTTGGCCATCCTGTTTCGGCAATGATTATTTTTTTCCCAAGGGCAACATTTTTAGTAACTTCCATCATATTGTTTAGATAAGAAAGTGCGTAATCGTTGTTTGCTCCTTCCCAAAAAGGATAAAAATTTACTAAAAGTATATCGCAATTGGTTACTAAATCGGTTCGGTTTAAAAACTGATAGTAGGCATCCACATAAGAAACTTCAATATTTGGAAGGGCGTTTTTAACACGTTTTATATAGTTTATCAGTTCTTGTTCTGATATTTCGTTTCGGTGAAGTACTTCATTTCCAACAGCTGCAATATCAACTAAACCTGCTTTTCCTAATTGAATTAAAGATTGAATTTCTTTTTCGTTTCTGGCTTTATCATTGCTAATCCATGCTCCTACAACTGTTTTTAATCCTTTTTGACGTGCTATTTCTGGGATAAGTTCATTGCCTTCGGTACATGAAAAAGAGCGAATCCACTTGGTGTGAGGTGCGATAATTTCTAAACGTCTTCTAATTTGATCAGCTGTTAATATGTCTCCTGCTTGTTGTCCTTCGACGTATGGACTGAAACAAAGTCCGTGTAATCCGTTGTTTAGTATTTCTAAATAGTTTGTATTGATTTCTGTTTGGCTCATTGCATTAAAATCAATTCCTATATTTGAATTAATGTTGGATTGATTTTGTACTAAAGACTTTAATTTACCTGGAATGTAAGAAGAAGATTGTTTTTGTTTGAGACCTTTTCTAGCTGCTAATTCTGCACTTATTTGTAATGCTTTTGTTTCTGTTAAATCATAATTTCTCATGATGTACATTGCTCCTAGAGTTCCAATAATTGGTAAACCTGAAAAGAACAATCTTAAACCTGTAACTGATGCTTCTGAATTTTCAGCATCGGGAACAAATCCAACTAGAGTCATTATTGCTCCTGTGAGAAGTCCTGCAATTGCAAAACCGAATTTAACCATCCACCAATAGATTGCTCCAAAAATTCCTTCTCTACGTTTGCCATTTGTTAGTTCGTCTAAATCGCAAACATCTGCTGTCATGGACATCATTAATGTAAAGAGACTTCCTATTCCAAAAGAAAAGAATGGCAGTGCAAATAGAAACATATAGGGTTTACCTGGTATAAATAAAAACCAAAGCAAAATATATCCAACAATTGAAATTCCTTGTGATATTAAAAATGCTGATTTTTTACCCATAACTCTAGACATTCTAGCGACAATAGGAATCACTAAAAAAGTAGTAGCTAATGCACCTACACTTCCGAACAATGTGGGCCAAATTCCAGCATCGCTAGCATTTCCGTTAAATAAATAATAAACTACTATGAAAAATGTAAATCCTGCAACTGTATTGAAGGCATTGAAAATTAAAAAAGTTGAATAACATAGTTTTCTGAAGGCTTCAATTTTAAATGCTTCTTTGAAACCTTCTACTATTTTTTTCATGCTTCCACCAATTGTCTTGATAGTTAATGGTGTTAAACTGTTGTCGTTTTTTGTTGATTCACTTTTTATAAATAGAGCTGGAATGATTGCTAAAATGGCACAGATTACTCCTACCCAAACGGCTAAAGTTCTTGTGGCTACATCAGCTCCTTCTTCAAACCAAGAAGGGTCATACATTACTACCCAAAACCATGGTGCAATTACCCAAGCCCATTGTCCAATCCATTGTGATATTGCCATGATGCTTGTTCGTTCGTGAAAATCATCGCTCATTTCATAACCCATGGCTACATAAGGTACACTGAATATTGTTAGACCCAAATAAAATATCAAAGACCATGTTAAGAAATACGCAAAATTATAATTGATTCCATCTTCTTTATACATTTGCCACATCAAGACGAAAGAAATTCCCATAATTATGGATCCTATAAAAACATAGTGTCTTCGTCTTCCCCATACTGATTTTGTATTGTCTGAAATAAAACCCATAATTGGATCTGTTATTGAATCGAATACTCTAGGTAAAAAAAATAAAATTCCCCACATCCATGTTGGAAATCCTAAGTTTTGAACTAAAACAACCATAAATATACCCAATGCTGCAGGAAACATTTGATTGGCTAACATTCCCAAGCCAAATGCTATTTTTTGACCCATAGGTACTTTCCCATTTGATGAACTATTTGACATATTTTGTTGTTTTAAATTACTATATAACTACATTTTAATCCTAACTGTTTGCAATGCTTTTGCAGGAATTGATATAGTTTCTTTTTGCTCTTGTATCTTTAATTCTATGGTGAAATCTGTTTTGGTTGGATTGAAAATAACTACTACAACACTACCATCTGGATTTTTTAATGCTGTTGATTTTAATTCTTTATTACTAATTTCACATCCGATTTTTACTGCTCCTGGTCGGATAAATTTACTAAAGTGTGCCATTGTATAATAAAGTGGTGTAAAATATACCTCATCATTTTCTGGATCAACTATAACAGGTGCTACACACCAGTTTTTGAACCAATTTGGTCCACCTTGTTTGTCTAAAACCATATTCCAATCAACCCAACCGTCAACCCAATTGTTTAAACAACCAATAATGTCTTCTGCATAGCGATTGACTGGTGCGTATTTGGGATGTAGGTATTTGTCTTTTTCTGATGCCCAATCCCAACCCCAATCGGTAGCTTCTTTTTCCCAATACCAAGCGTCATCTTGCCAATGGGGAATTTCTGAATCGATGCAACCTTCTGTTTCAATTAAGTATTTGTTGGGTGCTTTTTTATGAGCGTACTGTAAGTCTTCTGGAAAAACTTCATAGGTACTTTCATACCAGTGGACGGCCATTCCTGCAAAATATTTTGAGGCTTTTTCATCTCTATACATTTCATCAGCCCATTCTTTTATCCCAGCACGGTTTTGGTCATAACCCAAAATTTTAGTGTTTTCCCAACCGTCTTTTTCTAATTTTGGGCCTAAATGGTTTTGTACAAAATCGGTCATTTCTTTTGGAGTGAACAAAGTGCTTTCCCAATTGTTTCCATTTCCATGAGGTTCGTTGATTACTGTGACACCCCAAATGTCAATGCCTTCTTTTTGGTAGGCTTCTAGATATTTTGAAAAATATAACGCAAAGGCATCATTGAATTGTGGTAATAATTTTCCTCCAATATAACTCTTGTTGTCTTTCATCCATGGTGGACATGACCATGGTGATGCAATGATATTGAAGCCTTCTTTAGAAATTGCTTTTGCTTCTAAAATCATTGGGATAAGGTCGTCTTTATCGTCTTCAATGGTGAAGTGTTTAAGTTCTATATCATTCTCTTTTTTGGCATAAGTGTAGTTGTTCAAAGAAAAGTCGCATGAGGCAATGTGTGTTCTGGTTAAGGAATAATTGGCTCCTTCTTCGCTGAAATAGGCTTCAAGAATTTTTTTGCGGTTTTCTTTGCTTAATCGATTGAGTAATGAGGCTGAGGCTTCCGTAAAAGATCCTCCAAAGCCAGTGATGGTTTGAAACTTTTCGTTAGGATTTATTAGAATGGTTACTTGTTTTTCTTTTGTTTCAAATTTTTTAATTTTTTTTAATGAATTGCCTTTTTGATTGGTTTCAAATACTTCTATATTCATTTTATCTGTTGTTTTGCAACTGTTAAACATCATTGACAGCCCCAAAAGTGGTATCAAAAAATTGTACTGTTTGAAACATTTTTTAAAGTTTATCATTTCAATATTGTTTTTGTAAAGCATTTGGAATTTTTACTTCTTGCCAAAGTTTTTCTTCATTTCCTTGGTAGGTTTTTGTAATGGATTTTCCATCTCTGGTTAATCCTTTAAATACATTTTCATCTACTAAATCCCAAAGGGCATATTTTGCTTGGGATTGTAAATTGATTAATCCAAAATGATTTTCTGATCCTTGTGGATTGTTACTGTCTTTCCAATTTTCATCAAAGGCTTCAAAATAAAAACAAGTGATTTTATTCTTGTTTGTCCACTCTCTCATGAGTTTATAATATTTAGCTGCTTTGTATTCATCTACTGCTTTTGAACCTTCATTTCCATAGAATTCATTGGAATTTGTTGCCCAACCTGTTTCTCCAATATGAATAGGTTTGTTAACTCCTATGGATCTTACATATTTAACTACGCTTTGATATTGTGCTATGGCATAATCTCTTGAACGTATCATTATTTTATCTACTTTTTCTTTTTCTGACAAGTTTTCTTCGCTTTCTAGAACACCCCAAAATTCTGGATTATAGTGAGTGTCGTGCATAGGATATGTGTGTAAAGAAATGTAGTCTACGCTTTTTATCAATTGATTTAGTTCATTGGTGTGATATAAACTGTCTCCTCCACCCCATGATGCAAAATTATCGGAACTGGTTATCCAAATTTTATCGGACAATTTTCCTTGCTTCTTTAAACTTTGTAAATGATTAACCCATTTTAGTATTATGGCTGGTTCAACGTAATAACTTGTTGCCCATTTAACCATTGCTTCATTTCCTACGGCAATAATTTTTACAATGTCTGGGTAAGCGTTTGCTAATTCAACTGCTTTATTTATTTCAATAGCATTTCGCTCACTTTCTTCATGATGTATGGGTTGTGTGTTTGTCCAAGCATTTTTACAATCTATCCATGCGCCTAGCATTACATACATCTCAAAATTTGAATCTTCTTTTTTTAATTCTGTTATGGCTTTTAATACATTCGAGGCTTGTTCTAGGTGTACATTGTATGTTCGTACACATTTTATTTGCATGGCTGATAAAATTTTTAAATCTTCTTTTATTTGTGCAATAGTGGGTTGAATATCTCTTGTATTTGTTCTGTATCCACCATAGCAAATGGCTTGATAATCTGGATTTCCTAAAATCATTTGGGCTGTAATTTCTTTGGTTTTACTATCATAATTTTTACTATTACATGCAGTAATTAAAATTAATACTATGTAAATAATAGATTTCATTATCGTAAGCTATCTTCAGTTATTGAAATTTCAATTTGTTCTATTACTCCTTTTCTTTGTGTTATTTTATCACTTTGGTCTTTATTTAAAATCAAGGTGCTTTGTTCTTCTTGGTTTCCGTTTGTGTATTTAATTTTTAGTTGAACTGCATTTGCAATTTTATAGACGATTGGCACTTGACAGAAACTAAATGCTATGCTGTTTTTTTCTAATGAAATAGTCTGTTTTTTTCCATTAATATCTATGAATTCAACACTTTGAGATTCATTTAGAAATTCATTTCTTTTTAATAATGTTGGATTAAATTTGATTACTCCATTAGAGATTATGATACCTAATTCGGCAATTCTAACCAAAACATCTTCTTTAACTTGACCTGTCATTCCTGGTTGTTGTGCTCCTCTATGTTGTGGTGTGTGTGAATATGGGTCAACTGGAAATGCACCATAAACTTTTGGTGATTTGTGTACTCCTATTCCGTTAGCAATTTCGTCGTAATGTGCATTTAAGGCTGCTATTGTGGCTTTGTCTTCTTTGTTGTTTTTGGCAGTTAAACAAACTTCTTGTACTGTTAAATGGAGTTTTGAAACCATGTGCCAGTATATAGAACCTAAACCTTCGTAGGCGAAAAAAGTTCCTGATCTTCCGGTAAATGCTTTATGATTAAATACTTTTTCAAAAAGGTGTAAGACATTTTCTTTTTCGGCTAGCACTAACTCTTTATAATTGTCTTGTTCTTCTAGTAAATGAAGTACCAGAGCTAAATCATTTGCATTGTGAAAATTTCCATTGAAGTGAAAATTTCCTTTTATGTCTTGGTTTAAAATTTGGGTATTGTTTTGCTCAAGAAGTGTTTTTAGTAAATTAGACTTTTGAACTTCTTCTTTTGGAATATTGTTTTTTTCTAAAAATTTTGGAAGGTTAACATTTGGATATAAAATATAACTATTTTGATCTTTTCTGTACAACTTACTTGATTTGAGTGCATCTAAAATTTCCAATGCTTCTTTGCTTGATAAAACTCCTGAACTTAATATGGCTACTTGACCTTCAAGCATTTCGGAAAGATGTGAAATTTCAATTGAATCATTATTGATGGACATTAGGTTGTAGGCATGATAAAGTTTATCTTCTCTTTGGTTGGCTTTTATGGAATGGTCAATAAATTCTAAACAAACATTGGTAAACAGTTTCAAACCTGCCATTGAATGTGTTCTTTTTTTACCCCAAAATCCACTGTTATAGACTTGATAGCGATAATCTGATGCGGCTTTTCCTAATCTATCTAGGATTTTCTTACGAGATTCATCTGAAATTTTAGCTGAAAGTAGGTGTCTGTTTTCTACTAAACAGGTTCTAACTTGGTGATAGAATTCTACCATTTCATTGGAAATCTTAATATTTTCTAACTCGGATTTATCTAATAATTCTTGAAAGAATTTTAAAAATCTTCTTAAATAATAAAGTGTTACCATTGAAACACCGTTTCCTACTAAGGCATTATTGGCATCATTCCACTCTGGTCTTTGTGTGTTCATCCAAATACCACCTTCTGGAATGAAATTGGACATTTTTGATAAAACGGTTGCTAATATTTTTTCAATAAAATTGACATGGTAAATGTTTTTGTCATTACTTTTTAGCAAAGTACCGTCAACTCCAACTGTTTTCTTTCTTTCGTTGATTGTCTTTTCCCATTCGTGATTATATTCTATAGTATCTTTTGGATTTTTAAGAATTTCAGTGTAAGGTTTAATCACATAAGGAACTGCTGCATACACAAAACATTCTTGTTCGAAATAGCTGTTCAATTTTCCTGGATTATACTTTTCGATGAACTCTAAAAACTTGAGCAGATAAATTATTTGATGGTCTCCCCAATATCCAATGTATGACCATGGATTATCAGGTTCAATTGTTTCCCAATCGAAACCTCCTTTTGTAACTCTGTAAGGATTGTAACCATCAAATGTAGAAGCATTTAGGAACTTGAAAATCATTCCATCAATAAATTGTGGATAGGAGTAAACTAGTGCTTCCCAGTTTTGAAAAATATCTCTCCAGTTTCCTTCGTAATCTAATATTTTGGAACCGTCAATTTCGCTTTTGGTATTGATTGAAAATTTATTCCACGGACGGCTTGGATCACCGTGTCTTCTGCTGAATTTTAGGGGTAGATATTCCACACAAAGTCGAATAAAATCTACATCTGTAGTTGATGATAGTATATTTTGTATATCTGAAAACGTAAATACTTCTGCTAAGGCATCTAATGAAGATTTATTGTTTTGATAAACTTCTTTGTTGGCATTTGAAATATAATTTTTGAAATCTTTTTTATCAATGGTGTAATTATCATCAAAAATTCCTCCTCGCATAATATTGAAAAGCACGTTTGAAAAATGGCGTGTGTCTTTTCTTTTGTCAGCTGTAAATTGAATTCCATCCGCAGCTGCATTGAGACTTATTAAATTTTGATTTCCTAGTGCTATATCGTCTTCTAATTGTTTTTCTAAAGATTTATTGTGAATAATATCTTCACTAAGTTGGATAATTTGCGCTTGATTTTGATTTACATTGGCAATTATTTTCCATGCTTTAGTAGAGTTTTTTATTAGTATTATTTCTTTGGAAAGAAAGTAGGCTCCTTTTTCTCCTTTTACATCAACTTCTGCGTGAATAGGTTGTTGTTTTCTAAAATTGTTTAATTGTTTTGATGATAGTAGGTAAGTTGGATTTTCAAGCCCTAATGACCAAGCGACATTGGCTTTTAAGGCTTCACTTGGTTCTGCTTTATCTACGATAATGGCACTTAGCGCAAAAATGCCTAATCCACTTTTTGAATCTATTTCGCTTCTTTTGTAACCATCTACTAAATTACTTGTTGCTGTTTGTAAATCGCTACTAACACCGTGTGGCATGATGTTTTGAATACCATCTAACAACACAATTGAATAATCGTTTTGTGAATGGTTTATAATTTGAGATTTTTTTACAAATCCAAAATTGTTACTTGAATTCCATTGATAACTAAAGGCCAAATTAAGGTCGTGAAAAACTTCTTCAAAGATGATTTTATTGCCGTAAATGCTTTTGTATAAATTGCGTGTAAGGGTATAATTTTCGTTGAATCTATCTGAAAATGGTTCCCATAGAATTACTGTGTTATTATGCTGGATTTGAAAAATGGATTTACTACCTGTAAAATCTGCAAATTCCGTAATTTTATCATCTGTATAATAAGGGAATAAGGCGAATTCTGCATTTTTTCTACCAGCAGTTAATCCTCCATTACTTGAAATAAACATCCAATGGTTTGAATCACTAACTACGCTAATGAAAAACGAAGCCATTTCATTGTTGTTGGTAATTTTATAGTATTGTTCATTTTCTATGGTAACTAAATCCATCATAATATCTTTGTCTTTTATCGCTGTATTTTTTTTGACAAATAGTTCTTGGCTTATACTCATGGTTCTATGAAATTCTTTATTTTTTTTTAAATTTTGGGATAAAGGAATACAGTCAGACTTTAAAAAAAGTCTGATTTACAGTATTTTATATTAAGTTTTAAAATGTATTCTATTGATATATTCTTACATAATCTACTAACATTTCCTGAGGAAAAACAGTATTTTGATTAGGTGAACCCGGTAGATTGCCCCCAACTGCCATATTAAGTATTATATAGAATGGTTCATCAAAAACCCATTCTCCTGTTACATCTTCTGGCGTAATTTGATTGTACAAAACATCATCAACATAATAATTGATGTAATTTTCTCCCCATTCAATACCGAAAATGTGAAAATCAGTATCAAATCTGTCACCTGTTAATGAATAGCTTTTTGTAACGGCACTTCCTCCAAAATAGCCTGGTCCATGCAATGTTCCTAAAACAGTTGTTGGATTGCTTCCAAGATATTCCATGATATCAATTTCTCCACATTGTGGCCATAACACCGTATCTGAATTTGCACCTAACATCCAGAAAGCTGGCCATAATCCTTTTCCCCAAGGCAATTTTATGCGTGCTTCAAAGCGACCGTATTTTTTTTCTAATTTGCCTTTGGTTAAAATTCTTGCTGATGTAAATCCAGAACCCAAGTAAGATTCTTGTCTGGCTGTAATTTTTAACACTCCATTTTCTACAACGATATTTTCAGGTCTGTCTGTGTAATATTGTAATTCGTTATTTCCCCAGCCATTACTACCTGTTCCAATATTATAACTCCAAAAAGCACTATTGGGAGCACCTGCGGTATTAAACTCGTCTTGCCAAACTAATTCATTCATAGTTGTAACGGTTTGCTTATCGTCTGTTGAGCATCCTTGTAATAGAAACAACGCTCCAACAAAGAGAAAACCTTTTTTTATATTTTTATTCATTTTTGATTTTTTTAGTGATAATTATAAAATTAATTATAGAAATAGATGTTGTCCATATAAAAATTTGATAGTGATGAACCATTTATATTTTCAAATATGATAAGTCCAATATTATTTCTGTTTACCAATGTTAATGGTGCCTCAATAGTGATCCATGTATTAGGTTGAACTTGAGAAGCATTGACAAATATTTGCTGTCTGGTATCATCTCCACCGTTATCTATTTGATTTGGTCCCCAATCTTCAATTGAAATTAGAAAACTAAAATTAGGTGGAATATTACTTGGTATGTACATGTTAAAATGAACATGTGTCATTGCAGTTGTATTTAATGTTGGATTAGCTAATGCGATACCTACATAATTGAAAGTTGTATAGTTCAAAATATTGTCACCATTAACAGAAAAATCTGCTGAACCTGTTGTTGAGCCTGGTGTCCAGAATCCATTGTAGTATGTTACAGGTACATTAGTGTAATGGTCGCTAAAGACAGAAAGTACATTACTTGCTGGTCTTGTTGGTGTTGGTGCTAAAGAGAAATTACCTAGTGAATTAATTGTTATAGAGTCTTCTGAATTTACTCCTCCTTCAAACTCATTGGTATTTGTATTTAATGTACCACCAATATTTCCTGTAATGATTGCTACTCCTGGTCCAAGAATGGCTATTTGTCCATTTTCATTAACAGTAGCTACACTTGGATTTGAAGTTTTAAAAATAAAATACCCCACAGCTGGAATGACTGATTGGTCGATACCTGTTGGTAAATTAAATGTGTTTCTTAAACCTGTAATAGGAATTGTAACTCCTGTAAAAGTATCTATTGTTATGTCATTTCCATCTGCAATAGCAACTCTTGACTGAGCAATATTTCCTAATTTTTCAAACTTAATTTCATCAATCCAAAGTATGTAACCTGATCCATTTGTTCCTTGTGTTCCTGCTGCGTATCTAAAAACACCTCTTTCTTGCAACAATTTTGAAGCATCTGGAATTGGTATGATAATTTTTGTCCAATTTGTACCCACGCTAACATTTGCCACAGTAGCCATGTACTTGTTTTCAGCGAAATCTTCACCAAAACCAAACTCACCAACTGTAACACCCTGTGAAGCTTTAACGTAAAATGTTAATGCATCATAGTCACTTAAATTACGACCAGCACCATCAATTCTAAAAATACCTCCTGCGTATGCTCCTTCGGGATCATTTGCATTTGGAACATCAACACGAATGGATGCATTACTGTTGTATCCTTCTTCATTATCAACTGAAAAAGCTGTAAATTTTGAATCTCCATAGGGAAAATAAAAATTAGCTCCCATGCCTACAAAATTATCTGTAAAAACTTCACCTGTCTTGGAAAAAGTGGATAATGTAGCATCTTCCGATAAATCTCTCTCGCAACTAATATTAGTTAAAAGTATTAATCCTAAAAGGAAAGAGATACTTAAATAATTAATTTTCTTATTTTTCATTTTTCAATTTTTTATATTATTTACCAATATTAATATGAATGTATGTTCTTATTTCCCATTCTGAACCATTTTCAAATCCTAGTGGACTGATAGTTGGAGCAGCTGCAAAATCTGAGCTTGTCTGATTTGGAAGATATCTAGGAGAATATTGGTCTAATGATCTCCAAATTCCCATTATACCTATTTTTGTGTCTGGCAATACAAACCAATCTGGTTTTCCAACTGTAGTAGAAACGTCAATTGCTGATTGCAAAGGATAAGTTAAGTTAAAATCACGGTGATAATCAAAAGGTCCCCAATCGTTTATTTTTAATGAAGAGACTACTTTTACTTTTTTGTAAATTAATCTTAGATCAGCACCATATCTGTTAATTGTTCTTTGTGAATCACCATTTGCTTGTCCGTTTCCAAAATAAACGTTTGCTATAATTCCAAATTCAGGACTTAATTTTGAAACAATACGTGTATTATTTTCCCATAAATCTTGAGCTGGAGCGGAATTTTCAAAGGCAAACGAACTTCTATCACTTAAGAAACCAATAGCAGCATCTTGCGTTGTAGGAAGATGACGGAAAACAAAGTCATTGCTAAAAGCAAATTTTGCATCTTCTGTTCTATCATTATCCCAGTCATAAAACCAAGTTCCTGGTGTTGGATCATAGGTCAATAAAAATTCACCTGCCACTGTTTCTCTGTTAACTCTTACTACAAATGGATCGTCTTGAATATTTCTCAATCTTCCTGGAGCGTTTACATCATTTGGCATGGCTTCTACTAAAGGTTTTTGCCATAAGAAGTTAGGTGCAAATTGAAAATTACCCATACTATATGTAAAACCTGTTAAGAAATTAGCTTGATTTCCGCTTCCGCTATCTTTCAATCTCCAACCTGTAAATGTTTGTGTGTTATCAGCACCACCATTAGCAACAAGCCCCATTATAGCTCCTTGAGAGTAGATATTGAAAGCTCCTTTAGAGAAAGTTAGTTTTACTTTTCCACCCCAATTGTCAGTAGATTGAACTACATCATCATATACTGTGTAATTTCCTGATTCACCTGTAGCGTATTGGAATGTTCTACCGTTTAGAGGTTGTCCTCCCCAAATTCCACCTAGTTCTATTCCAACATCGGCTAATTTAGTTTTAAAATAAACTGTTGCTCTACGTGTTTTAGGCAATGGAATAGCAATTGAGGTTAGTGCTGCATCAGCTTTTGAAACGTCTTCATGGTAGACAATGGCTGCATCAAAAATTCCTATTTTTCTGTTGTATTTTAACAGATAAGCTGGATTGGCTCCCCACCAAAGTTGAGGTCCAAAAGCTGCTTTTAATCCGTTTAAACTTCTTTTACCATCTATTTCAAATCCTAATGTTTCACCATTGTAAATATCTAAATTAGGTCCATAATTTGCTTCTGGGTATAATCCAAAAAAATCACCTTCGTAACCCCAATGGTAATGACCTGTTCTATAAAAACCTCTTAGTTCAAAATCTTTAGCATTCCAAGCGTATGAAGCATTATAAATTTGCACTCTATTGTTGTCATTGATATCAACTGGTCCATCAGGAGTGCTAACTGTTTGAATTCTACCTCTATTTTCGTAAAAAATTTCGTTGATAGGGTTTTCTGCTACACGACCTAATATATTTACATTTACATTGGCTTTCATGTTAGCAGAAGGGTTACCTTCAACTCCTACAAAATAAGATTGCATGTGATCAAATCCTAATTTATTTGGATAGGCATTTGCAGTTGGATCTTCTTCATCTGGAGTTGTTATTAAGCTTCCTCCTGTATTAAATGTTGTAAATTCTGCTCTTAGGTTACTGATTTTTAAAATATTTGTGTCGTTTCCACCTAGAGCGGCTTTGTCTCCTCTTGCACGTAAAACGGCATCCATTAATTGAATATTGGTGAAGTGTTTATCGATACTTTCTAATGAAGTTCCGTTTTCATAAGGGTTTAAATAGTGTGCTTCTTTTAAGGCATAATATGCAGCACGTGGATATAGTGTATATAAACCTCTTGCATTTGTTGGTCCTTTGGCACAAATTCCAAACCATTCTTCATTCATGTTGTTTTCTCCTTGTTTGAAATCTGATAAGTAACCTCCATTTGACCATGAGGCGTTATTGTCGTGTACTTCTAAATTTTTGGTTTGTCCAAATTTCCACCATCCATCACTAAATTGAAATGTAAATCCTCCTAAAGAATTATTTGCTTTTCCTAAACCTGAAGCGTTCTCATAAATTTCTTTCCAATTGTTTACCATATAATATGCTTGTGATTTTTGATCTTCTGCATTATCAATAGTATTAAAAGCATCTGAACCGAATTCTGTAAATAAAATTGGTTTATTCAATTTGGTTTTAACTTCCTGAAAAGCATTTCCAAATGAAACTCCTCTATACATATTTGTTCCTAAAATATCTATATCCTTACACTCTTGGGCAATAATATCTAAAAACAATAAATCTCCATTACATATAGCCATTGGATGATTTTTATCTATTTTTTTCATTTCTACAATAGCTTCATTGAAAAGGGCATACATATCTTTGGCTCTTATTGTAGATTTTCTGTCTTCTAATGGAATATCTTCTGTTTCTGCTCCATCCCAAAAAAGTCCGTAGTTATTTTCGTTTCCTAGTAAGAAAATCAAAAGACCTGGTGTGTTTTTGTATTCTTCTACCATTTGTTTAGTTTCTTTTAAAAGAAGCTCTCTTGTAGCTGAATTAGAATAATTTGTATTGGGTACCCAAGTTCCATTTAGGGTTAAACCATATCTACCAAATGAATGATTTAACATGGTATAGATTCCATACTTTTCATAGATGTATGTTATCCATTTAGGCTGTACACCTGTGTATTGACGTATTGCATTTACACCCATATTTTTTAACAAGCTCATTTCATCATCGAGAGCGGCTTTTATAAATTCGTCTGACTGATTCCAAAAATTAAAAGAATAGTTAGTTCCGATAGGAATATAATCCCAGTTCATCCCATTGATCATAAAATTTTGACCATTGACAACTAGTTTCATTCCATCAGCATTATTCTCTACAACAACTTTATCAGCCTGTGCATGAATAGTAGATGAAAAACATCCAATGAATAATAATAAAATAATTTTTCTCATTTGGTATACTTGTGTTTAAAGTTTAATGTAAATATGCTATTTGTAATTAAAAATTGATGTAATCTGACTTTTAGCCTATGCCAATAGTCCCAAAAAAAATATCCAATACAAATTATCAGTTTGTGAAATTTAAAATTAAACTAATTAATTATAAAAAAAATGATATTAACTACTACAAAAAACATACATCATAATTTTTTAGTTGTTTTTTTAGCATTATTTCATAAAAAATCCTTAATTAACAATAAATTATTATTCTACGAATTTATTGATAAAAAGAGAATTGTGTAATAAAAAAACCTGTGTGTTGTGCTTATGTATAGGTAAAAACAGAGAAATGTATATGTTATATGGATAAGATATACTCTACTAAACCTTGCTCATGTGGTAAATCTATCTTTTTTCGCAAACGATATCGCTTAATTTCTACACTTCTAACTGAAATATTGATTAGTGGAGCTATTTCTTTTGAAGATAAATTGAGTCTTAAATAAGCGCAAAGTCTCAAATCGTTTGAGGTTAAACTAGGATGTATTTGCTTGATTTTTTTAATAAAATCATTGTCTACATTATCAAATGCTTCCTTAAATGCATTCCATGTGCTTTCTTCTTTTACACTTTTATTGATTGTTGAAATTAAAGATTTTATGTTTCTATTTGAAGTGCTTTCTGTTGAATTTTTTAAATCTTCTTTGATGATGTTTAACAACTCTGTTTTTTTAATTAAATCCATTGTTGAAACGGCCAACTCTTTATTCTTTTTATCTACATCTTGACTCAACTGATCATTTTTAATTTTCATGATATCTTGTTGGCGTTCTAATTCTTTTAATTCTAGTAAAAGATTATTTTCGGCAATAATTTTTTGATGTCGCTTTTCGTGATAATTGGTGTATAATTTATTGATGTAGTAAATCAGTAGTATGAATAACACAAAATAAATAAACTTTGCCCAACCGTTTGCATACCAAGGTTTTTTTATTGTGAAAGAATATGTTGCAATATTTTCAGTTATTGAATTTGCCACTTTTGCACGAACACTGAAAACATAATCTCCTGGTTCTAAATTTTTAAAGAATGTAGAGGGTTTTGAACTCCATTCGCTCCATTTATCCTGAACTCCTTCTAACTTGTATTGATATTCTGCATAAATATACTTGTCGTATTCTGGCACAGTAAAACCTATTGTAATATTGTTTTGGTTGTAATCGAAAGAGGCTTTGTGTGCAATGGAGTTGTTAAATGAATTTTGGTTTAAGACATTGCTGCTAATTTGAGTGATTGAAACTTTATAATTATTGAATTTTATATCATCAATTTTTATAACATAATAACCGTCAGTGGTTCCTATTAAGTAACTTTCAGCATTAACTTGAGAAATATTCTCATAACCAGGCATCGAATTAGTTAATGATGCAGGAATTGACAAGCTGTTTTTCTTCAATTCTGAGGATAATTTTCCTGAAGAATAAAAATGAATATAGTTTTTAGTAAAAAACCATAAACGATTAGATTTATCTACAACCATTTTGCCTGAAACATATTCATCATTCTCAAAGATAGTGCTCAATAATTTGTCTTTATCAAATTGTTTTGTCTTTTCGTTAAGTCTATATATGCCACTTTTATTAGCATAGTAAATTTGATTTTTATATTTGGATAAAGATGCGTTTTTACCTTTAGTAGGGTTAGTATACTTCTTTATATTTGAGGCTTTTGTAAGATTCTTATCAACTTCAAACTTGTAAACACCTTTGTATTCATGGCTTACAAATATTTCTTTTGAATTTAAAATTTCGAAATGCTTTGATGAATAATCAAACCCTTCAATTCTATTTTTAAACACCCAATTGTTATTTACTTTTTCTAAAACAGAAATACCAACATAATTTCCTTGAAGAATATAATTTCCGTTAGACGTTACTGGTTCAAACTTCCATGTTCCATATTGTTTGTAAATTAGATTGGCGTTTCTGTCTTTAATAACAAATGTTCCTGAATCGTGACCACAAAATAAGGTGTTTTGATATACAAATAAGGACCAAACCTGACCTTTTGTAGATTGAATAAATTTAAAACTTGAATCGGATTTTATATTTTTATAGAATAATCCTTGATTTGTGCCTATGTATAAATCGTCATTGTAAATTACTGAAGTATATATTGTGCCCAAAATTCCAGTATCATCGGAAAAACTTTTGATAGGCGATTGAAGATTGATACAATTAATTCCATTGTCTAAACCAAGCCACAGGTTTTTATCAAAATCTTCAAATAACGATAAAACGGTATTGTTGCTTAAACCATCATTCTGCGTTACATGATATTGAAGTGATCTATCATTTTTGAGAATAAAAATTCCATTTGAAACTGAGCCTAAAGCAATGCTTCCGTCTGATAACAATTGACTACAATAAATACTGCTTTGATTTAGCTTATCATCAATATTGGTAACATATTTGCTTAACGTAGAATTTTTATATTCATAAATCCCATTTCCTTGTGTTACCAATAAAAGTCCTTCATTTGAATCAAAAATATTGATTATCTTATTATTTTTTATGATTGCATTATCTAGAAACAATTTACTTTTTCCTTGTTCAATTTCAAAAAGCCCATCAGTTGTTTGAAAATAAATCCCGTTTGAAGTCTTGTATGCTTTATTAATAAAACCTTTTGGAGAAATAATTGAAAAAGATTTAGTGTTCAAATTATAAGCATAAATTCTCTCAAGAGATTGAAATAAAATCCAATTGTCAAAAGGTAAAATTCCCCAAAATTGCTCATCATCTAATATTTTATCTTTGATGGATTCGCTCAAAGAAGTATAATATAATCGTCCATTTTCTTTTCTTTCCCAATAGCCAAATTCCATGTAAGAACCCGTGTATATCTTATCGTTTATACATTTAACAGAACGAATAATTGTTTCATTTGGCGAAGGATAAAGTGTCCAACTAGACCCATTAAATTCTAACAAACCTTCATTATTTGCAAAGAAAACAAACCTATTCGAATCTTGAGAAATCATCCAATTTTGAATGCCTGCTTGATAATTACTTTTGGTATATTTAATAATAGGAGGTAATTCTTGAGCATAGCTGAGAATAGAAAAAAAGGAAAGTAGTATGAAAAATAAAACGTGTTTTCTAAAAGTTATCATTATATCGCAGAAAATAAATTTAAAGATATGTAATAAATATTAATAAATTAAATCGAATATAAAAAAAGTATTCAATTTAACTACTGTTTAAAGGAAGTGGTACAAAAAAATAAGACAAAAAAAAGACTGCCAAATGACAGTCTTTTTTGTATAACTTAATCCTTAAATTAATTTTTAACTAATTTGATTGTTTTTGAACCATTTTCAGAATTGATAGCAGCAAAGTAAATACCATTTGACAATTCAGCAGCATTTATTGTAGCTTCTGTTGCATTTGGCTCTAATACTTGAACTTGTTTTCCTAAAATGTCATATAAACTAATAGAAGTAATATTTTGAGTTGCTGTAATATTCCAAACATTTGTTGTTGGATTTGGATAAGCGCTAAATGAAGATGTATCAAAACTTGAATTGCTTAATACAGTGTTTTTGTGTAAATATAAATTATCATAAAATACTGTACCTAAATCAGATGTGATTACAAACTGAACTAAATCATTTCTATTTGCATTAGTAATTGGTGCAAAGTTTGCCAATGGAATATCCAATGAAATCCATGTTCCTGGATTTGGATTTGTTAAAAAGTTTGAATTATTAACTGAAAATTCAATAGCGTTTGCTTCACCAGCACCACCATTCCAGTTAGAGAATTTTACGTTAAAACTTTTATCAAGTGTTGTAGATGCAGTCCAAATATCCAAGTGAAAATGAGTAAAAGTTGTGGCATCAAATCTTCCAGCTAAAAAAGTAACTCCTTCACAACCAAGACCAGCAACTTTATGTGTGTCATCACCAACGATTTGAACCAAAGTTGTTGTAGCACCACACCAAGAATTGTTATAAGTATTATCATCTCCAGTATAACCAATTACAGAAATTGGAGCATAGGCGTTACTAAAGATTGATCTTACATCAGCTACAGCTCTTGCAGGAGGCGTTGGTGCAGCAGTTGTAGGTTCAGGCTCAGGAGTAACAGTAGCTACCTCAGCAGTAATATTATCAATATGAATAGTAAAGTTCGCAGGTGGATTGAATCCATCATCAGTAGCTTTCCAGTTAGGGAAAAATACAATTTTAGAATATTCACCATTTGCAACACCAGTACCATCTAATGATTGTGTAAAAGTAAATGTAAGAGTTTGCCAAGTATTTGGTGTAGTATAATCTTGTGAAGCTGCAGAATTAGGAGCTCCTGCACCAAGTTCTACTTTTGCAAGCATATTGAAAGCCTGTGTAGCATACACATCTACTTGAACCGTTTTGTCTGATATTAATTTGATTTTGTTTGTCAACAAAACAACTTCAGCACCTTGCCATGGATTTCCTGTAGAAGAACTAACTAATTGTAATCCATTCAATCTTGTTCCTCCAGAAACTGGATCAGTAACAATTGATGCACTACCTAAACCTTCAAAACCTGTAAATGTGTAAGAAGAAGCCGTTTCAAAATCTTGAATTAATACTTGTTGAGCAAATCCCAACACCGATGTAAGTAAAAATGTTAATAGAAAAGTAATTTTTTTCATAATATCTAATTTTATTTAGTTAAAATTTTAATATTGTAAATTTATCATTTAATTTATTATCACATTAATAATTTATGTTATAGAAACTATACAGCATTATTATTTTATTTTTCTCCAAAAAACAGTTGTAAAATTTAATGAAGCTATCATTATCAGTCTATTAATAATGAAAATATTATTTTGAAAATGACGCATTACAACGCTTTCGTATAGGTAATGTATAGGTAAGTTTTACTCAAACTCATGTCTAAGATTGGTATTTAATCAAAAAAACAAGAATATGACTTAAAATCAATTCAAAAGTTATTCTTCAACTTGATATAGATTAATTATCTTTGTGCTTCTTTATAAAAGCTATGATTAAAACCGATTTTTCTAAATTAGAACCTAAAAAAAACATCCTAATAAAAGGAGCTCAATTACACAACCTTAAAAACATTGATGTTGCCATTCCTAGAAATAAATTAGTAGTAATTACTGGTCTATCAGGTTCAGGTAAATCCAGTTTGGCTTTTGATACACTTTATGCGGAAGGACAACGTAGATATGTAGAAAGTTTATCATCGTATGCCCGACAATTTTTAGGTCGTTTAGACAAACCAAAAGTCGATTATATCAAAGGAATTGCACCAGCGATTGCTATTGAACAAAAAGTAAATACAACCAATGCGCGTTCAACAGTTGGTACTTCCACTGAAATATACGATTATTTAAAATTATTATTTGCAAGAATTGGTAAAACCTTTTCTCCTATTTCTGGAAATGAAGTCAAAAAAGACTCCTTAGCTGATGTTGTTAAATATGTTCAGACCTTAGCACAAGATAGCAAATGGCTTTTGATTGCTCCTATTCATTTAGAAGAAGGAAGAGCTTTGGAAGACAAACTAAAAGTACTTTTACAACAAGGTTTTGCTCGAATTTTAGTAGATAACGAAATGATTCGTTTGGATGCTATTGAAGACATCAATTTTGCTAAAAAAGAAGTTTTATTAATTATTGATAGAATTGTTGTTAAGCAAGAGGATGAAGAATTCATGAATCGTTTGGCTGACGCTATTCAAACTGCATTTTTTGAAGGAAAAGGAACCTGTTATTTGCAAGAAGTCAATACACATAAAAGAGTAGGATTTAGTAATAATTTCGACCTTGACGGAATGACTTTCTTGGAACCTAATATTCATTTGTTTAGCTTCAATAATCCTTATGGAGCTTGTCCGACCTGTGAAGGTTATGGAAATGTTATAGGCATTGATGACGAACTTGTTGTTCCAAATACTGCTTTATCCGTTTATGAAAATGCTATCTATCCTTGGAGAGGTGAAAGTATGGGTTGGTATCGCGATCAATTAGTTAACAATTCTCATAAATTTGATTTTCCCATTCATAAACCCTATTTTGAACTTTCAGAAGAACATAAAAGTCTAATCTGGGAAGGCAATAAATATTTTACAGGTTTAAATGATTTCTTTACCGAATTAGAGGAGAAAAATTATAAAATTCAAAACCGTGTGATGCTTTCTCGTTATAGAGGAAAAACTAAATGCCACACTTGCAAAGGAAAACGTCTTCGTGTGGAAGCAACGTATATTAAAATTGCAGGTAAGAATATTTCAGATTTAGTGGATTTACCAATTTTGAAATTAATTACTTTCTTCAAAGAATTAACTTTGAATGAATATGATGCCATAGTTGCCAAACGTTTATTAATTGAAATCAACAATCGCTTAGAGTTTTTACATAAAGTAGGATTAAGCTATTTGACTCTAAATAGAAATTCAGCAAGTTTATCTGGTGGAGAATCACAGCGAATTAATTTGGCCACTTCATTAGGAAGTAGTTTAGTTGGCTCCATGTACATTTTAGATGAACCTAGTATTGGATTACATCCAAAAGATACAGAACAATTGATTGAAGTTTTAAAAAATCTTCGCGATTTAGGAAACACAGTAATCGTTGTTGAACACGATGAAGACATTATGAAAGCTGCTGATATGATTATTGATATTGGTCCAGAAGCAGGAACAAATGGTGGTTATTTAGTTGCACAAGGCACTTATGATGAAATTTTGAAAGCAGATTCATTAACTGCAAAATACCTAAATGGTCAAGAGCAAATTGAAGTTCCTAAAAAACGTAGAAAATTCAAAAATCATATCGATGTAATTGGTGCAAGAGAAAATAATCTTCAAAATCAAAATTTTACATTTCCTTTAGAATGCTTAACCGTTGTTACTGGTGTTTCAGGAAGTGGAAAAAGTACTTTGGTTAAAAAAATATTGTTTCCAGCCATTAAAAAGAGTTTAGAAGGAATTAGTGAAAAAGCTGGACAATTTACTGGTCTAGAAGGAAGCTATTCGCACATCAAACATATAGAATACGTAGATCAAAATCCAATTGGAAGAAGTTCTCGTTCCAATCCTGTGACTTACATCAAAGCTTATGATGATATTCGTGATTTATATGCAAAACAAGCTGTTTCAAAATTGCGTAACTATCAAGCAAAACACTTTTCTTTCAATGTTGATGGTGGAAGATGCGAAACTTGTAAAGGTGATGGTTCAGTAACCATCGAAATGCAGTTTATGGCTGATGTGCATTTAGAATGTGAAACTTGTGGTGGAAAACGATTCAAAAAAGAAGTATTAGAAGTAAAGTTTGAAGATAAAAATATTGATGACTTACTTACTATGACTATTGATGATGCTTTGGTATTCTTTACCAAATTTGACCAAAGGAAAATCGTACAAAAATTACAACCTTTACAAGATGTTGGATTAGGTTATGTACAATTGGGACAATCTTCTTCTACCCTTTCCGGTGGTGAAGCACAACGTATTAAGTTAGCTTCATTCTTAGTAAAAGGAACTATCAAAGACAAAGCTTTATTCGTATTTGATGAACCTACAACAGGATTACACTTTCATGATATTAAAAAGCTTTTAGCCTCTTTCGAAGCTTTAATTGAAAAAGGACATTCCATCATTGTCATCGAACACAATTTAGATTTAATCAAATGTGCAGATTATATTATTGACATTGGTCCAGAAGGTGGTGAATTTGGAGGAAAATTAATGGCTTTTGGAACTCCAGAAGAAATTGTAAAGAACAAAAATTCTGTTACTGGGAAGTATTTGAAGGAGAAATTATAAGTTTAGTTTCAAATGGTTTCAAATGGTTTTAAATAGTTTTCTAAAACAATCTAAAACTAAAAAAACAACCTGAAACAAATTTAAACTTCTAACTTTCAAACACTTAAAACTCATTAACAACTCATTGACAATTGCTTAACTTGTTTTGGCACAGCGATTGAATTTAAGCTTACAAGAAAAAGATTTCCGGTTTTTCGGAAATTAATTGTTTAACCTTAAATTTTAGAAGTCATGAGAAAAATTACACTTTTAGTCGCAAGTTTATTACTTATTAGTAATGTAACAATTGCATCAGAAAAAAATGTGTTTGGTGCAAATGAAGAAGGTTATCGCTTTATTACAGATTATAGAGATGCTGACCCAATTGTATTCAAAGAAAGAGGAATTGAATTCTTCATCTTTTTAGATGGTCAATTTGATTTCAATACACAACCAACTACTTCAGGCTTAAGAAACCGTACAGAATCTATGAATAGAACTTATGGAGCACCTGGTGTTAGAACAGTAACTGTTTCAAATTCTTATTATGGACCAGCTAGTGGCGTTCGTGTAGAACATGATAACTTAGGAAGAGTTAGAAGAGTTGGAAATGTTTTTATCAACTATGATGCTTATGGAAGAGTTAAAAGAGTTGGTTCAGTGTATATGAAATACAACAGTTTTGCACTAAAACAAGTTGGAGGCATGAAAATTTTCTACAACCGAAGAGGTCAAATCATAGATGTAACTGGATTTGTAAATAGTTCAAGTTATGGAAATGGATACAACTTTAATGGAAACGGAAACAACTATGGATATGATTCAAATGCTGACGAAGACTTTTACTACTACAGAAAAGATGGCAGCAAAGTAAAAATGGATAATACTGATATCATTGAAATTAAAAGAGAAGAAAAAGAAAGAAAAAGTAAATAATAGTTTGGTTAGTTAGTTTGTTTTTAAAAGTCCTGTTAGCATTAATGTTAGCAGGATTTTTTTAGTCATTTTACTTTACTTATAAACCAAACAAAATCTGTGAATATGTAGCAAAATTAAGACCTAAACTTTCTTAAAACATTTTCCATAACTTCATTGATATCAGTCGATAATTTCAACTTGTAGCTCAATGATAAATAAACTATTGAAACTAAAATAGATTTTAAAAATATATTAATTACAGGATGAAATGAAAAATCCCAAAAATAAAATCCCAAAAAACAACCTATTAAAACTGCGAATGAAACACCTGTCTTAGCTGTAAAAGGGTATAATTTCATTCGTTTTACAACAAACAATAATTTGGATAAACTGTATAATGTAATAGAAATTAAAGTCGCAAAAGCTGTACCTTTTAAACCAAAAAGTGGAATAAAAATCATATTTAAAACCACCGTTAAAGTGACCAATAAAACTCCCAAAAATAAAATCGTTTTATAATATTTTGAATTGAAAATAATGGCATTATTATTTCCTAATATCAAATCAAAATATTTGGATAATCCAATGGCAAATACCACAAAAATTCCACCAGAATACTCCTTTGGCAACAACAAATACAACTGATTGATGTTGACCAAAATTCCTAGAAATATCAAACCTCCCACAACTTGAAGCGTAATAGATGACTTTTTATACAAATCATTCAACTCATCATGTTTGTTTTCACTCATTAATTTTGCTGTAATCGGATACGTAATTTGATGCATCGCTCTACTTGGAACAGCAATTACCGTTGCAATAAAAATCGCCACAGAGTAATAAGCAATATTTTCAATTTTGACATAATTATTCAACATGAACTTATCTATTTCTAGAAATAAATTAGCAATTCCACCTGTCAAAATAATGAATAAACTGTAGGTAATAATTGCTTTAGAATTCGATGGAATTTTAAATGCTAAAGATGGAAATCTGACTTTGAAAGCATAAAACTTCATAATAACCAACGCTAAGAAATAAATTCCCATCAAAGAATACACAAAATCAACTGGTGTAATCCAATCAAAATAAACAGCAAAAAGACTTAAACTGACTAAAATTCGCAAGAAAACTTCTTTAATAAAATTCCCTAAAACGGATTGTAAATGCACTTTTACCCAAGCATAAAATATCTCAAAATAACCCATACAAAGCCCAATAACTGGAATTTGCCAAATGTAATCATACACAATAGGATTTTCCTCAGAAAGTAAAATTGCTATTTGATGATATCCAAAATAAGCAATAAATGAAAAAGGAAGAATCAATAACAAAGGAAGAAAAAGAATAAACGTTAAAAAACCAGATTTTTCCTCTTCTGTTTTATATTCATTGAAGTATTTGACCAAAGTATTATGAATCCCAAAAGCCATCAAAGGCATCATAATGTTAGCTGCTGACAAAATATAACCTACCAAACCATAGTAAGTATCGCCCAAAAATTGCACGTACATATACAACGTATTTATCGCTCCAATGGCAAAACCAATGTAAGTAATAACGGTGTTTTTTAATGATTGTTTTAGAACAATTCCCATTTTTGAGTTATGAGTTATGCGTTATGAGTTTGGTTAAATGTTCGGTTAGTTTTTTTCTACTGTATTTTTGTAAACCAATGGGATTTACTTTTAGTGTATTTTGTTTGAAATGATTGTAATATATTTCTATTTGCGATTTTAAAGCTTCTTTTTCTTCATAAGTAAAGAAAGTTCCAGTGTTCGTTTCTTTAATGATATTTTTGAAATCCGCATTTTCTGGACCAATGCCTAAAATAGGTCTTTCCGAAATCATATATTCAAATAATTTCCCAGGAATGATACAATTTGTTGCTTCAGAATTTATTTCAATTAATAATAAAACTTGAGAACTTCTTTGCGCTTGTAAAGCCTCATTATGTGAAACATATCCCAAGTGGTTTATGTGATTTTCTAATCCAAATTCTTTTATAGTTTCTAGAACTTCTTTACTCACAGCTCCAATTAATTTCAATTGAAAATCGCTTGCAAAGTCTTTATTTTCTTTACTTAATTCTGATAAAGATTTCCATAAAATTCTTGGATTTCTTTCTGATAAAAATGAACCAATATGAGCTAATGTGAATTTAGAATCCATTGGATTTTTGATAATATTTTCAACATCATAACCATTGGTAATAACTTCAATTGGTTTTGAAGTTATTTGTTCAAATTCAGTTTTTGTGGTTGGTGAAGTCACTATTAGTTGATCACAACTATTCATCACTTCTTTTTCTAAATCTTTATGTTTTCTAGCAGATTTTTTAGATAGTTTTAAAGCTTTGTGATACCCAATAGTTGTCCAAGGATCACGAAAATCAGCAATCCATTTGATATTGTTTTGTTTTTTTAAACCTAATCCAATTAAATGTACACTATGAGGTGGTCCAGTTGTAATGATGGTTTCAATATTATTTTCTTGAATATATTTTTGAAGAAATTTTATCGAAGGTTTCACCCAAAAAATTCGTGCATCAGGAATGAACATATTCCCTCTTATCCAAAGTAAAGTTCTTTCAACAAAAGACTGCTTTTTCTTATTAGGAATAATTCCTGAACTGATTTTCTTGGTTTTATTTTTTGACAAAAAAGAAGCAAATCCATAAGGTTCAAAAATAGGCTGTTTTATAATTGTTGCTTTATCAGAAACCTCATTTATCAAATTCTCATCCCACAACGGATAAGTTGGATTTTCTGGAATATAAACGATAGGTTCTATTCCGAAATCAGGTAAATATTTTACAAATTTTAACCAACGTTGTACTCCTGGTCCACCAGCTGGAGGCCAGTAATAAGTGATGATTAGTATTTTTTGGTTTTTTGGTTTCAGTTTGTTATGGTTAAATGTTTAAAAGGTTAAAAGAATTTAAAATTCTAATATCAAAAATCATCAATCATTTTCAGTATTATTGATTTTTTCTAACTCATCTATATCAAGTAAATCTTTTGGTCTATTCGAAGCTTTTTTAGCAATTATTAAATTTTCATAATCAATAAAATATACTGGAATACTATTAATTTCAGCAATGTAAGCCTTTTCTAAAAGTTGATCAAATGTTTTGTTTTCTAAACCTTTTACAGAAGTCATTATATCTAATCTTAAATTAAAGTTCAAAGTAAAATCAGTCCAACCAGGAACAAATTGCATAGTCGATATATTCTCAAAATCTCCAATACCAATTTGTTTTAATGCAATTCTTAAATTTTTTCTGTTTTCTATAGAATCTTCAATAAATATATCGATATCTCCTGTATTTCTACCGTACCCATAAATGTTTACAGCAAATCCATCAATAGTCAAATATTTGACATTGTTTATTGAAAAGTATTTCCAAATTTCAATTATTTGACTATTCATTAATTATTTTGATATTTTTTTTGCAGTTTTCAAGAGATATGAAATTTCAATAATAGCCATCAATTTTTCATACCGTTCTTGAGGAGACATTTTTCTAATCTCTTCAATATAACGTGCTTCCATTTTGGAAGGATGTGCATGATTTAAATTATTGGGTTTCATGATTTAATTTATTAAGTAAATTTACAAAAATTAACTAAACTATTTTAACTCCTTAATCTTCTTGGTCTCAAAATAAATTCCACCAATCAACAATAACAACATTCCAATTGAACTAAACAATACAATTGAACTTCCTGTTTTTACCACTTGTGGTTCAAATTTGAATTCTATTGTATGATTTCCAGCAGGAACTTCTAAACCTCTTAAAGCATAATTTACTCTATATATTGGAGTTTCTTTTCCATCAATAGTAGCTTTCCAGCCATGTTCATAATACATTTCAGAAAACACAGCAAATCCTTTATTTGAATTGGTTGATTTGTATTTTAAATGGTTTGGTTTGTATGTTATTAAATCAATTTTAGCCAATGAATCTCTTTGGAAATCTTCAAAAGATTGTCTTTTTATTTTCAAAGCTGTTGGATTAATCACGGCTTCATCTTTAGTTCTTAAACTATCTAAAGCTTTCATTTCTTGATCTGCTGAATTTACAACTTTCAATTTCTCTATAAACCAAGCATTTCCATTAGTATCTGGGTTTAATAAAGCAACATCTTCACCTTGTTCGTTGGCTTTTAAAATATATTTCGTATTCAACATATTATACACTTGAAGATTGTTTTTAGCAATTTGATAATCAAATAATTGTTGCATTCTTCTTGGTTTCACAGCACTATAACCTCCAAGTGATTTATGAAAATAAGAGCTTCTAGCGCTACTCATATTTCCTGCTGTTTCAAACACTCTAAAATGTGTAGTATCTTGTAAGATATTTTGATCAGCTTCTGTCATTTGATAAGGCATATCAATTTCTCTTTTTGATTTAAAACTTTCACTGTTGACGTATTTTTTATCTACTAAAAACAAATCAAAAACCATCACTAATCCCACTAAAATAACAGCATTTTTTTGAGAAAGCCTATTCTTGATGGAAGCATACATTACAACAAAAACAACTGCTAAAAATCCTAATGAACGGAAAATATCAGAAGAGTACATAGCTGCTCTATCCTCTTTTAAAACGCTCATAAAATCATAGCCATATGCTTCTGTATAATAAGCATCAGCTGGTCCAGAAAAATTGAACATTCCTTTAAAAATGAATAATGAAATTAAAGTTCCACCTACAATTGCACCAGATTTCCATAAGGCATTCCACTTTTGCGAATCATCTGCTTTGTAAAAAGAATACAATCCTAAAATAGCTAAAACTGGCATACACAATTCCAATACTACTTGGATAGATGAAACAGCTCTAAACTTGTTGTATAATGGCACATAATCTATGAAAAAGTCAGTAAGCAATGAGAAATTTTTCCCCCAAGAAAGAAATAAAGAAATTAAAATTCCAGCTAAAAAGGCATACTTTACTTTTCGTTTCTCAACAAAAAAAGCTAAAACTGCTAAAAAGAAAACAATGATTCCAATATAAGCTGGTCCAGAAACTCCAGGTTGATCTCCCCAATACGTTCTTAATTGTTTAGTTATAACTGAAGCCTCTTCTTCACTAGCTCCTTGTGATAAAACATATTGATACATCTCAGAATCTTTTCCTAAATCTTCATAACTAGCTCCACCAAAAAGTCTAGGTGCAATTAGGTTTAAACTTTCTGCAATTCCATAACTATAATCTGTGATGTATTCATAACTCATAGCATTTGAACTTTCTTTTTTAGAACCATCAGGCTCAAAAGTCAATTCGGTATCGCTACGTGTAGAAAATTTGGCATATTCTGAAGTAGCTAATAAACTTGTTGCATTGGCTCCTACTGCAAAAATTCCCGCAATAGCAAAAACGCCAATCGCTTTGGTTAATCCTTTAAAATCTTTTTCTTTAATAAATGTTACAATGTAATAGATTGAAACTACTAAGAGTAAAATCAATAAATAATAAGTCATTTGAAAATGATTCGCTTGAATTTCCAATGCAGCAGCTATCATAGTTAATAATCCTCCAACAATATATCGCTTTTTGAATACTAATAAAACTCCAGCTAAAACCATTGGCATATAAGCTATAGCATGTGCTTTTGCATTATGACCAGCGCCAATAATAATTATCATATAAGTTGAAAATCCAAAGGCTAAAGCTCCAAAAAAGGCTTTTAGAGGATCTACTTTTAAAACTAGCAGAAGAATGTAAAATCCTAAAAAATATAAAAACAAATAATCAGCAGGTCTTGGCAAAAAACGCAAAACATCGTCAAAATGACCTATAAAATCATTCGGATATTTTGCTCCTAGTTGATATGTTGGCATTCCACCAAAAGCACTATTAGTCCAATAAGGTTCTTCTTTGGTTTCTTTTCTAAAATCGTTTTGCTCCTTTGCCATTCCAGTGTATTCGGCAATATCATGTTGGTAAATTTGTTCTCCTTTTAAAACAGGATAAAAATAAATTACAGCTACAACAACGAATCCTAAGATAGCTAATAAATGAGAAGAATATTTTTGAAGATTTTTCATGCCAATAGTACTATTTTTAAGATGCTAAAGTAAATAAAAAAAGGATATTGCTAAAATATCCTTGAAAGTATTGTTACATTATAAATTATTCCACTTCTTCGTAGTCGATATACTCGCCTACTTTCTTCTTTTCTTGTGGGTTAACTTTTGATTGTGTGCTTTGTTGAGTAGGTGGCTCATGTTGATATTGTTGCTGCTTAAATTGACTTTCCATTTTTTGTTGCACTTTTTGCATAAGTATAGGTGCAAAAATTCGAATTAAGAATTTAAACAAATAATAAAATAAAATTATTATAGCTAACGTTCTAATAAAACCTGTGAAAGATGCTTCTGCCATCTGATAAATAAATTTAAAATTCAAAAATACAATTATAAGTAGTAAAAACCCATAAATTGTTTCTTAAATTTATGATAAAATAACTACTTTTGAAAAACTTATTAGCGTCAATTATGAAAAAAATAATTCAATTTCTCCCTTTACTAGCTATTTTATTTGCAGAAGTAGTTTCTGCTCAACACACTGACGTAATCAACTCTAACAGACCTGGAAAATCAATGATGGCTTTTGCTGTTGGAAAGTCCGTAATTCAATTGGAATCAGGTGTTTTTGCTATCAATGAAAACCACGAATTATTGGGGTATGATGCTAATGGTTTTGGAGCAGATTTTGCACTAAGATGGGGGGTTATTAAAGAAGAAATGGAAGCTGTTGTTGAAATTCAATACCAAAATGACACCTACACTAGTCCATTAGAAGAATATAAAAGAAGTGCTTTGCGAACTACCGTTGTTGGTGCTAAATATTTGGTTTATGATCCTAATAAATACTACGAACAAAAAATTAATATCAGAAGTTGGAAAGCCAACCAAGGTTTTAAATGGAGACAATTAATTCCTTCTGTTGGTGTTTTTGCTGGTGTGAATTTAAATTTTTCTGATAATCCTTATAATTATAACTCTAGATTAATAGAAGAAAAAATAAGTCCAAAAGTCGCCTTAATCACTCAAAACACTTTTGGAACTCGATGGGTTTTAGTGGGTAACTTAATTTACAACAAATTCACATCCGATTTTAAATCCCTTGAATATATTGCTACATTGACTCATGGTATCAATCAACGATGGTCTGTCTTTTTTGAAAATCAAGGTTATAAAGGTGATTTATATAGTGATATTGTATTTAGAGCTGGTGGCGCTTATCTTATTTCTCCAAACTTACAAGTTGATGCTTCTTTTTCGAAAAACATAAAAGACACACCTTCAATTATGTATGGTGGCGCTGGGGTTTCATGGCGTTTTGATAAAAATTATAAAGATGTAATGATAAAATCACCTGAAGACAGGAAAAAAGACAAAGCCAATAAAAGTGCAAAGAAAAAAGAGCCAAAATTAAATAAGAATAAAGAAAAGAAATTAAAAAAGTCTAAAGACGAAGAATAATTTCAAAAGACAACAATGATTGTAATTAAAGAAGCAAAATCAAAAAAAGAAATGAAAGATTACGTTATGTTTTCTTTCGAATTATATAAAAATAATCCTTATTGGATTCCTCCAATTATAGCAGAAGAATTAGAAACTTTTGACAAAGACAAAAATCCAGCTTTTCAAAGTGCAGAAGCTCATTTTTATTTAGCCTATAAAGACCATAAAATTGTAGGCAAATTAGCTGCAATAATTAATTGGGATGAAGTTAATATTCTTGGTAAAAGCAAAGTGCGATTTGGTTGGTTTGATGTTATTGATGACATTGAAGTTACAAAGGCTTTACTAGAAAAAGTATATGAATTAGGCAATAAACACAACTTAGAAATGGTTGAAGGTCCAATAGGTTTTTCAAATCTTGATAAAGTAGGTGTGTTAGTAGAAGGTTTTGATCAAATGGGAAATATGGTTACTTGGTATAGTATGCCTTACTATAAAGATCATTTTGAAAAACTTGGACTCACTAAAGAAAAAGAATACATAGAAAGTGATTTTTCTTTTCATGGTATAAATCCAGAACCGTTTCAAAAAGCTAGTGTTCTAATTAAAAAACGCTATGGTTTAAAATCTTTAAATTTTACTAAAACGAAAGATATTATGCCTTACGTGGATAAAATGTTTGATTTGTTTAATGCAACGTACGCTAAATTGCAATCTTTCGTTGCCATAAACGACATTCAAAAAGAATATTTCAAGAAGAAATATATCAGTTTTATCAATCCAGAATTCATTAAATTTATTATGGATAAAGATGATAATATGATAGCTTTTGCGATAGTAATGCCAGGATTTAGTGATGCGCTTAAAAAAGCAAATGGAAAACTATTTCCTTTTGGATTTTATCATTTACTCAAAGCTAAAAACAATTCAAAAGAAGTTGTTTTCTACCTAATTGGAGTTTCTCCAGAATATCAGAGTAAAGGAGTTACAGCCATAATTTTTGATGAGTATTACAAAGTATGCCAAGCAAAAGGAATCGAAACCTGTGTTAGAACTCCAGAATTAGAAGAAAACACGGCTATTCATAACCTTTGGAAAAACTTTAACAGTAAGATTACCAAACGTAGAAGAACTTATAGTAAGATGTTATAAAAACACAAAACCCATTGATATTTGTTTATCAATGGGTTTTTAAATTCTATAAAACTGAACACTACTTCTTAAGCATCTAAATCAACTTTAGTTGCCTCAGCAATTTTCTTGTATGTTCCGTTTACTAATTTTTCTCTAATAGCATCAAAAGCATTTAATGTAATTTCAATATCTTCTAATGTATGTGAAGCAGTTGGTATCATTCTCAACAAGATTATCCCTTTTGGAATAACTGGATAAACCACAATTGATAGGAAAATATTATAATTTTCTCTCAAATCGTTTACCATAACCATTGCCTCTGGAATTGAACCTTCTAAATATACTGGTGTTACACAAGTATTTGTATCACCAATATTAAATCCGTGTTCTTTCAATCCGTTTTGTAATGCATTTACATTTACCCACAATTTATCTTTTAAACTAGGATTATCACGTAATAATTGCAAACGTTTTAACGCTCCAACCGTTTGAATCATTGGTAATGATTTTGCAAACATTTGAGAACGCAAATTATATTTTAAATAATCAATAATATCTTTATCAGCAGCTAAAAATGCACCAATACTTGCCATAGATTTAGCAAAAGTTGAAAAATACACATCAATTCCGTCTTGACAACCTTGCTCCTCACCTGCTCCAGCACCTGTTTTACCTAGAGTACCAAAACCATGAGCATCGTCAACCAACAAACGGAAATTGTACTTTTCTTTCATAGCCACAATTTCTTTCAACTTACCTTGTTGTCCACGCATTCCAAAAACACCTTCAGTGATGAATAAAATTCCTCCACCAGTTTCAGTGGCCATTTTAGTGGCACGTTGCAAGTTTTTCTCCATACTTTCTAAGTCATTGTGCTTATAAGTAAAACGTTTTCCCATGTGCAAACGTACACCATCTATAATACATGCATGAGCATCAACATCATAAACGATAATATCATTTTTAGTTACCAAAGCGTCAATACATGACATAATTCCTTGGTAGCCAAAATTCAATAAATAAGCTGATTCTTTTTGTACAAAAGCAGCTAATTCATTTTCTAATTGTTCGTGCAAATCAGTATGACCACTCATCATACGTGCACCCATTGGATAAGCAGCACCATATTGAGCAGCTGCATCAGTATCAGCTTTTCTCACCTCAGGATGATTAGCTAAACCTAAATAGTCATTAATTGACCAGTTAAGCACTTCTTTCCCTTTAAACATCATTCTTGGTCCAAGTTCTCCTTCTAATTTAGGAAAAACGAAATAACCTTCTGCTTGTGATGCCCATTTTCCTAATGGACCTTTATTATCTTGTATTCTTGCAAATAAATCTTTTACCATAATATCTTAAAATATAGTTTTAAAAACTCGGCAAAAGTACAAATAAAAAAAAGATTATTATAATTTATTTTCATGAGCTTACAAAACATCAAAACACATTTAAAATATACTAATCATCTGTTTTGCAAGACTATGTCTTCTATATCTCTTTACTTATTTATTCATAAAAAATTAAAAACAATTCCGTTTGACTTATTAACTAAAAAAAAACTGCAAAAAATAATATGAATATTAAATAATGAGCGTATATTTGCACCGAACGACACAGCAATGTGGTTACACGTTCACCATAAAAGTCGATCGCTCCAGGTCGGCTTTTGTACTTTTTAGGAAATTCCAAAACTAAAAAATTCCAATACTTTTGAAACTACCTGAAACAAAAGAAACATCTGAAACCCAAAAAAATGAAATTAGTTTTCGCCTCCAACAATCCAAATAAAATTAAAGAAATTCAGCAAATGCTTCCTGAATCTATTACTATTTTGAGTTTAGAAGATATTGGTTGCACTGAAGACATTCCTGAAACAGCTGATACTATTGAAGGAAATGCAATTCTTAAAGCCAATTATGTTACCAATAAATATGGTTATGATTGTTTCGCAGATGATACTGGTTTAGAAGTTGAAGCTTTAAATGGTGAACCTGGAGTTTATTCTGCAAGATATGCTGGCGAACAAAAAAATGCAGATGACAATATGGATAAATTGCTCTTAAATCTGAAAAACAATAGCAATAGAAAAGCTCAATTTAAAACGGTAATTGCATTAAATTTAAATGACAATCAATATTTATTTCAAGGAATTGCAAAAGGAAATATCATCAAAGAAAAAACAGGAACTCAAGGTTTTGGTTATGATCCTATTTTTATTGCAGAAAATGATACTCGAACTTTTGCACAATTATCACTAGAAGAAAAAGCCAACATCAGTCACAGAGGAATTGCCGTAAAACAACTAATTGATTTTTTGACTATTTGAAAATATATTATGTTTTTATTAATTTAATTGTTTGAAACTTACCATCAATAATTAAATGAGCCATATAAATACCTGAAGAAAAGTCAGTACAATCAACTTGAAAATTATTTTCAGGCATATTTTTTGAAAATAAAAGTTTTCCTTCAATATTATATATATTTATTGATTCAATCTTTTTATCGTCGAGTGAAAAATTCCAAAAATTATTTGTTGGATTTGGATATACTTTTAGATGTTCTTCTAATTCAAAATCTTCATTAGAAAGTAATGAATTTTTAAACAAATATGATCCATCATCGTGCAATACAACATCATATGTTCCAGACGGTATATAAAGCCATACCCAAGCATTAGGAGGAGCAAGAACCCCAGAAGGAAATCCAATTAAACCATGTGTAGTATATGGAGCGGCTATTCCAAAACGAAACTTACTTGAATTATAAACCATACTATTGAGATATGCTATCTCTAAATTATTTGCACCATAATCTCCATTTCCTAAATCATTCAAATTGAAAGACATAGTAGGAGTAATTAACATTGCAAAAGAATTAGTAACAAATGTATATTTAGACCCATAATGATTAAAATGCACATTATATGTACCTGCAGGAATAGTTAAAAAAGGCTGACTAGAATCCGCATTACCTGTTGGAAATGTATTTCCACCTATAAAAGCTGAATTTGGAAAAGATGAGGAACTAATATATTTAAAACGATAATTACCTGCTGGTAAAGTAACATCATAAAAATTAACAAATTGCGCTGTCATATTATTTCCAAAAGAAATTACAATTGTTCCGTTAGCATCTACAAGATCACAATTAGTTCCAGTAAAATTTACAGGTAATGACGCTTCAATTCTATTTGAGAAAAAAAAAAGAAAAAATAATGTTAAAGAATATTTAATTATTTTCATATCATATGTTGTTTATATACTTACAAATATAACAAAAATAAAACAAAAAAATAAAACAAATTATTTCAAACAATATAAGACATAATTAAAAACCGTTATTGTTTCAAACATAGTAAAATAACAAAATTTATTACTGGAATTGTAAAAGGAAATATCATCAAAGAAAAAACAGGAACTCAAGGTTTTGGTTATGATCCTATTTTTATTGCAGAAAATGATACTCGAACTTTTGCACAATTATCACTAGAAGAAAAAGCCAACATCAGTCACAGAGGAATTGCCGTAAAACAACTCATTCTTTTTTTACAAAAACAGTCCCAATAGGTAAACTCCAATTAAATCTATAGGCAACCAACCTTATTCCAATAATAAAACTTGCCACTATTATAGATATTATATCTTCTGCAATTTTTAATTCTTTCAGCATAAAAAATACTATTCCTCCAACGATACAAAGAGTAGCATAAATTTCTTTACGAAAAAGAACCGGAATTTCATTACACAAAATATCTCGGATTACACCTCCAAAAGTGGCTGTAATAGTACCTAAAATAACACAAACAACTGGACTTAAACCATATTCCAATCCTTTTTCTAATCCGATTAAAGTAAAAACTCCTAATCCAATTGTATCAAACAAAAACATTGAAACTCGTAAACGCTCCAAATACCTATTAAAGAGAAGAGAAAGCAAAAAACCAATAGTAATTATAATGATGTATTGATTATCTAACATCCATCCAACAGGAGTTCTTCCTATTAAAACATCTCTTAAAGTTCCTCCTCCTAAAGCCGTAACAAAAGCTATACAATAAACTCCAAACAAATCAAGTTTTTTATACATAGCTGTCAAAGCTCCTGAAATAGCAAAAACTAAGGTTCCAATTACATCTAACAGTTCAAACATCATACTATTATTTTACACAAAAATACTTTTTTATACCAATAAATAACTCATATCTAATACATAAGAGTGAAGATTCAAAAACAATAAATTATAACAAATTGAAAATCAACACCTAACAAATTAGTTTATACGGTTTATAAATCTTACCTTTGCACCCAATTTAAAATACTTTATGAATAAATTTGAACAATTAGGTCTGAATGAATCGTTACTGCTGGCGATCAAGGATCTAGGATTTGAGAATCCGTCAGAAGTGCAAGAAAAAGCGATTCCAGTACTATTGGAACAAAACACTGACTTAGTAGCTTTAGCACAAACAGGAACAGGGAAAACAGCAGCTTTTGGTTTTCCGCTAATTCAAAAAATAGATGCTGAAGACAGAAGCACACAAGCTTTAATCTTATCACCAACTCGCGAACTTTGTTTGCAAATTACCAACGAAATTAAACTGTATTCTAAATACATCAAAGGTTTAAATACTGTGGCAATTTATGGTGGTGCTAGTATCACAGAGCAAGCAAGAGAAATCAAACGTGGAGCACAAGTTATTGTAGCAACTCCAGGTAGAATGCAAGACATGATCAATCGTGGCTTAGTAAACATCAAAAACATCAATTATTGTATACTTGATGAAGCAGATGAAATGTTAAACATGGGGTTCTATGAAGATATAGTTTCTATATTATCAGACACTCCAGATGAAAAAAATACTTGGTTATTCTCAGCAACAATGCCTGCTGAAGTAGCTCGTATTGCTAAAAAATTCATGCATGATCCAGCAGAAGTTACTGTTGGAAGCAAAAATTCTGGTTCAAAAACCGTTTCTCACGAATTTTACTTAGTAAATGCTCGTGATAGATATGAAGCCTTAAAACGTTTAGCAGATGCTAATCCAGATATTTTCTCAGTAGTTTTTTGTAGAACAAAACGTGATACACAATCTGTAGCAGAAAAATTAATTGAAGACGGTTATAGTGCTGCAGCTTTACACGGAGATTTATCGCAAGCACAACGTGATGGTGTAATGAAATCTTTTAGAGGAAGACAGATCCAAATGCTTGTTGCTACTGACGTTGCTGCTCGTGGAATTGACGTAGATGATATTACGCACGTAGTAAATTATCAATTACCAGATGAAATTGAAACCTACAATCACCGTTCAGGAAGAACAGGTCGTGCTGGAAAAACAGGAACTTCAATTGTAATTATTACAAAAAGTGAGTTGCGTAAAATTTCTTCAATCGAAAGAATTATCCAACAAAAATTTGAAGAAAAAACTATTCCTTCAGGTATAGAAATTTGTGAAATTCAATTATTACACCTAGCCAATAAAATTAAAGATACAGAAGTTGATCACGAAATTGACAACTACTTACCTGCAATCAATGAAGTTTTATCAGGTTTAGACAAAGAAGAATTGATTAAGAAAATGGTTTCCGTTGAATTCAATAGATTCATCAATTACTACAAATCAAAACGCGATTTATCAGGTTCTGGTGAAAGAAGCGAAAGAAGTTCTAGCTCAGAACCAAGAGAAATTAGAGCGGGTGATCCTGTTAGATACTTCATCAATATTGGATCAAGAGACGATTTTGATTGGATGCAATTAAAAGATTTCATCAAAGAAACACTTGATTTAGGTCGTGATGACGTTTTCAAAGTAGATGTAAAAGAAGGATTTTCATTCTTCAATACAGATGGAGAACACATGACAAAAGTTATGGAAACACTTAATGGTTTTGAATTAAACGGAAGAAGAATCAACGTTGAAATTTCTAAAAACGATGGAGGTTCTAGAAACTCTGGAAGAAGAGACCACAACGGAAGAAGTGGTGGCGGAAGAAGTTCTGGTGGTGGATTTAGAGGAAGCCGTGAAGGTGGAAGTCGTGATGGTGGAAGCAGAAACTTTACCAAAAGAGATTCAGGTTCAGGAAGTGGTGAAAGAAGAAGAACTTCTTCATCAGATGCTCCAAAAAGAGAAAGAAGAACCACAACTGGTGAATCAAAAGGATTTTTTGAAAAAGCTAAACGCTCAAGAAGAAGCGAATAAATAATAGTTAATTTTCTTATAAAACTACAAAATATCTCTAATTGATTCGTATTTTTGAATCAATATTTAAAACATGAGATATTTTGTAGTTTTTTTATGCCTTTTCATCACTTCATTTGGTTTTTCCCAAACTGAAAATGACTCGATTGTGACTGTCGATAAAGTAAAAGGAACTGTTGTAAACATTGAAACCTTACTTCCCATGAATAACGTTCATGTTATCAATACAACACAAGTTAAAGGAACAATTACAAACGGAAGCGGACAATTTGAAATCGAAGGTGTTGTAAACGATACCATCATTTTCACTTACTTAGGATTTGAAACTGTAAAAACAGTTATCACAAATGACTGGGTAAAAAACAACACCACAAAAATAAAACTTACCGAAAAAATTTACGTTTTAGACGAAGTAAAAGTATCACAATACAAACTTACAGGTTACCTTGAAGTAGATACAAAAATTATTCCCGTTAACGAAAATTACAGAGCCAATATTGCTGGTTTACTTGCTTCTTATGAAGTAGGTGATCGTTCTCCAAATGCTCTAGGAAGAGTAGTTAGATCAGTGCTAAATCCAGCCGATTTTCTATACAATACCTTTAGCAACAAATCCAAAGAAATGAAAAAGCTAAAGCAAATGAAAGCCAATGATGATATCAGAAAGCTATTAGCCACCAAATATGATAGAGAAACTTTAGCATCACTATTAGAAATCGACAAAAACGATATTCCAATCATATTAGAAAAATGTAATTATTCCCAAGATTTTATAAATTCAGCAAACGACCTACAAATTTTAGATGCAATTAGTGGATGTTATGAAGAATATAAAATGCTAAAACGTTTATAATTATTCAAAAAAACGCCTTTCCACATTTTCAATATCTTTAATCGATTTTCTAGCCCAATCTAACCTTTTTTCAAGTACTTCCAGTTCCGATAATTGCCATTTAATAGTTGAATTTCTCAACCTATTCGTAATATCTTGAATGATAATTGCAGCAGAAACAGAAATATTCAAACTCTCCGTGAAACCAACCATGGGAATCTTTAAAAAGCCATCTGCCTGTTGCATCACTTCTTCAGATAACCCTTCCTTTTCAGTGCCAAAAAACAAAGCACTCGGTTTAGAAATATCAAAATTCTCAATAGTACAAGAATCATTGTGAGGCGTTGTAGCAATAATTTGATAACCTTTTTGACGCAAAGAATCTATACAAGCCTGACTTGAAGCATGTTCAAAAATATCTACCCATTTTTGAGCACCCATAGCTATTTGTTTATCTATCGATTTCCCAAATCTTTGTTCAACAATATTTAATTCTTGAATACCAAAAACCTCACAACTACGCATAACAGCACTAGTATTATGCATTTGAAACACATCTTCAACCGCAATTGTAAAATGTTTCGTACGCCTAGCCAAAACCTCTAAAAACCGTTGCTTTCTATTCTCCGAAAGAAATTCCTCTAAATAAGTAAGTAAATCTAAATTTTCCATTTTGCCAAAGATAAAAAAACAGAATTTATTTCAAAAAAAAGCATACCCAAGATATAAAAAAGATTAAAAACACAATTCAACTAGCAATTTAACATTATTTATATTCCAAAACTTTTTAAAAAAAATTCTTTATTTTTAGTTTTTTAACTACATTTACGCCTATGGAACAGGAAATTTTACTCAAAGAATTGCTGAAAAAAGATGATGCGTCATTTACATTATTGTATGACAATTATTCTAAAAGTTTATATGGAGTTATATTTAATCTCATAAAAAACAAAGAAGAAGCAGAAGATGTGTTACAAGAAGTATTCATCAAAATATGGAAAAACATAGATTCCTACAACGAATCAAAAGGACGATTGTACACATGGATGCTCAATATAGCTAGAAACTCATCCATTGACAAGTTACGTTCTAAAAATTTTAACAACAGTCAAAAAAACTTATCTTCCGATAATTTCGTACATATACTCGAAGATAACTCAAAAACAACCAATAGAATCGATGCCATTGGAATAAAAGAGTTTATCATGAAACTAAAGCCTAAATGTGTGCAAATAATTGATTTGTTATTCTTTAAAGGGTACACCCAACAAGAAGCATCAGAAGAATTAGAAATACCATTAGGCACAGTTAAGACAAACAATAGAAATTGTATGAACGAATTAAGAAAAATGATCCATGACTAGTAAAGAATACATAGAATCTGGAATTTTAGAATTATATGTTTTTGGAACACTTTCAGAAGCAGAAAACCAAGAAGTCCAACAAATGATGGCTGATTATCCTGCGGTTAGACAGGAAGTAGTTGCCATTGAAGATGCTGTTATTGATTTATCGCAAAGTGTAGCACCAAGATTATCCGCTACCAATTATGAAAAAATTAGAAACCAGATCTTAGAACGAAGAAAAGTTGTTGAAATGAAACCAAAATCAAGTTGGTCATCTTATATTGGATGGGCAGCAGCGGCTGTACTTGTAGTTGGATTTGGATTACAATTCAATAAATTAAACGAATCCAATCAAGTCATTGATAAATTAGGTAGCGAAAAATCCGCTATGCAAGAATCCATCGTTGATTTAGAATTGAAGAAAAAAGAAGCAGAAACCGTATTAGCAATCGTTAGAGACAACAACAACCAAGCCGTTGCACTTGCCGGACAAGCTGTTTCTCCTAACTCTTATGCAAAAGCCTACTACAACAAAGTAACCAAAGAAGTATATGTTGACGTTGCAGGTTTACCAACACCTCCAAAAGGAAAAGTATATCAAGTTTGGGCTCTAAAATTAAGTCCATTAACACCAACAAGCATTGGAGTTTTAGACAATTTCACAGCTGACAACACCAAAGTTTTCAAAGTAGATAACGCTCAAGATGCTGAAGCATTTGGAATCACATTAGAACCAGCTGGCGGAAGTGCTTCTCCTACATTAGAACAATTATACACTTTAGGTAAAGTTTAAAACCATTAAACGATTTATTTACAATCTCTCATTATAATCTTAATTATTTTGAGAGATTTTTTTTTATATTTGATAAGAAGAAATAAGTTTCAACAAAATTCTATTTTCATAAAAAAATCAATATGAAAAAAATAGTTGTACTCACAGGAGCAGGAATTAGTGCCGAAAGTGGCATCAAAACCTTTAGAGATGCAGACGGTTTGTGGGAAGGTCATGATATTATGGAAGTAGCTTCACCTGTTGGTTTTCAAAATAATCCTGAACTCGTTTTAGATTTTTACAACAAACGAAGAAGACAACTTTTTGAAGTACAACCTAATGCAGCACACATCATTTTAGCCGAATTAGAACAAGATTTTGACATCACAATAATTACTCAAAATGTCGATGATTTACACGAACGTGCAGGAAGCTCAAAAGTGATTCACTTACATGGAGAATTGTTAAAAGCCAGAAACGAAAAAGACATCAACTCAGTAATTGATTGGAAAAATGACATCCACATAGGTGATGTTGATACCAATAACATCCAATTGCGACCACACATAGTTTGGTTTGGAGAAGAAGTTCCAGAAATGGAAAGAGCTATGGATTGTATTGAAGCCGCTGATTATTTATTAGTTATAGGAACATCCCTCCAAGTATATCCAGCAGCAGGTTTAATCAACTATGTCACAGAAGATGTTTTGATATATTACATTGACCCAAAACCCGCCACAATTTACGATTTAGATAATCCCATCAAAATTATTCCACTAACAGCCACAGAAGGCATGAACGTTGTTCGTGAAGAATTGAGAAGATTAAAATAATAGTTCACCAAAAAATTAGCCACAGATTCACAGATTTTATTTTTCATTATAATCAGTGAATCTGTGGCTAATACTATTTTTGTAAAAATAAAAAAATCAATTTATAAGTTTACCCATATTACTTTAAGAATAAGAACTATATCCTTTTGCCTAATACAATAGCACAAAAGAAATAGAGGAAATGAAAACATCAAAAAAACATCAAAAAGATACTTATAAAAAGTTTTAAACTAATTACTAATTACTAATCACTAATCACTATTTTTGCATTTCTTTACAACACAACACATACAAAAATGCAAAATCTAACAGAACTAAACGCTATTTCACCTATTGACGGTCGTTACAGAAGCAAAACAAAATCATTAGCTCCTTATTTTTCAGAAGAAGCACTCATCAAATATAGAGTTTTAGTAGAAGTAGAATATTTCATTGCTTTATGCGAATTACCTTTACCTCAACTAGCAACAGTAGATGCCAAAAAATATGAAGCACTACGTGATTTATACAAAAAATTCAGTACAGAAGATGCACTATGGATTAAAGAAACCGAAAAAACAACCAATCACGATGTTAAAGCCGTTGAATACTTCATCAAATCAAAATTTGACGCTTTAAATCTTGAACCCTATAAAGAATTTATCCATTTCGGATTAACCTCTCAAGACATCAATAACACAGCCATTCCACTTTCTACCAAAGAAGCTTTTGAAGATTGTTATTTACCAACCCTAATTACATTAGTACAAAAATTAAAAGAACTAAGCGTAGAATGGAAAGATATTCCAATGTTAGCCAGAACACACGGACAACCAGCTTCCCCTACCCGATTAGGCAAAGAAATTTTAGTTTTTGTAGAGCGAATAGAAGAACAAATGCGTCAATTATTCAACGTACCATTTGCGGCTAAATTTGGTGGTGCAACCGGAAATTATAACGCACACAAAGTAGCCTATCCACACCAAGATTGGAAACAATTTGGAACTGATTTCGTAGAAAACGCACTAGGCTTACACCATTCCTTTCCAACCACACAAATTGAACATTACGATCATTTTGCCGCATTTTTTGATGCCCTAAAACGAATCAACAATATCATTCTAGATTTAGATAGAGACATTTGGACCTATGTTTCTATGGACTACTTCAAACAAAAAATAAAAGCAGGAGAAATAGGTTCCTCAGCCATGCCTCATAAAGTAAACCCAATCGATTTTGAAAACAGCGAAGGAAATTTAGGAATAGCCAACGCCATTTTTGAACACCTTGCTGCTAAATTACCCGTTTCAAGATTACAACGTGACTTGACAGACAGCACCGTTTTAAGAAACATTGGAGTACCTATAGGACACACCCTAATCGCTTTTGAAGCCACCTTAAAAGGTCTGAATAAACTATTACTAAACGAAGACAAATTTGCTGAAGATTTAGAAAAAAATTGGGCAGTTGTTGCCGAAGCCATTCAAACGATTTTAAGAAGAGAAAGCTATCCAAATCCGTATGAAGCGTTGAAAGACCTAACAAGAACAAACACAGTTATCAATAAAGAAGCCATTCATAACTTCATTAAAAACCTAAACGTTTCAGAAGAAATTAAAACCGAATTAATGCAAATTACACCAAGTAATTATGTAGGAATATAAAAAACTTACCCTTTAAAAATATAAATCCTATTAATAACTTAGTAGGATTTTTTTATTGGAAAAATTTAATTAAATTTAAAATTTTGTAATCAAACCAAAAAGCTAATATTCAACCCTAGAAAAAAAATAATCTATGCTCATCCCATTAGTTGCAAATTCTACTGTACACATTCCAAATCTCATCAATGATTTAGGATTGATATTGATTACCGCAGCAATTGCCGTTCTAATCTTCCGTAGATTAAAACAACCACTAGTATTAGGATATTTAGTAGCAGGATTTTTAGCAAGCTCCAACTTTTATTTTTTTCCATCCATAAAAGATGTAAACAGCATTGAAGTATGGGCAGAAATTGGAGTCATATTCCTATTATTCAGTTTAGGACTAGAATTTAGTTTCAAAAAACTCCTAAAAGTAGGAGGCACAGCTTCAATCACCGCACTTACCCAAATTATAACCATGATTATTTTAGGTTATTTTGCTGGAAGATTCATGGGTTGGGGCGAAATGAACAGCATCTTCTTAGGCGTAATACTATCCATATCATCCACAACAATCATACTAAAAGCCTTTGATGAATTGGGCGTAAAATCTCAAAAATTTACAGGAAACGTAATCGGAGCCTTAATAGTTCAAGACATAGTTGCCATTTTAATGATGGTATTGCTTTCCACCATAGCAGTAAGCCAACAATTCTCAGGAACCGAATTGATTCAATCCCTGTTAAAATTAACCTTCTTCCTAGCCATTTGGTTTATCTCAGGAATATTTTTTATTCCCACACTACTAAAAAAACTAAAACACCTTTTCACCGATGAAATGCTCTTGATTATTTCATTAGCACTATGCCTATTAATGGTAATATTTGCAGCAGGCGTTGGATTTTCACCCGCTTTAGGAGCTTTCATTATGGGTTCCATAATTGCAGAAACCAATGAAGCAGAACGCATAGAACACATTGTAAAACCCGTAAAAGATTTATTTGGAGCAGTCTTCTTCGTATCTGTCGGAATGTTAATCAACCCCGAAACCCTTGTTGAATATGCACTACCCGTAATGATACTTACCTTCGTTACCGTTTTTGGACAATCCATAGCTTCAACAATTGGAACACTAATTTCAGGGCAACCCCTCAAAGAATCCATACAAACCGGAATGAGTTTATCACAAATTGGGGAATTCTCCTTCATCATCGCCACACTTGGAGCCACACTAAATGTCACCAGCGATTTCTTGTATCCAATTGTAGTTGCCGTTTCAGCAGTAACAGCTTTTACAACACCATTCATGATAAAATTTTCAACCCCAGTTGCTAGTTTTATAGAAAAAAAACTACCTAAAAAATGGGTTAAAAAAATCGAAATCTACAGCGCCAACGCACAAGCCATCAAAACCGTTAGCACATGGAAAATAGCCATAAAAGCCTATATCTTTCAAATCGTAATTCATTCCATCATTATATTTGCCATCATACAAATTTCAAAAATATTTCTATTACCCCTATTAAACGATTTTAGCTATGGAAAAACCATCACAGCCATCATAACATTCATACTCTTAACGCCATTTTTGTGGGCACTATCCTTGAGAAGAGTAGCTATAAACGAAGTCCAAGAACTCTTAAAAAACAAAAAACACCATGGCCCAATTTTAGTGCTAATCTTCATAAGAATTGTTATAGCCCTATTCTTTATTGGAATGATGTTAAACAATTTCTTCTCACCAGGAATCGCCATTTTAGCATTTGTACTAGCCATAGTAACAATGATGTTATTTCCCAAAAAAATCAACCAATTATACCTAAAAATAGAAACCCGTTTCATCAAAAATTACAACCAAAGAGAACTTTCCGTTAAAAAAATCAACCGCAACAACCTATCCCCTTGGGATGGACACATGGCTAATTTTCTTATTGTACCAGAATCCGATTTAGTGGGAAAACCCTTAGAAGAAATTAGAATACGAGAAGACATAGGTGTAAACATAGCCTACATAAAAAGAGGAAACCTACACATCAACATCCCCACAAAACAAGAAAAACTATATCCAAACGACGAAATTTTTGTCATAGGAACCGACAGCCAAGTCAAAGAATTTGGCGACTATTTAAAACAACACGAATATAAAATTCTCGAAGAAGAAGAGGCCGATATCGTATTGCAACAATTTGAACTCAACGACCAAGAATTCATTGGAAAAACCATAAGAGAATCTACCATAAGAGAAACCACCCAAGGCATGATTGTGGGCGTTGAACACAACGGAAAACGAATTTTAAACCCAGAATCCAATTTAATCCTAAGCAAAAACGATATTGTTTGGGTAGTAGGTGATAGAAAGAAGATTGCTGCTTTTTTTGAGGGATAGAGTTTTTATTATATTTGAAACAAATAGAGTATGATATTTATCATACATATCCACCTAAATATGGATGGCTTTGTATGATTTTGTAATACATATATACAAATTAGCAGTAAGTTAAAAAACACAGAAACTTGAAAGAAAAATTTGAAATATTAACTGGTTTACCGACCTATGGAGAAATGTATATTTCAATTCCTGAAAATGGCTACTATGAATATTCTGAAGGTTTGGCAATTAAGTTTATCAAAAAAGACAATACAAAATGGATTGGAAATTTTGAAGTTGGAATTTCGAGTTTAAAGTTCGCAACTGAATTGAAAAATAGTGAAGATATTTTAATAATTGCATATGGAATTTGCTACATAATGAATCCAGAAGAAACTAAACCAAAAGTTAAATTTGGCCACGATTATAAAAAAGTTTTTGAGTATAAAAATAAATTTATTCTAATTGGAGAATATTCAATCACAATTATTGAAAATACTGATAAAATCGAACACTTCGATGACTTATGTTATGATGGAATAACAAACGTGAAATTAGAAACCGAAAACTTAATTGGAGTTTTAAATAATTATAATTCGTCAGGAGATTATGACAAAAGTGATTTTGTTTTAAATCTTGAAACGCAAAAAATTAGTATAACTGAAACAATTAAAACGCAAATCGAAGTTAAAAAAGATGGAAAAAAAAATGGTGGAAATTATGGTAAATAAATAACCTACTGCTAACAAAGGTTCGGCTCAATAGCCACAAATCAATAAATAACAACGTTCGATTTTCCGCTGGAAAATCTTATATTAGCAAGAAATAATCGTTCCACGCAGCCGCTACTGCGCCAAGCCGCGGAACGTTATACGGCATTTTAGAAAAAAAGCAGAAAATACAAACAACCAAAAGGAATAAAATAAATTGAAAGAAGAACACTTTTATTCAAACAAATTAACATCATTCTTACTACTTTTAATATCTTCAATATTTGTTATTGCGGAAATATTATTAGGTGGAAAAATGATTGATTTTGAAGAAAAACTATTTAAAAGTGTAATTTTTATTTTCAGTTTTTTGTTGTTTTCGTTTGGAATTGTTTTGTCTTTTTTATTGTTGACAAGAAAAAAACCTCTTTTAACTATTACAAATAACCAAATAATAATTCATAACGTTTTGACTCCATCTAAAACCATTCAAATTGACAACATAAAATCATTTTTCATCGTTAATACTCATCATCGAGGAATTAAGACAAATAGGCAAATATTTATTGAACTGAATAAGCCAACAGAAAAGTATACCAAAACTTGGTTTTATAAATTTCTCAATAAAATAAGTAAACCAATAGCTAACTCTCAATATTCTATACAAACCGATTTTTTAAATATCAAACAGCAGAAATTACTCGAACTATTAAATAAGAAGATAAAAAACGCCGTATAACAGCCACTACAACGGATTTGGGCATTAGGCTTAATGGAAAAATGGTCTTGTATTTGGGATGATTTGGCAAATCCGAATAATGGGCTTAATTTCGTCCCAAACACGTTGTAGTACCAGAACGTTAAAAAATAAACTAATCAAACATTTATAAAGCATAACAAAAAAGTCCTCAATCAAGAGGACTTTTTTAATTCTATCATTCACTACCAACTAACTCAAGTAATTCGGTGCTTCTTTTGTAATCACAACAATATGAGAATAACTTTCCTCCTATTCAATTTAAAAAGCCCCAATCATTTAAAACTTTACAACTCCATGTTCGCTTTAATCAACTCCATTTACATCAAGTATTGTGCTTTTTATTTACTGTATTAATGAAGCAATAATTTTGTATTCTTCCCAATTATTTGATTTTTTTATTAATATTAAAATACAATTTTTATTTTTAGATGATATATTTACTAAAGAAAAATTATGTTTTTTAGAATATATCGGTTTAGAAATAAAACATAAATTATTTAATTTGTTTGGATAATAATTTTCAATTTTTGTTAAATTCCAATTTGAACTATTTTTTTGACTAATAAAATAATCTAAATTTTCGGCACTAAATAAATCGTTCATTACAGAGTCTTTTTTTATTCCGTAAACTTGATTTATACTATCTTTTTTCTGAGAAGTAATATAATTCTCTTTTAACAGCATTAAAGTATTGATTGTATACGAATTATCATTTTTCTCATTTAATATTATTTGTTGATCCGCATTTTTATTGATTAAGTAATTTAAAATTAAATAATCATCATCATTAATAGTATTATGTGTTGAGCAAGAAAAGAATGTATCAATTGCAAGGAGTGCCAGAAGCTTGAGGTAGGCTGTCTTGTTCATAAGCGTATATATTATTACAAGTTAATTGTTGTTGAGGAGTTAAAGCATTTTCAAAAAGTTCTGTTCCCGTCATTGTACCCCATGCTAAATTAATACAATAATCTGCGGTAACATCAATATTATTGTTTATTGCATAGTTGTATAAACTATTACCCATTTTATCAATAAAATCTTTCATTGCATTATGTAATTCATTGTCAAGTGCGTCAAATGTATCTTGTACTTGGTTGTCGTAGAAAGCAATAAAAGCATTTAGTAAGTCTTCATAGCTTTGGCTAGTAGCTGTTAATTCTCCTTTTAAATATAATTTAATAAAGTATGCGTGAACAAGCTCATGGAGGGTTACTGCGGCAATTCCAAGATTAGTACTGCTCTCTAAAAATGTATCTTCAAACCTAATACTAATAGTAAAGTTATTAGAATTACCATAAAAAAATGGATTTGTATATGCATTTCCTCCCGGAATAGAGCCATTATTAAACTTAACATTAGCTTTATCATTTACATTAAAAGTTTGGTTAATTAAATTTGTAAATGGAGATGAGACATTCATTACATCTTTAATTATTTCGTTTTGACAAGGTTTATTTATTGCATAAATTATTTCATCGTCAAAATTAACTTCAGCATCATTCATTAAGGCATCAATAGCTTCCTTCACAAAATCAATCGCCTCATTGAAGTCATCTTCGTTAGTGTTGTTTTGCTTAACATAATTTACTATAGCATCTTTTGTTGCTTGAGAAGTGTTTTGACTATACCACCAGTCTAACTGTGCCATGGTTAAATTATCAATAATCTTATTCAAAATAGCAGTATTAGGATTCAAGTTAGATGAACCACCACCCGATGAAGGATTGGATGAATCATCTATTATTTGAACTATAGTCGTAGGGTCATAATTGCATACCGTTGTTATGCTAACGTACCAAAAAGCATCATTTATATATCCTTCATTGCACGATTCTCCTACACCATGACCGCCACCATGACTGCATGTAACTTCATTAATAGTCACTTGGTCATAACAAATTACTCTGTTGTTGTTGCTATTACTTGTTTGTGGCTGCGCAATACCGTTTACAAAAGTTGTTAAACCTATTAATTCATCCCCTATGTTATATACTTCTACAATTCCAGAAAAAGTTTTTAAGCTTAAGGTACCCGTTGGTGCACTAGGAATGTATTTGATGTAACCACTTTTCTCCACCGTGTTTACATCAACAGTAATAATAAATTTCAAAAAGAAAGGATTTTCGGTTGTATAACTACTTATAGGTAGTAGATAGGTTGTAAAATCATTTTCTTTTTCTATTACAGTAAAAATAGAGTCCTGATGGTTAAGCCTTAAATGCTGACTTGAGTTTATATTGTTATCTTTCCCAATAATTCTATTGTTCTCATACATTATTTTTTGTTTAATTGAAGAGCTGTTTATTTTGTGCAGCACTTCATTTACAGTTGCTCTTCGCGAAGAAATTTTAAAAGAATTTTGATTCTCATTTGAATTTATATCTTCACGCTCACAGTTCACAAATAAAATTGTTACTAAAGATAATAACAATAAAATTCTAATTTTAAATTTTTGCCCCATATTTATTTTTTTTAACACCTCTCCATTTTGCAATTGCTAGGCTGAAAACCATTTATTCGTTCCATTTATTTAATTCTCAAAAAAAATCATACAATTCATAAATCAAAACATATCTGTCTGATTTTGTACGTTTTGACGCTAAAATATTATATTTTTTCACAAACCAATTACGGTAAAACCGTATAGCCTCATTTTGTTAATAAGTTATTTTACAAGAGGCATTTTTCGTGTATTTCATCGAGTTATTCTACACATTATAGGAAATCGAATAACTATTAATCTCTAAAAATATTCTCCTTTAGTTTTTTTATATTGGCCCATCAACAAGATGTTATTTCTAATACATAAATCAAAAAACAAAAGTCTATAATCAACAAAGCCTTGTCGTAATCGGATAAGGCTTTGGCTCGTTTAGTTAAGGCATTGGCACGTTTAGTTAAGACGTTGGCTCGTTTAGTTAAGACATTGGCGCAACTAGTTAAGACGTTGGCGCAACCAGATAAGGCTTTGGCGCAACCCAACAAGACGTTGGCACAACCCAACAAGACGTTGGCGCAACCAGAATAAGCCTTGGCGCAACCAAACAAAGCTTAGGCAGAATCAAAAAAGACAATATTTAAAGCAAAATCAATAAAAATGCAAAAGATAAAGTAACAAAAGAAATACAAAACCAGTTTGCAACAGCTATTAGGAGCAAATACACATATAGAAACACCTCAATTTCTTCCAAAAATTCAAAAAAAGTATTACAGTAATAATAGCACAGTAATAAATCATCACAACAGCTATAAATTGTTATACGTTAAACATTTATAAAGTATAAAAAAAAGCCCTCAAAATTGAGGACTTCTTTAATTCTATCATTCACTACCCACTACCTAGAGTAATTAGGAGCCTCCTTAGTAATCGTAACATTATGAGGATGACTTTCCCCTATTCCACTGGTTGTAATTCTTACGAATCTTCCTGTATCTTGTAACGTTGGAATATCTTTTGAACCACAATACCCCATTCCAGCTCTTAAACCACCAACAAATTGTTGCATACTTTCGTTTAATTCCCCTTTATAAGGCACACGACCTACAATTCCCTCAGGAACTAATTTCTTAACATCATCCTCCACATCTTGAAAATAACGATCCTTTGAACCCTCTTGCATAGCTTCCACAGAACCCATTCCCCTATAAGATTTGAATTTTCTTCCCTCAAAAATAATAGTTTCACCAGGAGACTCTTTAGTCCCAGCTAACAAAGAACCTAACATCACGCAATCAGCACCAGCAGCAATAGCTTTAGGAATATCCCCAGTATAACGAATTCCACCATCAGCAATTACAGGAACACCACTACCCTTTATAGCAGCAGCCACCTCAATCACAGCAGAAAATTGTGGAAATCCAACACCAGCCACAACACGAGTTGTACAAATCGAACCCGGTCCAATTCCAACTTTTACACCATCTGCCCCATTATCAACTAAATATTTTGCCGCTTCAGGCGTAGCAATATTTCCAACCACTACATCCAAATTAGGAAAAGAAGCTTTAACCAATTTTAAAACATCAACCACACCTTTCGTATGTCCGTGAGCTGTATCTATAATTACTGCATCTACACCTGCATTAACTAAAGCCGTAGCACGTTCAACAGCATCAGCCGTTACTCCAAGAGCAGCAGCAACACGCAAACGTCCGTATTGATCTTTATTCGCATTAGGTTTTTGGGTTAATTTTGTAATATCTCTAAAAGTAATCAAACCCGCCAGTTTATTGTTTTCACCAACCACCAACAGCTTTTCAATCTTATGGTTTTGAAGAATCTCTTCTGCCTGTTGCAAAGTTGTACCAGCTTTTGCCGTAACCAAATTTTCAGAAGTCATAACCTCAGTAATAGAACGGTCATTTCTACGTTCAAAGCGTAAATCTCTGTTCGTAACAATACCCTTCAAAGTCATATTTTCATCTACCACAGGAATTCCACCAATACCATGTTCTTTCATAGCCCTTTTGGCATCACCCACAGTTGCCGTTAAAAGTAGCGTTACAGGATCTAAAATCATTCCAGACTCAGCACGTTTTACTTTTCTAACTTCCGCAGCCTGTCTTTCAATAGACATATTTTTGTGCAAAACACCTATGCCACCCTCTTGAGCCATAGCAATAGCCATAGCACTTTCAGTAACAGTATCCATAGCTGCGGATACAATTGGTGTATTAAGCGTAATATTTCTAGAAAATTTAGATTGAATACTTACTTCGCGTGGTAAAACTTGAGAATAATTAGGAACCAATAGTACATCATCGTATGTAAGACCCTCTCCGATGATTTTTGTTGTGTGTGCGTTCATTGCAATTTGTTGTAGTAGTTAAATTGCATGCAAATATAAGAAAAAGTAATTAGTAATTAAGTAATAAGTGATTAGTTTTTTACTTCAATTAAAATGAAAAGCATATTTTAACTAGTTACTAATCACTCTTCACTAATCACTTAATTAATGATACTTCGTAAAAATCTTCAAAGCCTCATTATAAGCACTTTCAAAACTCATAGCATGGCAATTGGTATCTGCTTTTTGAGCAGTAAAATAAGAAAGAAGTTTTTCTGTAGGCATATTTCCTGTTAAGTCATCTGCTGCCATTGGACAACCACCAAATCCTTGTATCGCTCCATCAAAACGTGTACAACCAGCTTTGTAAGCCGCATCAACTTTTTCGTGCCATTTGTCTGGTGTAGTATGCAAATGCGCTCCAAACTCAATATTAGGATATTTCGGAATTAAATTCGAAAACAAATAATCAATCACCTCTGGTGTAGAAGAACCCACTGTATCAGAAAGAGAGAGAATTTTTACACCCATTTTATCCATCTTTTCAGTCCATTCACCCACAATTTCCACATTCCAAGGATCACCATAAGGATTTCCAAAACCCATAGACAAATAAGCCACCACTTCCTTATTATTCTTATTGGCGATTTCCAAAATCTCATCTAAAGTCACAATAGATTCTGCAATCGTTTTGTGTGTATTTCGCATTTGAAAATTCTCTGAAATCGAAAACGGAAATCCCAAATATTGAATTTCCTTATGTTCAGCTGCCATTTCAGCTCCTCTTGTATTGGCAATTATGGCTAACAGTTTGCTTTGCGTTTGCGATAAATCCAGTTGAGCCAAAACTTCTGCCGTATCAACCATTTGTGGAATAGCTTTAGGTGATACAAAACTTCCAAAATCAATAGTATCAAAACCTACACGAAGCAAAGATTGTATGTATTGTACCTTCTTTGCTGTTGGAATAAATGTCTTAATACCTTGCATGGCATCTCTTGGACATTCAATTATTTTGATTTTTGGATTCAAAGCTTGGATTTAAAAGTGCTAATATAGGAAGAATTTGATTGATAAAAAAATAAGTAAATTCCCTAAAAAAGGAATAATAAAAAAAATTCCTCATATATGGAATAACTACAAATATTCCTTTTTATTGGAATAATTTAAAAATAATACTTATATTTGATTTTCATTCATCTTCTAAATCAAGTAAGAAGCGTTAAAAAAACAGTCATGATTTGTATAATAACAGGTGATATAAAAGGTTCACGCAGAGCAAAATCAACTAATTGGTTAGCTGGTTTGAAGAAGCTTTTTCTGCAATTTGGCAAAAATCCAACTGATTGGGAAATTTATAGAGGCGATGAATTTCAGTTGGAAATTAAAAATTGTGAGGATGCCTTATGGATTGCTTTTTTGATAAAAGCACATTTGCGAACAATCTCTTTAGATGCTAGAATGAGCATTGGTTTAGGAGATAAAACATTCAAAGCCAAACGTATTTCTGAAAGCAACGGCAGTGCTTTTGTTTATTCAGGAGAAGCTTTTGAATTGATGAAGAAAAACAAAATCAACTTGGTTATAAAATCTTCGAACTTGGAATTTAACAAGGAGATGAATTTGCTATTGCGTTTGGGACTTTCATTTATGGATAATTGGTTGCCTCAGCAAGCGGAATTTGTACTTTTAGCCATTCAAAATCCTGAATTTTCCCAAGAAAAAATAGGAGAACTTTTAAAAATCAATCAAGCAGCAGTTAGCAAAAGAAGAAAAAGAGCTAATTTTGATTTATTGCTAGAACTGAATTTGACTTATGTTGAAAAATTAAAAATGCTTGAGGTATGATACTATTCACAAAACTTTTATTAGCACACTTAATAGGTGATTTTATCTTACAATCAGACAAATGGGTAAAGGATAAAGAGGAAAAGAAAGAAAAAAGTATCTTTTTATATCTTCACACAGTCATACATTTAGCTTTAGTTTTACTTTTTGTAGCAGAAACTGATTTTATCTTTTATGGTATTGCCATTGCAGTTTCTCACGGAATTATTGATTGGCTAAAACTAAAATTTCAAAAGAAAAAAACAAAAAGGATTTGGTTTTTAGCAGATCAAGCATTTCATCTATTAGTGATTTTAATTGTTGTTTTGCTGTACAATAAAACGACAATAGATTTACAAAACATAGATAATCTCATTTGGATTTTTATCACTGGAATTGTTGTGCTAACGAAACCTACTTCATTAATGATAAAGAATATTATTTCAATTTGGACACCTGAAAACAAGAATAAAAAAGATAATTCGCTACAAAATGCAGGAAATTACATTGGGATTTTAGAACGGTTATTCGTGTTTTGTTTTATCATCACCAATCATTTTGAAGCCATTGGTTTTTTATTAGCCGCAAAGTCCATTTTTAGATTTGGAGATTTGAAAGAAGCCAAAGACAGAAAATTAACAGAATATGTTCTTATTGGAACTTTATTAAGTTTTGGAATTGCTATTTTAGTTGGTTTAGCTGTGGAATTTGGAACCCGTATTAACTTTTAAATTCGACACAGATTTCTAAAAATCCTAATGTATCAATGCCTTATTAATTTCCTTAATCAAATTTGGCCCTTCATAAATAAAACCAGTGTACAATTGCACTAAACTGGCACCAGCATCTAATTTTTCCAAAGCATCTTTTGCTGAATGAATGCCTCCTACTCCAATAATTGGAAACGATTTATTGCTTTTTTCGGAAAGAAAACGAATCACCTCTGTAGAGCGATTGGTTAACGGTTTTCCAGATAATCCACCCATTTCTGATTTATTGTCTGAAGCCAATCCGTCACGAGAAATTGTTGTATTGGTTGCAATTACACCAGCAATTTTAGTTTCGTTTACAATTTCAATAATATCTAATAATTGAGAATCTGTTAAATCCGGTGCTATTTTTAGAAGAATAGGTTTATGATTTACAGTTTGCAGTTTATTGTTTTCCAAAGTTTGTAATAACTTTTTCAAGGGCTCTTTTTCTTGAAGTTCTCTAAGATTTGGTGTATTTGGTGAACTTACATTCACTACAAAATAATCTACATAATCAAACAAAGCTTCAAAACAAATTACGTAATCGTTAACCGCTTCTTCGTTTGGTGTCATTTTGTTTTTTCCTATATTCCCACCAATTAGAACGCCTTTGTTTTTTCTAAGTCTAATAATTGCTTCTTCAACGCCTCCATTATTAAAGCCCATTCGATTAATAATCGCTGCATCTTCTTGCAATCTGAAAAGTCGCTTTTTAGGATTTCCTTCTTGTGGTTTTGGAGTTAACGTTCCTATTTCAATAAAACCAAATCCAAAATTGGATAACTCTTGGTATAATTTAGCATCTTTATCAAAGCCAGCAGCTAATCCCACTGGGTTTTTGAATTTTAAACCAAATACTTCGCGTTCAAGTTTAGGATTTTTTACTTCATAATACGAATTGATTAAACTTCCTATCAAAGGAATTTTATGCAAAAAACGAATTAAAGAAAAAGTGAAATAGTGTACTTTTTCAGGATCAAATTGAAATAAAATCGGACGAATTAATAAACGATACATAGTGTTGTGTTGATGTGCAAAAATAAGCATATAAAAAAAATGTCCCACTAAAAAGTGAGACATTTTTATATTTGATATTACATTTTGAAACGTTTTCTATCATTTTCATTCAAATAGATCTTACGCAAACGCAACGATTTTGGTGTTACTTCTACATATTCATCTTTTTGGATGTATTCTAAAGCTTCCTCTAAAGAGAATTTTATGGCTGGAATAATTTTCGCTTTATCATCTGCTCCTGATGAACGAACGTTTGATAATTTTTTAGTTTTAGTCACGTTGATAACCATATCATCACTACGTGTATTTTCACCAATTACTTGACCTTCATAGATTTCCTCATTTGGATCAACGAAGAATTTACCTCTATCTTGTAATTTATCAATTGAATAAGGAATTGCTTTTCCATTTTCCATAGAAATTAAAGAACCACTATTTCTTCCAGGAATTTCTCCTTTAAATGGTTCGTATCCAATGAAACGGTGTGCCATAATAGCTTCACCTGCAGTAGCTGTTAACAATTGATTACGTAAACCAATAATTCCACGAGATGGAATGTTGAATTTCACAATCATTCTTTCTCCTTTACCTTCCATAGAAAGCATTTCACCTTTACGAACGGAAACAAATTCTACAGCTCTACCTGAAAGATGTTCTGGTAAATCGATAGTTAATTCTTCAATTGGCTCACATTTTTGACCGTCAATTTCTTTGATGATTACTTGTGGTTGACCAATTTGCAATTCGTATCCTTCTCTTCTCATCGTTTCAATAAGAACTGATAAGTGCAATACTCCTCGACCAAAAACCATGAATTTATCCGCAGAATCAGTTTCTCCTACTTTCATAGCAAGATTTTTCTCTAATTCTTTAGTCAAACGATCTCTAATGTGTCTTGATGTAACGAATTTACCTTCTTTACCAAAGAAAGGAGAATCGTTAATAGTGAACAACATACTCATTGTTGGCTCATCGATAGCAATAGTTTGCAATGCTTCTGGATTTTCAAAATCAGCGATTGTATCACCAATTTCAAAACCTTCAACACCTACAATTGCACAGATATCACCAGCTATAACTTCTTCTACTTTTTTACGTCCAAGACCTTCAAAAGTATGTAATTCTTTAATTCTTGATTTGATAATTTTACCATCTCTTTTTACCAAAGAAATTGGCATTCCTTCTCTTAAAACACCTCTTTCTAAACGTCCAATTGCAATACGACCTGTAAAACTTGAGAAGTCTAAAGATGTAATTAACATTTGAGGCGTTCCTTCAGAAACTTTAGGAGCTGGAACATTAGCGATAACCATATCTAATAATGGTTCAATGTTTTCTGTTTGATTTTTCCAATCGTCAGACATCCAGTTGTTTTTAGCTGAACCATAAACTGTTGGAAAATCTAGTTGCCATTCTTCAGCACCTAATTCAAACATTAAGTCAAAAACTTTTTCATGAACTTCTTCAGGAGTACAGTTTTCTTTATCAACTTTATTGATTACCACACAAGGCTTTAATCCTAAGTCGATAGCTTTTTGTAATACGAAACGTGTTTGAGGCATTGGTCCTTCAAAAGCATCTACTAAAAGACAAACTCCATCTGCCATATTTAATACACGCTCTACTTCACCACCAAAATCCGCGTGACCTGGAGTATCTATAATGTTGATTTTTGTACCTTTATATGTAACAGAAACGTTTTTAGAAGTAATTGTAATTCCTCTTTCACGTTCTAAATCATTGTTGTCTAATATTAAATCACCTGTGTTTTCGTTGTCACGAAATAATTGACAGTGATACATAATTTTATCAACCAAAGTAGTTTTACCGTGGTCAACGTGTGCAATAATTGCAATGTTTCTGATAGATTCCATCTTATTTTTTTAGTGGTGCAAAGGTAATACTTATTTTGTAATAAAATACAACCCAATGAATTACTTTAAATATATTTACTGTTTCTTAACTTATATACATAAAAAAAGCTCTCTGAATAGAGAGCTTAATATATCAATAGTTTTACTAAATTATAGTGAAGCTACGTGTTTTGTTAACTTAGATTTTAAGTTTGAAGCTTTGTTAGAATGGATGATATTCTTTTTCGCTAATTTATCAATCATTGAAAATACATCATTCAATTTTGCTTGAGCATCAGTTTTATCAGTTGCCATACGGATTGCTTTGATAGCATTACGTGTAGTTTTGTGCTGATATTTGTTGATTACTCTTTTCTTTTCGCTTGTTCTAATTCTTTTTAAAGCTGACTTGTGATTTGCCATTTTTTCTTAATTTAATTGTAATAATTATTTATAAACTACTAGTTAAAAAAGAAAAACCTCCCACAATTGCATTACAATCACTTTGGTTTTAACTAATAAAATAAAAACTTGAGACACTAGCTCTTATTTTACAAAACTTATTTACAACTAATTGTAGCCCGTAGGGGAATCGAACCCCTCTTACATGGATGAAAACCATGCGTCCTAACCGATAGACGAACGGGCCATTAACCCTGTAATTTCAATATTTGTAGCCCGTAGGGGAATCGAACCCCTCTTACATGGATGAAAACCATGCGTCCTAACCGATAGACGAACGGGCCAACATTTCTGTATTGCGGATGCAAAAATACAACTATTTTTTATTTTCGCAACAGAAATTTATTTTTTTTTAGTAGGCTTTTGCAAAAAGCACTCTACCTTCTGATTTTGAACCAGTTAAAACACAAACTCCTTCTTCATTCTTTCTGTTTAAAGGAATACAACGTATAGTTGCCTTAGTAAGTTCTTTGATTTTCTCCTCAGTTTCTGCTGTTCCATCCCAATGTGCAGAAACAAAACCAGCTTTATTTTCTAAAACCTCTTTGAACTCCTCAAAATTCTGAACTTCAGTTATATGTGTATCTCTATAACTCAAAGCTTTATTAAATAAATCGTTTTGAATGGTTTCCAATAAATCAGAAATATAACTTACAATCCCATCTTGTGCTACAATTTCTTTGGTTAAAGTATCTCTTCTTGCAATTTCAAAAGTTTTATTTTCTAAATCTTTTGGCCCAACAGCAATTCGAATTGGAACACCTTTTAATTCCCATTCAGCAAATTTAAAACCAGGCTTATGAGTTGTTCTATCATCAAATTTAACAGAGATATTTAATTTTCTGAATTGTGCTACTAAGTCTTTCACAACATTTGAAATTCTTTCAAACTCCTCGTCTGTTTTAAAAATAGGCACAATAACTACTTGAATTGGTGCTAAGTTTGGAGGCAATACTAATCCTAAATCATCTGAATGTGTCATTACTAAAGCACCCATTAAACGTGTTGAAACTCCCCAAGAAGTTCCCCAAACATATTCTTGTTTTCCTTCTGCATTGGCAAATTTTACATCAAAGGCTTTAGCAAAATTTTGACCTAAAAAGTGAGACGTTCCTGCTTGTAGTGCCTTTCCATCTTGCATTAGAGCTTCAATACAATAAGTTTCTTCTGCTCCAGCAAAACGCTCTGTTTCTGTTTTCAAACCTTTAATTACTGGAATTGCCATAAAACGTTCTGCAAAATCAGCATAAACGTTCATCATCTTTTCAGATTCTTCTATTGCTTCTTGTTTGGTAGCATGAGCTGTATGCCCTTCTTGCCATAAAAACTCAGCGGTTCTTAAAAATAATCTTGTACGCATTTCCCAACGGACAACATTTGCCCATTGATTGATTAGTAAAGGTAAATCTCTATATGATTGTACCCAACCTTTATATGTTGACCAAATTATAGCTTCACTGGTTGGACGAACAATTAATTCTTCTTCCAATTTGGCATTTTCATCTACTTTTAGTTTGCCTGGATTATCTTCATCATTTTTTAATCTATAATGAGTTACAATAGCACATTCTTTTGCAAATCCTTCAGCGTTTTTCTCTTCGGCTTCAAACATACTTTTGGGTACAAAAAGAGGAAAATAAGCATTACTGTGTCCAGTTTCTTTGAACATTCTATCTAACTCTGCTTGCATTTTTTCCCAAATTGCATATCCATATGGTTTGATAACCATACATCCTCTAACTCCTGAGTTCTCCGCTAAATCGGCTTTTACAACTAATTCGTTGTACCATTTAGAATAATCCTCATCTCTTTTTGTTAAGTTTTTACTCATTATTAATGAATTGGCATAAAAATTGTTACTATTTTCTTATATAAATTTTAACTAAAATATTCGACAAAACTAACTATTTTTGTGAAGTCCAACAATAAAAACTTGCTATTATGAAAACATTTTACCAAACTTCAATTAAAAATTATCGATTGTTGCTATTAATTATGGTGTCAATTGGTGTAACATCTTGTAGTTCCTTTAAAAATTCCTCTTATGAAGATACTGATGGAATTTATAGCTCTTCAAGAACAGAAACTACTTTAGATGAAACGCAAACTTACACTCAAGTAAGACCTAATAGCGTTTATGTTGATAAATTCAAAAATATACAAGATGAATTTGAAGAAACTGAATATTTTACTAATGTAGATACATATTCATCAAACCCAACGGATACTGTTTATATAATAGAAAGAAGTTATGCTGGTTGGGGAAATAACTCAAGTGATATTAATGTCAATTACTACAACAACGGATGGAACAACTGGGGATGGGGCTGGAACTCATGGTACGGACCAGGATGGAACAATTGGGGTTGGAACTCATGGTATGGTCCAGGTTGGAACAACTGGGGCTGGGGATTCAACTACGGTTGGGGTTGGAACAATTGGTATGGCAATAACTGGGGCATAGGTTGGTATGGAAACGGTTGGAACAACTGGGGTTGGAATAACAATAATTATGCTTTTAATTCAGGAAGAAGAGGAATAAATGGTTATTCTCCTGCAAATTCTGGTAGAAGTTCAGGAAGATCAGCAACGGTTGTTGGTAGAAATAGTCAAATTGGAAATGCCACTGTAAGAGATGGAAGAACAAGAACTTCAACAAGAAGTACTACTATTACAAATCCAAGAAGCACAAATTCTCAAAGAGATATAACTAGTCCTAGAAGCACTACAAATCCAAGAAGTACTACAACTCCAAGAAATATAAATACCCCAAGAAGTACAACTACACCTAGAAGCACTTCAACTCCAAGAAGTAGCGGTTCAAGTGGAAGCTTTGGTGGCGGTAGATCATCTGGTGGAAGTTCAGGTGGTGGTGGCGGTCGCTCAGGTGGTGGCGGTGGTCGTGGAGGACGCGGTTAAGATTAATTTATTGAAAAAGAAATAAAATACTATGAAGAAAATATTTTTATCCCTAATTTTAGGTACTACTTTTATTGGGTTTTCTCAAGAGACCACTATAAATGATGCCTTACGCTATGCAGTAGAAGATTTGAATGGAACAGCTCGTTACAGAGGATTGAGTGGCTCAATGGGTGCTGTTGGAGGAGATTTATCTGCAATTAATATTAACCCAGCAGGTTCGGTTGTTTTTAAGTACAATACTTTTAGTGCCACTGTTTCTGGTTTTAATCAAAGAAATAATTCAAGCTACTTTGGAACAACATCTAGCGATAGTAATTTTAAATTGGATTTAAATCAAATTGGAGCTGTTTTTGTATTTAATAATACTGATGAGAATAGCGGTTGGAAAAAAATGAGCTTGGGAATCAATTATGAGAATACAAACAATTTCAATAATGAAATTTTTTCAAGAGGTACAAATCCAACTAATTCAATTGGTAACTATTTTTTAAATGTTGCTCAAGGATATGAATTGGAATTTCTACAAACACAACCTGGTGAATCAGTAAGTAGTTTGTACAGTTATCTTGGTGAAACTGGTGGCTTAGGTTTTGCTGCTCAACAAGCCATGTTAGGGTATCAAGGATATATTTTTACAGGATTTGATGAGGATGATCCTGCAAATGTTGATTATTTTACTAATATCCCAACTGGTGGAAATTATTATCAAGAAAACTATATTACTGCAAGGGGTTACAACGGAAAATTGTCTGGTAATTTTGCCGCCAATTACAACGATGTTCTTTCTATAGGTATGAACTTAAATATTCATTTTACAGATGTTACTAAATCAACTTCTGTGTATGAAAGTAACAAAAACCCTGAATATGCCACTGGTTCAACAGTTAAAAGTCTTCGCTTTAATAATGATCTATATACTTATGGTAGAGGATTTTCTTTGAACTTAGGAGCTATTGCTAAAGTTACTGATGAATTTAGACTAGGTTTAGCTTATGAATCACCTACTTGGTATTCTTTAAATGATGAATTAAGTCAAAGCTTAGTAGTTGTAAATTCTGATGTTGATGGAAATTTTACAAGTGTTGTTGATCCAAATGTCATAAATATTTATCCTAGCTATAGAGTTCAAACTCCAAGTAAATGGACAGGAAGTGCTGCATACATCTTTGGAAATAAAGGTTTTATAAATATTGATGTTGCCACTAAAGATTATGGTAATACTAAATTTAAACCAGAGGATGACTTTTTATATGCTGATCTAAATGATATAATGGGTGATAATTTACAAAGATCAATATCGTACAACATTGGTGGTGAATACAAAATCAAACAAATAAGTTTAAGAGCAGGTTATCGATTTGAAGAAAGTCCATATAAGGTTGATGCAGCTTTTGGTGATTTAATTGGTTATTCTGGTGGTTTAGGGTATAGTTTTGACAATTCTCGTATTGATTTATCGTATGCCAATACACACAGAAACTATAATCAAAGTTTGATTTCGTCTGGTATGAATGACCAAGCTAGAATTAATAATAAGAATGATAATGTTAGTTTAAGTTACACTGTGACTTTTTAATTTTGATAATTAATACATGAAAAACTACTTCTGAATGAGGTAGTTTTTTTTTGGACGGAAATAAACAATTCCTAATCTTCGTTATAGCCCTGATAGGAATGGCATCCTCTCAACTTGCTTGAGAGATAGAATGGATAGCAGGTGGAAGCCATAATAAATAAAGCCCTAACCATACTGCTTCAAATGAATATTTTATGTAATTTTGCACTTCAATTTTATACTATGAGAACTAAATCGATTAAGAAAAATAAAATCAATGTAATTACACTTGGATGTTCTAAAAATGTCTATGATAGTGAAGTTTTGATGGGTCAGTTGAAAGCTAATGGCAAAGAAGTGACGCATGAAGCTACAAAAAATGAAGGAAATATCATTGTAATTAACACTTGTGGTTTTATTGATAATGCTAAAGAGGAATCAGTAAATACAATTTTGGAATATGCTGATAAAAAAGATAAAGGTTTAGTAGATAAAGTTTTTGTAACTGGTTGTTTATCTGAACGATATAGACCTGATTTAGAAAAAGAAATTCCGAATATAGACCAATATTTTGGTACAACTGAATTACCCTTACTACTGAAAGCATTAGGTGCAGATTACAAACACGAATTGATTGGAGAACGATTAACTACTACTCCAAAAAATTATGCCTATTTGAAAATTTCGGAAGGTTGTGATAGACCTTGTAGCTTTTGTGCTATTCCTTTGATGCGTGGAAAACATGTCTCTACTCCTATTGAAAAATTAGTTATTGAAGCTGAAAAGTTGGCTAAAAATGGTGTTAAGGAATTAATTTTAATTGCTCAAGATTTAACCTACTACGGTTTAGATATATACAAAAAAAGAAATTTGGCTGAATTGTTAGAAAATTTAGTAAAAGTAGAAGGCATTGAATGGATTCGCTTGCATTATGCTTTCCCAACTGGATTTCCGATGGAAGTTTTAGATTTGATGAAAAAAGAGCCTAAGATTTGTAACTATATTGATATTCCATTGCAACATATTTCAGATAGTGTTTTGAAATCGATGAGAAGAGGAACAACTTATGAAAAGACGACTAATCTTTTAAAAGATTTTAGAAAAGCTGTTCCTGAAATGGCTATTCGAACGACCTTAATTGTGGGATATCCAGGAGAAACCGAAGAAGATTTTCAGATATTGAAAAATTGGGTTGAAGAAATGCGTTTTGAACGATTAGGTTGTTTTACTTATTCTCATGAGGAAAACACTCATGCTTACAATTTAGTTGATGATGTTCCTGAAGATGTGAAACAAGCTCGTTCTCTTGAAATTATGGAAATTCAAGCTCAAATATCTTGGGACTTGAATCAGGAAAAAATTGGACAAACCTTCAAATGTGTGATTGATAGAAAAGAAGGTCAATATTTTGTAGGAAGAACTGAATATGATAGTCCAGATGTGGACAATGAAGTTTTAGTGGATGCTTCTAAATTTTATTTGAAAACAGGAGAATTTGTAACTCTAAAAGTAATAGATGCCACAGAGTTTGATTTATATGCTGAACCAATAAATTAATGTCATGAAAAAAATATTTTTACTATTATTTCTATTTTCGTTTTCCTTGTCTTATGCTCAAGTTGACAGAAGTATAGGAGGCGGTCAATATAAAAATGATCCAAAAAAGGAAACCAAAGTAGATCACGAGAAAGCCTATTTGGAGTTGTTAAAAAAGAAAGTTGGAGTTGATAACTTACAAGAAAAAATGATTAGAGTATACTATCAAGAGAGTTATATCAAAATTGAAAAAATCATAGATACTAAAGATTTAAATGATGTTGAAAAAACAAAAAAAATAGAAGAGATTCAAGACGAAATGAATACTAATATTTTAAAAATTTTAGATGACAATCAAAAAACTAAATTTGAAAAGCTCATGAAAAAATAATTTTTACTATATTTACTCTTGAAAGACACTAATTTATATTCTTAAAAATCAAAAACATGAAAAAGAAAACCCTATTTTCATTGCTCTTTATAATGTTTGCTTATCTTATGCAAGCTCAATCTAATGAAGTAGAAATTTATACCGAAGACGCAAAATTATTCACTGTTTATGTCGATGGTGTAAAAATGAATCAAAGTCCGTTATCCAATGTGAAATTTACTACAACAAAAAGTGACAATTTGGATTTCAGAATTGTATTTGTAGAAAATGAAACTACTTTAGAAAAAAAAGTGGATAAAATGATTTCTAGCAATAACAGATTATCATTTAATAATGGGGCAAAAGCCGTTTATTTATTAAAACCAACAAATGGGGCTTATGATTTAATTCAAACATCTGTAACCAATAGAACAAATAACCAACAAAAGACTATTGATTAAGAACAATTGAATAAATACAACCTAAAGCTTCATTTTAATGAGGCTTTTTTTATATTTGAATAATCCAATACTTTAAAAATCATGTGGAAAGAAGAAAACAACAAACTAATTCAGGCTTTTGAATTTAAAAATTTTATCGAAGCTTTTGGTTTTATGACTAAAGTGGCTCTGATTGCTGAAAAAATGGACCATCATCCTGAATGGAAAAATGTATATAATAAGGTTGAAATAACTTTAACTACTCATGACAAAGGCAATACTATTACTGAAAAAGACAGAAAACTAGCTGAAGCTATTGATGGAATTACAAATTAATTGACAATATCTAAAACTCTAGTTATTCTAACAAATCGTCTTGCATAATAAGCTTCTTTACTAGAAGAAACAATCACTCCTCTACTCACAGAGGAATGGATAAAGAAAATTTCATCATCAACCACTTCCGTAATCATACCTACATGATTAACTGTTCCTCTTCCATTAGTAGAAAAGAATATTAAATCTCCTTTTTGTGCTTGATTTTTCTTGATTTTTTTTCCTGTTCTTGATTGCTCATTAGAGGTTCTTGGCAACTTAAAATCGAGTTGAGAAAAAGTATAACACATCAAACCTGAACAATCAAATCCGCCACTTTTCATTCCGCCACTTCTGTATCTAGTGCCTAAATGTTCTGACGCAATTGCTATCAATTGATCAGCACTTTGCAAACTTTCTTCAGTCATAGGTGAAGCATCTTCAACTAATTCCTCAACTTCTTCATAGATATTAATTTGAGGGTTTGAAGCAACTGTGACACCTTTTTTAATGATTAACTTTCTTCCTGGAAAAATTCTATCACCAACTTTTGGGTTTAATGCTCTTAATTTATCAAGTGTTATTTTATGTTTTTTTGCAATTCCGTTCAAAGTTTCTCCACGAGCAACAACATGAGTAATTTCTCCTGAGTCATCTGGTTCTTCCACATCATCATCAGCAGCAGCCATTGTTTCTAGTTGAACTGAAGCTGGACTAATAATTTTAGTTGGCTCCACTTTTGGTTCAATGATCTCTTTTTTGGATTTTTCTTTTCCTCGTTTAATAACAATTAATTGATCTATTTGAAGTTTCACATCTAAACCGGTATTCAATTTTTTTAATTCTTTAAAACTCACATCATACTTTTCAGTAATATGGCTTATGGTTTCTCCTTTTTTAACTTTGTGAATTATATCATTAGTAATTGAAACCTCTTCACTATTAGTGTTTTTCTTATTTTTTTCTTTATCAGATTTGTTTTTTTGTAAGGACAATTTTGTACCTACTTGAAGTTTATTAGGCGAAATTGATGGGTTATAAGTTTTCAAATCTTCAATTGAAATGTCATACTTTTTCGCAATTGAATAAAAAGATTCGTTTGCAGTAACTACATGAAAATCTTGTGTTGCTTTTTTTGAAGATTTTGTAGGTTTACTGGAAGGAATAATCAAAATAGTATTCAATTGTAAAGTCTTTCCTTTGGCTTTCGGATTCAATTCGTAAATATCATTTTCACTAACACCATATTTTTTTGCAATGGAATAAAATGAATCACCACTAACTACTTTATGCTTCGTTGTCTTTTGAGCAAACGAAACAAATGTTGATAAAAAAAATAGTACTATGATTAAAAAACGATTCATTATTAGGTGGTTACAAAAAATTTATTCAATTATTAAAGTTTGACAAGATAAAAAAACTATGGTAATAAAATTAATTTTAACTTTATTTTAATTGCATAAAAAAACCATCTTTCAGATGGTCTTTATTTTAAAGAGGAATATTTCCATGTTTGCGCTTTGGTGTATCCACTACTTTATTTTCTAGCATACTAAAAGCTTTTATCAATTTTCTTCTGGTATATTTTGGTTCAATAACTTCATCTATGAAACCTCTTTGTGCTGCTGTGTATGGATTGGCAAACAACTCAGCATATTCAGCTTCTTTTTCTTTTAATTTTTCTTCTGGATTTGAAGCTACTGCTATTTCATTTTTGAAGATAATTTCTGAGGCTCCTTTGGCACCCATTACGGCAATTTCGGCACTTGGCCAAGCAAAATTCATGTCAGCGCCAATGTGCTTTGAGTTCATTACATCATAAGCACCACCATAAGCTTTTCTTGTAATTACAGTAATTCTTGGTACAGTTGCTTCACTAAAAGCATATAATAATTTAGCACCATGAACGATTATTCCGTTCCATTCTTGATCAGTTCCTGGTAAAAACCCTGGTACATCTTCTAAAACTAATAATGGAATATTAAAAGCATCGCAAAAACGAACAAAACGAGCTGCTTTTGTAGAACTATTTACATCTAAACATCCTGCAAGAATCATGGGTTGGTTGGCAACAATCCCAATACTTCTTCCACCTAAACGTGCAAAACCTACAATAATATTTTCGGCAAAATCTTTATGAATTTCATAAAAACTATCTTCGTCAATAATATCAGCAATCACTTCATGCATATCATAAGGTTTGTTGGCATTATCAGGAATAATATTATCTAATTTTTCTCTGATTTCGTCCTTTAAAACATAGTCTAATTTAGGAGTGGTTTCTCTGTTATTTTGTGGTAAATAACTCAATAATCTTTTAATATCTTCCAAACATTCCACTCCATTTGGAGAAGTAATGTGTGCTACACCTGATTTTGTGGAGTGTGTGCTTGCACCACCTAATTCTTCTGAAGTTACGTTTTCATTAGTAACAGTTTTAACAACGTTTGGTCCTGTTACAAACATATAACTGCTTCCTTCTACCATCATGGTAAAATCGGTCATTGCTGGAGAATATACTGCACCACCAGCACATGGTCCCATAATTGCAGAAATTTGAGGAATTACACCACTTGATTGCACATTTCTGTAAAAAATATCGGCATAACCTCCAAGTGAACGAACACCTTCTTGAATACGAGCTCCACCAGAATCGTTTAGTCCAATCATTGGAGCACCATTTTTTAGTGCCATATCCATTACTTTGCAGATTTTTTCGGCATGAGTTTCAGATAATGAACCGCCAAAAACTGTAAAATCTTGGGCAAAAATGTAAACTAATCTTCCGTTTATTGTTCCATATCCTGTTACTACTCCATCTCCATAATAGATTTCATTTTCCATACCAAAATCCTTGGTTCTATGGGTAACCAACATTCCTATTTCTTCAAAAGAACCTTCATCCATTAGATAATTTACACGTTCTCTTGCTGTCAGTTTCTTTTTTTCGTGATGTTTTGCAATTCGTACTTCACCACCACCTAGTTTAGCTAAAGCTATTTTATCGTTTAATGTTTTTATTTTATTTTCCATAATTATCTTTTAACAAGTAAAATGCATTCTTATATTCATTTTGTTTTTATTTTTCCATCTAATCCATCCTGTTTCATTAGAAACTTCTGTTTTAACTTTAATCCATTCTCCTTTCATTTCAATAAATTCAGCATTCCAAATTTTATATTTCTTCTCTAACTCATTATTTAAAATTTCTGACTCTTCATTTGGTGAGTTTCTTAATGGATTTTCATCTCTTTTAAAATCTAATCCTAAAGCTAAAAAACCTTCCACATAGCTATCTATAGAAACAAATTCAAATCTTTTATCATTTTTATTCACAAACCCTAATTGATTTTTATTCAATCTAACATGATAACCTAAATAATCTATTTTCTCACATAAAAAAGCAACATGAAAATAATCACTATTTAAATTAAAAAACCATGAATCTAAAGGATTTTGATTATTATTTCTTCTGTATTTTTTATTGTTAAATCTTGTAATAATATCTGTTTCTGAAAATTCAATCTGCAACAATTCATTATTTAAAGAATCATTAACAATAATTGAATTTTTATAAAAATCGAAATCTTCTGACATAATTATAAAACCAACATTATTTACATCTTTTTCAAACTTAAAATCTTCACCAGAATATTCATTTAAATAATCAAGAATATTCTTTTCTAAATTTACAGACTTATTATTAAATACTTTAGCAGAGATTTCATTTAATTCTTTTGGATTTTGAACTTCATCAGTCTTTTTATTTTCTTTTTGACATGAAAAAATTAAGTACGAAAAAAATATTACAATGAATCTCATACTAATTCGGAAGTTTCACCAATTTCAAATCATTCAAGTACTGTTTTAAAGCAATCATCGCTGCTATTTCTGCTTCTGTTGTGTGTTGTGCTTTTAGCTTTTCAGCATCATAATACTTTTTTACAAATCCTGTATCAAACTCTCCTGAACGAAAAGCTTCATGCTGCATTACAAATTTTCCGAATGCTAAAGTTGTGGCAACACCTTCTACCTGATAATTATCGATGGCTTTAATCATTAGTGCAATGGCTTCTTCACGGTTTTTACCATAAGTAATTAATTTGGAAAGCATTGGGTCGTAATAAATCGGCACATCCATACCTTGTTCGATTCCATTATCTACACGAATTCCTTCTCCTTCGGGTAAAACATACGTACTTAAAAAACCTACGTTTGGTAAGAAATCATTCAAAGGGTCTTCTGCATAAACACGAAGTTCTATGGCATGACCATTTATTTTCAAATCTTCTTGTTTCATTGGTAAAGTTTCACCTTGAGCTACTTTTATTTGCAATTCTACTAAATCTAAACCTGCAATAATTTCAGAAACAGGATGTTCAACTTGTAAACGTGTGTTCATTTCTAAAAAATAGAAATTGTGTTGGTCATCTAAGAGAAATTCTACTGTTCCTGCTCCTAAATAGTCACAAGCTTTTGCCACTTTTACGGCGGCTTCACCCATTTTTTTACGTAATTCTGGTGTTAAAACACATGATGGTGCTTCTTCCACTACTTTTTGATGTCTCCTTTGGATACTACACTCGCGTTCAAAAACATAGATAATATTACCATGACTATCTGCCATCACTTGGATTTCGATATGTCTTGGTTTGGTTACATATTTTTCAATAAAAACAGCTCCATCTCCAAAAGCATTTACGGCTTCTGAAATTGCTCTATTCATTTGAGAAGCAAAATCAGCTTCTTTTTCTACTACACGCATTCCTTTTCCACCACCACCAGCAGCAGCTTTTATTAAAATTGGGAATCCTATTTCAGTTGCGATTTTCTTGGCTTCTTCTATATCTGTAATTGCATTTTCAGTTCCTGGAACCATTGGAATATCATAATCTTTTACGGCTTCTTTGGCTGCTAATTTATTGCCCATCATTTCGATGGCTTTGGATTTTGGTCCTATGAAAATGATGTTATTCTTCTCACATAATTCAGCAAATTGTGAGTTTTCACTCAAAAACCCATAACCTGGATGAATAGCATCAACACCTAATTCTTTGGCAACTTCTATAATTTTATCACCTCTCAAATACGATTGACTTGAAGCGGCTTCACCTATACAAACTGCTTCATCAGCAAATTTTACATGCAAAGCATTTCTGTCTACAGTTGAATAGACAGCTACTGTTTTAATGCCCATTTTTTGAGCCGTTTTCATTACTCTGATTGCAATTTCACCACGATTGGCAACTAATATTTTGGTTATTTTTTTCATATTATTCAAACTCAATTAACAATTGTCCTTTTTCTACGGCATTTCCTTTTTCTACTGCAATTGATTTTATGATTCCATCTCTTGGGGAAAGGAAGCTGTTTTCCATTTTCATGGCTTCTAAAATTAATAAAGGATTATTTTCTTTTACTTCTTGACCAACAGAAACGTTGATTTCTAGTATTAAACCTGGCATTGGTGCTTTTATAGCATTTACGACTTTGGTTCTTCCTTTTTCGATGCCCATTGCTGTTATTAATTGGTCTAATTCGTTAGCAATGGCTACTTCATAAACCGAATTATTAACTTTAACTGTATATTTTTTGGAAGCTAAATCAGTTGAAACTACTTCAACTGAATAAGGTTTACTTTCTTTTAAGACATGAAATTTGTTATTTGACAACTGTATTTCATCTAGTTGTAGTAAATCGCTTTCCTTAAAATCAAAAGTGTTTTCTTGATTTACAGAAAGTTTATAGTTTGTACTCATAGTATAGTTTTTATGAATGGTAAAATTACAAAAAAGAAACGTTTTCGGGAATGAAAAATTGGTAAAATCATGATAACTATAAAACTTATAAATCGTTTTAAGATAAAATAAGATAATACAAAGAAAAATATTTCAAATTTGATTATATTTGTGTAGGCTGATAATCTTAAATAAAGTAATCATGACTATTATAATCAATAAAAAACTATCAAAAAAAGAGTTAAAATTAGCTATAGAAAAGCTTTTTGAAAAAAGAAAGCACAAAGGGCTACAAAAACATTTTGGTATTTCTAAAGAAATAATTGACGCTCTAGCATATCAAAAAGAAGCAAGAAATGAATGGAATTGATTTTTTAGCAGATACTAATTTTATGATTCATTTGAATCAAGGTAATAAATTGGTCGAACCTTTTTTATCTTATTCATTTTCTGTTTCATTTGTAACTGAAATTGAATTGTTGAGTGCATTTAATATTTCTAAAGATAAAAGAAAACAATTGAAAGAATTATTGGATGACTGTTTAGTCTTAGATATGAATCACAATATTAAAAAAAAATGCATAGAAATTAGAAATCAATATAAATTTAAAATTCCTGATGCCATAATTGCCGCTACTGCATTGGTTTATGACCTTCCATTAATTACTTCTGATAAAGAATTTGAAAAAATTAAGGATTTAAATTTAATTTACATTGAAAAGGAATAAATAATTTTATCACAAAACTAACAACCCCATTACTCGCAAAGAATTGATTGGTTTTGAATACCAAAACAATTCAAAATCCTCAAATTTAGATTCAAAATCTACTTTTAATTGAGAAAATGTTGACTTGTTGTTTGAAGCAACTGAAATGTTATTTAAAACTTGGATTAACCATTCTCCTTTATCCTTTTCAACTGTAATTTCTGTGATGTGTTTTTTATCGTGAAAAGTCAGTTGCATCATTTCCCAACTGCTTCCTTTTTTGGATTTAGTAAAGGCATCAATAGTTGGATTTCCTCCTATCCATACAATTTTGGCTGAAGATTTTGTAGCAAATTCAGGTAAATCTTGAAGAGCATTATGAATAAAATCGGGTTGGATTTTAGTGTTTGGAATTTTGAAATCAAACCAATCTTGCAAAGGATAATCGAAACAAATGCCGTGCATATAATTGAATAATGATTTTTTCAGTCCAAAGCTAAATTTGTCGTGATTGATTCCAGTTTTATCTTTAAAAGCTATATCGTTATTGGCAAAAGTTACTTCATTTTGCTGTGGAATTACACCAAATTCTTCAGGAAACATCCCAACAGGTGAATGAGCTGTCATAGCAAACTGATGCCAAAAACCAGATTGAATAATTCCCAATTCAAACAATTGACGCACCATTTCCAAACTGTCAACCGTTTCTTGAATCGTTTGTGTTGGATAACCATACATCAAATAAGCATGAACCATGATGTTACTTTCAGTGAAATTACGAGTTACTTGAGCTACTTGTTCAACGGTAACTCCTTTTTTTATGAGTTCTAATAATCTATCGGAAGCTACTTCTAATCCACCAGAGACTGCAATACAACCTGAAGCTGCAAGCAAAACGCATAAATCTTGGGTGAAACTTTTTTCGAAACGTATATTGGTCCACCAAGTTACTTTTAGATTTCTTTTTAGGATTTCTAAAGCTACTTCTCTCATCAAAGCTGGTGGTGCTGCTTCATCTACAAAGTGAAAACCTGTTTCGCCTGTTTGAACAATGAGAGTTTCCATTCTGTCTACCAAAGTTTTGGCAGCAATAGGTTCATATAGTTTTATGTAATCTAAAGAAATATCACAAAAAGTACATTTTCCCCAATAACAACCGTGAGCCATGGTTAGTTTATTCCAACGACCATCTGACCAAAGACTGTGCATTGGATTGGCAATTTCGATAACTGAAATGTATTTATCTAAAAGTAAATCTGAATAATCTGGTGTTCCTACTTCGCTTTGTTTGTAATCTTGTTTTATTGAGTTGTTTTTATAAACTACTTCGTTATTTTCTAGGAAAAATGTGCGTTTGAATTGAGATTCTGAAACAAGTTCTGAATGACAAGTGTGATAATATAACAATTCAACGGGTAGTTCACCATCATCAAGCGTAATAAAATCGAAAAACTCAAAAACACGTTTGTCTTTTAAATCTCTTAGTTCTGTATTTGGAAAACCACCACCCATTGCGACTTTTATTTCTGGATAATTGGTTTTTAAAAATTGAGCACATCTAAAAGCACTATACAAATTTCCAGGAAACGGAACAGAAAAACAGACCAATTTGGGTTGGATTTTTGTTATTCTTTCCTTTAAAAGTTTAAGAGTAATTTTATTTATAAATGTAGTTTCTTTTTGTAATTCGCTGTATAATTCATCAAACGAATTGGCACTTCTACCCAAACGTTCGGCGTAGCGACTGAATCCAAAATTTTCATCAATGCATTCTACAATAAAATCGGATAAATCTTCTAGGTATAATGTGGCTAAATGTTTAGCTTTATCTTGCATTCCCATGGAACCAAAAGCATATTCTAAATCATCTAATTGATCAAAACGAGAAGCTTCTGGTAGAAAATTACCACTACAGATTTGACGAGCTAATGTCGGATTTTTACCTTGAAGGAATGAGATTACGTTGTCAATGGTGTTGATATAATCGTCTTTTAAAGCGTAGATTCGTTGACTGTTGTCTGTTTTCTGATCTCTAATTTCTGTTGTCTTAAAAACTTCTTCTAAACCTTCTTTTGAAAACATTTCTAAAATCACTTCTATACCTAAATCCATTTGAAAGGCTCCAATGTTTTTGGTATTTAGAAAACCTTTTATATAAGCCGTTGCTGGATACGGTGTATTCAGTTGGGTAAAAGGTGGTGTGATTAAGAGTATGTTTTGCAAGGGTAATGTTTTTGCAAAGGTATAGTATATTTTAAGATTTCTGTAATACTTTAAAAATGTAATTATTACTTTTTTAAAAAAATCAAATCATGTAATATAACTGTGCAAGCAAAAAAAACAAGCTATTTTTCTAGATTAATAAACGATTATTTAAGCGAAAAAAGCCTTTCAAAAAGTTTTTTATAATAAATAATACAAAATTGGATATTTTTTCAAAACAGATTGAGTAAAAAAAATCGATTTCAATGAAAATAGCAATAATAACAATGGTTGAGGAATAAGTAACGAAGATATTTATTTACTAATGTATCCAAAATATTTTACCCCAAATGGAGATTCATACAACGATACTTGGAAAATTAAATTTTCTCAGAAAGAACCCGATTTAAAGATTGCCATTTTTGATCGATACGGAAAACTACTAAAAACAATGAATCGCTTTGAAGGTTGGGATGGAAAACTAAACGGAAGAGATTTACCATCAGATGATTATTGGTTTGTTGTAACCCGAAAAAATGGAAAAGAATTTAGAGGTCACTTTGCCATGAAACGCTAAATCCACTCTTCAGCTTCCACATAATTCTCAGGAAAATAAGTCAAATACTGAACTAATCTTGGCGTTTTTCCGTAATTTGGTGTGGCACAATGTGGCAAAGCTTGGTTCCAAATGATAAAATCACCTGCTTTACCTACTATCGGTTTTGGAGTCAATGTTTTTAAAGCCAGTTCTCTTGGATTTTCTTCTGGAGAAAGGGCATTCATCCAATCAGTAATTTTATGATGAAAACTAGGTACACAATGAAATGCTCCATCATTTTCATCACAATCGGACAAGTATAACAACCCTTGCAAACGAAAAGGAATAGGTAATTTTAAACTAACATCCCAATGCAAATTGCTTCCTAAAAAATTATACTTTTCTGAAACAGGTGGATTGAAACTTACTTTATCAATTGTTTTATATATTGCATTAGTTTGATACAATTGTTCGTATGCTTTTTGAATTTTTATTGATGCTCTGTTCTTCTCTAAAGTAGGATGATGAAAAAAGTTAACCATTAATCCTCTTTGCTCTTTGTGTGTAGTATACCAAGAATCTTTATCCTCAGGATTCTTTTCTAAAAACTCCCAAATTGCGTTTTGTGTAGCCAAACAATCCTCTTGTGGAATAGCATTTCTTATAACTACATAACCATTAATTTCCCAAAAAAGTAAATCATCATCCGAAAGTACATTCTCTACTAAATCTACATCATTTGAAACTTTCTTTGCTTTAGAAGTCACCCAATTTTTAAAACTTGATAAATTAGGCTTTTCTTCATGAAGATATTGTAGTGTTTCATCCATACTCATACCTAATTTGTACAAGTAACCTATTTCCTCAGTCCAAGAAGTTTCAACTGCATTTGCTACACCATTTATTCTATTCCAAAGATTTTCTACTAAAAATGATTCCATATTTATTATGCATTGCTTCTCCCAAAAGTAAATTTAATTTTGTTTGCATACAAAACAAGGATACTTTTAATTTTCCTTTTTGGGCAACTTTTAAATACTAACTGAATGTTAAAGCCTGTTTATATGATTAAAATTTCAGTATTTTTACAAAAAAATTAAACTATGCCATCTGACTGTATAAGCTATCAAAAATCAGGATATTTTTCTAAGTTAATGAACGATTATTTAGATGAAAAATCAAATTTAAAAGCATTGTACAATAGGTTTCCCAAATTGGAAAATTTTTCAGAACAGATTACTGAAAAACAAAGCAACTTTCCACTTGAAAACAGAAATATTTTAGTCGATTCGTTAATCAAACAATATCAAAACTTTGAAGCTTCTGAATCAACTTTAAACAACATAAAACTACTAAACGAATCCAATACATTTACAATTACTACAGGTCACCAATTGAATTTATTTACTGGTCCTTTGTATTTTTTATATAAAATTATTTCGACTATTAACCTTTGTGAACAGTTAAAGAAGAAATATCCCAATCAAAATTTTGTGCCTATTTATTGGATGGCAACTGAAGATCATGATTTTGAAGAAATTAATCATTTTTGGTTTAAAGGAAAAAAAGTTATTTGGCAAAAAGAAAGTTCTGGACCAGTTGGAAGATTATCTACTGAAGGATTAATAGCTATTTTTGAGCAATTTTCATCTGAATTAGGAATTGGAGAAAACGCATCTTATTTAAAAGAATTATTCAAAAAAGGATATTTAGAACATTCTAATTTAGCTGATGCAACACGTTATATTGCTAATGAAATTTTCAAGGAAAAAGGGTTAGTAATTTTAGATGGTGATGACAAAAATCTGAAACAATTGTTTGTTCCTTATGCAAAAGAAGAATTAATAAATCAAACTTCAAGTGAAGAAGTTTTGAAAACAAACGAGCTTTTAACTGCATACAAAATTCAAGTAAATCCACGTGAAATTAACTTGTTTTATATTGAAGACAACTTGCGTGAACGAATCGTTTTTGAGAACAATATTTACAAAGTATTAAATACCAATTATAGTTTTACAAAAAGTGAAATTTTAGCAGAATTAGAAAATCATCCTGAAAAATTTAGTCCCAATGTGATTTTGCGTCCTTTGTATCAAGAGGTTATTTTACCTAATTTATGTTACATTGGTGGTGGTGGCGAATTGGCTTATTGGTTAGAATTAAAATCTAATTTTAAAGCTAATGATGTTACATTTCCTATGCTTCTGCTTCGCAATTCGGTTTTAATTGCTACAAAAAAGCAAGTGGAAAAAGCAAATAAATTAGGATTGACTTGGGCTGATTTATTTAGTAATCAACAAGATTTAATTTCAAATAAAACTAAGGCTTTATCTAATTTCAATATAGATTTCAACTCACAAAAAGAATATTTAAAAAAGCAGTTTGAAGATTTATATACAATTGCTGCTAAAACAGATAAATCCTTTATTGGAGCTGTAAAAGCACAAGAAGTAAAACAAATAAAAGGATTAGAAAACCTAGAGAAGCGTTTACTAAAAGCTGAAAAAAGAGTTTTAGCGGAACAACTTGAACGCATGACTTCATTGCAAAACGAATTATTTCCTAAACAAAGTTTGCAAGAACGAAAAGCTAATTTTTCGGAATATTATTTAGACTTTGGACAAGAATTAATTGATAAGTTGTTTGAAGAATTAAAACCTTTGAAGCAAGAATTTAATGTAATAGTTTTATAACTTAAACTATACTTGTAAATCTTTAAAAAAACACTACTTTTGCACTCGAATTAAAAAAATAAAAACGTTATGGCAACGAATAGAACTTTTACAATGATTAAGCCAGATGGTGTTGAAAATGGACACATCGGTGGAATTTTAAATATGATTACTGAAGGTGGTTTCAGAATTGTAGCAATGAAATTAACGCAATTAACTGTTGCAGATGCTCAAAAATTTTATGCTGTTCACAGTGAAAGACCATTTTTTGGGGAATTAGTTGAGTTTATGACAAGAGGTCCAATCGTAGCTGCTATCTTAGAAAAAGATAATGCTGTAGAAGATTTTAGAACTTTAATTGGTGCTACAAATCCTGCTGATGCTGCTGAAGGAACTATTCGTAAAAAATACGCTACTTCAATTGGTGAAAATGCAGTTCACGGTTCAGATTCTGATGAAAATGCTGCTATTGAAGGTGCTTTTCATTTTGCTGGAAGAGAGCAGTTTTAGTATTCAGTCACAGTTGGCAATGTTCAGTGAGCAGTTTGCTTAAAAATATAAAATCTCGTTTCAATTACATGAAACGAGATTTTTTACTTTTTACCAGTTACTAATAACTTATTACCTCAAGACAAGAGATTTAACCACTTCCTTTCCCATTTCTTCATTAATCATTTTAATGATTTTGTCCTTTCCATAGCTTAATTCATTTCTTAAAACAGCTGAAGATAATTTTACATATAAAGTACTATTTTTTAATAAAACTTCTTCCGTATAATTATTTACGCCATTTCCCATTAGATTTTTCCATGTTTGTTCCACATCAATTTTATCCATACCAATGTCTAGTTTATTGACTTGAATGAATTCTTTTAAAATGTCTTGCATAGAATGTTCTTCGTTAAATCTTTTGGCCATTTTTAGTTTTTTGAATGAAAGTTACTTTTTATCAAATAAAATAGGTCTTTTGTAATGATATTCTATGTCATTTTTGTTTTTAACAATTAGTTTTTCTTTTGAAATTGAGATGATTTCTTCTTTCCAAGTGGCAAAATCTGTTTTGTAATCGATGAAGCAATTTCCATCTTTAAATTCTACAGTTAAATTTTCTGAAACATCATTGGTTAGAAAAGTTCCGTCAAATTGTTGCATGCCTTTTTTTCTTGTTCCTTTTTTATCTTTTAATTCAAAAAAATCGAATGTTTCACTGGCTTTATACTCTTTTTCTTCACCATCTGGTAAAATTACTTTTTCAATTTCCCAATATCCATTAAGATTCTGAATGTCAGTTTCTTTAACTGCTTTTTGGCATGAAACTAAAAAAACGAATGCCAATACAAGTAATATCTTTGTCTTCATTTTATAAATATTCCACTAAATTACAAATATTTAATTTTGGATTAAACTATTTACTACATTTATTGTCTAAATATCATTATACTTTTTTAATCAAATGATTATGAGAAAAATATTTTTTCTTTTCATGGTAAACTTTTCATTACTTTCATGCTCTAATGAAGATAATATTATCATTGACGAACCAATTCCTTCGGATAGTGAAGCAATATATTTTCCTCCAAATGGATCAAATGAATGGGAAACAAAATCCATAACTGAATTAGGCTGGAATCAAAATGAGTTACAACCTTTATTAAATTATTTGGAAATAAAAAACACCAAAAGTTTCATTATACTTCATAATGGAAAAGTTGTTGTAGAAAATTATTTTGGAAGTCACACAGCAACTTCTCCTTGGTATTGGGCAAGTGCAGGAAAAACTTTAACAACTGCTGTAAGTGGGATTGCAGAACAAGAAGGTTTAATCGATATTAACAACAAAGTATCAAATTATATAGGAACTGGATGGACTAGTGCTCCTTTGGCTAAAGAAAATTTAATTACTTGTAAAAATCTATTATCCATGAATTCAGGTTTGGATGATACATTGGGTGATGATGTTTCTCCAGCCAACTTACAATATGTTGCAGATGCTGGTACACGATGGGCATATCATAACGTATATGTAAAAATGCAAGATGTTGTGGCACAAGCTAGTGGACAAACATGGTCAAATTATTTCAATACAAAACTTAGAGATAAATTAGGTATGTCTGGATTATGGATACAAGATGGTGGACTAAGTGTTTATTGGAGTAACACTAGAAGTATGGCACGTTTTGGATTAATGATTTATGCCAAAGGGAAATGGCATTCTACACAAATAATAAATGAAAGTTATCTTAATAACGCTACAAACACATCACAAAATTTAAACTTAGCTTATGGTTATATGTGGTGGTTAAATGGAAAATCTAGTTATAGGTTACCCCAAACTCAGCTACTATTTAATGGATCTTTAATTCCAAATGCTCCTACGGATATGTATTGTGCTCTTGGTAAAAATGACCAGAAAATTTATGTTGTACCAAGTAAAAAATTAGTCATCATACGAATGGGTGATTCGGCAGATGGAACAAATTTTGGCTTGTCAGATTTTGACAATGTGCTTTGGGAAAAAATTAATGCTTTGATTAACTAATTCTTTTTTGCTATTTTTCTCTTTTTAAAAAATAAATGAATCGCATAAAAGTATATTCCGAAAGATAGTAAACGGAGCATTACTAAAATATTTTCATTATCAAAAATTAGAGGAATTAAAGCTATAACAGTGGCAATTATTACTAATGCTATAGGATTTTTTAATATTGATTTATCCATGATTTTATTTGAAAAAAGAGTCAACAAATTCAATTTTATTAAATACTTGAAGGTCTTCCATACCTTCTCCAACTCCAATATATTTCACTGGAATTTGAAATTGGTCGGAAATTCCGATTACAACACCACCTTTTGCTGTACCGTCTAATTTAGTAACGGCTAAACAAGAAACTTCTGTGGCTGCTGTAAATTGTTTTGCTTGTTCAAAAGCATTTTGACCTGTTGAACCATCTAAAACTAACAAAACATCGTGAGGTGCATCTGTAATCACTTTTTGCATCACACGTTTCACTTTAGTCAACTCGTTCATCAAGTTGATTTTGTTATGCAAACGACCAGCGGTATCAATAATCACAACATCTGCGTTTTGAGCTAAGGCTGACTGTAAAGTATCAAAAGCTACTGAAGCAGGATCGCTACCCATTTGTTGCCTTACTATTGGAACTCCAACTCTATCTGCCCAAATTTGCAATTGATCAATGGCTGCTGCTCTAAATGTATCTGCTGCACCAAGAACAACATTGTGTCCTGCCTTTTTGAATTGATAGGCTAATTTTCCTATCGTAGTAGTTTTTCCAACACCATTTACTCCAACAACCATTAAAACATAAGGTTTTTTCTCTAAAGGCAGTTGAAAATCTTTAGCTTCTGTGTGATTTGTTTCGGAAAGCAAACCTGCAATTTCTTCACGAAGTATTAAATTTAATTCGTCAGTACCTAAATACTTATCTGTAGCAACACGTTTTTCAATACGTTCAATGATTTTTAAGGTTGTGTTTACACCAACGTCGGAAGAAACTAAAATTTCTTCTAAATTGTCTAAAACCTCATCATCAACTTTAGATTTTCCAGCAACTGCTTTTGTTAATTTGGAAAAAAATGAAGATTTAGATTTTTCTAAACCTTTATCTAAAGTTTGCTTAGCCTCTTCACTAAGGTTTTGATCTTTCTTATCAGAAGAGAATATTTTTTTAAAGAAACTCATTGAGTAAGTTTATTAATTTCGGACAAATGTAAAAATAAAAAAGCTACTTTCAAACGAAAGCAGCTTATCTTATATAATATTTCTATTACTTATTTCTTTTTTAAGAACTCATCAACAAGTTCTGGAGCCATAACTGACTCAACGAAAGTATAAGCACCAGTTTTTGGAGACTTAACCATTTTAATCGCTTTGGTTAATCTTTTAGAAGCTGTTTGTAATGTTGCTACGGTTTTCTTTGCCATAATTGAATATTTTTATGAAGTTTTACAGCTGTAAAATTTCTTATTATTTAATTTCTTTGTGAACTGTTACTCTTTTTAAAACAGGATTAAATTTTTTAATTTCCAATCTGTCTGGAGTGTTTTTTTTGTTTTTAGTAGTGATATAACGAGAAGTTCCAGCTACACCAGAAGCTTTATGCTCAGTACACTCTAAAATAACTTGTATTCTATTACCTTTCTTTGCCATTTTTATATATTTTTAGAGGTTTTCGGATTAAAATTTCAGTCCGTTAGCTTTTGCTTTTTTCATAGCAGCTTCAATACCAATTTTATTGATAGTTTTTAAAGCAGCAGTAGAAACTTTTAAAGTTACCCATTTATCTTCTTCTGCAACATAAAAACGTTTTTTAAATAAGTTCACAGAGAATTTTCTCTTTGTCTTATTCATAGCGTGAGAAACATTGTTTCCAGTCATCGCTCTTTTTCCTGTAAGTTCACAAACTCTTGACATTATTGTAGTCTTTTATCGTTATTCTAAATAAGGGTGCAAAGAAACAAAATTTCCACGAATAAACAAACAAAGTTTACTATTTTTTTAAAATTTCTTTATATACCATTTCAAATGCTTTATTTACAGCTCTATCAATGACTTTTTCTCTAGGTTGACCAAACTCAAATCGCTCTACAAAAACATCCTCAGGAGTTGCAATTGCTATAAAAACTATTCCTAAATCAGCATCTGAATCTCCTTTTGAAGGCCCAGCATTTCCTGTTGTGGCGATAGCATAATCTGAACGCATTATTTGTTTGACATTTTCAACCATTTCTAAAGCAACTTCCTGACTTACAACGGTGTATTTGTCAATAGTTTCGCTTGAAACTCCTAAAATATCTATTTTTGATTGTGTAGCATACGTTACTAAACTTCCTTTAAAATAAGCTGAAGCTCCACTAATAGCCGCTAACATTTGTCCGATTTTTCCACCTGTACAACTTTCTGCGGTCGAAATTGTTAGCTTTTTTTCTTTTAAATTTCTACCTAAAACTACTTCAATGGAATCATCTTCTTCAAAACCTACAATTATATCTTGTATTAAAGGTGTTAAGCTTTCTATCTGTTTTTTAATGGCTTCTTTTAAAATAAATTCATCATTTCCTCTAGCTGTCAAACGCAATCTAACTCTTCCTGGACTTGGCAAATAAGCTAACTTTATGAAGGAAGGTAAATTGTTTTCCCAATCTTCTATTTGCTCGGCAATTAAACTTTCTCCTCTTCCATAGGTCATGATAGTCTGATGTACAATATAAGGTCGCTTAAATTTTTCTACTAACTTGGGTACAACTTCATTATCAATCAAGTATTTCATTTCATAAGGAACTCCTGGCATTGAAATAAAAATTGTGTTTTCGTTTTGCATCCACATCCCTGGTGCAGTTCCCATTTTATTAAATAAAACCTCTGCTCTGGAAGGAACAAGGGCTTGATCTTTATTTAATTGTGTAATTGGTCGCTTATAAATTCCTTCAATAATAGTTGTTACATGTTGCAAAACCTCATCATTTTCTACAAGGTTATCGTTGAAATAATCACAAAACGTTTTTTTGGTAATATCATCTTTTGTTGGGCCTAAACCACCTGTAATCAAAACTATATCTACTTTATTTTGAAGGCTTTTAAAAGTAGTTAAAATATGCTCTTTATCATCTGAAATTGAAAGCATTTCATGAGTTGCAATTCCAATTTTATCGAGGGCTTTTGCAATATATGAAGAGTTAGAATCTACAATTTGTCCAATAAGTATTTCGTCTCCAATGGTAACAATTGTTGCTTTCATACCTATTTTATGTTGTGATTTTTTTTGATTTCTTTTGAAGTTAAATTAATTTGTTCTTTAAGTAATTTAAAAACTTCTTTAATCTCTTTTTTCTTTCCTTCTGATTTTGTCCAATCCATTATTAGGTTTAACTCTTCATAGGCTAAATCCATTCCTAACAAATCTAATGTAGGTTTAATTTTATGTGCAGCTGAATAGGTTTTTTTATAGTCTTTTGTATTAATTCCGTCTTTAATAATCTTTATTTCTGGAGGAACTTCTTGCAAAAATAGCTCTACAATTTGTTGAGCAAAATCAGCATCATTAGACGATAATTCGTAAACCTTGGCTAGATTGTAATGTAGTGCCATTATTTGACTTGAACTTTAAATAGTTGTTTTCCTTCTATAAATCCTGTTAATTCATCTCCATTTTTCACTTGTGCTACTCCTTTGGGTGTTCCTGTAAAAATTATATCTCCTTTTTTTAAAGTAAAATATTGGGAAACATAAGCAATTAGTTCATCAATTTTCCAAAGCATTAAACTGGTGTTTCCTTGTTGTACAATGTTTCCATTGGAATGTAATTCAAAATTAATGTTTTCTAACGAATTAAATTCTTCTTTAGGTAAAAAATCTCCAATTAAGGCAGAACCATCAAAAGCTTTTGCTTTTTCCCAAGGCAATCCTTTGGCTTTCAAATCTGCTTGAACATCTCTTGCGGTAAAATCAATTCCTAATCCAATTTCTTCATAATATTTATGCGCAAATTTTGGACTTATATATTTTCCAACTTTGCAAATCTTAACCAAAATTTCAACTTCATGATGCACATCATTACTAAAAGTTGGTATGACAAATGGAAATTTTTTAAGGATTGGAGCTGTGTCAGGTTTCAAAAAAATGACTGGTTCTGTAGGTTTTTCGTTATTTAATTCAGAAATATGGTCTGCGTAATTTCGACCTATGCATATTATTTTCATTTTATAGTAATTGGTAACTAGTGATTAGTAATAAGCAAATCAACTATTCACTAATTACTAATCACTAATCACTCTATTTAGTGTTTAACTTTCTTAATTTAATAGCGGTAAGAACTTTTTTAGTGTAAAGAGGAAAATCAGCATTTTGTAGCCAACTGAAGTAACCTGGCTCTTTTTCTAATACTTCTTCTACTAATACGCCTTTGTGTTTTCCGAAAGAAAAAATTTCTTGTTCTTCTTTATTATAAGCTATAAAACCTGCAAAATCTGCTGATTTCTTTCTTGTTGTAAATTCAGACAAGGCTTTTATATCGTTTTCTAAATCTGGGTATTTGTCTAATTGTGCTTTTAAAATTTCGTATGTTGCCATGGTATCAGCCTCTGCTGAATGGGCATTTTCTAGGCTTTCTCCACAATAAAATTTGTAACCTGCACTTAATGTTCTTTCCTCTTTTTTATGAAAAATGGTTTGAATATCTACTGAAACTCTGTTTTTCATATCAAAATCAACTCCAGCTCGAAGCATTTCTTCTGCTAATAATGGAATATCAAATCTATCGGAATTAAAACCCGCTAAATCAGAATCTTTAATCATGTTATAAACTTGATTGGCTAATTCTGCAAAAGTGGGTTCATTGGCTACTTTTTCATCAGTTATTCCATGAACTGCTGTTGTTTGTGGCGGAATTGGAATCGTTGGATTTACTAACCAAGTCTTGCTTTCTTTGTTTCCATTAGGAAAAACTTTAAAAACTGATATTTCTACAATTCTATCTTTAGCAACATCTATTCCTGTGGTTTCAAGGTCGAAAAAGCAGATTGGTCTATTGAGTTTTAATTCCATTGAGTTTCTTTTTAAAAAGGTATAAAATTAGTATTTCGGCAATTAATAAGTTAAATGTCCAACCCAACCATGCTACTATTCGATAAGCGTCCATTGGTGGTGGATGAAACAAAAATACGATAATGAATTTGAAAAGTCGCAACGAAATGGCAGATAATGTTAAGGCGAAACTTCTGATGGCAAATTTTTGATGTTTTTTGAAATCCAATTTTCTGGCATAATAAAAAGAGAGATAAGTAAATAACATCCATAAAATGGATAGAATTATAAATGCTGTTTGTGAAAAAATTCCACCATTAGCATAATAACTCATTATTAAACCTGATGGTCCAGAAAATAACAGAATGATTAAAATATAAAATTTTCCAATAGTTCTATGCCATTTTTGATGTTTTTTCCTAAGGTAACTTGAAAACTGAAAAGCCCCAAAAATCATTAAGAATATACTAGTGTAAACATGAGTGAAGAAAGCAATTTGATAATGAAATAGTTGAATTTCGTCTTGTTTTATTCTCAAAAAGGCTACATCAAAATCTAGTGGAATATATTGAATGGTGATCAACAATAGCAAATAAGAAAAATAGGCATAAGCTATCCACAAGAGATATTTTGAATATTTTAAAAGCATTATCTACCAAAAGTATCATAATATTCGGCTGCATTTTGTTCGTATCGAAGTAATAAATCGATATTTTGTTTTTCAATTTCGGTTAAATCGTCTTTAACATCTCCGAAAACTGGCATATACCAATCAAAACTTTCAAAATATATTCGCAATTGTTTATCTCTAAAAGCGAATCCATGACGAGCAAAAATGGAATTTCTAAGAATAAAAATGTCTGCTTTAGTAAGATTTGAAACGAAATCTTTATCTAATAAGTCTTTAGATGCATTTTTTTCAAATACTTTTTCTGTTGTAGAAAAATATTCTGTATCCTCATATTCTTCAACCTCACCATCAATTGTATCTGTAAACTTTACTGGATTTGACTTATCTGTATTCTTAAATGAATATTCAATTTTATTTTCAACATTATATACAAACATCTTTTTTTGAAGTTGGCATTTCCTTTTAGCTATTTTTAAGTCTTTAGAATTATAAGCTGACCAATTTCCATCTAAAATAGTATCATTTATTTTGATATTCATTTCAAAAAGTCCATCATATTTAGTCTTTTTAAATTCATCTGCTTTTATTTTGAAAGAATTCTCATCAGTTAAAATTATTCCTTTAAATGGACTTATATTTCCAACCACAATACTATGACCAAAAATAGAGTCTCCTTTTATTTCATCTATTGAAAATGTAATTTTTCTGTAAACAATATAATTCCCTTCCTCTTGATGTTTATCAATGATAGAATCATATTCTTTTTTAGATATATCAGCTTCAAAATCCCCAACCCAATAGCCTAATAAATCTTCTACTGAATTAACAGCTTTTGAATTTGTAATTTCTGGTTCTGTAAATTGAATTTCTTCAAACGAATTTTCTGCTACTAAAACTGGTTCATTTTTGATGGCTTCCTTACAACTGAATAGTGAAATTAAAATACTAAATGTGATAATTTTTTTCATAAAAAAAGTCCAATTGAATTATTGGACTAATTTAGTAATTTATTTGTAAATTGATTATATTTCTCTATTAATATCCCAAGCTTCTAAATATTCAGCAACTCGTTTTACAAAACTTCCTCCTAATGCTCCATCTACTACTCTATGGTCATAACTGTGTGATAGGAACATTTTTTGACGAATTCCAATAAAATCACCTTCTGGAGTTTCTATAACTGCTGGTACTTTTCTGATTGCGCCAAGTGCTAATATTCCAACTTGTGGTTGATTGATGATTGGTGTTCCAAATACTGAACCGAATGTTCCCACGTTGGTTACGGTGTAAGTTCCTCCTTGTGTATCGTCTGGTTTTAGTTTTCCTCCTCTTGCTCTATTAGCTAAATCGTTAACGGCTTTTGCCATTCCCACTAAATTCAATTGATCTGCATTTTTGATTACTGGAACAATTAAATTTCCGTTTGGTAAAGCTGCTGCCATTCCTAAATTGATGTTTTTCTTTTTGATGATATAATCACCATCTACAGAAATATTCATCATTGGGAAATCTTTTAACGCTTTGGCTACAACTTCCATAAAAATTGGTGTAAAAGTTAACTTTTCTCCTTCTCGTTTTTCGAAAGTGTTTTTAACTTTATCTCTCCATTTTACGATATTGGTTACATCAACTTCTATAAATGACTGCACGTGAGCCGAAGTTTGAACTGAAGCGACCATGTAGCCTGAAATCAACTTACGCATTCTATCCATTTCAACAATTTCATCACCTCCATTTACTGAAACTGGTGCAACTTTTGAAACTTCAACTTTAGTTGGTGCTTGTTGTGGCTGAGCTATTGGTTGAGTTGCTACCTTTTCAACTGGGGCATTTCCTCTATTCGCTACATAATCGAGGATATCGTTTTTAGTAACTCTACCTTCTTTGCCTGTTCCGTTAATTTTATTTAGTTCATCAACCGAAATCCCTTCAGCTGATGCAATATTTTTTACTAAGGGTGAAAAGAATTTATCAGAATCCGAAAAATCTGGAACAAAATTCAAATCTGTTTTAACTGTTGAGATTTGCTCTTCTAGTTGTTGTGTTGCAACTGGTTCTTTGGCAACTGTAGTTGTAGCAACTGGTTCTGCACTTCCACCTTCTGTTTCAATGATAGCAATTGTTTGTCCCACTTGAACTACGTCGTCTACATTAAAAAGAATTTCTGTTAAAACTCCAGAAACTTCACTTGGCACTTCGCTATCCACTTTATCGGTAGCAATTTCAAGAACAGCCTCATCCATTTCAATAGATTCGCCTACTTTTTTTAACCAATTTGTAATGGTTGCTTCTGCAACACTTTCTCCCATTTTAGGAAGTTTTAATTCAAATTTTGCCATATTCTTACTGTAGCGTTATATTCTTTTAATTCAATTGCAAAATTAATAAAAGTTTTGACTATTTACCTCGAATTCAAAAAAAATATTAGTGTTTTTTATTGGTTTATAAAAGTTTCATTTGCAGGAATGATTTCGCCTCTATCATTAGAATTATTGCTTCCAATACAAAAAGCTGATGCTTTGATGTAGTTCTTAAATGTGACATTATTGGCTTTGTTATGTTCCATAAACGCTATAATTTCTTTGAAAGAAAATGAGTCTACATCAAAAATCAATTCCATATTACTTGAAAAATTATTCTTGAAAGAATTCAGCTCATTGTAATATTTGGCTTTTATTTTAAGATTTAAATTCAATTCTGATTTTGTAAAAACTATATATTCATCAATGGTTCGTTTGGTATTTTTTTGTTGGTTTCTTTTAATCAAACTAAAAATAAAAGCTCCTGATTGCATCATCAAATCAAAAACAACTGATTTTTTAAAATGCTTTTTGTAGAAAAATTGCATAGCTTCGCGAAAGCGTTTCATATATAAACCATCTCGAACTGTACTTTCGCCTTTATAATGAATCACAGTTGTTTCATGGCAATAGTAATTTTCTTTGCCTATTTTTAAAATCATGTAACTTAAATCAATATCATCTGAATACATGAAGCAATTTTCATCAAAACCTCCTACTTCTAGATATAAATCGCGTTTCATAATCATAAAAGCACCAACTAGAATATCAACTTTTCCGGATTGATTTTCATAGATTTGTTGTGCATAGTATTGATTGAAAAGATTATTTTTTGGAAACAATTTATAAAGCCCAAAAATCTTAGTGAAAGCTACCCAAGGTGTTGGAACGCCCCGTTTTGATTCTGGTAAAAAATTTCCTGTTCCATCGATGAGTTTGCACCCTATTATTCCAAGTTTGGAGTTTGGAGTTTGGAGTTTGGAGTTTAAAATTTGTGTAAAAGTATCTTCAGCTACAACTGTATCAGGATTTAATATGCAAATATATTCTCCTTTGGCTTGTGCAACTCCTATATTATTTCCTTTTGGGAAACCAGAATTTTCTTTATTTTGAATTAGCTTAATTTGAGGAAATTTTTCCTTCATCATAGCACAACTATCATCTGACGAATTGTTATCAATTACAATAATTTCTCCATCAATGTTTTGCAATGCTTTTTGAACACTGAAAACACATTGCTCTAAAAAATAGCGTACGTTGTAATTGAGAATGATAACTGATAATTGCATTGCACAAATATAAAGGTAAATTGTGGCAATTTGAAATAATTATAGCTAAAGAAAAAATCGTCAATTTGGAATATTAAAAATAAATAGCACAATTTGGCAATGCTTTTTTGATTCTAATTTGTTCGTTTTTATCAATTGGATTTCCTGCTAAAATAAGTGTTCTTAAATTTTTGAGGCTATCCATTTTTTGAGGTAACTTAGTTATATTGTTATTTCCTAAAGACAAAAATGTTAGTTTATTTAGAGCTGTGAGGCTTTCTGGTAATTGACTCAAAAGATTATTATTTACAATTAAAATTTCAAGATTTTTTAGTTCATTTAAATTATCAGGAAAAGAATAGAGTTTATTGTTTTCTAAATTAAGTTCTTTTAAGGATTTTAACTTAAGCCATTGTTCATCTATTTCATAAAACTGATTTCCGGATAGGTTTAGGGTTTTTATTTTTTTTAGTTTAAAAAATGAATTGGGCAACTGACTTAATTGATTATTATCTAATTCAAAAAACTCTATGTTTTTACAATTCCCTATTGTTTCTGGCAAACTTGTAATTGAATTTAATGAAAGATATAAATATTGTAACTTTTTAAGTTTTCCAATTTCTGTAGGTAATTTTGATAATTTATTTACAGCTACATCTAGTTTCTTTAGCTTTTTAAACTTTTGAATCTCTTCTGGCAAAAATTTAATAGCATTTTGTCTAAGGATAAGTGTTTCCAAATTTTTTAATTTAAATAAGTTTGTATCTAAATATTCAATGCTATTGAGCATTAAGTTTAAAAATTGTAAATATTGTAGTTGAGAAACTTCTGAAGGAAATTTAAACAGCTGTTGATCTCTAAGATTTAATTGTGTTACTTTTTCTTGTGAAACCATTGCTTCATCTAATGATAAAAAAACGGTTTTGTTTGTATCTGCATCTTGTGCATAAAACACAACTGATTGTAAAAAAAATATAAAATAAAATAGCTTTTTCATATAAAATAAAAAAAGGTCGGTTAGCATAACTATCCGACCTTTATTAGGTTTTTAAAATTAATTAGTTTTCATTATTTTATAAACTCCTGTTTTTGTTCCTATTTGAACTTGTATAATAAACAGTTGTTCGCTTCCAAACTTTGTTAAATCTAAATTTATATTTTGTTCAGAACCAGTTGTTACATTGTTTAGTTCTGTTACTTTTCTACCAACAACATCATAAACTTGAATGTTTATTGGTTTATCAGTAACTTCATTTAATGAAATTGTTACCAATCCTTTTGTTGGATTTGGATAAACCGTTGCTATTTCTGCTAATGGATTAGATGAATCTACAGACAACGCTTGTTGTTGACCTAAAAATGCTTCATTAGAAAAAACCAAAGCAGTAGAGGCGTTAATAGTTACATTTGAACCAGTAGCATCTACTTGTGCTTGATTACTTCCACTTGGATGTTGTACTGAGAAAAATCCGTATTTATAGTCTGGTGTAAATGTAAGTCCTGTTGGCTCAGAACCTATTGGCATAGAAGAGTGAAGTAATACTTTTGGATCACTTTGTGTGTGATTAGGACGCACAACCCAAATATAATTGCGACCTCCATCTTGCACAACCCAAAGATTTCCTAAATCATCAAATGCTAAGTTGTCATTACCATCAGCCCATGGTTCTGTTACAGTACCAGTTGCTGTTTCAATAGGGTAACTTAATGCTCCAACAAAAGTTTCAAAATCACTAATGGTCATTCCGTTGTCTTTGAATGAGTACACTCTGTTTTTACCTTTTGAAGCAAAATAAATTTTACCATCAATTGGGCTAATTTCGCAGTCTTCTACACCATTAAAATTAGTTCCTCCAAGTGTTGCTGCTGCTGTACGAATATTATTTCTATCAGCTTGTGTCGTGTTTGGTACCATTATCCATGTAGCTGTAGAAGAACTAGGTTCATCACTTGAAAGAGGTAAATCTAACTTTAAAACATAAACTGTTCCTTGTGTAAAATTATTTGGAGTAGTAGCCACAAATTTATAAACACAGTGTGTTCCACCATCTTCACCGTAATAAGCAGTTGTTCCATCAGCAGTAACAACTACATTCTCATGGTTCATTCTTCCCATTGCCCATAATTTTTGAGGTGTTCCTGTTCCATAATCTTTAACAGCTGCTGTAAGAGGATCAATTTCCACTAACCATCCTAAATCTTCATACCCATCATTATTTGCATCACCAGAAGTCGTTGATTCTTCAGCAGTTATTACTGTTCCCCATGGAGTTACTCCACCTGAACAGTTACGTTCTGTTTTCACTAAAGATGTTCCACTAAAATCTACTTTTCTGGTATCAGAAAGGTTCCATAGAGGATTCAAACCATTTGTTCCCATATTTAAAGAAACATCAAGTATAGAAACTCCTCCAGGACTATTCTCATGATTGACTGCAACATGTCCAACTGAACTTGCTGTAGCACCTTGAGAAGGAATATACCCTGTGAAATCATGATTTCCAGGAACTGTACCTGTACCTGTCATATAATTATCTCCTTGTTTAAACAGCATTTGAAAACGTTGTTCTATTGGATAAACCATCACAGGAGTTTGTGCTGTTGGATTAATAGATGTAAAACAAGCAATATGTTCAGGTGTGCAAGTATAATCAGGTGCTTTATCACGAACGTACATATCAAATCCTAAATCAGAACTTGAACCATCGCGGTTATGAATTTCAACTGAAATTCTGTTAATACCATTCTGAAATACAGATTTTGGCACATAATGAGAAAAATATCTTTTTTCAGCAGCAGAATCAACTATACTTGATGAAAAAGTCATATAGTTAATTGGCCCTGATGGCATATTATCTCTAAAAACCTCAACACCATTTACATAAACTACAGCTCCGTCATCTCTACGTAAACCAAACTCAACCATTTGACCAACTTGAGTTAAGTCAATTTGAATATCTCTTGAAAAATAGTAAGTGATATATTTGTTTGAAGCATTTGGTCCATAAGAAATCGTTGTAACCATAGGATCTCCATAACCTAATGGTGCTTGACCTTCACTCCAAGCAGAATTATCAAATGTAGTTAAATTCCAACCTGTTGTGCCTTGATCTGAACCATTATCTAAATAAGACCATGTAGTTCCTTTTACTAAAGGATACTGAGTTGGTGGCAAAACAATGTTAGATTTTAACGATTCTTTTCCACTGTTCAACATTCTTGTTTTATCATTGGAAGGGTTAACTTCTGAATGATTTGAATCTGTTAGTGCAAATCCCGCAAAGGAAAACAGTAACGAAGAGTAAAGTAAAATTCTTTTTTTCACGATTGTATAGTTTTTAAGTTATTACTGCAAAGCTACAATCGCTATATTGCCTTTTCGTTATTCACTTTTAAAGAAAACAACACATTAATGTTAACTCTATTAAATAAGTGTTATGAAAAATTATTTAGTATAAGGATTATCATTTAGCACTTTAATAAATGCTATAAGTTCTTTCTTTTCTACTTCGGTAAGATTTAATTTATCTGAAGGAAGTGTTTGGTTTTGCACGGATAAACCAACTCCTTGTCCTCCACCTTCATTGTAAAATTCAATTACATCTTCTAAAGTTTGATATGCACCATTGTGAAAATAAGGAGCAGTAAATTCTGAATTTCTAACAGTAACTGTTTTAAACGATTTTTCGTAAATCCATGCACTTTCACTTCTTATACTATTATTGATTCTACCTTCATCTTCATCTAGTTTATTGCTGTTTGGCTTTTCCAAAACACCTAATATTTCAGATTCATTTTCACTAAATAATGGAGGAACAAGTCCGTTAAAAGTAGGTGCAAAATGACAAGTTGCGCAATTGGCTTTTCCCATAAAAAGGTTAAAACCATTTTTTGCTTCTTGAGAAATAGCATTTGTTTCACCACGAACATATTTATCAAAAGAGCTATTAAATGACTGAAGCGACAAAACATAAGAAGCTAGTGCTTTTGAAAAATTTTCACGTGTGATTCCATCTTTTCCAAAAACATTTTCAAACTTCTCTTTATACTGTTTTTGCTCTTTAAGTTTTTCTAAAATTACTACATAAGCAGTATTAAATTCATCTGGATTAAAAATGACGTGTTCCGCTTGTTGTTCTAAAGTAAAAGCTCTCAAATCATAAAAAAATCGATCTGAATAAACTGCATTTAATAAGGTTGGTGAATTTCTCAACACAAATTTTCCTTGCACATTACTAACCGATTTTGGCACAGCATCTGTAAAATATTGCTCTGGTTTATGACAAGAAGCACAACTGATTTTTTCATCATTGCTTATTATTGGATCAAAAAATAGCGTTTTGCCTAAACTTCTTAATGCGTCACTGTCTTCACTTTTTTCTATTTTTGTAAAATAATATGGATTTAAAAAATCCTTACTAAAGATGGAAGTGCTAGTAGGATTCCATGAGGTTATGTTAGTTAAAAAAGATAAATCTTTGGTTTCATGAAGCTCACCTAATTTTTTATAAAGTGGATCAATATATTTTGTAAGCAATTCTAATCTATCAAAGGTTTCAAAAGAATTTGATTGATCTAAGTAATCAATAGCCTTTTCAAAAAGATTAGAAATTTCGTCTTTTGTTGAGTTATGGCTATATTTATTTTGTAAAAAAAACTCATTCATTCCTGTAAATGAAGCCTTTGCATCTGCAATTGCATTTACAGAACCTGGAGTGTCAAAACCTGTAATTCCTAATGTAAAAATACGAACCAATTGCAAACGCATAGCTATTAAATCATTTTCTTTGCTCGAGATTTGATTACCTATTTTATGATACAAAAGCATATAACTTGTACTAAGTTTTTTAGCAAAAGCTGCAATTTCATGCTTTTCTTGCCATGCTTCATCAGAAAAAATAAGTTCATCCAAAACCTGCAATCCTTCTGGATTTACAACAAACGGATTTGTATTTTCCTTTTCAATATGTAATAAAGGTGCACCATTTATTGTACTATTTACGTATTCTGGATGGTAAAACGCTAAAAAAAACTCTACTTTTTTATACTGTTCTCTTGTATTCAAAAACACTTGTTGAAGCGAATCTAAAGTAATACTTTCATTTCTGTAAGCATCGGCAGTAGCATCTAATTTATTGAAAGCCATATTCAATTTAGTAAGGTTACTTTCAATATAACCAATCTCATTATAATTGTTTTTTTTTGAAAATGAAAAAAAGAGAATGGAGATAAGTACTGGTAGTCCAAACAATAAAACTTTTTTGTAAGATGAATGCATAGCTTAGTGTGTAATTTAAAAACACAAATCTAATAGCTCACTATAAGTCGAATATTAAAAACAAATTAACAAATGATTAAATATTTAAAACATAAAAAGAATTCATAAACAGTTAAAAATTGATTTAAAAAAATTAATTCCTTTAAACGGATAAAGCTGAAACAAAACCTTACTTTTGCACTTCTAAATTCTAATTTCTGAATTCTAAATTATTATGAATTACCTTTCTGTAGAAAATATATCCAAAAGTTATGGTGAACGTGTTTTGTTTGAAAACATCTCCTTTGGCATTAACAAAGACCAAAAAATAGCTTTTATTGCCAAAAATGGTTCTGGAAAAACAACAATAATGAACATGTTAAATGGTTTTGACGAACCAGATACAGGTCAAGTTGTAGTTCGAAAAGAAATCAACATGGCTTTTCTTTCTCAGAATAATAATTTGCAAGAAGAATTGACTATTGAAGAAAGTATTTTTGCCTCTGATAATGAAATCTTGAAAGTCATTGAACAATATGAAAAAGCTTTAGAAAATCCTGAAGATGAAGAAGTATATCAAAGAGCTTTTGATGATATGGACAGGCACAATGCTTGGGATTTTGAAACACAATACAAACAAATTCTTTCCAAACTTAAATTAGAAGATTTAAAATTAAAAGTCAAAAGCCTTTCTGGTGGACAAAAGAAACGTTTAGCTTTAGCTATTATTTTAATTAGTCGTCCTGATTTATTAATTTTAGATGAGCCAACCAATCACTTAGATTTAGAAATGATTGAATGGTTAGAAAGCTATTTTGCTAAAGAAAACATTACCCTATTTATGGTTACACACGACCGTTTTTTCTTAGAACGTGTGTGTAATGAAATTATCGAATTAGACAACGGAAAATTATACCAATACAAAGGAAATTATTCATACTATTTAGAAAAGAAAGAAGAGCGAATTGCTTCTGAAAATGCTAGTATTGACAAAGCCCAAAACTTATTTGTAAAAGAATTAGCTTGGATGCGAAGACAACCAAAAGCAAGAACTACAAAATCAAAATCACGTCAAGATGATTTTTATGTGATTAAAGAAAAAGCAGAAAGTCGCAGAAAAGAAAATGTAGTAGAACTTGAAATCAACATGGAACGCATGGGAAGCAAAATCATTGAATTGGTCAAGCTCAACAAAAGTTTCAAAGACAGAGTCATTTTAGATGAATTTACCTATTCATTTCAAAGAGGAGAACGCATCGGAATTATCGGAAAAAACGGTACAGGAAAATCAACTTTCCTAAATATCATGACACAAACCATACCGCCAGATTCTGGAAAAGTAATCGTTGGTGACACTATAAAAATTGGGTATTACACACAAAGCGGAATAAATCCAAAACCTGGACAAAAAGTAATTGACATCATCAAAGAATATGGCGAATATATTCCATTAACCAAAGGAAAAATTATTTCAGCATCACAATTGTTAGAACGCTTTTTATTTGATGCCAAAAAACAATACGATTTTGTAGAAAAATTAAGTGGAGGAGAATTAAAACGTTTGTATTTATGTACCGTTTTAATCCAAAATCCTAATTTCCTTATTCTGGATGAGCCAACAAATGATTTAGACATCGTTACTTTAAATGTATTGGAAAGTTTCCTATTAGATTTCCCAGGAAACCTTTTAGTAGTTTCTCACGACAGGTATTTCATGGATAAAATTGTAGATCACCTATTTGTTTTCCGTGGAGAAGGACAAGTGGAAGATTTCCCAGGAAATTATTCTGATTTTAGAGCTTACGAAGATTCAGCAGATGTACAACAAAAAGAAGACAACAAAGCCGAAAAGAAAGACTGGAAACAACAAAACATAACAACAGGTTTATCCTTCAACGAACAAAAAGAATATCAAAAAATAGAGCGAGAAATCAAAGATTTAGAATTCGAAAAAGTTAAAATTGAACAACTATTCACTGATGGAAAAGTTGCCGATGATGCCATAGAAATAAAAGCAAAAGAATTGCAAGCTATCATTCAGAAAATAGAAGCCAAAGAAGAACGTTGGTTTGAACTTTCAGCTAAAATGGAATAAATGAGTAACTAGTAAAAAAATGTTTTTTCAAATTAAATCATATTTAAAATTCCTAAAAAACTCTACCAATCAACATGGAGTTCATTCACCGTTTGTATATAGTTTAGTTACAAAATGTTTTTACGACAAGAAAAAATATGCTGAATATGAAATTCTAAAAAAGTATAGAAAATCACTATTAGATAACAAAAACATCATTGAAGTAACCGATTTTGGTGCAGGTTCAAGAGTTTTCAAATCCAACAAAAGACAAATATCAAAAATTGCTAAAACAGCTGGAATTTCATCCAAAAGAGCTCAACTACTTTTTAGAGTTGTAAATTATTTTCAACCTACAACCATCTTAGAAATAGGAACCTCTTTAGGATTAGCCACTACTGCACTATCTTTAGGAAATAGAAAAGCAAAAATAACCACATTAGAAGGCTGTTCAAGCACAATCGCTACTGCAAAATCCCAATTAGAAAACTCCAAATTCCAAAATATAGAATTCATAAATACAAAATTTGAAGACTACCTTCAAAACTCAAAACTCCCAACTCCCAACTCCCAACTCATTTACTTCGATGGCAACCACTCCAAAAAAGCCACATTAAATTATTTCGAACTTCTTTTACCAACAATTACTAACAAAACCGTTTGGATTTTCGATGACATTCATTGGTCAAAAGACATGGAAGAAGCTTGGGAAATCATAAAAAATCATCCAAAAGTAAAAGTCACGATTGATACTTTTCAATGGGGATTTGTATTCTTTAGAGCAGCACAAGAAAAAGAACATTTTGTCATAAGAGCATAAAAGTTTAAACGCAAAGAAGCAAAGTTTTTCGCTAAGATTACTAAGATTTTTCTTGATTTCTCAAATCTGTGTTCCAAAAAATCAAAATTAACATGTAACAAATTCAAACATAATTCTACTTATACTCAGTTATGAGTTCAAAAATTTCTGAATTCTAAATTCTAAATTCTAAATTAAAATGTCAAAACCCATCATAGAAATCAAAGGAATCACAAGAGATTTTCCATTAGGAAACGAAATTGTATACGTCCTAAAAGGAATAGATTTAACCATTAACAAAGGAGAATATGTTGCTCTAATGGGACCATCAGGTTCAGGGAAATCAACTTTGATGAATATTTTAGGGTGCTTAGACACACCAACTTCTGGTTCATACATGTTAAACGGAAAATTAGTCAGCGAAATGCACGACGACGAATTAGCAGGTATCAGAAACACAGAAATCGGATTCGTATTTCAAACGTTCAACTTAATGCCAAGAACAACTGCTTTGGATAATGTAGCCCTACCAATGGTTTACGCAGGTTATTCAAAATCAGAAAGAAATGAACGTGCCACAGAAGTACTAACTCAAGTAGGATTAGCCGATAGAATGGACCACAAACCCAACCAACTTTCAGGTGGACAACGTCAACGTGTAGCTGTTGGTCGTGCTTTGGTTAACAAACCATCAATCATTCTTGCTGATGAACCTACAGGAAACTTAGACAGTAAAACATCTGTGGAAATCATGGGACTTTTCGACGACATTCATGCCAACGGAAACACCGTAATTTTAGTAACACACGAAGAAGATATTGCAGCTCACGCTCACAGAATCATTCGCTTGAGAGATGGTGTCATAGAAAGCGATAAGAAAAACAAATAATTTTAGAAGCTAAATCAAGTTCAGCTTGACAAATATTAATGTTGAATCCTGTCATTCTGAACTTGATTCAGAATCTCTTTTTTTTAGAGCAAATGGCTTGGTCTTTATTTAGTTATGTAATTCCTGCTTTCCGTTACAATCTCTTCGAGGATTTCCTCTACAATCAGGGCTATCAAAGAAATCATTTTTACTTTTATAAACTTTAGGCTATCTTTGATAAAATTTACAAAAAGTCGTGATAATTCTACTTTCAATCATCATAGTTTTATACATCATTTTAAAAGTGATTCACAAACTATATCCAAATGATATGAATCATAGAAAATCATTTCAGATAAAAAATAAAAAAGAAACAAGCAATAGAAATTCTGATTTCTAAATTCTAAATTCTAAATTTCACATGAAAGTCTACACAAAAACAGGAGATAAAGGAACCACAGCCCTTTTTGGAGGCACAAGAGTTCCTAAACACCACATAAGAATTGAAAGTTACGGAACAGTTGACGAACTAAATTCGTACATCGGATTAATTCGCGATCAAGAAATAGATACACACTACAAAACCGTTTTAGCAGAAATTCAAGATAGGTTATTTACTGTTGGAGCTATTTTGGCAACACCACCTGAAAAAGAAACCCTCAAAAACGGTCAACCAAGACTTCAAAATTTAGGTTTAGTCGCTTCAGACATAGAATTTCTAGAAAAAGAAATCGACACTATGGAAGAATTATTACCACAAATGACGCATTTTGTATTGCCCGGTGGACACACTACTGTGTCATATTGTCATATCGCACGCTGTGTTTGTCGTAGAGCAGAACGTTTGTCTGTGCATTTAAATGATTTAGAGCCTACTAACGAACTTGTTTTGACATACCTAAACCGACTTTCTGACTATCTTTTCGTGTTGGCACGAAAGTTGACTTTAGACTTAAACGCTGAAGAAGTAAAATGGATTCCAAGGAAGTAAGTTTGCAGTATTCAGCTATCAGTAATCAGTCGCAGTTTGTAAAAAAGTAAATGTTTTTATATAATTTACTGAGCACTAAAAACTGAACACTGAACACTAAAAAAAAGACGTTCTTAAAAATAATTATAAAATAAATCAAAAAAAACTTGACTTTTTAAGTTAAAAATTTATTTTTGCACAAATTTAAATCGATAAAAAGATGTATTGGACATTAGAATTAGCATCCTATTTAAGTGATGCACCTTGGCCAGCTACCAAAGACGAGCTTATAGATTATGCCATTAGAGCTGGAGCTCCTTTGGAAGTAGTGGAAAATCTACAGTCTATAGAAGATGAAGGAGAAATCTACGAATCAATGGAAGAAATTTGGCCAGACTATCCTACAGACGAAGATTATCTTTGGAACGAGGATGAGTATTAAAAATAATAAATAATCACAACAAAAAAGTCTCTACTTGAGGCTTTTTTTTTGGTTATATTTACAAACAATTAGATAAAACAAACTATTATGAGTTTTTTAAATTCAATATTGAAAGCTTTTGTGGGTGATAAATCCGAAAAAGATGTAAAAGCTATTCAACCCCTTATTGCTAAAGCACACACTTTTGAAAAAGCATTAGCCGCTTTGTCACATGATGAATTAAGAGCTAAAACTACCGAATTCAAAGAAAAAATAAAGCAAGCAAGAGCTGAAAAAGATGCCAAAATTGCCTCTTTAAAAAACGATGCAGAAAACACAACAGACATAGATGCAAGAGAAGATATTTATGCAGCTATAGATGTATTAGAAAAAGAAGCTTACGAAATTTCTGAAAAAGTATTAAACGAAATCCTTCCAGAAGCTTTTGCAGTAGTAAAAGAAACCGCTAAACGATTTAAAGACAATACAACTTTAACAGTAAAAGCAACTTCAAAAGATATTGAATTATCAGCCACAAAATCATACATTACAGTTGATGGCGACAACGCTGTTTGGGCAAACTCATGGGATGCTGCTGGTAAAGCCATCACTTGGGATATGATTCACTATGATGTACAGTTAATTGGTGGAGTTGTTTTACATCAAGGTAAAATTGCAGAAATGCAAACAGGAGAAGGAAAAACTTTAGTAGCTACACTTCCACTCTATCTAAATGCTTTAACAGGAAATGGCGTTCACCTTGTAACCGTGAATGACTACCTAGCAAAGCGTGATAGTACATGGAAAGCACCTTTATTTGAATTTCATGGAATGACTGTGGATTGTATTGATAACCACCAACCAAATTCTCCAGCAAGAAGAAAAGCTTACAACGCAGATATAACTTACGGAACAAATAACGAGTTTGGATTCGATTATCTTCGTGATAATATGGCTCATGCTCCTGAAGATTTAGTTCAACGCAAACACAATTTTGCCATAGTTGATGAGGTTGACTCGGTATTAGTTGATGATGCTCGTACCCCATTAATCATATCTGGTCCAGTTCCACAAGGAGATAGACAAGAGTTTAGCGAATTGAAACCAAAAGTTGAAAACTTAGTCAATCTACAAAGACAATTAGCTACAGGATTCTTAACCGAAGCTAAAAAATTAATCAAAGAAGGAAATACTAAAGATGGTGGTTTCCAACTTTTAAGAGCTTACAGAGCTTTACCAAAAAGCAAAGCATTAATCAAATTTTTGTCGGAAGAAGGAATTAAACAATTACTTCAAAAAACAGAAAATCAATACATGGCAGATAACAATCGTGAAATGCCTAAAGTAGATGAAGCATTATACTTTGTAATTGAAGAAAAAAACAATCAAGTTGAATTAACCGATAACGGAATTCAATTTTTATCACAAGATACAGATTCGAATTTCTTTGTTTTACCAGACATTGGAACTGAAATTGCTAAAATTGAAAAAGCCAATTTAGATAAAGAAGAAGTTGCTGAACGAAAAGATGAATTGTTTAAAGACTTTTCAATTAAATCAGAACGTATTCACACTTTAACACAATTACTTAAAGCCTATTCATTATTTGAAAAAGATACTGAATATGTTGTTATGGATAACAAAGTAATGATTGTGGATGAGCAAACAGGTCGTATCATGGATGGTCGTCGCTATTCTGACGGTTTACATCAAGCGATTGAAGCTAAAGAAAACGTAAAAATTGAAGCTGCTACTCAAACCTTTGCAACTGTAACGTTACAAAATTACTTCAGAATGTATAGCAAATTAGCTGGTATGACTGGTACTGCTGTTACAGAAGCTGGAGAATTATGGGAAATCTACAAATTAGATGTTGTAGAAATTCCAACAAATAAACCTATTGCACGAAAAGATAAGGAAGATTTAATTTATAGAACAGTTCGTGAAAAATTCAATGCCGTAATTGAAGATGTTGTTGGTTTATCCAAAGCTGGTCGTCCAGTATTGATTGGAACAACTTCTGTTGAAATTTCAGAATTATTAAGTCGAATGCTAAAAATGCGTGGTATTCAACACAATGTATTGAATGCAAAAATGCATAAAAATGAGGCTGAAATTGTTGCTGAAGCAGGAAAACCAGGAGTGGTAACTATTGCAACCAACATGGCAGGTCGTGGAACAGATATTAAATTATCTGATGAAGTAAAAAAAGCAGGTGGATTAGCCATTGTAGGTACAGAACGTCATGATTCACGAAGAGTTGACCGTCAGTTAAGAGGTCGTGCTGGTCGTCAAGGAGATGTAGGTAGTTCTCAATTCTATGTTTCATTGGAAGATAACCTAATGCGTTTATTTGGCTCAGAAAGAGTTGCTAAAGTAATGGACAAAATGGGATTAAAAGAAGGTGAAGTAATTCAACATTCTATGATGACCAAGTCTATTGAACGTGCACAGAAAAAAGTAGAAGAAAACAATTTTGGAGTTCGTAAACGTTTGTTAGAATATGATGACGTTATGAATGCTCAAAGAGAAGTAGTTTACAAAAGAAGACGTCATGCTTTACATGGAGAACGTTTGAAAGTGGACATTGCCAATATGATGTATGACACTTGCGAATTAATCGTTCAAGAAAACAAAGGAGCTGGAGATTTTAAAAACTATGAATTTGAATTAATTCGTTATTTTTCTGTAACATCACCTATTTCTGAAAGTGAATTCAACAAGCTTTCTGAAATGGAAATTACAGGAAAAACATATAAAGCCGTTTTAGCACATTATGAAGAAAAAATAATTCGCAATGCTGAAGAAGCTTTCCCAGTTATCAAAAATGTTTATGAAAACAATAACGGAAAATACGAAAGAATTGTAGTGCCTTTTACCGATGGAATTAAATCACTAAATGTGGTTACTAATCTTGAAAAAGCGTATCAAACACAAGGAAAATCGTTAATTAATGATTTTGAAAAGAACATCACTTTAGCTATTGTTGATGAAGCTTGGAAAAAACATTTACGCAAAATGGACGAAATGAAAACTTCCGTTCAGTTAGCCGTTCACGAACAAAAAGATCCATTGTTGATTTATAAGTTTGAAGCATTCAAGTTGTTCAAAAAAATGATTGATGATGTAAATAAAGAAGTAATTTCATTTTTGTTTAAAGGTGATTTACCTTCTCAAAATCCAAACGAGATTCACGAAGCCAAACAAGTTCGTCAAAAAGAAAACTATACTGAAAGTAAAGAAGCAACAGAAATAAACGATAGTGCTGAAGCTAACAAACAAGCTGGACAAATGGCAAGTCAAAGACCACAAGTTACAGAAACCATTGTTAGAGAAACACCAAAAATAAACCGTAATGACACTGTTACCATTAAACATGTAATGAGTGGAAAAACGGAAACCTTAAAATTCAAAAAAGCAGAAAGCATGATTGCTTCTGGTGAATGGGTTTTGGTTTAGAAATTTAGAATTCAGAAGTTAGAATTTAGAAATCCTCAATTGAAAAATTGGGGATTTTTTTATACTAAAAAGAATCTAAAAGCGTTGAGAATAAAAAGCAATTAAAATGAAAAAAATCCTACTCATATTATCAGCAATCCTATTATTTTTTACATTGGTTGGGTTTGGAGTTTATGGTTTTAGTAAAATAATTTACAACAGCTGTGATTGTGACCGTTTTAATATTGATAATATCGAATTACGAACAGGAATCAATATTCCAGAAATAAAAAGTGTTGCATGTAATTATAATGAAATTACTAAAACTAAAAAATCAAGCTTTATTATTGACACAAAAGAAATAAATATTGAAGATTATATTCAGAAAAATAAATTAGAAAAAGCTGATGATGATAATTTGTATATTAAATCAAACGACGTTAAAAGTCATTCTTACAAAGTGATTTTATGTAAGAAAACAGGGGAATTAGATGTTGAAATTAATTATAAAAATTAATTTTGACTTTGTTTATTTCTATATCTGATTGAAATAATCATGGCAACAATTAAGATAACATTTGAAATAATTCTCAAATAGAATCCTTTCTCATCACCATTAACGAAATAATTATACAAATTAAAAACCAGTAATGATGAACTGGCAATAATAACAAAATAAGGTAATATATTTTTCATTTATCTTTTATTTAAAAACACTTCATTCCCAATTTCAATGGAATCATTATTTATAAAAAACAATTTTCCATTTTCATAATTTCCTTCAATCAAATAATGGCTTCCTTTGAAATAATTTTTAGTAACTACAACTTTCAACTTTGAATCAGGAACAATCTTTAATTGATTAGGGTAAACCAAAATAGTTTCATTTGAATTTTCTCCAAAATAATTTACCTTAATCTGATTAACATCATCAAAAAGTGAAGCTACATAATAATTAGATGGATTTGCAATTAATTCATTTGGAGTACCTTTTGCCACTTGTTTTCCCTCTTTTAAAACCACTATTTCGTCCACAAAGGGCAAATAATCATTCTCATCATGTGAAGCAATTAGGGTTGTAATTTGGTTTACTTTCAAATACTTAAAGAGGCTTCTTCTCAAACTATTTTTTCTAAAATTATCAATATGACTAAAGGGTTCGTCTAACAATAAAACTTCGGGTTCTAAAGCTAAAACTCTTGCTAAAGCTACTCTTTGCATTTGTCCACCGCTTAAAAACTTGGCTTTTACATTGGCAAATTCAGTCATTTCCACAATTTCAAGTAATTCTAAAACTCTATTTTGTTTCTTTTCTTTATCAATATTCGATAAATATTTCCCAACGTTTTCTGCAACTGTGATAAATGGCATCAAATCAAAATCTTGTGCTAAATATTTCATATAATCCATTCCTGGAATTAAATGGTATTTTGGACCTAAAACTTCATTTTCTTTCCACAAAATCTGACCTTCATCTAAATCGTGTAAACCATAAATTAGTTTCAACAAAGTGCTTTTTCCACAACCACTTTCACCTATGATGGCTACTGTTTTTCCTTCTTCTAATTCTAATGAAAAAGAGGAAATTGTTTTTTGTTTTAAATACGAGAAGGAAATATTTTGAATGGAAAGCATAATTGTTTTAAAAAGACAAATTTACAATTTATTACTTTGAAGTTAGTACTAAATGGAAATTTAGCCACTGATTCACTGATTTTTTTTTACCGCAAATTCGCCAATTATAATATTTTGAATGTGTTTCTTTAAATTTAACGCAAAATATTCATTAATTAATCTGTGAATCTGTGGCTTGAAAACAATAAAAGAGCATCACTCAAATGAAGCAATGCTCTTTTAATCAAACAAACTAAACTAGAAACTAAATGTATTTTTCAAATTGTTTTGTATGTACTCTCGCTTTTAAATCGTGTAACAGATTATACAATCCAAAAAATGTTCTGTTGATGTATAAAAAGTGTTTTGAACCTCTATTGCCGTTCATTTTTCTCAATTGTGTATCCTTTGAAAACTCTTCTCCCATGGCTGCTATTTGTCCAAAAAAATCGGTATCAGAGAAGTCGAAGAAATCACCATGAAAGGGTTTGGTAAATAAACTCAATAAGCGATGAAATAGTGCTGTGAAATATTCTATTTCTTTTAGAGAATCATCTTCACGAAGGATTTCTAATTCATATAATTTTTCATTAAAAAGTTTTGGATTATCAATTATTTCTGGTTGAGCTAACTCAAAATAAGGTATATAAAAATCCTCTGGAACTTGTTTGATACAACCAAAATCAATTGCAATTAAATTACCTTGTTTATCTACCAAGAAATTTCCGGGATGAGGATCAGCATGCACCTGTTTCATTTTATGCATTTGGTACATATAGAAATCCCACAAGGCTTGTCCTAATTTATCTCCTAAATCTTTATCTGTGTTGTGAGCTGTGAATTCTGACAAATGTTCACCATTCATCCAATCCATGGTTATGATTTTTTCAGAGGAAAGTGTTGCATAGTATTTGGGGAAACGCAAATTTTCAATCTGAGCACAGGCTTTTGAAATTTCATTTCCTTGACGCAATTCTAAGTTGTAATCTGTTTCTTCCATCAATTTATATTCCACTTCTTTGAAATATTTTTCGGAATCTTTTCCTTGTAGGTTGAACATCTTAATGGCAAATGGTTTCACTATTGCCAAATCTGAACCAATACTTTCAGCAACTCCTGGATATTGAATTTTGACGGCTAATTCTTTGCCATCTTTGGTAGCTTTGTGTACTTGACCAATGCTTGCTGCGTTTATGGAATTTTCGGAAAAGGTATCAAAAACTTCTTCTGGTGTTTTTCCTAGATATTTTTTAAATGTTTTTCTAACTAATGGGGCTGATAGTGGTGGTACTGAAAATTGAGCTAATGAGAACTTTTCAACATACGCTCGTGGCATGATGTTTTTTTCCATGCTTAACATTTGGGCTACTTTTAAAGCGCTTCCTTTGAGATTTTTTAAACCATCATATATGTCTTCTGCGTTGTTTTCATTCAACTTTTCTTTGGTTAATGATGGATTTACAATTTTTTCTCCATAATAGGCCAAATAATTTCCTCCTACTTTGAAACCTGTTTTTACTAATTGACTGGCGCGTTCGATTTTGTTTGTTGGAATTTTATCTAATGTTTTCATACTTTTTAATTGAATCTTTCTTTCCAAATGAACTTTCCTAAATCAATGACACTTTCAAGTGGTGTTGTGTCTAAAACATCTAAAACTGCTTTTACTGATTTTTCAATCATGATATCTGTTTTTTCAAATCCTTTTGAGGTATCTTCTAACCAAAATTTTAATAGAAACAAGAATTGAATCCATGCTCCTTCTGCATACAAGGGTTTTGTAATTTTTTGAAGGGTTTCATTTTTAGGTTCTTCATTTTCATCAATGATTTGTTTGATAAAACCTTTAAAATGTTCTCTTAGTCCTTTTAGTTGTTGTAAAGTTTTTAAGCCTTTTTGGTTTTCCTTTAGGGTGAAGTAAACATAGCTTCTGTTTAAAGTGAGTATTTCAAACATGGTGAAGTAGATTGACAACAATTTATTTCTATTTGAATATGAATTGAAGTTTTCATCCTTTGTTAAATTGGAAGCTGTATTTTCATAGAACTTAATCCAAATGTCTTCTTTCAATGCGTCTATTGAGCCGTAGAAGCTGTAAAACTCTGCTTCTTCTATTTGGTTTTCTTTGCAAAACATGAATACATTTTTGGGTTCTGCATTATGCAATACTACACTTTCCATGTATAGACTAACAAGGTTATTGTCGTCTACTTTTTTCTTTTTTGAAGTTTGTTTTTTAACAGGCATGGTCTTGGTTTTAAATACAGTATAAATTTACAAAACCGTTTTTCTTTGGTAAAAAAACAAGAACCAAAGTTTTGTTAAAGTTCTTTCAAAAAAAAAGACTACTTAAGTTAAGTAGTCTTTTATTATTTTTTGCGTGAAATAATTATTGTCCTGCTTCTTTTTGAGCGTCTTGGATCATTTTATCATTTGCTGTAATGGCAAACTCTACACGTCTGTTTTTACTTCTACCATCTACTGTTTCGTTATCAGCGATTGGGTCTGCTATTCCTAAACCTTTTGTATTGAAACGGGCTACGCTTAATCCTTTGCCTGCAAGGTATGTTTTTACTGAAGCTGCTCTTTGTTCTGATAATTTTTGGTTGAATTCAACTGAACCTGTACTATCTGTGTATCCAAAAATAGTAATGTCTGTGTCAGCATAACTTTGGAATACGGGAATTAATTTATCTAAATTAGCCTTTGCTTGTGCTGTTAGGGTTGATTTGCTTGTATCGAAACGAACGGCATTTTCTCCTAATACTAATTTAATTCCTTCTCCTACTCTTTCAACTTCTGCTCCTGGTAGTGCTTCTTTGATTTCTCTTGCTTGTTTGTCCATTTTGTTACCGATAACTCCACCTGCAACTCCACCTACTACTCCACCTAACACGGCACCAAGTTCTGAGCTTCCACCTTTTATATTGTTACCAATGACAGCTCCTAAAACTGCACCAGCAGCAACTCCAATAGCAGCACCACGTTGTGTTTTATTTGTGTTTTTTGCAGCTTCGCAACTGGTTAAAATTGTTCCTGCTAAGAAGACCAATGATAAACTATAAATTATTACTTTTTTCATGTTTTTTATTTTTTGAATTGATACTTTATTTTGTAATTGTTTTTGCCTTTGATTGGCTTATTGTTTTTGAAATTGGTAGGTTACTTCTTTGATAGAACCGCCTACATTAATTTTGTCTATTAGTTCAAAACTAGTTTCTGTAACGTTAGCTACTCGTAAAACATATCCTTGGGTTACTTTTTTAGCTTTGTAGTCGTTAATAATTTTCATTACAAAATCTCCTTCTTGATTGATAAACCACGTAATTGGTGAACTAAAGGCAATACAACTTGCATCATTTAGGGTCATGGTTCCTTTGTTGTTGTTTGAAACAAACTTCCAAGTGCTTCCAACAAAGCATTTAGAATCGGCTAAGTCAAATGAAGTTACTTTAATATAATCTGAACCGGGAAAACTCACGTTTGTAACTATCCAGTCTCCTTTTATAACTCTTTCTGTTTTATTATCAACATTTGTGTTTGTAACTGATTGTGATTTACATCCAAAAAACAAAACAGATAGCATTAGTATAAAAATTGTTTTTCTCATAATTAAAAATTTAGTTAAATTAATTGATACAAAATTAGGTCAGAAAAAAATTAGTTTCTTATAAAATTACAAAAAAAAATTGTAAAACTCCAACATCGGTCAATTTGTCAGATGAAATGCAATTGGTACTTTATTTGTCTAGTGTAAAAGAGATTGTTTAACTTTAAAAAATATACAATATGACAACAGGAAAAATTAATGTTTCAGTTGAAAACATCTTTCCCTTAATCAAAAAGTTTTTATATAGTGATCACGAAATTTTTCTTCGTGAATTAGTTTCAAATGCAACGGATGCTACATTGAAATTAAAACATTTGGCTAGCATTGGAGAATCAAAATCTGAGTATGGAAATCCTGTTATTGAGGTAAAAATTGATAAGGAAGGAAAAAAAATACACATCATTGACCAAGGTTTGGGAATGTCGGCAGAAGAAGTGGAAAAATACATCAACCAAATTGCTTTTTCTGGTGCTGAGGAGTTTTTAGAAAAGTACAAAGATTCTGCTAAAGATTCGGGTGTTATTGGTCATTTTGGATTAGGTTTTTATTCTGCTTTTATGGTGGCTTCAAAGGTTGAGATTATTACTAAATCTCATACTGATGCTCCAGCGGCTCATTGGACTTGTGATGGTAGTCCGGAATTTACATTGGTTGCGAGTGATAAAACTTCAAGGGGAACGGAAATTATTCTTCATATTGCGGAAGATTCTTTAGAATTTTTAGAGGAATCAAAAATCAAGGGGCTTCTTTCTAAATATAATAAGTTTATGCCTATTCCAATTAAATTTGGAACAAAACAAGAGGCTTTACCAAAACCTGAAGATGCTCCTGAAGATTATCAAACTGAATATACTGAGGTGGATAATATCATTAATAATCCTAATCCAGCTTGGACGAAACAACCTAATGAATTATCGCCTGAAGATTACAAGTCTTTCTACAGGGAGTTGTATCCAATGCAGTTTGATGAGCCTTTGTTTAACATTCATTTGAATGTGGATTATCCTTTTAATTTGACTGGAATTTTATATTTCCCTAAATTATCGGCTGATTTACAAATGCAAAAAGATAAAATTCAATTGTATCAAAACCAAGTGTTTGTAACGGATAATGTGGAAGGTATTGTGCCTGAATTCTTAACGATGTTGAAAGGTGTAATTGATTCTCCTGATATTCCGTTAAACGTTTCTCGTTCGTATTTGCAAGCGGATGGTAATGTGAAGAAAATTTCAAATTATATTACAAGAAAGGTTGCTGACAAATTGAAATCGTTATTCAATGAGGATCGTGAGGATTTTGAAAAGAAATGGAACGATATTAAAATTGTTTTGGAATATGGAATGCTTTCTGAACCAAAATTCTACGAAAAGGCTGGTGATTTTGTGGTTTACCCAACGGTTGATGACAAATTTTACACTTTAGCGGAATTAAAAGAGAATTTAAAGGATAACCAAACGAATAAGGATGGTAAATTAGTTGTTTTATATGCTTCTAATAAGGAGGCTCAACATGGTTATATTGAAGCAGCTAAGGATAAAGGTTATGAGGTTTTATTGTTAGACAGTCCTATTGTTTCTCATTTGATTCAAAAATTAGAGGGTGACCATGAAAACTTAACGTTTGTTCGTGTAGATGGTGATGCTATTGACAAATTGATTGAGAAAGAGGATACGCAAATTTCTAAATTATCGGATGAGGAAAAGGAGACTTTAAAAACTTCTATTGAGATTGTTGTTCCTAAAGAAAAATATAGTGTTCAACTAGAGGCTATGGATAGCAATGCAGCTCCATTTATGATTACGCAACCGGAATTCATGAGAAGAATGAAGGAAATGAGTCAATCTGGTGGTGGTGGAATGTTTGGAATGGGTAATTTCCCGGAGATGTATAACTTAATTGTGAACACGAATTCTGAACTGGCAACTAACTTATTAAAGGCTGATGAAAATGTGAAATCTGAATTGGTGAAACAGGCTTTGGATTTAGCCAAACTTTCTCAAGGATTATTAAAAGGTGAAGAACTGACTGCTTTTGTTAAGCGCAGTTTTGAAGCTATTAAGTAGTATTAAGATTGGAGTATTAAGTATTAAGACTTTTTAAATAATAACCTGTGAGTGTGAGCTTGCAGGTTTTTTTGTATATTCGAAAAAAATACAAACCATAAAAAAACATGAAACTTTATTGTTTATTCTTTTTATTATTAATTTACAGTTGTTCTATTAAAAAAGAATCAGTTTGCAATGAAAATCTCAGTTTCAAAAATGCTTTTTTTAGAAATATTGAAATTGTTGAGAACCATACATTAAGAAAAGAAGGTAAAAATGATATTCTTACAGCTTTAGATTTTATATCCAAATATGCTGATGTTTCTTATGATAAGATATATAATTATGAAATAAGATATCCTAATATTGAAGATTTTAATCAAGACAAAGCAAACTGGATTAAATGGTATGAGAGTAATAAGTGTAACAATATTCAGTTTAAGAATAATAATACAAAAGCAAACAATACAAATTAACCAACAACAATCTCTCAAAAAAAACATTAAAAATCAATATTTTAATCTCATTAATTTCAGTACTATTTTTAATCCTGACAGATTTCTAAAACCTGTCAGGATTTTTTTTATATTTGAACAAACAGAAATACTAAAAATGTCTTCTAAACCAACACTATATTTCAAAAATGATACTGAATGGAGAAATTGGCTTCACGAGGAACCATACAAAACACACAGCCGTTTATTTAATTTTTCACAAAGTCAGTAGCGAAACTGAAAGTATGCGATGGGAAGAAGCCGTAAAAGTAGCCATCTGTTATGGTTGGATAGATTCTACGGTAAAAAGACTAGATGAAGAAAGAAGACAACAGCTCTTTACACCCAGAAAAGATAAAAGCGTTTGGAGTAAAGTCAATAAAACATATATTGAAGACTTGATTGCAAATGATTTAATGCATGAAAGCGGTTTGAGAAAAATTGAAATTGCCAAGAAAAATGGTTCTTGGGAAAGTTTAGATGCTGTGGAAAATTTAGAAATTCCAATAGATTTACAAATAGCTTTTGATAACAATAAAGTCGCTTTTACAAATTATGAAAATTTCAGTAAAACTTATAAAAAAAGTTATTTATATTGGCTCAATCAAGCTAAAAGAGAAGAAACCAGACAAAACAGGATTGCTCAAATTATCGATTTGTGTGAGCGAAATATTAAAAGTAGAGAATAATAACCAAATCATTTTTAGATGAATAGAAAATTATTAAATCACATTGGTTTTTGGACAAGTTGGTTTGCAGTACTTACACAATTCATTTTAATGCTACAAAACAGGCAAACTCCTTATCTTGAAACCATAATCCGATTTTTTAGTTTTTTTACTATACTAACCAATACAATTGTTGCACTCTATTTCACAGTACAACTAATTCCACTTAAAAAAAATCCTCTAAACTTTCTCAACAAAAATGGTGCTCTTACAGCCATAACTGTTTTCATCTTATTAGTTGGAATTGTCTATCAAATCGTTTTGAGAAGCATTTGGGAACCTAAAGGATTGCAAAAAATTGTAGATGAATTATTGCATTCATTTATACCTCTTTTTGTTTTTATCTATTGGTTATTCTACTCCAAAAGAGAAGATTTGAATTTTATAACCTTCTTAAAATGGTTATCTTATCCTGTTCTCTATTTCATTTTTATCATAACTCGTGGATTAGCTTCAGGGTTTTATCCTTATCCTTTTATGAATGTGGACGAACTTGGGCTGTCCAAAATTGGTATTAATTTTGTATTAATCACAACCACGATATTAATTTTATTTGTAATTTTAGTATTTATTGGTCAAAAGAAAAATATAAAACAAAAAACATCATGAAAAAATCAATCCTACTTTTAGTATTAGTCGCTGGCTTTTTATTCAGTTCTTGCTCAAGCTCTAAAAACACCAGTCAAAAAGAATTATTCAGTTCCACATGGGAATTGGAATACATCACAGGCTCAAGAATAGCTTTTAATGGATTATATCCCGATAAAAAACCGCAAATTAATTTCAATGAAGAAACAAATACAGTTAGTGGTTCCGCTAGTTGCAACGGATATGCTGCTCCATATACCTTATCAGGAAACTCTATTTCATTTGGAGAACCTGGCCCAACAACAATGATGTTTTGTGAAGGTGGTGGAGAACGAGCTTTTATTGAAATGATGAAAAAAGTAACTAACTTTTCAATAGATGCAGACAACAAACTCAATTTAATTGCAGATGAAATCCCAGTTATGCGATTTAAAAAAGTAGCAACCGAATAAACTTAAAAATCCATAACCATGAAAAAAATCTTGATTTTATCCATACTGTTGATATCTCTAACAAATTGCAAAAAAGCAACTACAACAGAAAGTGAAATAACAACGGAAACCACTAACGAAACCGTTGAAGAAAACAAAACTCAACCGTCACCACAGTGCTATGCTTATAATGCAAATGGCAGCAAAATTGAGTTGCAAATGAGCACCAATAACAATGACGTTACTGGTACATTAACGTATGAATTAAAAGAAAAAGACAGCAACAAAGGAACATTCGTAGGAAACATAAAAGACAGTATTTTAATGGGGCAATACACCTTTCAATCAGAAGGTACAGAAAGTGTTAGAGAAATTGCCTTTTTGATAAAAGACAATCAACTTATTGAAGGCTATGGCGATGTAATTACCGAAGGAAATACTACAAAATTTAAAGATAAAAATACACTAAACTATTCTTCAAATATGCCATTGATGAAAACTTCGTGCATAGTAGAATAAACTTAAATCACTAAATATAAAGGAGCCTGAATTAATCTTTCAGGCTTTTTTTGTAAGTAATCGCTGCTAAAAAGTAACAAAAAAGAAAAATCATCGTCTTATGCATACAACTAAAAACTAAAACTTTGGAAACGATACTCTCAATCAACAACCTCAATAAAATATTTGGTAGAAAAATTCATGCAGTAAACAATGTTACTTTTGAAATAAAAAAAGGAAATGTATATGGCATTTTGGGCCCAAATGGTTCAGGAAAATCAACCACACTTGGAATTGTCTTAAATGTAGTCAACAAAACTTCAGGTGATTTTTCTTGGTTCAATGGCAGTTTAGCAACACATGATGCGCTAAAAAAAGTAGGAGCAATTATTGAAAGACCCAATTTTTATCCTTACATGTCAGCCGAAGAAAATTTAAAATTAGTTTGTAAAATAAAAGACATTCCCTTTACCAAAGTATATGAAAAACTAGAATTAGTTGGACTATTAGACCGAAAAGATTCAAAGTTTAGAACGTTTTCTTTAGGAATGAAACAACGTTTAGCCATTGCCTCTGCCCTATTGAATGATCCAGAAATTTTAATTTTAGATGAACCAACTAACGGGCTTGATCCTCAAGGAATTCGTCAAATTAGAGATTTAATTCGATTGATAGCTTCACAAGGCACAACCATATTATTAGCCTCACATTTATTAGATGAAGTAGAAAAAGTTTGCAGCCATGTTGTAGTACTTCGCTATGGTAAAATGTTGTATGAAGGTCCTGTTGATGCCATGGTTTCTAACGAAGGATTTTTTGAATTGCAAGCCAAAAACACACAACAATTAATTCAAGTTTTATCAAATCATTCAGCAATAGACCATTGTGTAGAAGAAGAAGGAAAAGTAATGGTTTATCTAAAAGACAAATTAGAATCAGATGATTTAAACCAATATCTTTTTGATCATAAAATTGTACTAAGCCAATTAATCAAAAGAAAAAATAGCCTAGAAGAACAATTTTTACAATTGACTAAATAGAATTAAAAAGTCCAAAATCAAAGCCTAATCCATTACCAATCACCCAAAACCTCAAGAAAATGACACGATTACTCCAAATAGAATTTCAAAAACTGTGGAAAAATAGAGCCAGTAAAGTACTTACTATAACCTATTTTGTTTTGTTAACCCTAATTTCATTAATTGCTGCCATTGAGTTTGACATTGGACCAATCCATATAAGTGTAGCCGATCAAGGCGTATTTAATTTTCCATTCATCTGGCATTTTAACACCTATGTTGCTGATTATTTTAAAATATTTTTAGCCGTTGTTATTGTTTCCATGATGGCAAACGAATATAGCTATGGTACACTAAAGCAAAACCTTATTGACGGAATGAGCAAACAAGAATTTGTGCTATCAAAGTTCATTACTGTGGTTTTATTTTCATTGGTTTCAACAGTTTTTGTGTTTATTGTATCCATGATTTTAGGCCTAATGTATTCTTCTTACACAGAAATTGGTATAATATTTTCGCAAATAGATTATCTGTTAGCCTTTTTTATAAAACTTGTAGCCTTCTTCTCCTTCTGTTTATTCTTAGGAGTTTTAATTAAACGTTCCGCATTCGCATTAGGATTTTTATTCTTTTGGTTTTTGTTTGAAAACATTTCCTTTGCTATTCTTAAATTTGGTATTCTTCGCAAAAAAGATAATGAGGAAACTTTTATTGACAAGATCTATGATTTTATGCCTTTAGAATCAATGTCAAACCTAATTATAGAACCTATTACACGATTAAATTTTGCAAAAACCATAGGAGATCAAGTGGGTATAGATAATGTGAAAGATTACAGTGTACATTATTCTTCCATTTTAATCGTTTTAATTTGGACAGCCATTTTCATTTTTGGTTCGTATTACATAGTAAAGAAAAGAGATTTGTAGTATCTTTGCCCTCGCTATGAAGGGAAAAATTCACATACTACTATTTTTTGCAACCGTTTTTTTTATCCCAAAAAATTACGGACAATATATTACTACTGACGAAAATTACACGGCTCAACAGTTAGTAGAAGATGTATTAGTCAACAGCCCATGTGCAACCGTTTCAAATTTCTCAGTTTCTGGTGGAAATTTTGCTTCAGGCGAAAAGAGTTATGCCTATTTTGATGCAACCGGCTCAACTTTTCCTTTTCAAAATGGAATTGTTTTAAGCACAGGAAGAGCCTCAAACACTCAAGGTCCAAACAACTCTTTATCTGATGATGGACAAAATATGGGTTGGCTTGGTGATCCAGATTTAGAACAAGCACTAGGTCTAAATAATTCTTTTAATGCCACCGTTTTAGAATTTGATTTTGTACCCATTGGAGACAAATTTAGTTTTGATTATATTTTTTCTTCAGAACAATATTTATCAAATCCTGCACCCAATCAATGCAATTTTACAGATGGTTTTGCCTTTTTACTCAAAGAAGATGGCACCAATAATTATATTAATTTAGCTTTAATTCCCAATACATCAATACCTGTAAAAGTAAATACTGTTAGAGGAACAGGCACTATTTGTCCACCAGCCAATCAAGCTTATTTTGATGCTTTCAACGGCACAGAACACCCTACTAATTTTAACGGACAAACAAAAGTAATGACAGCTCAAGCAGATGTCAATCCCGGAACAGGCTACCACATTAAAATTGTAATTGCAGATGAAGGAAATGCCCGTTTTGATTCCGCTATTTTTCTTGATGCAGGAAGTTTTGATTTTGGTGTAAACCTTGGTGACGATAGATTAATTGCAACTGGAAATCCATTGTGTGAAAATGAAACCTTGCAACTAAATGCCCTAACCACGAATGCATTTACCTATCAATGGTATAAAGACAACCAAATAATCGTAGGAGAAATTGGCTCCTCATACACAGTAACAGCAGCCGGAAATTATAAAATTGAAATTCTTATCAATGGAACCTGTTTATATGCTAGTGACATTGACATTGAATATGCTCCTACACTAATTCAAAATCAAGATTTATTTGAAGAATGTGACACTGATGGCACAAATGATGGAAAAACTTCTTTTGATTTAAACCTCATAAAAACACAATTATTTACCAATTTACCTGCTTCATTTCAAATAGCCTTTTTCGACAGTACAACCAGCACTACTCCTTTGGCTGATAACTATATAAACACAACGGCAAATCAGCAAACTATATATGCCCGTATAACAAACGTACAATGCTATCCGAATTTCCCAATACAGCTAAAAGTCAACAACTTCACTTTAGGACAAAATGAAATTATAGGTTTATGCAATGGCAGTTCAGAAACACTATCAGTACCTAATGGATATACATCCTACAGTTGGAATACCAATCCTGTTCAAACCACAAATCAAATCAATGTCAATACTGCTGGTGTTTATACAGTAACTGTCATAAATTCAAATGGCTGTACGGCTACAAAAACTTTCACCGTTGAAGCATCAGAACCTGCAACAATTGCCAACATAATTGTCTATGATTTTAGCGAAAACAATTCAGCTACCATACAAGTTACAGGAAATGGAAATTATGAATATTCATTAAACGGTATAAACTATCAAAATAGCAATACTTTCTCTTTTTTAGCACTAGGAAATTACACCTTTTTTGTAAAAGACAATAAAGGATGTGGCATTACAACAGGTACATTTCAAATACTGGCAGCCCCAAAGTTTTTTACCCCAAACGGAGATGGATTACATGAAACTTGGCGAGTACCCCTATTAGAATTACAACCTAAAACAATAATTACTATCTTTGATAGATATGGAAAATTAATTTACAGTTACAGTGCCAATCAACAAGGTTGGAATGGACAATTTAACGGATATCCATTGCCCGCCACAGATTATTGGTACACCATTAAATTTGAAAATGGTAGACTTGTAAAAGGCCATTTTAGTCTAATACGATAAAAAATGATTAAAAATTTATTTTTAGTAGCCATTGGTGGTGCTTCAGGAAGTGTTTTGAGGTATTTAATTCATTATATAGTATCTAAAAAATCATTCTCATCATTTCCTTATCAAACATTTATTGTCAATATTGTAGGCTGCTTACTAATTGGCATACTTGTTGGATACTTCTCACGATTTCAAAATGAAAATGAATCGTTAAAACTAATGCTAATCACAGGATTTTGTGGAGGATTCACAACCTTTTCTGCTTTCGGATTAGAAAATGTAAACCTGATTCAAAATCAAAATTATCAACTGGCACTACTCTACACTACATTATCCCTAATTTTAGGTATTTTAGCGGTTAGTTTAGGTATATTTATTTCAAAATAAGACAAACAAAACATGTTTAAAGCAAACGAATTACAAGAATTAAAAAGTAACTTAATATCACCCAAAAAAATAAGCATCATCCCTCACAGAAATCCAGATGGAGATGCAATGGGTTCTACATTAGCCCTATATCATTTTCTAAAAAAATTGAACCATCAAGTTGTAGTCGTAGCTCCCAATGAATTTCCAGATTTTTTAGCTTGGTTACCCGATGCAGACAAAGTCCTAGTTTTTGAAAGAGAAAACGACAGAGCCAAAAAAGAAATTGAAAGCAGTAAACTTATTTTCACCCTAGATTTTAATGCTTTACACCGAACTGGGGATGTCATGAGTGCCTATCTTGAAAAGCTCGATATTCCTATGGTTATGATTGACCATCATCAAGCTCCTGATGATTATGCCAAATATACCTTTTCAGATGTAGCCTATGGTTCCACTTGTGAAATGGTCTATCATTTTATTGATGCCTTAGGGTACAAAGACATCATTGACAAAGAAATTGCAACCTGCATTTACACAGGAATAACAACCGATTCAGGAAGTTTTAAATACCCTAAAACAACAGGAACAACCCACAGAGTTATCGCCGATTTAATTGACAAAGGAATAGACAACACAGCCATACACAATTTATTATTCGATAATTCTTCCGAAAATCGACTAAAAATTTTAGGCATAGCCCTAAACAATATGATAGTATTGCCAGAATACAAAACGGCCTACATTACTCTATCACAAGAAGAACTAGACAGTGCCAACAATCAAAAAGGAGATACAGAAGGCATCGTAAACTATGGACTAACCATAAAAGGTATAGATTTTGCTGTGATTTTTATAGAGAACAAAGAAGAAGGTATTGTTAAAATATCTTTCAGATCACAAGGCCCTTTTGATGTGAATGAATTTGCCCGCAAGCATTTTAACGGTGGAGGACACATCAATGCAGCCGGTGGAAAATCTTTAGTTTCATTAGACGATACAGTAAAAGAATTTATTACTATTTTAGCAGCTGAAAAAAAATGAAAATGAAAAAAATAATCCTACTAATCATCTGTGCAACTTTTGGCATTAGCTGTTCCCAACAACAAGCCAGAAAACCCGTTTCACAATCTTCAGGTTCATTCATCAATGAATCCATTGAAAGAAACAAAGTACTCATTGCCGAAGAAGAAGAAGCCATTGACAAATTCATCAAAAACGATAGTTTAAACCAATACATCGCTTCACCAAAAGGATATTGGTATTCCTACAACACTAAAGTAGATGAAGCCACAGCAATGCCCAAAAGAGGAGACATCGCCTATTTTGATTACGAAATAAAAAACCTAAAAGGCATAACCATCTATACCAAAACTGAACTCAAACCACAAACCTATTATGTAGACAAAGAAAACATTCTAATGGGCTTGCGCGATGGCATCAAAATAATGAAAAAAGGAGAAGAAATCACCTTTCTTTTTCCCTCACACATTGGTTATGGATATCATGGCGACAACAATAAAATTGGCACAAACGAACCCCTTTTGTGCACAGTAACACTCAACGACATTAAAAAAGACAATTCAAACAAATAAAAAAATGAGAAAAATAAGTTTACTTCTTGTAGCACTAACAGCTCTTTTCACCTCATGCAAAAACAATCCTTATGCCGATTTAGGAGATGGTTTGTTTGCCAATATTGAAACCTCAAAAGGAGACATTATTGTAAAATTAGAATACCAAAAAACACCCATAACAGTTGCCAACTTTATTTCCCTAGCAGAAGGTAAAAACGAATTTGTAAATGAAAAATACAAGAAAAAACCTTTCTATGATGGCTTAACATTCCATAGAGTATTAAATGATTTCATGATACAAGGTGGTGATCCCGATGCAAATGGTTTAGGAGGTCCAGGTTATGCTTTCAAAGACGAATTTGACAATACACTCAAACACAACAAAGCAGGAATTTTATCCATGGCAAATGGAGGTCCAAACTCTAATGGAAGTCAATTTTTCATCACACACAAAGAAACGCCTTGGTTAGACAATGTACACACTATTTTTGGAGAAGTTATTAAAGGAATGGAAAACGTAAATGCCATTGTGCAACGCGATACCATCACAAAAATCACTATCATCAGAAATGGATCAGAGGCAGAAAAATTTAATGCTGTTAAAACTTTTTCAGACTATTACAAAGAAGAAGCCAAAGCCGTTAAACTTGCCGAAGAAAAAGCCAAAGCAGTAATGGTTGAAAAAGCAACCTACCTAGTTGAAAAAAGAAAAGAAGCCACTAAAACAAAATCAGGTTTAGAATACGTTATCCTTTCCGAAGGCAATGGAGCAAAACCAAAAGCAGGAACCCAAGTATTTATAAATTACGCAGGATATCTTGAAGATGGTAGTATGTTTGACACCAGTTACGAAACTGTGGCAGAACAATACGGTAAAGTAGATGCAAGAAAAAAAGAGATGAACGGTTACCAACCATTTCCTTTTGAATACGGCAAAAGACAAGGTCTAATTCCTGGCTTTATAGAAGGATTAGACAACATGAAATTTGGCGACAAAGCATTAGTTTTCATCCCATACCAACTTGCGTATGGTGAACAAGGCGGTGGACCAATACCCCCAAAAGCCAATTTAGTATTTGAAATTGAAATGCTAGAAAAAGCCCCAAACTAAAAACATAGTAAAGTATAAAAACACAAAGAAATACCATGAAAAAATTAGTATTATTTACCCTATTAATCAGCTCACTTTTTTCTTTTGCACAAACAACAGACGGATTATATGCTGAAATAAAAACCAACAAAGGAAATATCCTTTTAAAATTAGAATACCAAAAAACCCCAATTACGGTAGCCAATTTCGTTTCCTTAGCAGAAGGAACAAACACATTCGTAGAAGACAAACTAAAAGGAAAACCTTTTTACAACGGCTTAAAATTCCACAGAGTAATAGCTGATTTCATGATACAAGGCGGTGACCCAGAAGGAACAGGAGCTGGTGGACCAGGATACAAATTCAAAGACGAATTTGACCCATCCCTAAAACATACAAAAGGAGGCATTCTATCTATGGCTAATGCAGGACCAGGCACCAATGGAAGTCAATTCTTCATCACACACAAAGCAACACCTTGGTTAGACGATAAACACAGCGTTTTTGGAGAAGTAGTTGAAGGAATGGATGTTGTAAACACCATTGCACAAGGAGACCAAATAATGGAAGTAAACATCATCAAAAAAGGCAACGAAGCTAAAAATTTTGATGCCCAAAAAGTATTTGCAGACCACTTCGGAAAACAAGCACAAGAAGTCGAAGCTGCCAAACAACTAATGGCAAAAGTTGCAAAAGACAAACTAGCATTTTTAACCAAAATGAGAAAAAAAGCGACCAAATCAACTAGCGGACTTGAATATGTTTTAATCACAAAGGGAAAAGGCGCTAAACCAGCAGCAGGAACAAACGTATTCATCCACTATGCAGGATATTTTGAAAATGGAGAAATGTTCGATTCCAGTTATGAAGAAGTCGCAAGAGCCTACGGCAAATTTGATCACAGAAGAAAAGATGGCAATGGCTACCAACCATTTCCTTTTGAATACGGCAAAAAAACAGGATTAATACCAGGTTTCATCGAAGGATTAGAAAACATGAAATTTGGAGATAAAATGCTAATCTTCATCCCATATAATTTAGGTTACGGAGAAAAAGGCGGTGGCCCAATTCCTCCTAAAACCAACTTGGTTTTTGAAATAGAAATGCTAGAAAAGAAACCCGAGTAAATTTTTACCCAAAATAAAGCAAAGCACTTAATCTTTTTTAAGTGCTTTTTTTTTGACCAAAACCATCCAAAATTTATTAAATTTGAACTTAAAGAATAAAACAAGATTACCATGCAACAAGAAGCACTACTCCAAATTCTAAAAACCCGTTTTGACAAAAATCCAAATCGGCATCCCAACCTTGATTGGCATAAGATTGAAGAAAAACTAAAATCAAATCCAAAAAAACTACTCACCCTAGCAAAAATGGAAGAAACTGGAGGCGAACCCGATGTTGTGGGCTATGCAAAAGAAACCGACCACTATCTTTTTATCGATTGTGCAAAAGAAACTCCCACAGGTAGAAGAAGCACCTGTTATGACCATGAAGCACAAGAAGCCAGAAAAGAACACAAACCCCAAAACAACGCTATTGACATGGCAAACTCCATAGGCATTGAACTTTTAACCGAAGAACAATACCGTCATTTGCAAACACTTGGCGCTTTTGATACCAAAACCTCAAGTTGGATAAAAACCCCAGCAGCCATTAGAACACTAGGAGGAGCATTATTTGCCGATTTCAGATACAACCAAGTCTTCATTTACCACAACGGAGCACAATCCTATTATGCCGCTAGAGGATTTCGTGGCATTTTAAAAGTTTAGCCCAAACCCATTACACAGCATAAAAAACATAAAAATGAAACCAACCGAAGAACACAATCAACGAATAGCAAAAATGACCTTTGCATCCGTATACCCACATTACGTAACAAAAGTGGAAAAAAAAGACAGAACCATAGAAGAACTGCACCAAGTAATTGAATGGCTAACCGGTTTTGATGAAATAAAACTTCAAACCCTCATTGATGAAAAAGTAACTTTTGAAACCTTTTTTGAAAGAGCAAACTTAAACCCAAAAGCAAAACTAATTACCGGTACAATTTGTGGTTATCGCATAGAAGAAATTGAAAACCCCTTAACCAGAAAAGCAAGATACCTAGACAAATTAGTAGACGAACTAGCCAAAGGACGAAAAATGGAAAAAATTTTAAGAAACTAATCTCACTAAAAAAACTACTAAACTATTTAAAAAGTTGTATATATTTGATGGTATTTTGTGGTTAGTGACAACTGTATAAACCAACACAATAAAATTCAATGAGACTATTTAACTTTATAAAAAAGAACAAAACAAGAATAAAAAAAATAAATTCAAACTATTTAATATTTGGGGTTTTTTCAAGTGATAGTTATTCACCATATAATATATTCAAGTTGACTAAAGACAATTTGTTTGTTGATAGAAAAGGAACTTGGCATTCTGACAGGCACACAAAAAAAGGTTATGTTTTTGAAGGAGAATTACTTGACGAATCAAAATTTATTATTGCCAAAGAGTTATTATTTGAAATTCCATTAGAGTTTTTGAATAATAAATGGAAAGAATTTTATACAACTGGAAATAAAAATGAAGATAAATTAATTATTAGATTTGGTGAAAGCGATTTTCAAAAATCTATTACAATTGATAGTTATGAAATTGAAACAGATAAATTGCCAACAGATGTAAAAAATTTTAGACTGAAAGTTGAAAGTATTATTTCTAAACTAAATAAAAATAGCAGCCACTAACAGATTAGGCACAATTAAAAAAACTCACACATGAAAACTTATTTGAAATTATTGGCTTCTATTTTCTTGATCATATTGACCGCCAATCAAGTTATGGCACAAGACGCAACGAAGGCTCATAAGGACTCTCTAAATATTGTAGTAGATAAATATTATGATTTAAACCTTAAAATATTTCAGGCAAATTCAACTGTAGAAGATATAGACAAAACTTTTGACCTTTTCACAGATGACTTTACTTATGTTCATCCAAAATACGGAGGAACATATACAAGAGAAGACTTGTACAACGGATATGTGAGAAATCAAAAAAATGGTGGGTATAACGGAAAAATAATCGATATAAAAATTGAAAATAAAATTATTGGACTAAATGCAGTAGTTGTAGAAAAAAGATTCGTAGAAAATAAAGACGGTAGAAATAAAGATGGAAAACCAGAAATGACTCTTTTTGAGTTTAGAGAGGGAAAAATCTCACGCATATTTGAATATTGGTAGTTCAGTAGTTAAATAAAACTTTGTGCTCCGAAACCCACTTCTTCCACAAACGCCAAAACGTTGTGTATAATTTAAACTAAAGACAAAAAAACTATATGAAAAAATATTTTTCATATTCAATAACATCATTATTGCTGTTGAGTATACTATCATGTAAAAGCATTGAAAAAACAATTGATAAACCGTCAACTGAGTCTAAAATTGTAATCGACACAATTTTTAGTACAAATCTTAATGAACCACGATTAATTTCAACCTATCTTCCTAAAGGCTATACAAAAGAGAAAACTTATCCAGTTATTTACTCTACAGATGGACAAATAATAATTGATTCCTATAGCAAAGATTTAGATTCAGTTATTGAAAACAAAACTATTCGTGAATTTATTTTTGTTGGTGTTCACTCTAATGAAAATAAAGTTCCAAACACTGATTTTGAATATAGAAATTTTGAGTATATAAAAGGACTAGCAGATGAAAAAGACACTCTGTTAAATGCTTGTTTTGCGAATCATCATAAATTCTTTTCAGAAGAAGTAATCAAATACATAGAGCAAAAGTATTCTGTCGCTAAAACAAAAAACAACAAACATTTTTATGGAATGTCTAATGGTGCTGGGTTTGGGGTTTCGCTTGGGGCTGAAAATCCTAATTTATTTTCAAATTACTTGTGCTTTTCAATGGCAGGTGGTAGCTATGAAAATTTAAAATGGACAGAATCTAATTCTCCACATTATTACTTGTCGTATGGAAGTGAAGAGCCATTTCCTCTAGTTATGGCAATTAAAGAATTTGATGAGTTTTTAACACATAAAAATTATACACACACATTACATATCTATAATGGAGGTCATAACAGAGGAAACTGGAAAAATGAGTTTTTAAGGATTCTTCCTGAAATTATTAAAAAATAATAAGCATAATTATTCATCCTTAATTAAAACTTATTCAATTGGAAATATTAATAAAAAATAACGTAGGAAAAACAGTATCCGAAAACATTGATATTAGTGTTGATTTTGAAGAATATATAAATCCAAAATATTCAATAGTAAAGTTCGCTTCAAAAGATAGTTTAAAGCCTAATTTGACTGTAAAGTTTATTCTTAACGAAGAAGATGAAGATTTGGATGATTTTGATTTTGTTCATTTTGAATCAGAAAATTTAATTTTTTATAGATTTCCATATCAATGGGGAATAATCGATTGGAAATTCAAAAAACTTAAAAGAAGTGTATTTAGTGGAAATATAGATTTTCCATTTTTTTATCTGCACAATAATTGCTTTTTGATAGTTGACGATTTGTTTGCTGAGACAATAGATTTTAATGGAAATAAAATTGACAACATCTCAAATGAACAACCATACGAAATCAAAGAATTTAAAGAATATTTTGAGTTTGATATTATTGGAGTCGAGAAAAGAAAACTTATGAAAAAAAAAACAACTAATGGAAGATTTCCAAAGTATATTAGACGCAAATTTTCCTTTCGTTGAAAATCTACTGAAAGAATATGGTGAATTTTATCCATTAGCTTGTTCAATAACAATTAATGGAAAAGTTGAACAAGTTTTGCTTGAAGAATACAATAGCGTAGATGCTGAAAATGACTTTCCAAATACAACTTCCTTAATTAGTGAACTTAAAAAAGAATTACGTTGGAAAAGAAATGAATTTGTCGCAATTGCTATCTTTTATGATGTGAGAATAAAAGAAAGAAAAACTGATGCGGTTGCTGTCTTTATTGAACATAAAGAAAAAAAACAAGCATATACATTTTATTATCCGTACGAGCTAATTAATAATAATCTGGTATTTTCAGAATCTTGGAAAGTAATTGAGGAAATGGAAATTTTTAATAGTTAAAAATCCTGTTGCTAACATCATCTAGTGTCAATGACGAAGTTAGAGCTAATAAGGAAAGTATGCAAGTGCAATAAAATTTTAATTACATTTGTAATGATTTGTGTTCACTAAAAACAACTGAAAGCAAGACTCCAAACACAATGGTATTCAAGCAAGGTTAGTCATAAATTAAATTTCATGAGTAAAATTTATATTTTTAGTGGTTTGGGTGTTGATAAAAGAGTTTTTGACAATATTAATTTTGGGGATTTGGATATTGAATTTGTAGAATGGATTGAACCAATTGATAATGAAAATCTTGAAAATTATGCAAAACGAATTTCCAAAAAAATAGATTCAGCAAATCCTATTTTAATTGGCTTGTCTTTTGGTGGAATTCTTGCTGTTGAAATCTCAAAAATTTTAAACCCAAAAAAAATAATTTTGATTGCTTCTGCAAAAACTAGATATGAGTTACCTAAAATCTATCGAGTTGCAGGAAAAATGAAACTTAATAAATTACTTCCTATTTTTATACTAAAAGTGCATAACTTCATAACAAACTGGATTTTTGGCGTTAAAACTAAACAGGAAAAATTACTCTTGAAAAATATTTTGAGAGACACAAATCCAAAATTTTTACGTTGGGCAATAAATGAAATCGTAAATTGGAAAAATGAAACTTATCCTGAAAACTACATCCATCTTCATGGAACTAAAGACAGGATAATTCCAATTGGAAACGTAAAGGTTAGTTTTGAAATTAAAAACGGTGGACATTTTATGACTGTAAACAAGCCAAAAGAAATTGAAAACATAATAAAAAATTCCTGTTCATAACCAAAATTCACCTCAATTACTAATCTTTCACCTACTGTTTTTTATACCCATCAACTACATTTCCATCATTCAAAGAAATTCTGTAGATTTGTTATAGTTCCCAATTACAACAACCAACTCAAGAAATTCGACAAACATTTTCCAACTCAACAACTCAATCCCTACATCAAATACCTTGTAGTATCAGAGCATGAATTAGAAAATGAATACAAAGTTTTTCTCACCTCAGGATTAGTTATCGATTTTCAATACAAAGGACAACTTGCCACAATAAAAACCCATCACAAATTGACAAAAACAAAGCCGAAGTATCCACTTTAGCTTTTGTATTTTTATCAAACTTTTGTACATTAGCCAAACGCAAGAGCCATTATCACCATGCAATAACAAAGCAGAAAACATCAACACCCATGTTTAAAAACAACATAAAAAACAAAAGCAAAATCAATCTTCGTTAATCCTACAATCAAATAACATCAGAAAACATGACACCAGAAAAAATAACAATCAGCACCAATATTGCCGCAAACAAACAAAAAGTTTGGAACTATTACACCCAACCCGAACACATCACAAAATGGAATTTTGCCGACCCAAGTTGGCATTGCCCAACAGCCACAAACGATCTAACAATTGGCGGAAAATACTTAGCCCGAATGGAAGCCAAAGACGGAAGCTATGGTTTCGACTTTGACGCCATTTATACCGAAATCAATATAGGCGAAAACTTCACTTACACATTCGGCGGACGCTTTGCAACCGTTGTTTTAACAGCAAAAGACCAAGCAACTACAATAACAGTAACGTTTGACCCAGAAACAACAAACCCCATAGAAATGCAAAAAGAAGGCTGGCAAGCCATATTAAACAACTTTAAAAATTACACAGAAAACAATTAACAGAAAAAATAAAAAAACCAATAACAGCCGTTTTTCAGTAACCCACCAATTTAAAAAAGTTGTATATATTTGAGGGTATTTATTAGTTAGCAACAAGCATATAACAAACAACACTTTTAAAAGATTTGAAACATATTTTTTCATACGGATTGATTTTAGCAATTTTAGTTTTCTCATTGAAATGGATGCAATGGAGATTTTTAATTGTTGACAATTCCATTGACATTTACATCGGACTTATTGCCGTTTTTTTTACCGTATTAGGTATTTGGGTGTCAACACAACTTTCTAAACCTAAAGTAAAAACTGTAATTATTGAAAAAGAAGTATTTGTAGCCCAAACCGAAGAGTTTACAATTAACGAAACCGAACTCCAAAAACTCAATTTAAGCAGTCGTGAATACGAAGTGTTACAACTTTTAACAAAAGGACATAGCAATGCCGACATGGCTGAAGCTCTATTTCTCTCTTTAAGCACAATAAAAACCCACGTTTCCAACCTATATTATAAAATGGAAGTAAAAAGTAGAACACAAGCAATAGAAAAAGCCAAACGACTTAAAATCACACAATAACAAAATCATACTTTAGTACCAACTCATTAAAAAACTAAATTTTAGTACCAAAGTATGAGCATCACTCCATTTAGTGATGTTAGTTTTGTATAAAATTTTAAAAAGTAAAAAAAATGAGAAAAGTAGTTCTAACTTTTGGTTTAGCAATTGGTGCTGTTTTTTGTGCCAATATCGGTTTCATGATGTATTGGATGTATCACAATCCAAATATGAAAAGTAACGACATTGTAGGTTATGCTATAATGGTTCTTGTATTTTCACTCATCTATTTTGGAACAAAAAATTACCGAAACAAATATCTTGGAGGTCACATCACATTTGGAAAAGCTTTTAAAACAGGAGTCTTAATTGCTCTAGTCAGCTCAACCATTTATGTTTTAGCATGGCTATTCAGTTATTACCTTTTTGTTCCTGATTTTATGGATGTATATACCGAATACGTATTAAAAAACTGTACACCTGAAAACTTGCCAACCAAAACACAAGAAATGGCAAACTTCAAAGAAATGTACAAGAACCCACTTTTTGTAATTTTAATCACCTATTCAGAAGTCTTACCTATTGGATTAGTCGTTGCATTGATAAGTGCATTAATTTTAAAAAACAAAAATATAAAAAACATGGCAACATTATTAATGATATACCTATCGGTTTGCACATCATCTTATGGGCAACAAAACAAAATTTCTAAAAATGAACAAGCAACAATTATGGATACAAGCAACAAAAACTCAGTAACAAGTTCAATAAAAATAATTGCTACAACTAAAGAAGTTTGGGATGTACTAATAGATCCTAACAAAATAACTAAATACATTGGTTCAACTATTCAAACAGATTGGAAAAAAGGCTCTCTAATAATTTGGGAAGGAGAAATGAATGGCATAAAATATAAAAACAAAGGAAAAGTTCTTGAAGTTCAACCAAATCAGCTTTTACGCTACACATATTGGAGCGGTTTAGGTGGCGATTTAGATTTACCCGAAAATTATTCTGAAGTTACCTATACAATAAAAGAAGTGGATGAGAATACTATTGAATTGACTTATTCCAGAATAAAAATCCCAACAGAATTAGAAACGCAGATTTTTCAAAGTCACATAAAATCTGTTCTTGATGAAATAAAAAAAATAGTAGAAGCAAAGTAAAACAAACAAAGAAATTTTGTAGGTTTGTTTCTGTCAGTACTGGTGAAAGTAGCAAACACAGCACTTTGTTCCCTGTACGATATTTTGATAAAAAACAAAAATAATAATAAAAATGAAACAAAATTTAGTACTAATAATAACCCTCTTTTTTTCAATAAATTATTATTCCCAAAACATAACAAATGAGAATTTTGAGGCTAACTTCAATGACCTATCAGAAAATCTCTATAAAGAAAAATGGAAAATTGCTGAAAAATTATCTACAGATCTATTAGAATTTGCTGAAACAATTGAAACAATGAAAACAGAAAGAGAAGTATTGAGATATATGAAAATTTATACAGTTGCAGGATTATTAAATGAAAAAAGCATAACAAAAGCAGAAGCCTTAGAAAAAACAGAATATCTTAAAGGAAAAGAAATGATAATGCCCGCACATCCTTTCAATAGCAAATGCTTTGTAAATTGCACCCATTTATCTGAAAACGAAGAAAATACATTCTTCTCAGGAGTAAACAATCAAAAATGAACACAAATATTCTCATTCGAATATGTGACAATAAAAAATAAAATTAAAGAAACAAGTCAAGAACTTGAGGGTAAATTTATTGTTTTAAAAGGAAAACTTAATGAAATAACAGTAGAAGGAAATATGCTTCCAAGATTTAAATTAAAGTTTATAGACGGCGATTATGAAATCCAAGAAAACTAAAAAACAATCTCAAAAAAAACCAACCTCGTTTAAACTCTGTAAAACGAGGTTTTTTTTTAAGTAAAATCCAAAAAACTTAAAACTCACACCAACTACAACCCTCAAAAAACAAAAGCAAATAAAAGTAGAAGCAACTTTTAGAAAGTAATGTCAAAATCAGAATAAGCATTGGCACAACCCGATAAGACATTGGCGCAACCAGATAAGACGTTGGCACAACCCAACAAGACGTTGGCGCAACCAGATAAGACGTTGGCGCAACCCAACAAGACGTTGGCACAACCCGATAAAGCTTTGGCGCAACCCAACAAGACGTTGGCACAATCCGATAAGGCATTGGCGCAACTAGTTAAGGCTTTGGCGCAAAAGAAAGAAAGCAGTACCTACAAAAATCAAATCAACCACTGTTAAAAATTTCTCAAGACCATTCAAGTTCCCATTCCTTTTTTTTATATTTAAAGAAACAATAAGTAAAAACCACAAAAAGTTTAAAAACAACACCCCAAAAAACTTATAAAATCTACTAAACCAAAAGAGAAAAATATAAAAACCAGAAAACATGGCCACAAACAACACCAAAATACAAGCCCTCACCCCTCTTTTTTACCTAGTATGGTCAGATGATCTACTAACACAAAAAGAATTTCAAACCCTACACAACTTCATCACCACCCAAAACTGGTTATCCAAACAAGAACAACAACAATTAGTAGCCCAAATAGACATTACAAACCCACCCACAAGACAAACCATCACCACATGGAAAAAAGAATTAGAACAAATTGTTCAAGAAAACCCCACCATCAATTCCATCTTTGACATTGTAAAAATACTAGCCCACAATCAACCCAACCTCAAAACCCTAGAACCCCATTTCACCAAACTAGAAAACGATTTAGGCCTGCTAGGAGAAGAAGTCATCAGCCAGTTCAAAAACAATACAAACAACATCACCTCCAGCCTACACACCAGCAGCAATTTCAAAGTAGCAAAACTAACAACCCTTTTAGACGGAGCACAAGCACCCATAATCCAAAAAGTAAAAAACATCCTCTCACAACCCCAATTTGCCTACGAAACCACAACAGACACAACCCTCTACAGAGAAAAAGTCTACCAATGGTGCCAAATTTTAGCCCAAGAAAATTTAGGAAACATGGCATTCCCCAAAAAATACGGCGGAGGAGAAAACATGGCAGATTACTTTGCCATCATGGAAACCCTAAGCTACCACGATTTAAGCCTAGTCATAAAATTTGGCGTACAATTCGGACTTTGGGGCATGAGCGTCTATTCACTAGGAACAGCTAAACACCATGAAAAATATTTGAAAGATATTGGAACATTAAAATTGCCAGGCTGTTTCGCCATGACAGAAACCCATCATGGCTCCAATGTAAAAGGCCTAGAAACCACAGCAACTTACAATCATGAAACCAAAACCTTCACCATTCAAACCCCCAATAAAAACGCACAAAAAGAATACATAGGCAACGCAGCCACACACGGTCAAATGGCAACCGTTTTTGCAAAACTAATCATCAACAACCACGACTACGGCGTAAATGCCTTCATAGTCCCAATAAGAGACCAAAAAGGAAATACACTAAAAGGAATAACCATAGCAGATTGCGGTAACAAAATGGGATTAAATGGTGTGGATAATGGGACTATCAGTTTTGATGCAGTTATTATTCCCAAAGAAAATATGCTCGATAGATTTGCCTCAGTAAATGAAAAAGGAGAATTTGAAAGCCCAATCCCAAGCGACAACAGAAGATTCTTCACCATGCTAGGCACCCTAGTTGGTGGACGCATAGGAATTCCCCGTTCAGCAATCGCAGCCGCAAAATCAGGATTAACCATTGCCATCAAATACGCAGACCAACGCAGACAATTCGGCCCAGAAGGAGGCTCAGAAATTCCCATCCTCAACTATCGCATACACCAAAGAAGATTGTTACCCCATTTAGCCAAAACCTACGCCATTCATTTTGCCCTTCAATATGTAACCCATCGCTTCATCAACAAAACCGAAGAAGAAATGCAAGAAATTGAAGCCCTAGCAGCAGGCATGAAAGCCTATGCCACATGGAACACCACAACAGTACTACAAGAATGCAGAGAAGCCTGTGGAGGAAAAGGCTACCTATCAGAAAACAGAATCAACGCCCTAAAAAACGACACAGAAATATACACCACATTTGAAGGAGACAACACCGTGCTAATGCAATTAGTAGCCAAAAATAGATTGTCAGAATTCAGAAAAACATTTGGCGAAATGAGTTCCTTAGGCATAATAAATTATGTTTATGAAAATGCCAAAACAGCCATCTCAGAAAAAAACCCCATAGCAACCAGAAAAACAGATGAAGAACATCTATTAAATCATGAATTCCATTTGCAAGCCTTCCAATACCGAGAAAAAAGCATCCTAGAATCAGCCGCAAAACGAATTAAAAAACTAATTGATAACGGCTTAACCCCTTATGACGCCTTCAACGTAGTACAACACCACATGATCGAAGTAGCCCAAGCCTATTTAGAACGAGTAACCCTAGAACAATTTCAAAAAGCAATAACAACCGTTGAAGATCTTGCAGTTAAAACAATTTTAAATAAATTAATCCAACTGTATGCCCTTCACCAACTAGAAAAAAACAAAGCCTGGTATTTAGAAGACGGATACATGGAAGCCGTAAAAACCAAAGCCATTCGAAAAATGGTAAACCAATTATGCTGGGAAATAAGACCAGATGCAGTGGCTTTAGTGGATGCTTTTGCCATCCCAAATAGCTGTTTAGCAGCACCCATTGCATTTCAATAAAAAAAGAAAAACTTCCACGCTACCCACAATCCAACTATGCAAACTATCCAAAGCAAAGCACCTTCACCCACAATCAAAATCTATGTGCCTATGTGTTTCAAAAAACCACCCACAAACTTGTCATCCTGAACTTGTTTCAGGATCTAACCAACATTTAACCACAAATTCGCAAATTTTTATAGCACTCATTCACAGATTTATTTTAACGCAAAGACGCTAAGTTTTTCGCAAAGTATACAAAGTGTTTTAGCTACAAACTTGTTATATTAGGAGGAGGGATTAATAAGTAGGAAGAGAACAATGAACAGAAAATCCACAATACAACTATACAAATCTATCCAAAGCAAAGCACCTTTATCCACAAACAAAATCTATGTGCCTATGTGTTTCAAAAAAAAACCAACTCTAAAAAGAATTGGTTTCACATATTAATATTCAAATATTCCGTATTCACTAGTAATCGTCAGCTTCTTTGTAGGACTCTCTTCCACTCTACCCACAATTTGAGCATCAACCCCAAATGATTTTGAGATTTCGATAATGTCATTCGCAATAGATTCATCCACATACAATTCCATGCGGTGCCCACAATTAAACACCTGATACATTTCCTTCCAATCCGTTTTAGACTGCTCCTGTATCAATTTAAATAAAGGAGGAATAGGAAATAAATTATCCTTAATCACGTGAACATTATCCACAAAATGCAATACCTTAGTTTGCGCTCCACCACTACAGTGAACCATACCACAAATATCACTCGAAGTATATTTATCCAAAATCTTTTTAATGATAGGAGCATAAGTTCTCGTTGGAGAAAGCACTAATTGTCCAGCATCAATCGGACTATTCTCAACAGAATCCGTCAATTTAGTAGCCCCAGAATACACCAACTCAACAGGCACAGCAGCATCAAAACTCTCAGGATATTTTTCAGCCAAATACTTATGAAACACATCATGACGCGCAGAAGTTAAGCCATTGCTTCCCATTCCACCGTTATAACCCTTCTCATAAGCAGCCTGCCCAGAACTTGATAAACCCACAATTACATTACCCGCTTTTATGTTAGCATTGTCAATCACATCAGCACGTTTCATGCGAGCCGTAACCGTTGAATCAACAATAATTGTTCTAACCAAATCACCCACATCAGCCGTTTCACCACCAGTAGAATGAATAGTTACCCCAAACGATTTCAATTCCCCAATCAATTCTTCCGTTCCATTAATAATAGCCGATAAAACCTCAGCAGGAATTAAATTTTTATTGCGACCAATCGTTGAAGAAAGTAAAATATTATCCACAGCACCCACACACAATAAATCATCAATATTCATAATCAAAGCATCTTGCGCTATACCTTTCCAAACAGAAATATCACCCGTTTCCTTCCAGTACATATAAGCCAAAGACGATTTTGTACCAGCACCATCAGCATGCATAATGATACAATAGTCCTCATCATTGGTTAAATAATCAGGTATGATTTTACAAAAAGCTTTAGGGAAAAGCCCCTTATCAATATTTTTTATGGCATTGTGAACATCCTCCTTAGCAGCAGAAACTCCACGAAGATTGTAGCGTTGACTAGTATCAGAACTCATTGTTGTAGTTTGTTGTGTTGCGGCAAAGATATAAAAAAGAATTTGGATGTATAAGTTTTAGATATTCCGATTTTCAGATATTGGAACACAGCTTTAAGAAATTAGACAAATCCATTAATAAAAGAGACAAATGATTTTCAAAGTCACTAGTTCTCTATGTAAACTATATAAAACAAAGAGTCTTTTTTACACAAACAAAGGTCTATGCCTCTATGTGTTTCAAAAAAAGAAGCTGAATCAAGTTCAGCTTGACAGGATTGAGCGGTAATTCTAAAATCTGAAAATCTGATGTCTGAAAATCTATACATAAAAAAGAGAAGCTGAATCAAGTTCAGTTTGACAAGGTTGAGGATTTGATTTCTTAAATTGAAATTATTCTTAAATTAGTACTTCTTAATTCGTAATTCGTAATTCGTACTTCGTACTTCGTACTTCGTACTTCTTAACTCTTACTTATTATTTATTTACAATCAAAATCTCCACTCTTCTATTAGCAATTCGTTCCTCCTCATTTTGTTCTGGAATAGCATAAATAGGCATCGAACTTCCAAACCCTTGAAAACTAACACGATTAGCAGGAATCCCTCTAGAAACTAAAAACAATTTGATGGCTTTAGCTCTTTCTCTAGACAACATAACAGAACGCGAATCTGTCACATCCTGATTGCAACAAACATGCCCTTGCACTTGAATTACCAATTTAGGGTTATTTTGCATAATAAAAGCTAAATCATATAAAACCGGTCGTGATTCATTCATTACACCATAAGTATTATGATAAAAATTTATGTTTTTTAGCACCACCGTTTTTCCTACTTTAGTTTTATTAATTCGTTCCTCTAAAGGAGCATCTTCAGACACAATTTCCTCTTCATTATTTTGCAAAGAATCTACATGATTTTCAACAATTGTTTCTTCTTTTATACCTAAAATTTCATTTTCACGAGCCAAATCTTTTTCTTCGATATAATAAATTGTCACCTTTCTATTCTCAGCCTTGTTCTTGGATTGATTAAAATCCTCACCATAACTTCTGCTTTTAAAATCTTCCCTAAAAGGCACTTTCTCTTTTACAATTTCAAACACATGATTAACCCTTTTTTTAGCCAATGTGTCATTATAGCCACTACTTCCATCTTCATCCGTGTATCCATTGATAGCTACAATTTTGTCTTTAGTATGTTGCGTCATCCAATCATTTAATTTCTTCTTCTCAGCATTTGTCAATTCGTGTTTATCACTATTGAAATACACTACAAATTGTTCTTGAGCAATTGCATTTAAACTAAAGCATACTAAAAATAAGGCTATAAAAAATTTCATGGTAACGGTTTTAATTCTGAAAACTAAGTAACGACTTTTTTATAACATAAAAAAACGTGCCAATTTAATTTTCGAGAATCAATATTTCCACTCTTCGATTAGCAACTCGTTGTTCTTCGTTTTTTTCTGGAATTGGATAAATTGGTTTTGTGCTTTTAAAACTTTTATACCTCAATCTTTCCTCAGAAATTCCATTGTTTGTAAGGTAAACATACACCGCTAAAGCCCTCACTTGAGCAATATCTTCAATCTTATTGGCTTCTTTAACTGGCTGACAACAAATATGTCCTTGAATTTCGATTTTGAGTTTTGGATATTTGTTCATTATCGCTAATAATTCCTCTAAAACGGGTTTAGATTCTGGCAAAACAGTCCCTGAATTGTTGTAGAAATTTAGATTCTTTAATACTATATTTTTTCCTAAAGTGTTTTTTTCAATAAATTCATCTAATGTTTGACCTTCTTCAGTATAATAAACATCTACTCTTCTATTTACATCTTGAATAGAATCCTGTTGAAAATCTTCCCCAAAAGGTTTAAGTACTATTTTAGAAACTTTGTGTTGAGTTTTCAATTTATCTAAAACAAAATTAATTCGCCTATTTGCTAAATTAATATTGTATGTAGTACTTCCTATGGAATCACAATATCCTTCAATTTTTATAATGGCTATAGCTTTATGGTTGTTCATCCAATCTTGAAATTCATTTTCTTGATTGCTATTGAAAGTGCTCTCATTAAAATCAAAATAAAAACTTTGCTTGTTTTGACTGAAACAAATAGACACAAAAAGAAACAGTATAAATCGCATATAAAATTTAATACAAAACGTTTTCATGAGCGGTTTAGTGTGCAAAATGCAATGAAATCTATTCCCAATCAGGCATTGTGGTTCCTGTGAAAAGAGTTTCTCGCGAATCAAGTGTTCCTATTTGATATTTTTGAATATAGCGTGTACTTAAAAAATCATTTGATGTGTTTACAAAAATTACTTCTGCTTCATTTGGTGAGTATCTCACATCTAAATCAACTGTTCCTGGTGGTTTTTGTGTAAAGACTTCTGTTGTTAAGCCTGTTGCGAAAACATGTTGAAATATTCTTGTGTCCAATTGTCGGTAATTGGCATTTTCAAACCCCGAAATATCTCTAGTAAAAAGTATTTTTTGACCAGAAACTGAAAAATTTAATCCTCCAACTGCTCCTGCAACTGGTGTAATTACTTGTACTAAAAACAAACCACTTGCATTTATAACATAAATTTCTGCATTGTATCCATTCAAGTCATTCGTTTTTAAAGCAATTTTTGTTCCGTCAAAACTCCAATCACATTCTGAAATTAGTTTGGCACCTGTTGTTTGATGTATTTGAAGCAATCCACTTCCATTACTATTAATTCTATATAATTTATCAAAATAAGGATAGATAATTTGACTTCCATTTGTGTTCCAAGAAAAATTAATATAATCTGAATTAAATCCTGCAATGGCTACTGAATTAGTAACTTTAAATACATTAGTTCCATCGGGATTCATGGTGTAAATATGATTTTGTGCTCCATTAGAACGAATGAAAGCAATTTTATTAGACTGATTGTTCTTTCTTGGTCTCCAACTGTTGGTTGCAGCATCGGTCAATTGAATTTCATTTCCATCGTCATCACTTGTAAAAATAACATTGTTTTGACCAATTTTCTTCACATATAAAAATCGAGTTGTAGGGAAGCTAACAGTAGTAAATGATTTAATGGCACTGTACACCAAATCATTAATCCCATCTGATGCTGTTATTTGCCAAAAATATTTGACTCCATAAACTAAATTTGTCAATTGAAAAGTTGTTGCGGTTATGTTCGAATAAATAATTTCTTCGGAAGTTGCATCATTTTTTAGAATGACTTGGTACTCTAAATCGTCTTCATCAGGATCTGTTGCGGTCCAATTCAAATTCACTTGAATGCTTTGATTTATTGCATTATCGGCTGGTGTAACTAAAACGGGTGTTGTTGGTGGTCTGTTTTCACTGGTAGATAATTCTAATTCAAAAACCAATTCGGTATTAGCTGCTTTTGTTACTGTTGCAGCTTCAAACTTGGTAATATATCCTTCTTTTTTTGCTTGATAGGAGTAATCTCCAACGGGTACATCTATCATGCTAAAGTATCCGTTAGCATCTGTAAAAACTATACTAGAATTAGGATTTGAAAATACTTTAACATTAGGAATAGGATCAAAAGTGCCTGATTCAACAACTCTTCCTGAAACGGTTCCAAACTGAATTTCTTCCACACTGTCTTCACTGCAAGAAACAAGTAGTAGTAACAAAAACAAGTTCCATTTTATAAAACTATTTTTCATGATTCAATGTTTTATATTATTTAAAATAATAGGTTAATCCAGCTCCAAATCGATAATAATAATCATCTCTTTTTCCTGCTGTTAAATAATCTACCTCATCACTAAATGTTAAGTTGTGTTCTCCAAAAAGTCGAAACCCAATATCATTTGTAACTAAATATTCTACCCCTAAGCCATATTGAAATTTAAAGTGAGTGTTATCACTAGTTTTATTGGTTCCATAACCTATTCCTCCAAAAACATAGGGTGTAAGTTTGTCTTTGGGAAGAAATAAAATTTCGGTATTGGCATCAAATGTTAGATATTCAAAGCTTTTTCTGGCCTTGTTATCAAATTTATTCCAACTACCTGTTATCGATAAATTAATGCTTTCATTGAAAAAGTACTTTAATCCTCCTCTAAAAAAGGGTCTCAAAACAGGATTGGCGTAATCTCCTTGAATTCGAGTTACACCACTTTCAAAGTTGAGCGCAAGGTCTGATCTTCTTTTGATTAATTTTCTGTTATAAATGGCTGATGAATCTGCAACTGATTCTGCTTTATCATATTCTAAAATGAGTTTGTCAATCTCATTTTGAGGAGCATCTGCTATCCAAATTTTATCTTTTATGCCTTCTAGCACTAAAGATTCTACTGCTTTTTCTATGGCTTCAGTTATTGCCATGTGAACAGGCTCATTTGTGGTATAACCTGTTTCAACTTCAAGAAGTCTTTTGAATTTTACATACCTAAAAAAGCTTTGGTCAATAGCTTGAGAGAAAAGTGTTTTGGAAACATAAACTGTTTTTAGTATTTTTCCATTGGAAGTTGATACCATTCTAAGATAAATAGTAACTCTGTCTTGTCTGTATTTTGTGGAACCTCCAGCTCCAAAATATCTAGCTCCAAATCCACCTGTAATGATATTTGAATCATAAGAAACTATTCCTCCTTCTAGCAGAACCCCAGCATACAAAAGCGGTGTTAGTTGCGGTTCGCTGTTGTTTTTAGAATACTCTTGTCTGGTTGAACGGATGAGATTTCGTTCTTGCAAAAGGTTGCCAATATTTTCTCTTTCAATAGGGATAAACCATTTAGAGTCTTCTAAGGCTTTAATTAAAATGGAAGTTGCTCCTTGTGTAACTGCTGTGCTAAATGTGCTTCCAACTTCTGAAGCTTTGTATTGCCCTGTTTGGTCTCTAAATTTATATATTCCAATAACCACTTGCTCTTTTGGTTTTGGCAAATTTTTCAACAAGGAAGTTGCTGGTGTACTTTCACCAATTATGGCTCTTTCAACTCCTAAAGGTTGATTATAATAAGCACTACAACCATATAAAAAATAAATGGCGAAAAAAAAATAGTAAAGTTTTCTCATATATAAATTTATGGATTTGGAATAATTACTTGCGTTTGTTCACCAGTAGTAGTATCTAAAATACTTATAGTTAATCCACCCTCTGAAGGATAAACGTCTATTGATAAGTTTCCAAAAGTATATGTTCCCTCTGAGATTCCATCATTGCCAAACTGCTCGGCAAATAATGACCTAGAAACTTGACTCAAAAGTTGAGAATTTAGATTGTCAATAAACTTTTCTAATTCTGACTTTTTATCTGTTTCAATCCCATCGTCCTTTAATTTATTTTGAGATTCGGCTGAACTTAACAGCCATTGATAATTAAAAGTATCCCCACCAAAAGCAGGGTTTTTTGGCTTATAAACCAAATCTTGTGCATTCATTGAAAGTGAAAAAAAAACAGCTGATAGTAGGATTAAAAGTTTCATGATTATAGGCTTTATTTAATACTGAGTGATATATTTTTTTTCGTTTTCTATTTTTTTTAAGTATTGATAGGTTTCATAGAGAGCACTTTTTGCCATTGCGGTTAAAAATTCTTCATCTGGTCTGGCTAAAAATTCAAATATGACTTCATTTTCAACCATGATTATAATTTTTGTGTTTCTTCCAAAACTCAATTCTTCACTTATTTTTACGATTTGATTTGCGTTTAAATTATAGTCCCTGTATAAATAATAAAAACTATCGTAAAAATCTTTTCCCATTTTGGTTTTCGTTTCGTCGGTTACAATTCCTGCCATTTCAAACCCATCATCTAAAATGATTGCTTTATCCTTTTTTTTTTCGTCACCAATTACAACTCTGTCTTTGCTTACAATTTGATTGTTTTCATCATAAAAAAGTAAAAGAATTATAATCTCGTCTTCATCACTTTTGTTTATTTGGGTTGTAGACAAATTTTTATTTTCATTTGCTTCTAACGTAAAAACTCCTTCTTGTGCGTTTGATGAGCGATTTTCAGTTTTGATGTTTTTTTTAATAACCGATAATTTATAGGTCATGCTTTGAATGATATCAGTAAGATTTTCAGCAGTTCCTGTTATTTTGATATTTCCTTCTACTTCTTCAAGAACAATCTTTGCTTTCACTTCAACATCTGTGGTTTGTGCTTTTATGCTAAAATTAATTAGTCCTAAAAAGACAAAAAGGATTAAATATGAAGTTATTTTTTTCATTTTATTGGTTGATTATAATAATTGAAGCTCCATTTCCTGTTTGAGTGATTTTCATATCTTTTGATAATGAATTTGTTCCTATGTTTTGAATGTTTTGATTATTTCCATTTTGATTCATTTCCATATTTACTTTGTAATTTGTGAAGTAAGTTAAATCGCTAATGGTGTTATCGTTTCCTATTTGAGTCATTTTCTGTGCTAATTCAAGTGCATTCTTGTTCAATTCAATAGCGTTGTTTGTGCCGTTTTGAGTAATTATAAGACTAGAATTTGTAGCATTTACATTGGCATTAATCACATTATAATCGCCTATTTGTTGAATGTTTACATTGTTTTGATTGGATTGTAAGGCATTTATATCGTCATTCATTTTTGAAACAACAAACAGTGAATTTTGTTCTGAATCAAAAAGAGAAGAGCTATACTGGTTGAAAGTAGTATTGCTTTCTTCTTCTTGAGAAAAAACAAATTGAGTAAAAATGATTGCAAATAGTAATATGTTCGTTTTTGTAATCATGATTAAATTTTTATAAAATAGTAAATGAGACAGTTTTCGTGTAGAAAACCATCTCATCTACTATTTAAGGTTTAGTTAGATTGGGTAACTGTAGAATTGTTTCCATTACCAACTTGCATTACTCCACTTATGTGTAATTGACCAGTTTGTAAAGTATTTGCAATATTCATATTACCTAATTGAGAGATTGTAGATGAATTCATATCACCATCTTGACGAGATCTTGCATAGTTATCATCACCATTTTGGCTGTGAGCTGTATAGTTACCATCACCTGTTTGTCTTTGTCTAGATTCGTTGTTGTCTCCAATCTGAACAGCACTAGCGAAGTTGTTATCTCCAACTTGTCTTTGCCAAACGGTACTGTTAGTAGTATCATATCCTTGATCAGCATATGCATCGTTGTTGTCGCCAATTTGAGTTTGGTCAGCTTCATTGAAACTTCCTGTTCCTAAATCATTTTGCCACACTTGTGCGAAGTTGCCATTACCATCTTGTGTTTGACTTGACCAGTTGTCGTTGTCATACTGAACAGCATTTGCATCATTGCTATCACCAGTTTGGCGTTGGATTGCATAATGATTTGTTCCGATTTGCAAAATGTTAGCATCATTTAAATTACCAACTTGTTTTTGATCAGCCATGTTGTCATCACCAGCTTGAACAATGTAAGCTAAGTTTCCTGGAGAACCATTTGGACCAGAGCTTTGATCTTGGATAGCATCATTTCCATTTCCTGTTTGTGTAGTTGTAGCGTAGTTGTTATCAAAACGCTGTTTTTGCATAGAGGTATTTCCATCACCTGTTTGTGTAGTAATTGCTTCATTGCTTTCTGCATTTCCTACACCTTGATCGATAGTTGCATCGTTGTTATCTCCTAATTGAATAACATCTGCCTCATTAAAATCTCCATCTTGTTTAACATCAGACATGTTAGATACTCCATTTTGATTCACATCTGAATCATTGGATTCTCCACTTAATGCTGAAACAGATCCTAATTGATTAACAACAGAATTGTTAGTTGCTCCAACTTGTAAAACATTAGATTGATTTGTAGTTCCATCTTGCGATACACTACTTACGTTCCCTTGGGCAAAAGCAGTACCCGCAGCCATCAAAAAGGCTACACTTAAAATTAAGTTTTTCATGATATAAATATTTAATTGGTTACAATTTCAATATTTGGGGCTGAAAAAACTTTTTAAACTTAAAAATTCACTTTCTTAAATTAAAAAAAATATCTTGTGTTTTGCAGGGATACACAATTACATATTACACTTTGCAGTATAATTTTTATGCTTTCCTATTTTAAATAGTGTAGGTTGAAAGCATAGATTTCGCTCGTTGAGACCAAATGTAAATCTTTTTTTTGAACTCGCAAATTTATTTTTTCAAAAAAACAGCTTTTTTCGATAAAATACACAAAACAATCGTTAAAAAGTTGCTTAATTACTATTTTATAGGGGTGTAAAATATTAATTTATCAATTCTATAACATTTTATTAATACTAATAAAAAAAACCTATTCTTTTTAGGAATAGGCTTTTTTAGGATTAATACTAGAAAATTATTTAGCAAATAATAACTCTCTATATTTAGTTAATGTCCACATTTCATCATCTACTAATAACTCTAATTTATCAGCGTGTTCTCTGATGATTTCGAAATAAGGTTTTACTTTATTGCAATAAGCAGCAGCCATTTTCTCCATATCTGTTAGGTTATTTGCTTTTTTGCGCTCCTCAATCATTTTATTTACGTTTGAGTTTATACCTTCAATATGTCCAGAAATTTCTTTTATCATTTCAATTTGCTCTTTAGCTACTTTTTCAAAATCTTTACCAAAGATATCTTTTAAGCCTCTAACATTTTCGATAATGGTATTTTGATATTTAATAGCTGTTGGCACAACATGATTTCTAGCAATATCACCTAATACACGACCTTCAATTTGAATTTTCTTTACGTATTCTTCTAACTCAATTTCGTATCTGGCCTCTACTTCTACATGGTTCATGATATTTAAACTTCCGAATAGTTCAATGGCTTTTTTAGAAACTTTTGCTTTTAATGCTTCTGGAGTTGTTTTATGATTACTCAATCCACGTTTTTTAGCTTCTTTTTCCCAAGCATCACTATAACCATCTCCTTCAAACAAAATATTTTTAGTCTTCTTGATGTATTCTCTTAAAACATTAAAAATAGCTTCGTCTTTCTTTAAATCTTTTTTCTCAATTAAAGTATCTACTTCATTTTTAAAATCTTTTAATTGTTTAGCTACCATGGCATTCAATGTTGTCATTGATGTAGCACAGTTAGCTGAAGATCCTACGGCTCTAAACTCAAATTTATTTCCTGTGAATGCAAATGGTGAAGTTCTATTTCTGTCAGTATTATCCAACAATACATCTGGAATTTTACCTACAACATTTAATTTTAAATCTGTTTTTTCTTCTGGAGAAAGTTTTCCATCTGTTACTCCTTCTAAACCAGCTAATACTTTTGTTAATTGTTCACCAATAAAAACTGAAATAATTGCTGGTGGTGCTTCGTTAGCTCCTAAACGATGATCATTACTTGCTGACGCGATAGCCGAACGTAATAATTCTTCATAATCATGAACTGCTTTTATTGTATTTACAAAAAAGGTAAGGAATTGTAAATTACTCATTGGCGTTTTTCCAGGTGCCAGTAAATTAATTCCTGTATCTGTTGCTAATGACCAGTTGTTATGTTTTCCTGAACCGTTCACTCCTTTATAAGGTTTTTCGTGAAACAAAACTTTGTATTCGTGACGTTCTGCTACTTTTTGCATTACATCCATCAATAAAGAGTTGTGGTCAACTGCTAAATTAGTTTCTTCAAAAATAGGAGCTAACTCAAATTGGCTTGGAGCAACTTCATTATGTCTTGTTTTAACTGGAATTCCTAATAACATACATTCGTTTTCTAAATCTCTCATGTAATTTAATACACGTGTTGGAATAGAACCAAAATAATGATCATCTAATTGTTGTCCTTTTGCAGCAGTGTGTCCTAATAAAGTTCTACCTGTTGCCATAATATCTGGACGAGAATTAGCCAATGCTCTATCTACTAGGAAATATTCTTGTTCCCAACCCAAAGTTGGTGTTACTTTCTTTACGTTTTTATCAAAGTATTTTGCTACTTCTGTTGCCGCTTCGTCTATAGCACTTAATGCTCTCAACAAAGGCGCTTTGTTATCTAAAGCTTCGCCTGTATAAGAAACAAAAACGGTAGGAATGCACAAAGTTGTTCCAAAGATAAAAGCTGGTGATGTTGGATCCCAAGCTGTATAACCTCTTGCTTCAAATGTATTTCTAATTCCTCCATTTGGGAAAGAAGAAGCATCTGGTTCTTGTTGTACCAATTGATCTCCTCCAAATTTTTCCACTGGGTCACTTCCGTCAAAAGAAGTTTCAAAAAAAGCATCATGTTTTTCCGCAGTTCCACCTGTTAAAGGCTGAAACCAGTGTGTATAATGAGTCACTCCTTTAGAAAGTGCCCATTCTTTCATGCCCATTGCAATGTGATCTGCTAATTTTCTATCGATTTTTGTTCCGTGTTGAGTAGCACTTTTAACAGCTTTGTATCCTTCGGATGTTAAAAATTTACGCATTGCTTTTTCATTAAAAACATTGCTTGCAAAAATGGTAGATTTTCTATCTAGTTCTTCCACTTTAACGGTTGTTCTTGAATTAACTCTTTCTAGAGCTTTAAAACGAATTGATGACATAATTACTTTTTTGAAGTTATACCCCTTAATTTTTATGCAAATATATAAATATTTATTAAATAATTATTTTATACCCTATTTTTTTATGGGTAATCATGTAAAATAATTATAAAAATATAAATTCGTAAAATAATTAAACCAATAAGATAATGAATTATATTTGTACATTAATATGTAGTGCTATGATTGTTTGGATTATTTTTATTGCTTCAATTTTATTTTTTTTAGCTTTAGACTTGGGTGTTTTTAATAAAAATCCACATATAATTTCATCGAGAGAAGCTGGAAAATGGACAGGTATATTTGTTACCATATCTTTAGCTTTTTCTGGAATTATTTATTGGATTTATCAAAATGGTTACATAAACAATCCTACAGAATTATCTCCTAACCTAGCCGTAATGAAATACATTACAGGTTATTTAATTGAGCTTTCATTAAGTGTAGATAATATATTTGTTATTGCCGTAATTTTTACTTCGTTTAAAATACCACAGAAATACCAACATAGAGTTTTATTTTGGGGTATTTTGGGCGCTATAGTATTTAGAGGTTTGATGATTTATTTTGGAGTACTGCTTATTAATAAATTTAGTTGGATGACTTATTTGTTTGGAGCATTTCTTTTGTTTACTGCAATAAAGATGCTTTTCAAAGGTGAAGAAGAAGAGTTTAATCCTAAAAAATCAATTATATTTAGAAGTTTACGAAAAGTAATGCCCGTGACCATGCACATGGAAGGTCAAAAGTTTTTCATTAAAAAAAGACATATAACCTTTGCAACTCCTTTATTTGTGGCTTTGATTGTTATTGAGTTGATGGATGTTTTGTTTGCTATGGATAGTGTTCCTGCTATTTTAGCCATAACTTCTGATCCTTTTTTGGTGTTTAGTTCAAACATTTTTGCCATTTTAGGTTTAAGGTCGATGTATTTCTTTTTGGCTAATATGTTGGAAAAATTCAGTTATTTAGAATATAGTTTGATTGCCATTTTGTCTTTTGTTGGAATAAAAATGTTGATTATACATTATTATAAGTTTCCTGAATGGGTATCACTTGGTTTTATTGCTTTGGCTTTAATTGGAGGTGTTTTATTTTCACTTTATAAATCTAAGGAAGAAAAATAAATAACAAAAAAGAGGTCACTTCCCAGCAACCTCTTTTAAAAACAAACTAATCTAACCAAACTAACAAACTAATTTAATATTTATTTTAACTTTTTAATTTCTGCGTTTTCATATCCTAACATTTTAATAGTTGCATCATAATCTGAATAATCAACTGGATTTGCCATTCTATTGGTAAATGCACCTGGAACAACTACTATTCTAAACGTTTGGTTTTGTGTCCAAGCTGGTGAAAAACTATCTAAACTGAAATTTGAATCTAAAAATATACTCACATCAAATCTTGTAAAATCAAAATTATAATCTAATTCTGCACCGTTATCAAAATAGTAGGTTTGTGGCATTATTCTCCAAACATCAGCACCATTATCAACCTCATATAAATGATATACTAAAACCATGTCTGAGCTATAGATAGGCGGATTAAATGTAACTAATCTATTGTAATTATTGCTTGGTCCAAAAGAAGTCGTTACTTCAAAAACTTCCGCTATAGTGTCATAATCAACCAAGTCTCTTTCTACAACTTCATTTACTGTACAACTATTTAGTGTTATCATCCCGATAAAAGCTAAAACTAAAGTAATTTTTTTCATAATGTTATTTTTTAATTGATTAATGATGTTATGATATATTCAATTGCCGTGCCAAACTTTTTATTTAACAAAAAATTGTATTTTTGAAGCATGAAAAACTACCATTTATACATGATAATGTTGGGCTGTAGACCTGAAGGAAGACTTACAGAACAGCATGATATTTTTTTTGGAATAGGAAGTTCTTTGGGAGAACTAATTCCAAGCATGAAGCAATTTTGGTCAGAAGCTAAAGGACGAATTCATATTGATGCTTGGCAAAAAGTAACTTTTGTAGATGGGTTTTCCATTGAAGTTTTAGATAGAAATGAAAAGATAAACAATACCGAAAAGCTATTCTTTATTAATCTTGGTGGTTACAAAGAAAATGAATTTGAAGAATATCATTACAAAGTTTTAGCTGTAGCCCAAAACAAAGCCGAAGCCATTAAAAAAAGTAAACAAACCACTTTCTACAAACATTGTGGTTTTAAGGGAGCTACTTCTCACATTGATGATAAATTTGGAATTGATGTTGATGATATTTATGAAATTGATGATATTCTATCTGAAACATTTAAATCAAAATTTCAATTGAAAATAACGAAATCGGAAAATGGTTCAGAAGATGAAAAGCATATTGGCTATTTGAAATTAGAAAAAATTAACACTCAAAATTTATAGAATGGGAAGAAATAACGAAAAAAACATTAAAAAGCACAACGACAAATTGCATAAAGAGCAAGATAAAGTGAAAGCCAAAAAAGCGGCTCGTGCAGAAAAGCTAAAAGCTATTGTTAGAAAATTCAATGAGGAGAAAAATATTTAATGTGAATTTTACAATTTCTTTACTTCTTAATTTTTTATATACATTTTAATAATGTTTTGAAAATAAATTGATGATTTTGAGGTAACTCCCAAAACCTCATTTGTAGGGTAAGTTTGTGCAAACAACAATAACTTATCATATGAAAATTAATTTTACTCTACTTTTATGTTTATTAACCTATTTCGTGCAAGCGCAGTTAACCACAGCTGGTGATATTGCTTTTGTAGGTTTTAATGCAGATGGCGATGATGATATTGCCTTTGTAACTTTTAAAGAAATTCCAGCCAATTCAACCATCATTTTTTGTGATTCTGAATGGAATGGAACGAGTTTTGGAACAGACGAAGGTGATTTTACTTGGTCTTCTGGAACAACAGTAATTCCTGCGGGAACTGTAATTTCTATCAATACTATCAGTGCAACGATTACTCCTTCTGTTGGAAGTATTACTGTCAACAATGCTGGTGGTCTTTCTTCTTCTAGCGATGCCATGTTTGCTTTTTTAGGAACTCCTCCTAGAACTGTTTCTACAATGTTAGCTGCTATTTCAAATTCTTCAACAGGGTTTGGAGATTTAACAAATTCAGGTTTAACACTTGGGTCAACAGCTATTGTTTTACCAGAAGGTGCAGATATCGCAAACTATAACGGTGTTAGAACAGGTTTAAATGCTAGCGGTTATTTATCACAATTGAATAATCCAGCCAATTGGCAAGTTGAAGATACTTCAGCAGATGACCACAATAATAGTACAACTCCTGATTTACCTTTTAATGCAACTCAATTTGTAATTTCTGCTAATGATACTTCTGCACCAACAGTTGCTATTGTTAATGTATTAACTCAAAACACTGTTGAAGTAATTTTTTCTGAAAGTTTAAATCAAGTTTCAGCAGAAACTATTGCAAATTATGTTTTTGCTCCAAGTTTAACGATTACAAGTGCTGTTTATAATGCAACCTTAAATTCGGTTACTTTAACCCATTCTGGTTTTACTGTGGGAACTGCATACCAATTAACGGTTAGCAACATTCAAGATACAGCTAACAATACTTTATCACCTTCTTATGTTAGTCCGAATTTGTATTATAATGTTTTGACTTCAGGATTAATCATTTCTGAAATTATGTATAATGCACCATCTGCTAATTCGAATCAATTAGAATTTATTGAAATTTATAACAATTCTACTGCTACAATTGCTTTAGGTGGACTAAAAGTAAAAGACGAAAGTAACTTTACTTTTGAATTTGAAGCATTAAACATTGCAGCTGGTGGAATTGTATTATTGGCAACTGATAAAGCAAGTGCAGATGCTTTTTATGGTGTTTCTTTTATTGATTTACCTCAAGGAATTAGCAATGCATTAGGAAATGGTGGTGAAAATCTTCAAATCTTAAACTCACTAGGAAATTTAATTAGTCAAGTAGCATATGATGATGCAGCTCCTTGGCCAACTTCTCCTGATGGAAATGGTCCTTCTTTAGAATTATTAAATCCTAATGGAAACTTAAACGATGGAACAAATTGGGCTCCAGCTACAAATTTAGTAGGTCAATCTATTGGTTTAGATGTTTTTGCTTCACCAGGTACTTTTTCTCCAATCATTGCTTCCAACCTTGCATTTGCTACTGAAACTACAATTGCAGATGAAAACGATGGAACAGCTCAAATCACATTAAATCTTTCTAATGCTTCTACTGCAATAGTTACTGTTGATGTTGCAGTTGTTGCAAATGCTGGAACAGCTATAAATGGAACTGAATATACTTATACAAATCAAACAGTAACTTTCCCAATAGGAAGTACTTCTCAAACTATAAATGTTACTTTAAACAACAATACAATTGCTAATGGTGATAAATATTTTGTTTTAGCCATTTCAAATGCTTCAGGAGCAAATATTACAGGAATAGCTCAAAACATAGTTTACATTCTTGATGACGAAAATGATGCAGCCATAGGTACAAATGCTTTGGATATAAATTTCCTATCAAGTCATTTAGTAGATGCTACTGGTTCAGCAGAAATTGTGGCTCATGACCCTGTTACACAACGTTTATTTGTAATGAATTCTACAGCTTCGAGAGTTGAAATTTTAAATTTTGCCAATCCTTCTGCTATAACAAACATTCAATCTATAGATTTATCGCCTTATGGAATTGGAGGAACAAGTATTGCTTTTAAAAATGGAATTTTAGTTGCAACTGTTGAAGGAGCTAATTTTGCTAATGGAAAAGTTGTTTTTATGGATACTAATGGAACTATTGGTTCTGTGGTTGAAGCTGGTGTTTTGCCAGATATGATAACATTCACTCCAGATGGAACAAAAGTTTTAATAGCAAATGAAGGTCAACCTAATAGCGATTACACAATTGATCCTGAAGGAAGTATTTCAATAATCAATATAAGTGGTGGATTTAACAATGTGCAACAATCTAATGTGACTAACTTGAATTTTAATGCTTTTGACACTCAATTAGCAACTCTAAAAGCCAATGGATTGAGAGTTTTTGGTATAAATGCAACTGTTTCAAAAGATGTTGAACCAGAATACATTACTGTAGCTGATGATGGTTTAACGGCTTGGGTAACTTTGCAAGAAAATAATGCTGTTGCAACTATTAATTTAGTAACAAATCAAATTACCGCTATAACTCCATTAGGATTAAAAGATCATAATTTAGCTGGAAATTCGTTAGATGCATCAGACCAATTTAGTGAAATTTTTATGGGAAATTGGCCAGTAAAAGGATTATATATGCCAGATGCTATTGCAAATTACACTATAGCTGGAACCACATATTTAGTAACTGCTAACGAAGGAGATGCTAGAGATTATGATGCATTAGCAGAAGAAGTACGTGTGGGAAGTAGCGCTTACCCTTTAGACCCAACTGTTTTCCCTAATGCTGATTTGCTTAAGAAAAATTCTAATTTAGGAAGATTAACAGTGACTAATGCCTCTGGTGATACAGATGATGATGGTGATTACGATGAAATTCATGTATTTGGTACACGTTCATTCAGTATTTGGAATACAACAACTGGACAATTGGTTTATGATAGTGGTGATGATTTTGAAAAAATTACTGCTAATGACCCAACATTTGGAGCTTTGTTCAATGCTAGTAACGATAACAACAATTTAAAAAACAGAAGTGATAACAAAGGCCCTGAACCAGAAGGAATTACTGTTGCGCAAATCAATGGTGCTACTTATGCATTTATTACCTTAGAAAGAACAGGTGGATTAATGACTTATGACATTACAAATCCTTCGGCACCAGTTTTCGTTTCTTATAAAAACAGTAGAACAACTGCAAGTTTAGGTGGAGATTTAGCTCCAGAAGGAATCATTTATATAACTCCAACAAATAGTCCAATTTCTAAAGGATTGGTTGTTATGGCAAATGAAATTAGTGCAACAATTAGTGTCTATGAAATTACTAATGATGTTTTAGCTAATGAAAACTTCACTACAAATACTAATGCTTTTGTAGCTTATCCTAATCCTGTAATAGATGGAATACTTTATTTTAATAGAGAAGTTTCAATAAGTTTATTTGATGTTACTGGAAGAAAAGTTACGGAAAAAGAAAATATATCAAGTTTAGAAATGAATTACCCAAAAGGAATTTATCTTCTTAAAACGCAAGATGGTTTGGTTGAAAAAATCATTATTAAGTAAGTTGTTATTAATTCTGATTAACCTAAAAAGGCCTTTCGAAAGAAAGGTCTTTTTTATGATATGGAAATTCTATAATGAATCACAAAGAGTACTTTTTGGTAGTGGAATTTATTCGTTGAATAAGAAGTAATTTTAAACCTGACAGGTTTTTAAAACCTGTCAGGTTTATTTTTTACATATTCCTTCTATACTGACCACCTACTTCAAACAAAGCATTAGTGATTTGACCTAATGAGCATACTTTTGTAGCATCCATTAATTTTTCAAACATATTTTCGTTTTTGATGGCTGCCTCTTGAAGAATTTGAATTTGCTCTTCTACTCTATCTTCATACGTTGTATGCAATTGATTCAACATATCAATTTGATATTGTTTTTCTTCTTCTGTTGCACGAATAACTTCCGCTGGAATAACCGTTGGAGAACCTTTTGAACTCAAGAAAGTATTCACACCAATAATTGGAAATTCTCCTGTATGTTTCAACATTTCGTAATACATGGATTCTTCTTGAATTTTACTTCTTTGATACATCGTCTCCATAGCTCCTAAAACACCACCTCTTTCTGTAATTCTATCAAATTCAGCTAAAACCGCTTCTTCTACTAAATCGGTTAATTCTTCAATAATGAACGAACCTTGAATTGGATTTTCGTTTTTCGCTAATCCTAATTCTTTATTGATAATCAACTGAATAGCCATGGCTCTTCGCACTGATTCTTCGGTTGGTGTTGTAATGGCTTCATCATAAGCGTTTGTGTGCAATGAATTACAGTTATCATAAATTGCATACAAAGCTTGCAAAGTTGTACGAATATCATTGAAATCTATTTCTTGTGCGTGCAATGAACGTCCAGAAGTTTGAATGTGGTATTTCAACATTTGAGCTCTTTCGTTGGCATTATACTTACTTTTTAAGGCTTTTGCCCAAATTTTTCTAGCTACTCGACCAATCACAGCATATTCTGGATCAATTCCGTTAGAGAAGAAAAATGATAAATTGGGTCCGAAATCATTGATGTTCATGCCACGACTTAAGTAATATTCCACATAAGTGAAACCATTAGAAAGCGTGAAGGCTAATTGTGTAATTGGATTTGCACCAGCTTCAGCAATATGATAGCCAGAAATAGAAACTGAATAGAAATTTCTAACATTTTGTTTGATGAAATATTCTTGTACATCTCCCATTAAACGTAAAGCAAATTCTGTTGAAAAAATACAAGTGTTTTGCGCTTGATCTTCTTTCAAAATATCTGCCTGAACTGTTCCTCGAACTTGTGATAATGTCTTAATTTTTATGTCGTTATAAACGTCAATTGGCAACACTTGATCACCTGTAACGCCTAACAACATTAAACCTAAACCGTTATTCCCTTCAGGTAATTTTCCTTGGTATTTTGGTCTTTTAGTTCCTTTTTTCTTGTAGATTTCGTTGATTCTTTCTTCAACCTCAACTTGTAAACCGTTTTCAATAATGTATTTTTCACAGTTTTGGTCGATGGCAGCATTCATAAAAAATCCTAACAACATTGGAGCTGGCCCGTTAATTGTCATAGATACTGATGTTAAAGCATGACTCAAATCGAAACCTGAGTATAATTTTTTAGCATCATCTAAACAACAAATTGAAACTCCTGCATTTCCAATTTTTCCATAAATATCTGGACGTAAATCTGGGTCATTTCCGTAAAGTGTTACACTATCAAAGGCAGTTGATAAACGTTTGGCTGGCATTCCTGCACTTACGTAATGAAAACGTTTGTTGGTTCTTTCTGGTCCACCTTCACCAGCGAACATTCTACTTGGATCTTCTCCTTCTCTTTTAAATGGATATAAACCAGATGCAAAAGGAAACTCTCCTGGCACATTTTCTTGTAAATTCCATTTTAAAATATCACCCCAAGCTTGGTATTTTGGTAACGAAACTTTTGGAATTTGAGAATGTGATAAAGATTCTGTGTGTGTTGCTATTTTGATTTCTTTATCTCGAACTTTAAAGGTGTAAAACTCGTTTTTATATTTCTGAACTTTCTCATCCCAATTTAGAATAATTTCCCAATTGTAGGCATCTAAGTCCATTTTAATTTTATCAAACTGTTGCAATAACAATTCTAAAAACACTTTATTTTCCTCTGTTCTATTTAATGAATCTGCTACGATTCCAGTTTTATCAATTTGAGGAAGATTTCCGTTTACCGATTCAATCGTTTTGAAAATTCCGTATAATTTTTGAGCTACTTCAACTTGTGTTAAAGCAATTTCATCGTATTTTCTATTGTTTTCTGCAATTTCAGATAAATAACGTGTTCTGTGTGGTGGAATTACAAAAATTTTCTCACTCATTTCACGCGTAATTTGGAAAGTCGATTGTAAATCAACACCTGTTTTTTCTACCATTTTATCCATGATAGATTTGTATAAAGTGTTCATTCCTGGATCGTTGAATTGAGAAGCAATTGTGCCAAAAACTGGCATATCATCTGGGTTTGCATCCCACAAATTATGATTGCGTTGGTATTGTTTTTTCACATCACGAATTGCATCTAAAGCACCTCTTTTATCAAATTTGTTTAATGCTACTAAATCAGCGAAATCTAACATATCGATTTTCTCTAATTGTGTTGCAGCTCCAAATTCTGGTGTCATTACATATAAAGAAACATCTGAATGATCCATGATTTCGGTATCGGATTGTCCAATTCCAGAAGTTTCAAGGATAATTAAATCATATTTTGCTGCTTTTAGTACTTGAATCGCTTCATTTACATATTTAGACAATGCCAAATTAGATTGACGGGTTGCCAAAGAACGCATATAAACTCTAGGATTATTGATAGCATTCATACGAATTCTGTCTCCTAAAAGTGCTCCACCTGTTTTTCTTTTGGATGGATCTACTGAAATTAATCCGATTGTTTTTTCTGGGAAATCAATTAAAAATCTGCGAACTAATTCGTCCACTAAAGAAGATTTTCCGGCACCACCTGTTCCTGTAATTCCTAAAACTGGGGTTTTTGATGTTTCATTCTTTTTGTGAATGGCATTCATGGTTTCTTTTGCAATTTCAGGAAAATTTTCTGCAGCAGAAATTACACGAGCAATTGCAGTGGGTACTTTTTCTTCTAAATGATTGATTTCTCCATTTAATGCATCTCCAATTGGAAAATCAGAACGTTTTACTAAATCGTTAATCATTCCTTGTAATCCCATGGCACGACCATCATCTGGAGAATATATTTTTTCTATTCCATAAGCGTGTAACTCTTCAATTTCTGTTGGAAGAATAACACCTCCTCCACCTGCAAAAATTTTTATGTGACCTGCACCTTTTTCATTCAATAAATCATACATATACTTTAAATATTCTGTATGTCCACCTTGGTAAGATGTCATGGCAATAGCATTTGCATCTTCTTGAATGGCTGTATTTACTACTTCATCTACACTTCTATCATGTCCCAAATGAATCACCTCGCAACCAGTAGATTGGATGATTCTTCGCATTATATTAATTGCTGCATCGTGACCGTCAAAAAGTGAGGCAGCAGTAACAATTCTTACTTTATTAACAGGAGTATAAGGTACTTGTGGTTCCATTTTAAATAATTATCAATTTTTAAAGGTGCAATTTACGAATTAATTAAATTTTATACGATTTAAATATTTTAAAATTTGAATTCAAAATTGAGGCACTATATTTGCATAGTAATTTTTAATTAAAAAAATAATCATGAAAAAAATAATTTTACTTTTATTAGCAACAACAACATTTTCTGGATGTGCTGAACTGCAACAAGTTGTTGATCAACTTCCACAAGGAACTGTTGGATTAAATCAATTAGATATTGCAAACGGTTTAAAAGAAGCTCTAGACAACGGAATTGATAAACAGGTTACAAAATTGACGGCAACTGATGGTTTTTTTAAAAATGAAGCTGTTAAAATTCTTTTACCTGATGAATTGAAAACGGTTGACACTAAGTTGAGACAAGTTGGTTTATCTAGTTTAGCTGATGAAGGGTTAAAAGTTTTAAACAGAGCTGCTGAAGATGCTGTAAAAGAAGCTACTCCAATTTTTGTTGATGCTGTAAAAAATATGACATTCACGGATGCCAAAAATATCTTAATGGGTAATAATGTGGCTGCAACAACTTATTTAGAAACTTCTACTTCAAATGCTTTATACTCTAAATTTAATCCTGTGATTAAAAATTCTTTTGCTAAAGTGGGAGCTGATAAAGTTTGGACAAATATCATTACAAAATATAACAGTCTTCCTTTGGTTAAAAAAGTAAATCCTGATTTAACGGATTACACCACTAACAAAGCAATGGAAGGTGTTTTCAAAATGATAGCTGTTGAGGAACAAAATATTAGAACCAATTTAAGTTCTCGTTCATCTGATTTATTAAAAAGAGTATTTGCTTTACAAGACAAAAAATAATTCTAAAATTTTAATAATCAATAACATATATATAACAAATAGTTAACATTAACCAACGGTTTATTATCTAAATTTGCAGTGTTAATATGTTAAACACATAAGTTTGGTTGAGTTAGTTAGTAAAAAAGAATCGGTAATGAAAGTTATCGATTTTTTTTATGTCAATTTTTAAGGAATTGTATTGAAGTTTCACTATACTTTGTACTTGTTCAACACTTACTTTATGACTAGAGTTTTCATTGATTTCTTGGGCAAAAAAATATACTGATTAAATTTTAAGATGCATTTGTTTGAAATATTCAAATGCTTTTAAAAGTCGAGTTCCATACCAAGAAAACATTTCTCCATCTACAAAAACTGTTTTAGCATGATGCGTGAATCTTCCAATTTCAAAGGCATCTTCGTCTTTAAATGGATAGGGTTCTGAAGATAAAAAAACCAAATCTGGATCACCTTCTAAACGTATTTTTTTTAATTCTACTTCTGGATATCTTCCTTTTTCTTTGTATATATTTTTGAAATGATTTAATTCTAACAATGTGTTGATAAAAGTATCTTTTCCAGCAACCATGTGTGGGTTTTTCCAAATAAAATAGGCTGCTTTTTTTGATGGTTTTTCTTTTATAAATTGTTTGAAGTTTTGATGGGCAAAATCAATTTTATCATACCATTTTTGAGCTTCAGTTCGCTTGTTAAAGAGTTTTCCAAAACTAAGGATCATTTGTAAATTATCTTCAACAGTGTAAATATCTGTTACAATTACTGGACAGATGTGACTTAATTCTTCTACAATTTTTTTGGTATTTTCTTCTTTGTTCGCAATTATGATATCAGGTTGTAGTTCTTTTACTTTCTCAAAGTGAACATTTTTTGTTCCACCAACTATTTTTTTGGTTTGCTTAAAATGAATAGGATGTACACAAAACTTTGTAATACCAAAAATATTATCTTCTAAACCCAAATCATATAATAATTCGGTTTGTGAAGGAACTATGGAAACAATTCGTTGAGGAGCATTAGCAAATTCATACTCAATTATTTTTTCTTCACTGTATATTAAATAATTTGTATTCAAGGTTTTAATTCTTAATTTCGTAGAAAACTATTTTTAATGAAAACTAAAATTACTTTTCTCACTTGTTTATTGATAGGTCAAATATACGGACAAATTAATTTTAATTATAATTTTAATACCACTGGACAGCGGGTGTGTTTGGTTTCTGCCAGTGTTACAGAAAATCCAGCTAGTATTATTATAAATCTTCATGATAGTACTCAAAATACTACGCAAAATTATACCATTAAAAGAAGAGTTATCAACGGTCAAAATGCTGATTGGGTAACTGTTGCTCCTAATCTTCCTGCAAATACAACTGCTTGGACAGATACAAACGTTACACTAGGAAATGCTTTTGAGTATCAAATTTCAAGAAATACTGGAAGTCAAATCGCAACGGGTTATGTAACTGCTTGTATAAGATATGACCAATCTGATTACAAAGGAAGAATGATTTTAGTCATAGACAATTCATTTCTAACCAGTTTGTCATCTGAAATTGCTCAACTTAAAAATGATTTAATTTTTGAAGGTTGGTTTGTAGAAGAACTATATGTCAACAGAGCCACAACTTGGGAAACAGAACCAGAAATTATAGCAATAAAGAATCAAATAACTACAATTTACAATAACGCACCAACTAATGATAAACCCAAACATTTATTTTTATTAGGACACATACCTGTTCCTCGTTCAGGACAAGGGGCTTTTGCACCAGATGGTCATGATGAAAATAGAGGAGCTCGTGGAGCAGATTGTTTTTATGCAGATATTGATGGTGTTTTTACGGATGTTGCTACTTATAATCCAGGAACTATCGATGCAAAGGCAATTAATTTACCTAATGATTTAAAATGGGATCAAGATTTTATTCCAAGTACTTTAGAAATGGCGTTTGGAAGAGTAGATTTTGCTGATATTGGTGGAAGTTCTCAAACCGAATTACAATTGATGCAAAGCTATTTGAATCGCTTACACAACTACAGAGTGGTTGCTTCTAGTTATGATATGGGAAACAAAACTGCTTTTAACTTTGGATATGACAATTCCAATGATGCATCTTACAGAAGCTTGATTCCTCTTTCAGGAATTAATAATGTATATCAATATTCAGGCACTACTATTTTTCCTTTGTGGGTAAATCAAACAGGACCTTATCAAGTATTCATGCAAAATGTTGAAATTCCTCATCCTGTTGCTTGGGATGACAATGGTATGAATGCTACTATTTTCAGTTCAGACCAAAGTTATTGGGGTTATTGGGATGATGCTCAAAACTCTTGGGGAGTTGGTCACATTAGAAATTTACTTTCAAAACCCACAAAATGTTTGGGAATTTTATACACAACTTCTGCTGTAAATTTATTTCATCAAACTGGAATGGGTGAAACTATGGGATGGAGCATTAAGCGAATTATGGATCACAATCAAACCAATAATTTGTATCAAAAACCAGAACAAGATTATGATACATGGGAATTTTGGGGTAGAACACATTTGCAATATCACGGAGATCCAACTTTGCGATTAAATCAAGTTATTCCACCGAGTAATGTTCAAGTTGGTATTAGTAATGGTCATCTAATTACTTGGAATGCATCAACAGACTCCAATATTGTTGGTTATCATGTGTATAGAAGTTATTCAGAAAATGGTCCTTTTGTTCGATTAACCACTGCTACAATTACGGGTTTATCTTTCAATGATGGTGATTTAACTGCCGTGATTAGATACTATTTAGTTAAAGCCATAAAATTAGAAACTACAGGAAGTGGCACATATTTGAATCCGAGTATTGGTGCAATGGTTACAAACGCACTTAGTGTTGCCAGTTTTTCTGAAAGCTCCGTTCAAGTTTTTCCAAATCCAGCACAGCATGAAATTACAATTACATCGACTGAAACATTAGCTTCTGTTGAGTTATACGATGTTAAGGGACAAAAAATAGCAACTTTCAATCCAAACAATTCCATTAATGTATCGAATTTAAGTCAAGGAATTTACTTCTTAAAAATTTATACTGATGAAGGTTTTTGGGTGAATAAAAAAGTGGTTAAGTACTAAGTTATTTCTTATCAAGATAAGCAGCTATGCTCTTATAATTTGTAATAAAAAACAATCCTATAATTATATTTACAATTCCAACTATAAAACCGAAATAATCAACTTCATGTCCATAAATTGAATTACTTGAAGACTTAGTTTTAAATATATTTATCATTTCAAAAAGAACTCTTGGAAAATAATCTACAATCAAAAAACCACCAATAAGAATAATTGACAATTTAAATATTTGCTCATTTTTAAAATCTCCAAAAATTAATTTGTCATCATCAAAACCTTTATCTAAACCTAATTTATCAATAATAAAATCTGACTTAAAAATCAAAATTAAAAATAGAGCTATACTTAAAAGTACAGTACCAAAAATTACTAATAACATCCAAATTTCATCTTTATAAATAAAAATATTTGTGATATTTGAAGGTAAGAAAGAAAACAATGAAAGTATTATTGAATACAAGCCGAAAATCTTAATTATCATACTGAAAAAGTCTCTCTTTGTCATTTTATTTCAGTTCTAAAATTGTCTGCATTTCTTGTTGTAACTTCATAGCTTCCACCCTAGCCTTTTCAGCAAAATCTTCTCCGTTTGAAGCATAAATAACACCTCTTGAAGAATTAATTAAAAGCCCTACAGTATCATTCATACCATATTTACAAACATCTTGCAAATTGCCTCCTTGTGCTCCAACACCTGGTACTAGAAGAAAACTATCAGGAACAATTTTTCTTATTTCAGTAAAATATTCTGCTTTAGTTGCACCCACAACATACATCAAATTTTCTGAATTCTTCCAACCTTTTGAAGTTTCTAAAACTTGTTTATACAATTCTTTTCCACTCGTTTCTAAAACTTGAAAATCAAAAGCTCCTTCATTTGAAGTTAGAGCTAACATAATTGTATGTCTATTTTCAAATGCTAAAAAAGGTTCCACTGAATCTTTCCCCATATAAGGAGCCACAGTTACTGAATCAAAATTTAAATCTTCAAAAAAAGCTTTGGCATACATGGATGAAGTGTTGCCAATATCACCACGTTTGGCATCAGCAATCGTGAAAATTTCTGGATAATTTTCGTTGATATAATTGATGGTTTTTTGAAGTGATTGCCAACCTTTTAAGCCATAAGCTTCATAAAAAGCTGTATTAGGTTTATAGGAAACACACAAATCGTGTGTGGCATCAATAATAGTTTTATTGAATTCAAAAATGGGATCTTCTAATGCTAATAAATGTTTTGGAATCTTATTCAAATCAACATCTAAGCCAATGCATAGAAATGATTTTTTGGTCTGAATTTGATGAATTAGTTGTTTTGTTGTCATTTGTAGTGTTGTTGTTTTGCAAATTTACAAAGTTGAAACGAATATACTTTGAATTTTATAAGAATACTCAAAAATTGTATAAGAGCTTAGCTGTATTGATGCAATACCTTTGTAGAGAACATTTTAAAATAAAAGAAAATAATTATTAATTCTAAATACAAAACGTTATGAACACTACAGAAATGAAAGGGAACTGGAATGAGTTAAAAGGTAAAATAAAACAAAAATTTGCTGATTTAACAGATGATGATTTACTTTATGAAGAAGGAAAAGAAGATGAGCTTTACGGAAGACTTCAACAAAAATTAGGAAAAACCAAAGATGAAGTAAAAAAGTTTATTGCTGAATTATAATCAACAATACTATCAATTAAACCAGACTGTCTATATATGTTAATAGTAATTTATTAATATCTTTATAGACAGTTTTTATATAAAACACTCCACAAGAAACATGACAAATAATAAAACTCATATTGTTCACGATTTATTAGCCTTTATGCTTATTGTAGCTATAGTTTATATAATGCAAGACTTTTTAATTCCAATATTTTTTGCCATTTTATTGAGTGTATTGGTGTATCCAATTGTAAAATATTTTGAAACAAGATTGTGTTTTAATAGAATAATATCCATTCTTATTGCAATTCTTGTTTTTACAGCTGTAATCCTCTGCATTTTTATATTAATTGGGATGCAGTTTCAAGATATCATGGATAAAAGTGATATGTATTATGATAAAATAATGGAGAAAACCAATATCATCATCAAAGAAACTGAAAATTCAACAGGCATTGAAAGTGAAGATATTGTAGGCGATAAAAAATTTGAAGTAAAAGAAATTGTAAAAGAAAACTCCAATAGAATACTAGATTTCATTACAAGATCTGGAAGCATTTTGAGTGATTTTGTCTTAACACCTTTGTATATGTTCTTTTTCTTATTATACAGAAGTTTTTTAATAAGCTTTTTGTACAAAGCCACTTCAAAGGTTAGTGATAAGAAAAAAATGAGAATTATATTAGATCAATTGTACAAAGTGCAACAAAATTATCTTATAGGTTTAGTGAGTGTGATGACAATTGTAGGATTGCTAAACAGCATTGGACTATTAGCTTTAGGAATAGATTACCCATTCTTTTTTGGCTTTTTATGTGCTTTGCTTTTGTTAGTACCATATATTGGAATTATAATTGGTTCACTTTTACCAGCTCTAATTGCCCTAGCCACAAAAGATTCCTATTGGTATGCAGTTGGTGTAATAGCTATTTTTGGATTTATCCAATTCGTAGAAGGCAATTTTATCACACCCAAAATTACAGGTTCAAAAGTGTCTTTAAATTCATTTGTCTCAATATTAGTAATTATTTTATTTTCAATGATTTGGGGAATTCCTGGAATGATTTTAGCGTTACCCATCACAGCTTCATTGAAAGTTATATTTGATCATTCCGAAAAATTTAAATCAATTGGTTTCTTACTTGGTCAAGCTGAAGAAAAATATTTTAGCAACAAAGCCAAATACAGATTGAAAAATTGGAAAAAAATTAGAGCAGCCAAAGCCTCAAAATAACAAAACAAAAGGAATTTACCATTGAAGAAAATTGGGAAAATCATTCTAAAAATCATATTGCTTTTTCTAGCACTTTTTTTGTTGTTAGTTATTGCACTTCAAATTCCTATCGTTCAAAATTTTGTAAAAGATAGAGCTGTTGTTTATCTTGAAAATAAAATCAAAACAAAGGTTGAAGTTGGCTCAATAGAAATAGGGTTACCCAAAAAAATCATTTTAAAAGATGTATATTTTGAAGACCAATCAAAAGACACTTTATTGGCTGGAAAATCATTAAAAATCGACATTAGCCTATTCAAATTACTAAGCAATAAATTAGAAATAAACAGTATTGATTTAGAGCAAATCACAGCAAACATAAAGGTAGATAAAAATTTCGTTTATAATTTTGATTATATCATAAAAGCCTTTGAAACACCAAACGAGCCGAAATCTGAAAGCAAACCAATGGAGATTTCGGTAAAAAAAATCAACCTCAACACTATAAAATTTAGATATAAAGATGCTGTTGCCAAAAACAATGTAGATGTATTTATCAATCATTTTGATACAAAAATTGATGCCTTTGATTTAGCTAGTCTTTCCTTTGATGTTCCCGAAATAAATTTAAAAGGATTAAAACTAAACCTAAATCAAGATGTCGTTGAAGCTACCAAAAAAGTAACTAAAAAAATTGAACAAGAAGCAACAACAACCACTTTAAAACTAAACTTAAGAAACATAAATCTTGAAAATATTGATGTTACTTATAAAGATGCTATTACCAATTTAGATACAAAAATTCGATTTGAAAATCTAGAAACAAAAGTCAAAACAATTGATTTAGAAAAACAAATTATCACTCTAAATTCAGTAATATTAAACAATACAAACGGTCAACTCACTTTAACTAAATCCAACCAAATTGTTGCAGATAACACTCAGAATAATGCGACAAGTTCAACTTGGAAAATAGATGTTGAGGATGTTTCAATAACGGATTTTAATTTCGAATTCGACAACAATAATGAATTGGAAATTCAAAAAGGGATTGATTTCAATCATTTAAAAATTAACGATTTAAACTTCAAAGGAAAAACCCTTGCAATCAATAACGATGCTTATAGTGGAACTATTAATTCATTTGCTTTTAGCGAAAAAAGTGGTTTTCAATTGAATGAATTGACAACTGAATTCAAGTACTCAAACCAAGCTGCTTCTTTAAAAAATCTATACTTAAAAACACCTCAAACTACTTTACAAGATAATGTTTTAGTGACTTATCCATCAATTCAATCCATAAGCGAGAATATAGAAAATTTAACTTTAAATGCAAATTTAGTCAATAGTAAAATTGGTTTCAAAGACATTCTATTGCTTGTACCAGATTTAAAATCGAATGATATTTTTAGCAATAACCCAAATGCAATTGTAAATTTTGATGCCAAAATAAAAGGAAAATTAAACGATTTAAAAATTGAGAAATTCAATGCTTCTGGAATTGGAAACACAAAAGTTAACCTAAACGGAACAATTAAAGGTTTACCAAATGTTGACAATAGCATTTTTGATGTAGCAATTTTAAACTTTGAAAGTTCTGCAAAAGACATTTACGCTTTCACACCAAAAAACACTATTCCAAACACTATTCAATTGCCTGAAAAATTTAATGTAAAAGGAAATTTCAAAGGAAGTATCCATACATTTGAAACTAATTTAGATTTAAAAAGCTCACTTGGAAATGCAATTGTAGAAGCAACTTTTGATCAAACCAGAAAAAATGATGAAAAATATATAGCTGATGTAAGTGTAGCAAATTTCGATTTAGGCAAATTCATAAAAAACAATCAATTTGGAAAAATAACCGCAAATGCAACTATAAATGGACGAAGTTTAGATCCTGCAACAGCAACTGCAAAACTGACTTCAAAAATTGTAAAAGCTAGGTTTAATGAATACAATTACAAAAACATAAATATTGATGGAAACATCGATAATGGTTTATTTGTTGCCAATGCAAGTTCCAGTGACCCAAACTTAAATTTTGATTTGGCTGCAAAAGGTTCATCCAATCCAGAAAAACCAACATTAGATTTAAAATTAAACATGGAACTCGTTGATTTAAACAAATTAAATCTTCATGCTGGTCCATTAAAAATTAAAGGAAATATAACAGCCCGTTTTGATGATTTAAATCCAGATAATTTGAATGGAACCATCAATGCCAATAACTTTTTAGTTGCTTTAGAAAAAGAACAATTTCCACTAGATACAATAAGTATTCGAGCCGTTTCAAATCTTGAAAAAGATTCAATAATTTTAAAATCACAATTTGCAAATGGTCTAATTTCAGGAAATTATAAACTTTCAACAATTAGCAATCAATTGATGAATTCAATTGCTAAATATTATCAATTCGACAAAAAATATGCAAAAACAACAGACCATCAAAATGTAGATTTTTTGTTTACCATCAAAGACAATGAAATTACTAAAAAACTAATTCCAGCAATCATTGAGATGTCTGAAATTACTTTAAGTGGAAAATACAATACCGTCAATGATACACTTGTTATAAATGCTTCAATTCCAAAATTAAACTATGCCAACAATGAAATTTCAAACGGAAATGTAAAAATTGTTAGCCAAGAAAATGCCCTCTTGTATGATGTTGCTGTAAGTTCAATTAAAAATGAACAATTTGAAATTCCCAATACAAAAATAACAGGAAAGCTAGAAGACAACAGCATAACTTATGAACTGAATAGCAAAGATGCTGAAAACAAAGAGAAATATGTAATTGCAGGAATTTTTAAAGACAATTTAGAGGTTACCCAAATAAGTTTGAATCCTGAAAAACTAATTTTAAATTATGACAATTGGATTATTGATGAAAAAAATCAAATACAACTAACTAAAGAAGGTTTGCTAATTTCCGATTTTATCATTCAAAAAAATCAAGAATCATTTTCCATTCAGTCAGAAAACAATAACGCTAACTCTCCCCTTGTAGCAAAATTTAAAGATTTTAAGCTCGAATCTTTAACCAATATTGCCAAATCAAATTTTGAAGTTGGTGGAACCATTAATGGAGAAGCAACTATAAAAAACATAATGTCTTCCCCATTATTCATTGCAGATTTAGACATTGAAAATTTAAAGCTAAAAAATGATACAATTGGAAATCTAAATTTAAAAATTGACAACAAAACAACTAATTTATATAGTGCAAATGTCACCCTTTCCGGCTTAGACAATCAAGTAAACATTGACGGAAATTATAATATTAGCAATGAAAACTTAAACTTCGTTGTAGCTATTGATAAACTTCAGATGAAATCATTGCAAGCCTTTACGCTAGATAATTTAAAAGAAAGTGATGGCTATTTAAATGGAAAATTAAACATTACTGGCAAGGCTACAAATCCTAATGTGGACGGAAATATCAAATTCAATGCTGTTGAGTTTTTAGTCGTTACTCTAAATTCAAAGTTCCAATCGATGAACGACAACATTACTTTCAATGCTAATAAAATTGTGTTTGATAATTTCAAAATGCAAGATGAAAATACTAACCCACTTATCATAAACGGTTCAATTGATGGTCAAGATTACAGCAATTTAGGGTTCAATTTAAACCTAAAAGCCACTAATTTTAGAGCCGTTAATTCCAAAGCAAAAGACAATGATCTATTTTATGGCGAATTGTATTTGGATAATAATTTAAATATTAAAGGAACTCTAGAAAGCCCTGTTGTGGATGGAGTTATCAAAATAAATGAAGATACTAAGTTTACCATTGTTTTGCCACAAAGCGATCCTTCCATTGCGGATAGAGAAGGCATTGTAGAATTTATTGACCAAGACCAACCCGTTTTAATAACCGTGGAAGATCCAACCAATCAAATTACACAAACACAAGTAAAAGGAATAAACGCTTCAGTAAATATTGCAATAGATAAAAAAGCAGAAATTTCAATAATTATCGATGAAGCAAACGGTGATTATCTAAAACTTCAAGGAGAAGCCGAATTGACTGGTGGAATTGATCCTTCAGGAAAAACAACCTTAACGGGAAAATATGAATTTACTGGTGGTGCGTATGAAATGAATTTTAATCTTATCAAAAGAAGATTTGATATCAAACCCGGAAGTTATATTCTTTGGACAGGTGAACCAACTACGGCTAATGTTGACATAACTGCAATATACAAAGTAAACGCTTCCCCTTTAGATTTAGTCAATGACCAATTATCTGGCATAACTGAAGCAACAAGAAATACATATAAGCAAAGAATCCCTTTTGAAACAGCATTGAAAATGAAAGGTGAATTACTGCAACCCGAAATCACTTTTGATATTATTCTACCAGAAGGTAACAACACCGTTTCAGCCGAAATAATCAATACCACTCAAACAAAACTTGAGCAAATTAGACGTGATGAAGATGCCTTAAACAAGCAAGTTTTTGCACTATTACTGTTGAATCGTTTCATTGGTGAAAATCCATTTCAGAGTGAAACTGGTGGCATTAGTGGCGCTTATCTTGCCAAACAAAGTGCTAGTAAAATTTTATCCCAACAATTAAACAATTTAGCGGGTGATTTAATCAAAGGCTTTGAATTAGATTTTGATTTAGAAGCAACAGAAGATTACACCTCTGGACAAAGACAGGAAAGAACCGATTTAAATGTAGGCTTATCCAAAAAACTATTCAATGAAAGATTAAAAGTAACCGTTGGAAGCAGCATTGGTTTAGAAGGAACTCAACAAGAAAACCAACAAGCTAACACTATTGCAGGAGATGTTACAGCAGATTACTTAATTACAAAAGATGGTCGTTATAAATTGAGAGCTTACAGAAAAAACAATTACCAAGTAGCATTGCAAGGTCAGGTAATTGAAACAGGTGTTGCATTCATCATTACAATGAACTACAACAAATTTAGAGAGCTATTTCAAAAAAATCGCAAAGACAAGAAAAAAGACAAAAAAAAGAATGAGGTTAAATAATTACATCATATTACTTTTATCAGTCGTAATATTTTTAGGCTGTAGTGGAACGCAAAACATTCCTGAAGGAGATTTATTGTATGTAGGTCATACTATTGCCATCGAAAAAAATACAGCAACAAAAAAAACACGCAAACAAATAAAATCTGAATTAGATGAACTGATAAGACCAAAACCTAATAAATCACTTTTAGGAATGCGACCTGGTATTTTTTTTTATAACATTTATGATACGGTAAAAAAAGATAAAGGATTTAAACATTGGGTAAAATACAAATTAGGAAAAGAACCTGTTTTAATGAGCGATGTAGATTTAGAATACAACAAAAAAATAATCCAAAACTACATTGAAAACAAAGGGTTTTTTAATGTTGAAACCAAAACAGATTCAACCCGAAAAGGCAAAAAAGCTAAAGCAAACTACACCATACAATTAAATAATCAATACAAAATTAAATCAGTAATTTTTCCTGAAGATACTATTGTATTGAGCAAAGAAATTAACAAACTGAAAGAAACAAGTCTACTAAAAGTGGGAAATCCATATAATTTAGATGACATAAAAAACGAAAGATCTAGAATCGATGCCACTTTAAAAGAGCAAGGTTTTTTCTATTTCAATGAAAATTATCTTTTAGTTCAAGTGGATAGTACTGTTGCCAAACATCAAGTTGATTTAATTTTAAAAATCAAAAATGATATTCCTACAAAAGCTAAAAATCAATATACGATTAATGAAATCCTTGTTTACCCTAGTTTCAATTTAAAAAGAGACACAATTGTTGGCAGAAAACAAGACACTATTAAATACCAAGATTTAACAATAATTGACAATAAAACCGTATTCAAACCTTTTATTTTTGAGAAAACGTTACTATTTAAAAAAGGAGATTTATACAATAGAACCACTCATAATTTATCATTAAATAGGTTAATCACTTTAGGCACGTTCAAATTTGTAAAAAATGAATTCAAAGAAACAGATTCTATTAAAAATCAATTGAATGCATATTACTATTTAACACCATTACCTAAAAAATCAATTCAAATTGAAACTTTAGCCAAAACAAATTCTGCCAATTATTCAGGAACAGAATTAAATATAAACTGGAGCAATCGAAACACTTTTAAAGGAGCCGAATTGCTCAAAATTTCAGCTTTTGCAGGTTTGGAAGTACAAGTTTCTGGGCAAAATAATGGCTTTAATGTCTATCGTTTTGGTGGAGAAGCCAATCTTATTTGGCCAAGATTTATAGCTCCTTTTAAAATGACTTCTGGAAGTGCTTATGTTCCAAATACAAAAGCTACTATTGGCTATGAATATCAATTGAGAACCCAACTTTACTCACTAAAAACATTAAACAGTTCCTTTGGATATATCTGGAAAGAAAATGAAAGAAAAGAACATAATCTTAGCGCAATTAATATTGCTTACACTTCATCAAATAATGTATCTGATTTATATCAATCCCAAATAGCTCAAAATCCTTCCCTTCAAAAAGTGATTGATAAACAACTTATTTTAGGAACAACATATTCTTACACATACACAAATACTATGTTACAGCATAAGAAAAACAACATCTATTTTAGAGGAGAAATTGATTTATCTGGAAACTCCACAGGATTAGTTTTAGGAGCTAATGATAGTAATAATCCCAAAACCATTTTAGGAGTTCCATTCAGTCAATATACAAAAGCAGAAGTTGAATTTCGTCATTATTATAATTTTAGCAAAGAAACTAAACTCGCCAGTCGCGTTATCATTGGAGCAGGAATTCCTTATGGAAATTCAAAAGAATTGCCTTTTATAAAACAGTTTTTTATTGGAGGCACAAGCAGTATTAGAGCATTTAGAGCACGTTCCATTGGTCCAGGAACTTTCAACGGCAATGAAACGACCAATTCGTTTTTGCCAGACCAATCAGGAGATTTAAAATTTGAATTCAATACAGAACTTCGTGGTCAAATATATAGTTTTGTGAAAGGAGCTGTTTTTGTTGATGCAGGAAACATTTGGTTACTCAATGAGAATGAAGAAAAACCTGGAGGACAATTTACAAGTCAATTTCTAAATCAATTAGCCGTAGGAACTGGTGTAGGGCTTCGATTTGATTTTAACTTTTTAATCTTAAGAACAGACTTAGCATTTCCATTGAGAAAACCCTATTTACCAAAAGGTCAAGAATGGGTTTTAGACGAAATAGATTTTGGCAACAGCAGCTGGAGAAAAGAAAACTTAATCTTCAACTTAGCTATTGGATATCCATTTTAATTCATTTGAAACTCTAATTTTAATGCTATCCTAAAATTAATATATAACAAAATCCTAAAATTATATAAATCTTCAGAACACCATTATTGTAAGTTTGTAATCAACATAAAGCATTGCAATAATGGAGACAAAAGCATCACATTTACAGAAAAAATCTACACTTGTTGATTGGTATTACACTGCAATCAAAGCTTATTTTGTTTCTTTTTTTATTAAAATAGCTAATGTGGTTGATTATTTAAAAAGCATCACTAAAAACCTAATTCACAATAAATTAGAATTTCAAGAATTTTTAAAACAATGCTATCAAATTGGCAATAAATCTGTAGGATTAATTTCGATAACAGGTATAATTATAGGTTTAGTACTAACCATCCAATCAAGACCACCTTTAGTTGAATTTGGTGCAGTTGGTATGTTACCAGGTATGGTTGCAATATCAATTATAAGAGAAATGGGACCTGTTATAACTGCTTTAATTTGTGCAGGAAAAATAGGTTCAAGTATGGGAGCCGAATTAGGTTCAATGCGCGTATCTGAACAAATTGATGCTATGGAAGTATCAAACACAAATCCTATAAACTTTTTAATCATTCCAAGAGTATTAGCAGCTACAATAATGATTCCATTATTAACACTATATGCAGATGCAATAGGGATTTTTGGCAGTTGGCTAGGTGTAAATATTAAAGACAATATAAGTCTACAACTATTCATCAGTCAAGCCTTTAGAAAAGTAGAATTTATCGACATCATACCAGCTGTAATAAAATCATTCTTCTTTGGAGCAGTGATTGGTCTTGTAGGTTGCTACAAAGGATTTAATGCAGGAAGAGGTACAGAAAGCGTTGGAATAGCCGCAAATTCAGCTGTTGTTACATCATCACTATTACTAATCATAGTTGACTTAATTGCTGTTCAAATAACCGATTTATTATAATGGAAAAGACTAACAACAATACTATTATAGCCATAAAAAATCTCAAAAAAAGTTTTGGTGATTTAAAAGTTTTAGATGGAATTAACCTTCAGCTTAATGAAAAAGAAAATTTAGTCATACTAGGAAAATCAGGTACAGGAAAATCGGTACTTATCAAATGCATTGTAGGACTTTTAAAACATGATGGAGGAAGCATAAAAGTTGAAAACCATGAGTTAACGGATATTGATGAAGAAGAATTAATTCTAGTTCGCAAAAAAATAGGATTTCTTTTTCAAGGAGCTGCGCTTTATGATTCAATGACTGTGAGAGAAAATCTAACATTTGCACTTTCAAGATTGAATGAAAAATTCACCAAAGAAGAAATAAACACTAAAATTATTGAAGCCCTTGAAAATGTTAGTCTTCCAGATGCTATTGATAAAATGCCCTCTGAATTATCTGGTGGAATGAAAAAAAGAATTGGGCTTGCCAGAACATTAGTAGTGAATCCAAAAATCATTCTCTATGATGAACCCACAACAGGTTTAGACCCAATAACTTCTGATGAAATTAGCAACCTAATTAACGAAACCAAAGTCAAATTCAACAATTCATCAATAATTATTACACACGACATAAAATGTGTAAAAACAGTAGCAGACAGAATTGTTATGCTAAAAGAAGGAAAAGTTTACAAAGAAGGGAATTTAGAAGCATTCATTAACGATAACGATCCGTATATTCAATCATTTTTTAATTAGAAAATCATGAAAACAAATAAAAACGCATATAAAATTAGACTTGGAATATTTGTATCGCTAGGCATATTAATATTAGTTATAATACTTTTTTTCATTGGTAGCAACCAAAATTTATTCAGTTCAAAATTCAAAGTCAATACAAATTTCAGTAACGTCAGTGGTTTACAAGTTGGTGGTCAAGTTCGTTTCTCTGGAATTGCTGTTGGAACCATTGAAAACATTGAAATTATAAATGATTCAACGGTAAATGTAATTGCTATAATTGATGATAATGTAAAAAAATTCATTAAAAAAGACAGTAAAGCATCCATCGCCTCAGAAGGAGTAATTGGTGACAAAATTTTAACCATTTCACAAGGAAGCACTAAATCACCTGAAATCAAAGACGGTGCAAAAATAGAATCCTTTGAACCTGTTGAGTTTGACGAGATTTTATCATCCATTAAAACTACAGCTGAAAATGCTGAAATTATTACAGATGAATTAGCACTACTTTTAAGCGACATCAACGACGGTGAAGGAACCATTGGAAAACTAATGAATGATGAAGACATGGCTAAAAATTTAGACAAAACCATGGAAAACTTGAGAAAAAGTTCAAAAGGTTTAGAAGAAAATATGGAAGCTGCTAAAGAAAACTTTCTTTTAAGAGGCTATTTTAAAAGAAAAGAACGAGAAAAAGAACGTGCCCAAAAAAAAGCAGAAAATAACACCAATTAAAAATGAACTTGTTTTAAAAATCCCAACTCCTTCTTTTTTAGCATAAAAGATTGAAAATAAAATCGTTTTTATTGTTATGGCAGAAACGAAATTTAGGCTCAAAGTGGAAAATTAAAATCAAATTTACGATTAAACATTCACAAAAATTTAAAACCACAAGCATAAATTTACCTAAAACCATTGTATCCTAATGAAAGAATTGAAGAATAAATAAAAATACTTGCCCAAAAATTAATAAATTTACAAAATAAAGAATTGTTTATGAAAGTATTTATCAAGTTTGATTTTAACTCCATTTGTAACAAAGTGCTAGAGGAAAAATTAGAAGAACACCAAATTAAACACAAAATTTTAGGGTTTGGTGAAGTAGAATTTCTAGAAAAAATTTCCGAAACAAAAATGGAAGAGTTTAGCAATTCATTAAATTCATACGGCATAGAAATTGTTGAAAACCAAAAATCCATACTCATACAAAAAATCAAAGATACTATTGTGGACATGGTCTTTAATGAAGATACCAATGTCAACGTTAAAAGCTCTGTATATATAGCCGATAAATTAGGTCATAGCTATGGCTATTTATCCAATTTATTTTCAGAAGTAACCTACACATCCATAGAAAATTTTATTATTCTTCAAAAAATTGAATATACCAAGCAACTTATCATTAGCAATCAATTATCACTAACTGAAATTGCTTTTAAATTAAACTATTCAAGTGTTGCCCATTTAAGTTCACAATTTAAAAACACAACAGGTATTACACCATCAGCTTTTCAAAGAATTATTAAAAAAAGAAGAGAAATTGCCACCAAAAACTTAAACTAAACAAAATATGCAAGAAGATTTTATTCTAATTACTTTAGCAGATGACGATGAAGATGATAGATTGTTTTTTACTGATGCTTTTGACGAATTAAAAATTAATACCGTTGTAAACACCGTTAAAAACGGTCGTGAATTAATCAACTTTTTAAATCACCCAGAAACAGTTTTACCCAATATTATTTTTCTCGATTTAAATATGCCAATATTAAACGGTATAGATTCCTTAAAAGAAATCAAACAAAATGACAGATACAAAGACATAGCCATTGCTATCTATTCAACCTCATCATCCGAAGAAGATATTGAAAACACCTTTGTGCTTGGAGCAAATATTTACATAAAGAAACCCAGTAACTTCAATGATTTAAAGAAAATATTATCAGATGTAGTTACTATAAATTGGCAATATCATACAAATGGTTTAAACAAAGAAAACTTTTTACTTCGCTTATAATGCCATTATTAGAAAAAAAATACAAATCATCAGTACTTCACAAAATAATCTTTACCATAAGTTTATTTGTGATATTATTTATTGGTGCAATTTCTTTTAAACACATAAACAATATTTCAGATTCTTCAAAACTATTAATGCATACTTATGAAGTTAATCTGGAACTCGAACATCTTTTTTCCTACATAAAAGATTCCGAAAACAGCATGAGAGGGTATCTAATTTCAAAAGATACGCTCTATTTAGAACCTTATAGAACAGCAACAAAAAACGTCAACACCACCTTTTTATCGCTAAAAACACTTACCGCTGACAATCCCAAACAGCAAGAAAACCTGCAAAGACTATTCAAAACAGTCAATAAGAGGTATGAATACATGAAAACCTATTCTGAACAAAATCGCAGAGTAGATATTACCAGAAGCATCAACTTTAAGAAAAACTTCAGAGAAAGCAGCAAACTATTAGTAGACATTCGAGAACAATTAAACGAAATGGTTAATCTCGAAGAATCACAACTCAAAAAACGAAATTCAGAATACAACAATCAAATATACCTCACTCCTATTTTAACATTAGGAATTTTATTGATTACCCTAATCCTTTTAATTTTTGCATACCATCAAACCACCAAAGACGTTGAAAAATTACAAGCAGCCAATACAAAATTAAAAAAATCACAGTTTTTGAGTTATCAAGCAGAAATTCTTTCCGAATTTGGAACTTGGGAATGGAATTTAACTACAAACATAATCACCTATTCTGATAACTTATATAGAATATTAGGCACAGAACCTCAATCATTTCAAGCTGGACAAGAAAATTTTATGAAATTTATTCATCCAGAAGACAAACAAATCGTTAACGACATCTTTGAAAAAATATTAACAGAAGAAAGCCTACCATATTCCTATTTTAGAATTTACCGAAAAGATGGTAAAATTCGCTATTTAAGATCAATTGGAAAATTATACATAGATGATTTAGGCAACAAAACGGTTTTAGGCGTAACCGTTGATATTACTGATGAACACAACAAAAATGAATTGCTTAAAAGCAGTAACGAAGACCTAATAAAAGTCAACAAAGAACTGAAAATTTTTGATGAATCCAGTAGACAAGCAGAAATATTAGGCGCTTATGGAAGCTGGGTTTTAAGTTATGATACTTTTCAATTTATATATTCCGATAATAAATTTAGACTATTAGGTTGCGAACCACAATCCTTTAATCCAACCATTGAAAAACTCTTAGAATTTGTTCATCCAGACGACAAACACATTGTTATAGATGCCAATAAAAATGCTCTAGAAACAAAAGAAATCCCAACAATGGATTACAGAATTATTAGAAAAGATGGTCAAATTAGGCATTTCAAAACCATTGCAAAATCTTTCAAAGATTTAAGTGGCACAGAAAGCATGATTGGAACAACCCAAGATGTAACAGATGATTTTAACAAAAGTGAACAACTAAAAGAGCGAAATAAAGAACTAGAACAAAACATAAAAGAATTAAATGAATTCAATCATGTTGCCAGTCACGATTTGCAAGAACCACTAAGAAAAATACAAACATTTATATCCAGAATTAACGATAAAGAAAAAGAAAATTTATCTGAATTTGGTGTTGAATACCTCAACAGAATCGAGAGAGCTTCCAGTAGAATGCGAGTTTTAATCAATGACTTATTACAATATTCAAGAACCAATAGAACCGAAAAAATATTTGAAGAAACCAATTTAAACGAGCAATTGAAAAACAGTCTTGTAGAATTATCTCAAAATATAGAAGAAAAAAAAGCCATAATAAATCACAGCAAATTGCCTACAATAGAAGCTGTGAGTTTTCAAATGCAACAACTTTTTACAAATTTATTGAGCAATTCCCTAAAATATGCCAAAGAAGATATTGCACCAGTTATCGATATAAGTTGTGTTGAAACTACAGCAAAATACGAATCAAAATTAAAAGATAAATCTTCCAAAAAATATTATAAAATAGAATTTACAGATAACGGAATTGGATTTGATCAAGAAAATGCTGAGAAAATATTTTTATTATTCAATCGCCTACATGGAAAAACCGAATATCATGGAACAGGTGTAGGTTTAGCCATTTGTAAAAAAATTATAGAAACGCACGATGGAGAAATTTTTGCAACCAGCAAACCCAATGTTGGAACAACATTTACAATTTATTTGCCCGAATAATTTATTTATTAATTACATAAAATAATTACAATATGTGGTTTATAGTTGTGTCATCACTATTATTACTTTTCAGTATATTGCCCTATATAAATCATTCCCATTGGTTTTTTAGAGTTTTTGAATACGGAAAGATACAACTACTCTTGCTGCAATCAATAACACTTTTGTTTAGTTTTATAAGTTTAAATGAACACTCCATTCTATCCAAAACCCTTCAAGCACTAACTCTTATTTTTATCATACTGCATTTAATTGCACTTTATAAATTCACTCCATTTTACAAAACAGTTCAAAAAAAACACTGTGAAAAATCATCCGAAAAAATTACAGCCATTTCAGCAAATGTGTATCAAGAAAATAATGATTATGATAAATTCAACCAATTAATCACAAAATATAATCCAGATTTGTTTCTAACCATAGAATCAGATTCAAAATGGGATGAAGCCCTAAAACACTTTGATCAAGACTATCCATATTCCATAAAAGTCCCTTTAGACAACACTTATGGAATGCATTTATTTTCCAAAATAAAAGTCCTAGAACACAAAATCCACTATTTTGTAGCAGATGATTTACCCTGCATTGAAGCCAAAATGCGCTCAAATGACGGTTATGAATTTAGTTTTTTTGGAGTTCATCCACCACCACCAAGTCCCACAGAAGAAGAAAATTCCAAAGAAAGAGATGGTGAGTTGTTAAGTGTGGCAAAAAGAATTAAATCAATAAATCATACAAGCATAATAATTGGTGACTTCAATAATGTTGCATGGGCAAAATCATCACTATTGTTCCGAAAAACCAGCGAAACACTTGATGGTAGAATGGGTAGAGGTTTCATCTCAACTTTTCATGCCAAGTACTGGTTTCTAAGGTTTCCTATCGACTTACTTTTTCACACAACCGATGTTTTTATAGACGAATTAAAAAGTTTAGAATATTTTGGTTCAGATCATTTCCCCATTTACACTAAATTTTTCATTAACAAAATGATTAAAATTCAAGACGAACATGTTGAAAATCTCGAGAAAGAAGAACATCAAGAAGTCAACAATTTAATTGAAGAAGGAAAAAAAGAACAAAGCAAAAACAGAGAACAGAAAATCTAAATATCTCATGGCATGGAAATTATGTAAAACCATCTGAAAATTTTATAATTCAATTTTATATTTTTTTCATGAATTTTGTATTAAAATTACGTTATGCCTAAAATCGCAAATTTTAACATACAGGTTTATGCCATTTTACTGATATTTTTTCTATTAAACTCTTGCAGTCAAAAAGAAAAAGTATACAGCAATAAAATTTTTGATGATAGAGACAGAGAAATTGAGTCTAAATTCAATTTTAAAACGGTATCCAACTTAAATGAAACAAATAAAAAAGTCATTGAAATTGCTTCAATTGCTTTCAACAATTCTACAGAACTTAAAAAGTCACAACTCATTTTAAAAATAAAAAAAGACCATCAAAAAATTGAGCAAGATTTAAAAAAAATTACAGAAGAAAATTTAATCATTACACCACAACCTATATTTGACTTAAACCTAAATGAGTCTTTCTTAAACGGTATAAACTCAAACTTCTACTTAATTTCATTACTAGAAAAAGAAATTAAAAACCAGATAATCCTACTTGATTCTATCGAAAACACAACAGAAGATGAAGACTTTAAAAATTTTGCAGACAAATCAAAAGAGATTTTAATCCAAAACAAAAAGTTATTGGGAGAACATCTAGAAATATAGCTTATGATTTCTCTTAAAGAACATATAACTTCCTTTTTTGATGTGGTAAAAGGTGCCATAAACGGCTTCCTTGAACACAAAGTACTAAAAATGAGTGCTGCTCTTGCCTACACAACCATGTTTTCCTTAGGACCTTTACTTTTAGTAATTCTATTCATCTCCGATATTTTTTTAGGAAGAGAAGCAATTGAAGGAACTATATATGGACAAATTGAAGGTTTTGTTGGCTCTTCAAGTGCCAATCAAATTCAAAATATAATTGAAAACTTAAGACTATCCAATGAAGGAACACTGGCTGGAATAATAGGTGTTATTACATTATTAATTGGAGCCACATCCGTTTTTGCAGAAATTCAAGATTCCATCAACACCATCTGGGGAATTAAACCCAAAAAGAAATCAGGATTTTGGTTATACCTTAAAGCTCGTTTGTTATCTTTTGGAGTAATTGGCAGTTTCGGATTTATCCTTTTAGTTTCATTAGGAATTTCTACAATCATGGATGCATTGAGCGACAACTTTTTTTCAAAATTTCCTGATATCTCATTCTACATAATTTACATTGCAAACAATCTAATTACATTTAGCATCATATCATTATTATTTGGAGCCATTTTTACAATACTTCCAGATGCAGAAATAAAATGGAAACAAGTAAAGTTAGCCTCTTTTACAACAGCCATCTTATTCATGATAGGTAAATTTTTAATTTCATTTTACATTTCAAATTCAAACCTACAAGACGTTTATGGAACAGCAGGTTCTTTTGTTATATTAATGGTATGGATTTATTATTCATCTGTAATATTATATTTTGGAGCAGAATTTGCTAAAAGCTATGCCCTAAAATTTGCAAGTCCCATATTACCCTCAAAATTTGCAGATTTGATACATAATGTAGAAATCATTTCTGAAGAAAAAAACATTCAAGATGCAGAAAAAGAACTACAATTAATCAAAAAAAACATCAATTAACAACTGAAAAACAAATAGTTAAACCACTTTCAAATCCAAAAACTTCTCCCTTATAAAGAGAAGTTTTTTCATTAAATATAATAAAGAAAATTAAAAATGGAAATTCTATAAAACATCCAAAATATCTTATAACTCATCAGGTAAAGAACTGTTGCATCTTTGTAATGTAGAATAACAACAACTACAAAAAACGAAAAAGTAAAAATTAAAAAATGAAAAACATGAAAAACAAAGGTAAATTTTTAGTAGCTCTTTTTTTAACAGCAGGAGCAGCATTAACAAGTGTAAATGCACAAACAAATGATTCAGGTAATGCTAAAATTGGTGTTAAAGGTGGTGTTAACTTTTCTAACATGTACACAGAAGATGTTGATGACAACAATGTACTAACAAGTTTTAATGCAGGTTTATATGCTTCAATTCCATTAACAAGTGCTTTAGCAATTCAACCAGAATTCTTATTTAGTAGAAAAGGTTCAGAATTAGAATATGATAATGCGTTTGCTGCAGGAAAAGCAAAATTCAAATTGAATTATATTGAAGTTCCAGTATTGTTAAAAGTTAATATCGCAGAAAACTTCAACATCCACGCAGGACCATACTTTGCTTATTTAATTGATGCACAAGTTACAAATGAAACAGATAGTGGCAATTTCAACTTTGAAGAAAACATTGACAATGATGATTTCAACAAATTCGATTACGGTTTATCAGCAGGTTTAGGTTTTGACTTCGATTCATTTGGAATTGGTGCAAGATACAATTACGGTTTATCAACCGTTGGTAAAGAAAGAGAATTTGCAGGATCAAGCTATACTTTCCCTGATGGAAAAAATAGTAACATAAGTGTGTTTTTATCACTCAATTTAAACTAAATCATAAAAAACAGAAATCATGCAAAATTTATTATATCTAATTGCTGTCATTTTGGTAATATTTTGGGTCTTAGGTTTCTTCGTTTACAGCGCAGGTGCATTAATTCACATCCTATTAGTAATTGCAGTAATTGCAATCTTATTAAGACTAATAAAAGGCAAAGGAGTATAAAAAAAAATAGAAACAATTTAAAAATAAAAATTATGAAAACGAGTAAAACAATTATTGGAGTATTAGGAGGAGTAGCTGTAGGTGCAGCATTAGGAATTTTATTCGCTCCAGACAAAGGATCAAAAACTAGAAAAAAAATAGCTGACAAAAGCAATAAAGCTAAAGAAGATTTAAAAGATAATTTTGATCATTTTTTAGATACAATTTCTGAAAAGTACAACACTTTAGTACACAAAGGTGAAGCATTAGTTGAAGAAGGAAAAGATGAAGTGAAAAATGCAAAAAATCAAATCACTAAATAATACATAAGATGGACAATATTGCAACAAACATTGAAACACTATATCAAAAAGCAAAAGAATATACTGAAACCAGTATTGAACTTTTGAGACTAAATGCAATAGACAAAACTGCCGATGTAGTCTCTTCACTATTTGCACGATTGATATTGGTAATGCTTGTTGCAATGTTCACTTTATTCATTAACATAGCCCTAAGCATTTTTATAGGCAAACTCTTAAATGAAATGTATCTTGGATTTTTAATTGTATCAGGATTTTATTTGGTACTGGCAGTTGTAGTTTTTTATTTTAATGACAAATTATTAAAAATTCCTATAACCAGTTTAGTAATTGCAAAATTATTAAAAACAAAAGTTAAGAAAACTAATTCAAATAATTCAGAAGATGAAATCCTATAAAAATCAAAATGAACAACTAGATATAGCCATTGAACTTTTAGAACATAAAAGAGATTTAAAATTTTATGAATTAAAAAAACAATTAGCTGTTACCTATGAAAGCGTAAAACCCATTAATATTTTGAATCAAACCCTTGTCGATTTTAAAGAATCAACCGAAGTGAAATCAAACGTGCTACAATCAGTGCTTAGTATAGCTGGAGGTTATGTTTCAAAAAAAATATTTTTAGGAAAAACAAATTCAACATTCAAAAAGATTTTAGGATACATATTACAATATGGTGTCACAAGTTTCATTTCAAAAAAAGTAGATTCTAATTCAAAATAAACATGAAAAAAATAACAAAAATTATTGCACTAATCTGTTTCCTTTCGTTTATGAACAATTCATACGCACAAGAAACCACAGAAAATTATGAACGCGATTTTAAATTAGGATTTGGACTTAATGCAGGTATGCCATTTAATGATCCCTACGAATTAAATTTAGGAGCTGATGCCAGGTTACAATACAATATCTCTAAAACCTACTCCATTTCATTCACAACAGGATACAACAGTTTATTCGTAGAAAATGATGGAAAAAACTTTGGCTATATACCTGTAAAAGTGGGCTACAAATCATTCATATTCACCAATGAATTTTATGTAATGGGAGAATTTGGTGGTGCCTTTTCAGTAACCAAAGAATACAATCAAAACAGCCTTTTGTTTGCACCAAGTTTAGGCTATGCAACAAAATATATAGACATAAGCGTTCGATATGAATTCCTAAAAGATTTCCCAATCATAAAAGACAACGTTGCAGACAACGGCTTAGGACAAGTCATGCTAAGATTAGCTTACGGATTTGACTTATAACAAAATCCGAATTATATAAGATACTTCAAAAATTATGTAACACAAAACCTTAAACAATAGAATAAATTTACATAAATAAATTAAACACAATTAAAAATTCAAAAAGATGAAAAATTTAAAGTTAACATTAGGATTAGTTGCAATGGCAACAGCGTTTACATCATGTAAAGATGAAAACCAAGAAATGGCTCAAAAATCAGTAGACACATACGAAAAATATGTAGATTCAGTTAGCAATATTGCTCAAACAGAAGCAGCAGCAAATTGGGATGCTATTCAAGCTGATTATGAAAAAATGAAAATGGATGCAGAAAGTACAACAGCAAATGCTAAAGACAAAGAAGCATTACAAAAAGAAATTGACGATGCTTCAATGAAATATGACGAATATAAAGGCAAAGTTGTTGCTGAAAAAGAAAAAATGGATGCTAACAACTCAAACATGGTAATGTATAAATCATTCTTCGGAGAAACATACGTTAATGATGATATGAAATTCAATTGGGTTAATAAAGATAACATCCTAAGTGTATATGATAATTTTTACAACACCGTTGAGAAAAACAAAGATGCATATACAAGAGAACAATGGGACGAAATTAAATTAGCTTATGAAGCTTTAGATACCAGAAAAAACACAGTTGAAAAAGAAGGATTATCTTCAGAAGACAACAGAAAAATTGCAGGTATTAAATTGAAATTTTCTCCTATGTACACAGTAAACAGAATGGGATCAAAATCTGAAGAAAATGCAGATGCAAAAAAATAATTGTTTCCAAAACAATTATATATGTTAGTCTGGCAAAAGCCATACTTTCGGGGAAAGAAAACAGCGAGATTTATCTCGCTGTTTTTGATTTATATAAGTTCTATTTAGTAACTTCTCACCTTAAAAAACTTCCGATTCTTTTAATTTTTCTGTGTTACTCACCAATTGCAATTCACTAACAATCTTTTGAATATCACCATTCATTATATTCCCTAAATCGTATAAAGTAAGACCAATTCTATGATCCGTTACACGCCCTTGAGCATAATTGTAAGTCCTAATTTTAGCAGAACGGTCACCACTACTCACCTGAGAAGTACGTTTAGTAGCATCCTCAGCCTCTTTTTTAGCCAATTCCATTTCATATAAACGAGAACGCAATACATCCAACGCCTTATCCTTGTTTTTGTGCTGCGATTTTTGATCTTGACATTGAGCCACCAAACCCGTTGGAATATGAGTCAAACGAACAGCAGATTTTGTAGTATTTACCGACTGACCACCAGGACCAGACGAACAGAAAAAGTCCACACGAACATCATTCATATCAATTTGAACATCAAACTCTTCTGCTTCTGGCAAAACCATAACCGTTGCCGCTGATGTATGCACACGACCCTGTGTTTCAGTTTGAGGAACACGCTGCACACGATGTACACCTGCTTCAAACTTTAAAGTTCCATAAACATCTTCCCCAGTAACTTCAAAAATAACCTCTTTGAAACCTCCAGAAGTTCCCTCATTCATATCTACCACAGATGTTCTCCATCCTTTACTTTCGCAATATTTCGTGTACATTCTGTATAAATCACCTGCAAAAATTGAAGCCTCATCACCACCAGTTCCCGCACGAATTTCAACCATAACATTTTTGGCATCCTCAGGATCTTTAGGAATCAACATAAATTTGATTTCCTCTTCCAATTCTGGTAAACGTTGCTTAGCCTCATCTAACTGCATTTTAGCCATTTCAACCATTTCCGCATCAGAACCATCTGCAATTATCTCATTAGCCTCATCAATATTTCCAGTTATATTTATCAGCTCTTCACGTTTTTCCATTAAGTCTTTCAAACCCTTGTATTCTTGGTTTAATTGCACATAACGCTTTTGATCGGCAATAACATCAGGTTGAATAATCAAATCCGATATCTCGTCGAAACGTTGTTTTACATATTGAAGTCTTTCTAACATTCTACTGTTTTATTTAGGAGTGCAAAGATAATGAAAAAAGTGTTCAGTTGCTATTCTTAACTTTATTGATTTTTTTAAACTCAAAATCAACACATTATAACTTTAATTTAAAATAAGTCTAAATAAAGTTTGTGATTTAAAAATTACATTCTATTTTTGCGTCATTATTTTTATTAAATCTAATTAAGTGATGAAAAAAATCATACTATTCTCTATTTTTTGTTCAGGAATTTACACCATAAATGCTCAAACCGATGAAACAAAAAAAGATTCTGTTAAATATCTAAAAGAAGTTGTTTTAGAAGTTCCAAACAAAATAAAATACAAAACAGAAACCAGTCAAAATGTTTCTAAAATGCCACTTGACGATATTGAAAACCCACAAGTTTACAATTCAATTCCAAGCCAACTTTTAAAAGACCAAGTAGTAACTACCTTTAGTGATGCCCTGAAAAATGCTACAGGAATCACACGTTTATGGGAATCAACAGGTCGTGGAACAGATGGAGCAGAATACTATACCATTAGAGGCTTTTCAGTACAACCAACAATGCTTAATGGCTTACCAGGAATAAACAACGGTACTATAGACCCAGCCAATGTTGAAAGCATTGAAGTCATAAAAGGACCATCAGGAACATTGTTTGGAAGTAGCCTAATATCTTATGGAGGACTTATCAATATTGTTACTAAAAAACCAAAATCAGAATTTGGCGGAGAAATCAGTTACAATGCAGGTTCATTTGGTTCTGATAGAGTAACAGCAGATATTAATATCCCATTAAACGAACAAAAAAGCACACTGCTTAGAATCAACACAGCCTACCAAAAAGAAAATAGTTTTCAAGATGCCGGTTTTAACAAATCGTTTTTTATCGCACCATCCCTAAAACATATCGTAAGCGACAAATTATATTTTCTTATCAATACTGAATTTACACAAAGAGAATCTGCAAACAATCCAATGATTTTCTTAAACAGAAACAATCCTCTTACTTTTAACAGTATAGACTTATTTGAACAAAACTACAAGAAATCATTCAACTCCAATGATTTAACAATAAGCAATCCAACATTCACTTTACAAGCACAAATGCTGTATCAATTATCCCCTAGTTGGACTTCACAAACAGTTTTATCAAGAGGAACAAGCAAAACAAACGGATATTACCATTATCTATATGATTTTTCAGATGGAAATACCTTTGGTAGATACATCGCTAAATTAAACGGAGAAACATACAACACAGACATCCAACAAAACTTTATTGGTGATTTCAACCTAGGCAAAATGAGAAACCGAGTAGTAGTTGGTTTAGATTATTACAAATCAAACATCCTAAACGGTGGATCAGGATGGGTAGCAAATGGTGTGGTTACTTTACAAGACGGAAATGATACAGGAGATTTAACACAAGCTGGAGTAGACAACCTATTAGTAAATACATTTAGTGGAAACACAACAGCCGAAAATGAAGTATATAGTGCCTATGCATCTAATGTTTTGAATATCCTACCACAACTTTCAGTAATGGCAAGTTTACGTATAGATCAATTCAAATCTTCAACATCAACAAGTGATGATAGTTATGACCAAACAGCCATTTCTCCAAAATTTGGAGTTGTTTACCAACCCATACTTAACAAATTATCAGTATTTGCCAACTACATGAATGGCTTTAGAAATTTAGCACCAAATACCGTTTCAGATGCAGATGGAACAAACCAAAGACTACTAGCCTTTGATCCAGAACAAGCCAATCAATTTGAAGTTGGAGTAAAAACCAATATCTTCAAAGACAAATTAGCCTTAACAGCAAGTTACTACAACATCATAGTTTCAGACAGAGTTATCCCAGATCCAAGTAACCAAAACAGTTTTATACAAGGAGGAGAATCAGAAAGCAAAGGAATAGAATTAAGTTTAGTAGCCAACCCAATCCAAGGTTTAAACATCATAGCAGGATATAGCAACAACGATTCAAAAGTAACAAAAGATAGCCCAGCAGGTGGTTATTTAGGCCTAAGACCAGAATCAGCAGGACCAGAAACATTAATCAATTTTTGGGCAAACTACAGCATACAAAATGGAAACCTAAAAGGATTCGGAATTGGATTCGGTGGAAACTATGCTAGCGAATACCAAACCCTAAATCGCGATTTAATTGGAAGTTTCAACTTACCAAGCTACACCATTCTAAATACAGCACTATCATACGATCATTCAAAATTCAACATCACATTGAAATTAAACAATGCCCTAAATGAAAAGTACTATTCAGGATGGTCAACAGTAACACCGCAACGTTTACGCAGCTTAATTGCAGGTTTGACCTATAAGTTCTAAAAAAACAAAAACCCTAAAAACAAACTCCTTATTTACGTAAGGAGTTTTTATGATTTAAAAACATGAATATCAAAAAAACAGTTCGAAAAATACATCTTTGGTTAGGTCTAGCTTCAGGAATTATTGTTTTTATAGTAGCCATTACAGGATGTTTATACGCCTTTCAAGAAGAAATTTTAAACATCACAGAAGACTATCGCTTTGTTGAAAAACAAGACAAACCCTTTTTGCCACCATCAAAACTGCAAGCCATTGCCCAGCAAGTATTGCCTACCAAACACATGCATGCCATTCAATACAGAGGAAAACACCAAGCAGCAGAAGCTATTTTTTACAACCCAGAACCCTTGTATTATGACATTTGCTACATCAATCCCTACACAGGAGAAGTACAAAGAACAGTAAACGAATTTTCAGGATTTTTTAGATTCATATTAGACGGTCATTTCTATTTGTGGTTACCCCATGAAATCGGACAAACCATAATTGCAAGCTCCACCCTAATCTTCCTACTCATCATCATCACTGGATTCATTTTGTGGTTTCCCAAAAACAAAAGCGCAGCCAAACAACGCTTCTGGTTCCGATGGAAAAAAGGAACCAAATGGAAACGCAAAAACTACGACCTACACAATATCACAGGATTTTATGTCCTATCAATTGCCTTCATTTTTGCAGTAACAGGACTCGTTTGGGGATTCCCTTGGTTCGCTTATGGATATTACACCGCAATAGGTGGCGAAAAATCATTAGTTTACGAAGACCCCAATTCAGTATTACCCAAAAACACCAACACCATTGCCAACCCATTAGATAAAGTTTGGGTAAAAATGCAACAAGAATATCCAACAGCCAATTCCATTGAAGTACATCCACCCGAAAGTAAACTCTCACCCATAGCAGCAAACGCAAATAACGGACAAGGCACCTATTGGCAAACCGATTACCGCTACTTTGATCAATACACATTAGCAGAAATAGACGTAAACCACATCTACGGAAGATTTTCAAAAGCAACAAATAGCGACAAGCTAATGCGAATGAACTACGACATACACACAGGAGCAATCATAGGTTTACCAGGAAAAGTTTTTGCCTTTTTAATCAGCCTACTAATTGCCAGTTTACCCATTTCAGGGTTCCTAATCTGGTGGGGAAAACTTAAAAAAAACAAACAACAAGCAAAAACAATTTAGAAACCCCTTTGCAATGAAAAAAATAAACGCCAGAAATTTACACAGAGATTTAGGCTATTTCTATTTAGGACTCATCATATCCTTTGCCTTTTCAGGTATTTTGATGAACCACAGAAGCGATTGGCATCCCGAAAAATACACCATAGCATCCAAACCCATACAAATTGCATTACCCGTAGAAGCACAAATCAACGATGCCTACGCCGAAAAACTAGCCCAAGAATTAAAAATTGAAGACAAAGTAAAGCGCCACATGGTTCGAAAAGGCAAATTCAGATTACAATTTGAAAACACCGAAGTAGAAGTAGATGTAAAAACAGGCAAAGGAGAAATCATACAATTCATCAAAACACCAGTAATTAATCAAACCATGTTCTTGCATAAAAACACATCCAACTGGTGGATTTATTTTTCAGATATTTTTGGTATTTCGCTAATCATTATAGCCGTAACAGGAACCCTGATGATAAAACACGGAAGACATACGTTCAAAAGAAAAGGATGGAAACTAGCCCTAGCAGGCCTACTCTTTCCCATTTTGTTTTTGTTATTTTTAAGTTAGCTACTAAAACTCCCAATTGCCAAACGATTGGGAATTTTTTTACAATAAAATAAAAGTATCAACTAAAATTATAGAAACACAAATTCAAAAACACATCGTGGAATAAATCAGCAACCATATATATTTGCGAAAATAAGTAGTCCACTAAAACAATTTGTAAGAAAATAATTTATACATTTGAAACTATGAGAAAATTATAAAAAAAAAAAACGAATTTCGCTTTTATGAATATATTGATATAAACTATTAAAAAACAAATGATTATGAATTTCATAGTAATTGAGGTTCGTATATGCATTAGTTGTGCAACATTTATAAAAATTTCATAAACCAATGAACACTACTGCAAAAGGAGATATTTTAGAAAATAAAGCAATTGGAATAATTGAAAGAATTCTTGATGAAGGTCTGATTGGTGTAATGAAAGAATATGCAAGAGTTTTTACTAAAAAAAAATATCCTTCAAATATAAGAGGTGTTGGAGAAGTTGAATTTGATTTAACAATTGAAATTTGGCCACCAAATGCAGACCAATATGCAATGATTTATTTCATAGAGTGTAAAAACTATAACCATAGAGTACCAATTATTGAAGTGAAAAAATTCTATGCAGATATTGCCGAAACAAGTGGAATTAATGCAAAAGCAATTATAATTACAAGTTCACCGTTGCAAGAGGGTGCTTATGAATATGCTTCTGCAATGAGAATGATGGTTATTGAAGGAGAATCTAAAGATAACTTTAATATTGTACTTTATAAACGAAATATCGAAGAAGATAATATAATACCAATTCTTGAAAACTCAATAGACCTTAAATTAATTGACGAAGGAGTTAAGCTTTTATCTAAATTAATTGACAAACAGCTATTAAGTTGTTTAATTCCCCATAAATCAGATGTGAGTTACGGTATTGAATCACTATCTAAAAAGGAGATTGATAATATTTCAATTATCGAACTTAACAAAATTGAAAAATCATATTTAGAAAATGCTTACGGTATAAGTGTAAAAGTTTTAACAGATTATATGAAATCAGAATATGGTATTGAAATTGAATATTTTAATCCAAATGAAAACAAATATTTAGGTACTTGTAATATTGATAAAAAAACAATTGGAATTAGTAAAAAAATAGCTGGAACTCAAAGAGAGCTTTTTATTATTGGTCATGAATTTGGACATTATTTACTTCATCAAAAACTATCAATTCAACAAGAACTTATGAATTCATTTTCAGATTCTGAATATGATTTTACTATTGGTAAAAATAGACTTGAAAACCCAAGACATTGGATAGAATGGCAAGCAAACTATTTTTCTGCTTCACTTCTTTTACCAAAGACATCATTAATTGCAAAAACTTGGCAATATCAATATGCAAAACATAATCTAATTTTTGATGATAACTATGAGACCCAAAAAAAGTTTAGAAAAATTATTATCAAATTATCAAATCACTTTAGCGTTTCCAAAACAACTGTAATGTATAGATTAAAAGAATTGAATATGATAAGTGATAATACAAGAGCTAAAAGCATTGGAGATTTGATAGGTGATTGGAAATCGGAATTTTTCACATAACAAAACGTTGTGCGTCAGTTTAGAGTAACAGTAAACTCAAGAAAAACCTATTAAAAAAAAACAAATAATGAGTTTAAATATTAATGTTTATACTGAAAATTTATCCGATGAATTAATTCCGAAAATTGTGAAAAGACTAAACGAGTTTGAAATGGAAGTTGAAGTTCATCCCGAATTTTCATTTGAAACCCAAGAAGGATTTTTACCAATTAAATTCCGTTTAAAAAATCCACATTTAGAAATTTTAAAAAATAAAAAATTAATAAGCGGTTTTGAAATTTACATAGATAACTATGACTTTAATGCAGAAAAAGAAAGTTTAAAACCAAAACTAACTTTTTTAGAAAAAATTTTCAGGAAAAAGCAAAATGAAATTGAAATAGAAAAACCCGAAATAGAAAAACGGTTAGAAAAATGTAAAAAATCAGTAAATTTCATTTGGCATACTGGAGATAGTTTTGAGTTAAGATTTGCAAGTTTAACAAGCTCTATTTTGACCGAACTAACAAATGGAGTTTGTACTTATCCAGCAGATGACATTTGGTATGAAAATAAAAACATTGTAGAAGAAGCGTATAAGGAAATTAAAGAATATGAACTAACTATAAAAGAAAGAGATTTACTATTTCACGAATTTGAAGGATGGTAAACAAATCGAACACACAACAACCATTTACAGCAATTGCTAGGCTTCTCTTGTATTCAAAATTTTCTCAAAAAATTCCACAAGAAGTTTAGCACTTGTAAACTTTTGTTATAAATTTATCCAACTGTCACAAGCCCCAAACCGTTTAGTGATCATTGCAAAACAGCAACCTAAAAATTAAGAACACAAAAAATGGTAAACAAAAGCTCAATAAAAATAGTTTCAACTATTCTTCTTTTCACATTTTTAGGTTGCAAAAACGACCAAAACATCAAAAATGACAAATCAATAACCCATCAGGCAAAAGATAGCTACAAGTATAAACAACTAAAAGGAAAATTTTACACAAACAAAGATGGGAAATTGTTTGAAAAAAAAACATTTGCAATTGCAGGCAAAAATGAAATGTTTGATGCCCAAGTATACTTTGACAGTTTAGTCTATATAAATTCCGCTGATACCCTCATTCAAAAATTATTATCCCAAGTTATAGACATCAAAACATATACAGAGTTTGGCGGAAAAACAATGTACTCAAAAGACAAAAACAATGTCTATTATTCCAATGCAAGTACAAGTGGCGATTTCAGATTACTCGTCAGTGAAGCAAACCCAAACACTTTTAAACCCCTATCCGACTACCTCTACGGAATTGACAACAAAAATATTTTCTATCGAGGCAAAAAAATAAAAGGCTTAAACTTTAAAAAACACCAAATCTTATATTCACCAGACACAACAGATCATTTTATAAACTACATAAAAGACGACAAAGTTGTTTTTTACAATGCAGATACTGTAAAAGGAGCAGATGCAAAAACTTTCAAATTAGTCGCCAAACAAAAATGGAGAGCAGAAGATAAAAACCATAAATACGAGTGCTGCGGACAACCACTTAAATAAAACCAAACAACTCCAGTAAATCAACATTTGTATTGCCCTCTAAAATTAATATTGCTATATCAGTGCAATTTGCAGAGCCTATACTATTATAAAGTAAACTATTTAAGAAATATTTTTAGTTCTTTTTTTAAAAAACAAACTATAAATTAAAACAATACTTAATATTAAATAAATAACTATTGTTAATGTATAATACCAATAGTTTAAGTAACTAATCTTGAACATATATATAACCCAATTTAATTGTAAAATTAAGCTGAGCATAATTATAAACTTTTTTTTACTTAAAAACAGAACTACACCTAAAAATGAAAGTAATGAATTTAAGGGGTAAATTACATTTTGAAAGGTTATTTTCTCTGTAAAAAATGAAAAAAAACTTTCAAAAGAGCTAAATATTATAATTGCTATATTTGGGAGCATTATTTTATTATTTGGAATTATAATTATAAAAAATAATATAATTATTGCCATTTTTAATTTTGATATAGAATTCATATTATTTTAGTTACAATTATTATTGGGAGCGCTACCTCCATTAGTGTTTTTATAACCACCTTGTGGTGTTTGGATTATTTGCAATGCTGTTCGAACTTTATTAATATCCTCATTTACTTTATTATATTGCAAAGCGACTTTCTAATTATGTCAGAAAGCCGCTATTGCGAAAAACTGTGGTTGTAGGTTACATTATTCTATTTTTACAGCAATAAAATATTCTTTGTTTTCAAATACATATTTTTGTAAGTATAATTTAATTTTTCTTTGTGAATTATAATCAAAGTCATTAAAAAATTCATGATTAAAAACCTTATCATTAATAGGATAACAAACTGTTTTATTCATGTCTTTTGTGTAAACAGCTGATGAAAAGTATTTTTTATTTATTTTAGTTGCTTTAGTTAATAATGACAGACTATCAGCCGATTGCGATAGTTTGCCATAGCTGATACCTGTATATTCAATCATTACAGTATTTTTGTTATTATTTATTTGAAATTTACAACTTAATGAAATAAATAAAATTAAAATTATTAGTCTTCTCATAAGATTTTTTTTGTAAGTGAACTAATTATTAATTGATTTCTTTTGATGCAAAAATAAATTATATATCAATGTTAAACTTAAAATTAAGTAGACTGCCGTTGGGATAGTAAAATACCAATAATTTAAATATTTGACTTTAAACAAATACAATAGATATGAATATTGAATAAAAAGACTAGTGTAAACCCAAAACGGCTTCTTCTTAAAAGTAAAAATAATGCTAATAATTACAGAAAATAAAATAAAAAGATTTTTTATTGATTCAAGATGATTACAATCGAAACAGAATAATTCAAGAAAGTTTGTAATTGAACCAATAATAAGCCAAATTAAAGTTATAAATGTTAATGTCCCACCAGAATAAGTAATTAAAAGAAATGAGATAATTACAATTATTTTTATATATTTTAAATTCATATTGTTTTAATTACAATTGTTATTAGGTGAATTACCTCCATTAGTATTTTTAGAACCATTAGTAGGTGTTGGCATATTTCTAATAACTTCACCTAAAGTACCAGGAGTTTGACCATTCCATGGACTTGGAGATTCTGAGCTTGGAATATTTACAGATGTTTGATTTTCAAATATTAATATTGCTATATCAGTACAGTTTGCAGAACCTAAATTATAATAAGGATTGTCATTTGAAGCATTAACTACTGTATTAATTAAATTATTTAATCCCGCAGCACTAATTGGAATAGATAAGCTTACATCATATTCATGATTCTGGTCATTACCAAAAATACCAGGCGTTGAGATGAAATCAGTTGGGTCTAAAGTTACAGGATTGGGCATAATTGAACCTGTAGAGCTTTGAGGGTAAAAGCCAAAAGAAGCTACTTTGTTACCTTGTTTTATGGAAATAAATGCATGACCAACATTAAAAGAAGGTGTAATTATTGTATGCTCTCCAGAAACTGGCTGATCAGCATAAATAGTTATTGTAGCAGGTTGACTAGTATCAAAACAATCTAAATAATCTGCCATATCAGTAATAGGAATGTCTGGTCCAACAACTACTTGTTCTCCATTTATCATTCCATCGTCTAAAATATCTAAAATATTTTTAATTTCATCTATTGAATTTTGAGAATTATTTTCTTGAATACAATAATCAATCAACTCCTTCACAAAATCAATAGCCTCCTCAGCTTGATTTTGAGTATCATTATTTTCATTTAAATAATTAATAATAGCGTCTTTTGTCTCTTGAGAAGTAGATGGACTGTTCCACCAATCATTTTGAGCAGGTGTCAAACTATTCAAAAGTTTTACTTCGGTTTTATTAATGTTGATAACAGGACTTGTAACAATTGGATTGTTACCATCATCAACAATGTCAATAGGGTTAGCGGAATTTCCTCCATCATTAGGTGGATTACCTGTATTTCCTCCAGTGTTTCCTCCTGTTCCTCCTGTTCCTCCAGTATTTCCTCCAATTCCTCCAGCTCCACTACCGCCTGGATTATAACCCCCATTGTCACCACCCGAGCCATCATAACCACCAGAACCACCACCAGACATGCAGTCTGCATCAATAACCATAATCATATGTTCCACAGGAAATGACATTCCTACACATCCATTACTCAATTCACCGTTAGACTCCATTAAATTCCCTTGTGAATTGTAGCACATATTTGTTGAATAGGTAACTATCTCAACACAATCTGAACCCTCACCTGAAATAGGAATGCTCATAGTTGAATTCACTTCTGCTATTGAAGTAGGAGGAATATTAGTAAGACTACCACTTTCAATTAATTTGTTGATTTGTTCTTGGCTTAGGTTATATTTCGAAATATAAGCTGAATAATCCCCATTATCTTTATAATTTAAAATAAGGTTTTCAAACTTATGAATGTCTTCGCTTATAATTTGAAAAGTATATGAATGCGAATCACCATTCTCAATAAATGCAATATTTGTAGTATCAATAAAAACTCCAAAATCTGAATTATAAACACCCCTATATTCAAAAGAAGGATTTTTTTGAACTCTTGCTTCCACTAATTTATCAAAAGCCTTTTTGTTTTTTCTAAGTTGACTAAAACTCACTCTTCTTAGTTTATAATTATTCTGTTTTTGAGTAGTTACAAGTTCATTACTGTTAACCTCATCTTGTTCACAGTTCACAAATAAAATTGTTACTAAAGATAATAACAATAAAATTCTAAATTTAAATTTTTGCCCCATATTTATTTTTTTTAACACCTCTCCATTTTGCAATTGCTAGGCTGAAAACCATTTATTCGTCCCATTTATTTAATTCTCAAAAAAAATCATATAATTCATAAATCAAAACATATTTGTCTGATTTTGTACGTTTTGACGCTAAAATATTATATTTTTTCACAAACCAATTACAGTAAAACCGTATAGCCTCATTTTGTTAATAAGTTATTTTACAAGAGGCATTTTTCGTGTATTTCATCGAGTTATTCTACACATTATAGGAAATCGAATAACTATTAATCTCTAAAAATATTCTCCTTTAGTTTTTTTATATTGGCCCATTAACAAGATGTTATTTCTAATACATAAATCAAAAAACAACAGTCTATAATCAACAAAGCCTTGTCGTAATCGGATAAGGCTTTGGCGCATTTAGTTAAGACGTTGGCTCGTTTAGTTAAGGCATTGGCGCGATTAGTTAAGACGTTGGCTCGTTTAGTTAAGGCTTTGGCGCAACCCAACAAGACGTTGGCGCAACCAGAATAAGCCTTGGCGCATTTAGTTAAGGCATTGTCGCAACCAATGTTTATTTTAATTAATCTCAAAAAAAAATAAACACAAACCACATAAAATAAAAATAACACAAAACAACCATTTCAACACTAAACAAGTATAGCACTCCACCTACAAAACCCTTTCCACATACATCAACAAAAAGCACAAAAAAACCTCATTCAAAATGAACAAGGTTTTCTAAATTCCATCCTCTATACTCTATATTCTATATTCTATTCTCTATTCCCTCACCGGAATATGCTCCAAAACCTCCAACACAAACCCCCAATACTTCTGAGCAGAAGAAATACTAGCCCTCTCATCAGGACTATGAGCACCCTTAATCGTTGGACCAAAAGAAATCATATCCATTTCAGGATAATTAGTCCCCAAAATTCCACATTCCAATCCAGCATGACAAGCAACAACAGCCGCTTTTTTACCATGCAACCTTTCATAAATAGAACTCAAAACCCCTAAAATCTCAGAATCAGCATTAGGCGTCCAACCAGGATAACTTCCAGAAAAAGCAACCTCACAACCCATCAATTCAAATGCCGAACGCAAAGCATTAGCCAAATCAAACTTAGCCGTTTCCACAGAAGAACGCGTTAAACATTGAATGTTTAAACTCCCATCACCAACCGTCACCTTCGCAATATTATTAGAAGTTTCCACCAAGTCATCAAAATCAGCACTCATTCTATAAACCCCATTATGAGCAGTGTACAAAGCACGAACTAAAAAATACTGAGCCATAGGAGGCATCACTTTTGAAGGCGTAGTTTCTGATTTCTCAATTAGGATTTCTAAATTAGGTTCAGTAGTTTTTAATTCCGTTTTAATTTCAGTAATAATGTCTTGCATATCAAACACAAAAGCCTCATCATAAACACCAGCAATAACGACTTCAGCCACACTTTCCCTTGGAATAGCGTTACGCAAACTACCCCCTTTTATAGAAGCAATTTGCAACCCAAAATCATCAAAACCATCAAACAAAAGACGATTCATAATCTTATTAGCATTCCCCAATCCCTTATGAATATCCATTCCAGAATGTCCACCCTTCAATCCTTTTACTGTAATCGTATAACCTACTGCATTTTCAGGAGTATCATCTTCATCATATTCTGCTGTAGCAGTAACATCCACACCACCAGCACAACCAATATCAATTTCGTCATCCTCCTCAGTATCCAAATTTAAAAGAATTTCTCCCTCTAACATACCACCTTGCAAGCCCATTGCACCAGTCATTCCAGTCTCTTCATCAATAGTAAACAAAGCCTCAATTGCAGGATGCTTAATCGTTTTACTTTCCAAAATAGCCATAATAGTCGCTACCCCTAACCCATTATCAGCCCCAAGAGTAGTTCCCTTAGCACGAACCCAATCCCCATCAACATACATTTCTATACCCTGCGTATCAAAATCAAAAACAGTATCATTATTCTTTTGATGCACCATATCCAAATGCGATTGCATCACAACAGACTTTCTATTCTCCATTCCTGCCGAAGCTGGCTTTTTGATAATCACATTTCCAACTGCATCTTTTATAGTTTCAAACCCTAACCTCTTACCAAAATCCATCATAAAAGCAATAACCCTTTCTTCCTTTTTAGAAGGTCTAGGCACTGCATTCAAATCAGCAAATTTGTTCCAAAGCTCTTTAGGTTCCAGATTTCTTATTTCTTGGCTCATTATATTTTTATATTTGTAAATTTCAAAGCAACAAAGTTACAAAGTTTAATTTCTTTAAGAATTGATTTGTGATTATATTTACGTTTTTAAATTAAAGCTGTGCAAAAAAAATACATTTTACCACTATTACTAATTGTCCAAATTATTATTGTAAAAACGTTAGCCCACTTCCCAGAAACTATCGAAAACCATTACAGTAAAACATTTTATCCTACACTTTCAAAAGGATTAAGAAGTGCATTTGGCGGACTCTCTTTTTCAATTGGCGACGTAATGTATGGCGTTTTAATTTTCTTATTACTCAAATGGATTTTAAAAAACAGAAAAGGTTTTTTCAAGAATTGGAAAGCCAATAGTTTAAAGTTTCTGAGTATCATATCCATTTTTTACTTCTTTTTTCACTTCCTATGGGGAATGAATTATTATAGAATTCCCTTAAACGAAAAATTAAAAATCAACAAAGAATATACCTTGCAAGAATTAGAACTCTTTACAGAAAAAATGATTGTAAAAGCTAATGAACTACAACTTATAATTACCTCAAATGATAGCATTGCCGTCATAAACCCCTATTCAGATAAAGAAATTTATGCAATGGCACAAAACGGTTTTCACCAACTACCCACTAATTTAAAAGAATTTGATTACCACACCAAAAGCATCAAGCAATCCTTGTTCAGTACACCTCTGAGTTACATGGGATTTGGTGGCTATTTAAATCCATTTACCAACGAAGCACAAGTCAATTATTTAAAACCAAAATACACCACCCCATTCACAACCTGTCACGAAATGGCACATCAAACCGGAATTGGTTCAGAAAGCGAGTGCAATTTTATTGGCTATTTAGCAGCCACAAATAACTCCGATGATTATTTTCAATACGCAGCTTACACAACAGCTGTGCGTTATTGTTTCAGAAACTTAGAAGAAATTCAAGAAGGAAAAAGCAAACCCTATCTAGAAAAATTAAACAAAGGAGTTCAAAAAAACTTCAACGAAAACGAAATTTTTTGGAAAGAATACGAAACACCAATCAATACCCTCTTTGAATATTTCTACGATAATTTCCTAAAAGCCAACCAACAAAAAGACGGTTTAGAAAGTTACAGTAAGTTCATTGGATTGTTGATTGGGTATGAAAAAATGACAGTATTCAGTAATTAATTCACAGTCTTACTGAACACTAAAAACTGAATACTGAACACTACTTATATCTCATCACTAGTAAAACTAACTGCTTGTTTCTTCTTATAAGGTCGGATAATCAAACGAGCTTCCCTATCAAAACGAACGTAATTATACACCCAGTTTAAAAACACAACCGCTTTATTTTTAAAACCAATTAAGGATAACAAATGCACAAACATCCAAACAAACCATGCAAAAACGCCACTAAATTTATAATGAGGTAAATCTACAACAGCCTTGTTTCTCCCAACGGTTGCCATAGAACCTTTGTCTTTAAAAACAAATGGCTTCAGTGGTTTTTTGGCTACTAAATTAATAATATTAGCTGCTAATTGTCTTCCATGTTGAATAGCCGGTTGTGCCATCATAGGATGACCTTGTGGAAAATCTTCAGAAACCATACAAGCTATATCACCAATGGCAAAAACATTATCATAACCCACCACTTGATTGAATTCATTAACCTTAATCCTATCAGCTCTTGCAATTAAACTGTCGGCAGATAAACCATTTACTAAAGCTCCTTGTACTCCAGCTGTCCAAATCACCGTTGCACTATCAAAAGTTAAATCAGAATTGGTAGTAATAATTCTGCCATCATATCCCATAACCCTAACATTTTTCCAAACACTAACACCCAAATCAATTAAAAACTTTTCTGCTTTTGCGGAAGCATTCTCACTCATCGTATTCAAAATTCGATCACCACTTTGAATAAGGTTGATTTCCATCTTGCGAACATCTAAATCAGGATAATCCTTAGGCAAAACTGCTTTCTTCATTTCAGCCAAAGCACCAGCTAACTCAACACCAGTTGGTCCACCACCTACTAAAACAAAATTCATCAAACTATGACGTTCTTCAATATCATTAGTCAAAAGAGCCTGTTCAAAATTTTCTAGAATTAAACTTCTAATATTAAGCGATTGAGGAATAGTTTTCATGGCCATGCAGTTGCTTTCCATTTCCTTGTTTCCAAAAAAATTGGTTTTTGAACCCGTAGCCAATACCAAATAATCGTATTTTAATTCTCCAATATCTGCAATTACTTTATTGTTTTGGGTATCAATTTCTTTGACTTCTGCCAATCGGAAATAGAAATCACTACTCTCTTGCAGCACTTTTCTAATAGGATATGCAATAGAGTCAGGCTCTAAACCACCTGTTGCTACCTGATACATCAAAGGTTGGAAATTGTGATAATTGTGTTTGTCCAATAACACAACTTGTATTTTCTTATGGCGAAGTCTTTTGGCTAATGCAATTCCTGCAAAACCACCTCCTATGATTACTAATCTAGGAAAACTGGAACGTGGTATGTTCATTTATGGAAGTATAATTTTTATAATACAAAGATAAGGAATTTAACATTCAGAATTTAGAATTTAGAAACTGTTAACATTCAACATTTCTAACTCCCTACACCCAAATCCCTACTAAAAAATGCTTATACTTGTAACAACTTTATAAAATTGTATACTTATAGCGCATGAATGCATCAACAGAAGAACTTTTTGTAAAACAATTACAAGAAAATCAGAATATAATCCACAAGATTTGTAGGTTATATACCTCTGATGAAGATGCACATAAAGATTTGTTTCAGGAAATTACTATTCAATTATGGAAAGCATTTCCCAATTTTAGAGGAGATTCTAAATTTACTACTTGGGCCTATCGTGTGGGTTTAAACACAGCCATTACGCTTTACAGAAAAAAGAAACGATCCATTAATACTATTGAATTTGATAGTACTTTCCACAGAGTTAAACAAGAAGATTATAACTTTGAAGAAGAAGAACAGCTAAAATTGCTATACAGTGCTGTGAACCAACTAAATGACATTGAAAAAGCATTGGTTTTTTTGTATTTAGAAGATAAAGATTATGCAGAAATATCAGAAACATTAGGAATCAGTGAAGTAAATGCTAGAGTGAAAATGAATCGTGTAAAAGGAAAATTAAAAAAAATATTAAATCCGTAAAAATGGATGAATTAGAGATATTAAAAAAAGATTGGAAGAAGAAAGAAAATTCTTTTAATCAGATAACCGAAAAAGAGATTTATGGAATGCTTCATAAACGATCTTCATCTATAGTGAAGTGGATTTTTATTATAAGCGTCTGTGAATTTTTACTGTGGATTACTGCCTCATTATTAATGAGAAATAATGATAAGATTACAAAATTTCATAATTATGATAAATTTCATATTATGCTAATCTTAGAATTAATTAATTACGGCATTTTAATTTATTTCATCATAAAATTCTATAAAAATTATAGAAAAATCAACACAACTCAGCCTATTAAAAGCTTGATTAAAAATGTTTTAGACACTCGAAAAACCGTTCAAAATTATATTAAAATTATTATCATTTACACGATTATAACTGCTATAATAATGTTTTTTGTCCAATTCAATTTTGATCCTGAAATCTTAAAGATTTATCACGAAGTTGAAAAAACAGGCAAAGAAACATTATTTATTGTTATATCATTAGTCCTAACACTCATATTTATTGGGATATTCTCATTGTTCGTTTGGCTATTTTATAAACTTATATATGGTATTCTATTAAAACGATTATACCACAATTACGAAGAATTAAAAAAATTAGAAATCTAAAAATCATGGTAAGAATTATTTTTATTATCACAACATTGATATTGAGTTTTGTAGTAAAAGCTCAAGATTTAGAAAAAAATCTATTGTGGAAAATTTCTGGAAATGGATTAGAAAAACCCTCCTATCTCTTCGGAACCATGCATGCCGTTTGTGAGATAAATTTTGACGATGATATCAAAAAAGCCCTAGAAGAAACTTCACAAATGTACCTTGAAATTGATATGGATGATCCAAAATTACAAGCAACAATGATGAAAGGCATGATGATGAAAGATGGAGTAACCATGTCTTCATTAATGACTGAAGAAGAAGTAACACTTGTAGAAACCTTTCTAAAAGAAAACATAAGTGTTTCTTTAAAGATGGTTGACAAATTCAAGCCCTTTATGATTACATCTATGTTTATTCCAAAGCTTTTAGGTTGCCCAATGCAATCTATTGAAATGGAATTGGTAAAAATTGCTAAAGAACAAAAAGAAGAAGTGCATGGTTTAGAAACCATTGAGGATCAATTAGCCGTTTTTGATAAAATTCCCTATAAAATTCAAGTAGAAGAATTAGTTAAAACAGCCAAAGACAATTCAATAAAAGACAAAGACGAATTAAAGAGAATGTTAGCCGTTTATGAAAGCGAAGATATAGAAGCCATGCTAGATTTAATGGACGAATCAGAAAACAAAATGTATGCTGATTTTGATGACATCTTACTGGATGATAGAAATAAAAATTGGATTCCTATCATTGAAAAAGCCTCTAAAGAAAAGCCCACTTTTTACGGTGTAGGAGCAGCACACTTAGCAGGTGAAAATGGAGTCATAAAACTACTTCGCAAGCAAGGATTTACCGTTGAAGCAGTAAAATAAATAAAAAAACTCATCGTCAATGATGAGTTTTTTGTTTAATATCTCCAAAGTCTTTCCCTATTCAATTTGGCTTCTTCATCTAAAACTTCTGCCGGAATTACTTTTAAAAATGAAGGATGTTGCTCAATAGCATATTCAATTTTTTCAACTACATCATCTACTGTGTCATTCTCATAATCAATTTGTAGAGGCTCTTTTATTACCATAGATTGTAAAATTCCTTTCTTTTTAACACGAAGACCTTTTCTGTCAAACGAACGTCTAAAGCCATCAATCACAACAGGAACTACAATAGGCTTATGTTGCAAAATAATATGTGCGGTTCCTTTTCTAACAGGTTTAAAAGAACGAGTTGTTCCTTGCGGAAAAGTAATTACCCAACCATCTTGAAGAGCTACTTTAATGTTCTCAGTATCATTTGGATTTACATCACGCTTTACATCTTTCCCTTCTGCACGCCAAGTTCTTTCAACCGTAATTGCACCTGCATAAGCTAAAATTTTAGGCAACAAACCAGATTCCATAGTTTCTTTAGCTGCAACATAGTAAATATTAAGCTTTGGATTCCAAAGATAACCTACATTTTTAATGTTATCCTCTCTACCTTTTAAACTAGCATTAAAGACATGAAACATAGCAACAACATCAGCAAAATAAGTCTGATGATTTGAAATGAATAAAACATTAGTATCTGGTAAATTTTTAATTATTTCTGAACCATCAATTTGCATTTGATTAAATCCTCTGTATCGTCTGTGAGTCAACGCACCGAAGAGTCTAATCAGCCATTTTTTTAAAAATAATATATGTCCAAAAGGATTTCTTTTAAATAAACCCATAATATTTTTTAAATTTTTTCAAGGTTACAAATGTAATAAAACCTTTTAAATAATAGCGTTTTTGATGTTCTCCTTTAATTCGCTCATCATCATTGCAGTAGCACCCCAAACTACATACTTGTCTACCATAAACGCTGGCACTTCAATGTCTGTTGCATAAGAAGTTGACATTTTCACTTTAGAAATAGTAGCGTCGTCTAAAAAAAAAGATAATGGAAATTCTAAAACACGTTTAACTTCATCCAAATCAGGAATAAAATTCAATTCCTCATGAGAAATTCCCATAAAAGGATAAACTAAAAAGTTACTTGGTGGAATATAAATTTCGCTAAAGGGTTTAATAATTTTTATTTTTTCTGGATGGATTCCAACTTCTTCATGCGTTTCGCGTAAAGCAGTATGCTCCAAATTAAAATCAGTTACTTCAACTTTTCCACCAGGAAAACCAATTTGAGAAGAATGCACACCAGGATATGAGTTTCTAACAATTAATGCCAAATGCGTTATACCATTTTTAGGATAAAACAACATCAAAACAGCAGCTTTTTTGGGGTTCTTATCAATATAGTTTGCTTCCTTTAAAAAAGAAATTCGTTCCAAAGGTGCCATTTTTGCATGCGCATCTGTGGAAAGAAGTTTTTCTTTCTCTATTTTTGGAATATATTTGACAAAATCTGTAAAAAGCATACATTTATAGTAATTGTAAGTTTAAAGATAATCGAATTTTTATTTCAACACAAATTTCCAGTAAAAATGTTTAGTAAAGAAGAAGCACAACGAATCAAAAGAGAATTTTGGATAACTTTTGCAGAAGAATACCCAAGAAAATGGATGCTATACAACACCAAAATAAAAGATGTTGCGTTTAAATTCTATATAGACAACAAAAAAGCACAAGTTTTATTAGAAATAGAACCGAAAGACGAAAAAAATCGTATAATATATTATGAAAAGATAGAATCATTAAAAACAATTTTGTTAGAAGACTATCTACCAGATGCTATTTTTGAACGCAATTTATATTTAGAAAACGGAAAAGCCGTTAGTCGAATTTGGGTTGAAATTTTAGGAGTTAGTAGTAATAATAGGAATACTTGGGCAGAAGTTTTTAATTTCTTCAACGAAAAAATGGACGCCTTTGAACGTTTTTTTTATGAACACGAAGACTATATCAAAGATTTAGAAATTAACACTTAAATAATAGTATTTGTTATCTAGTTAACATTAGTTTCATTAGCAAATAAATACTTTTGAAGAAACTTAAAAAAAGAAAAAATGAAAAAGATAATAGCATTAATTTTAGTAACAACATTCCAATCATGTTATTCACAAAAAAAAGAAGAAACAAAAACAAAAGGAATAGCTAAAACAGAAGAAGATTGGAAAAAAGAACTAACACCAGAACAGTATAGAGTTCTCAGAGAAAAAGGAACAGAAAGAGCTTTTACAGGTGAATATTGGGATCATTTTGAAAAAGGAAATTATGTTTGTGCGGCATGCAACAATGTGCTGTTCAAATCAGAAACCAAATTTGAATCAGATTGTGGCTGGCCATCCTTTGACAAAGCCGTTGAAGGTTCCGTAAAATATAATGAAGATTACAGCTTTGGAATGGTCAGAACAGAAGTAGTTTGTGCAAAATGCGATGGGCATTTAGGTCACGTATTTGATGATGGACCACAAGAAACAACAGGAAAACGCTTTTGTACCAATTCAGTTTCCATAAAATTTATTGCCGAAGGAAAAACAACAAATTAAATTGGTCTAAATTTTCAAAATATTGAATAAATTTATTAAATTTCAAAAAAATAAAATATACTCTATGATTATAGCTTCCATAAAAGAAAACTTCAATGAAATAATTAACCTTCTAGAAAAACTAGATAATACAAATTACACTTTTTGTCATCCTGAATTAAGCAATGCTACCATTGGCGAACATACTAGACATATCATTGAAATGTATCAATCCTTGATAAATAATTATGAAAGTGGAATCATAAATTATGACAAAAGAGAAAGAAATTTCAGCATTCAAACCGATAAAAATTTTGCCATAAGTTGTATGAACGCTATTGTTACAGAAATTGATAAGCCCAATAAAGAATTAACACTACAACAAGGTTTAGACCAAGTTATGTATACAATTGCTTCTAATTACGAAAGAGAATTACTTTACAATTTAGAACACAGCATACATCATCAAGCATTAATAAAAGTTGCCGTTTTAAAATACCCATCAATAGAGTTGGTAGAAAATTTTGGTATCGCAAAATCTACAATAGAATACAGAAATCAATGTGTACAGTAAGTTTTGTTCCGTTGAAAGATGGTTTTTGCATAACATCTAACAGAGATGAAAGCATAAATCGCGAAAAAGCCATTCCACCATCAAAATACAGCATAAACAATAAAGAAATTCATTTTCCAAAAGACCCAAGAGCTGGAGGAACATGGTTTGCTCACGATTCAAAAAGTTGTATTGTTCTATTAAATGGTGCAAATGAAAGACACATACCCAAAAAAAAGTACAGAAAAAGTAGAGGCTTAATAGTCCTTGACTTAATATCTATAGAAAATCCACTAGAAAAATGGACAACAATTGATTTAGAAGATATTGAAGCCTTTACAATAATATTATTTTCAGAACAAAAACTGTATCAACTACAATGGAACGAAATTGTAAAAAGTACGATTGAATTTGATGCAACACAAAACCACATTTGGTCTTCCGCTACTCTCTATGAAAAAGAAATAAGAAATGAAAGAGCAAATTGGTTTAAAAATTTCATTAATACTGAAAAACAACTCAACAATGAAAAACTTTTAAATTTTCACCAATTTACAAAAGGAGAAAATAAAGAGTATGGTCTTCAAATAAATAGAAACAATACCCTGAAAACCATAAGCATTACACAATGTATTATTTCAAATGATAATTTTACATTTAACTACATAGATTTATTAGATTAATGAAAAGCATCAGGTTATTTGTACACAAGCTAACAAACTGGGAATATTGGCCTTATCAAGTTTTATATACACCTGTTTACTTTCAATATTTATATTATGCCTTAAGAACAAGATCCTTTTTCTTTTTCAATGCCTCAAATCCCACAATAAAAAATGGTGGCTTTTTCATGGAATCAAAAAAAGAAATTTATGATTTAATTCCTCAAGAATATTACCCAAAAACACTATTATTCAAAGCAAAAGAAGATATCAATACAGTTCTAGAAGACATCACAACTAAAGGCATAAAATTTCCATTAATTGCAAAACCTGATATAGGACTCAGAGGAACAGCAGTAAAAAAAATTGACTCAATTGAAGAATTAGAAAAATATTTAAAGAGCGCTAATTTTGATATTTTAGTACAAGATTTAATTCCCTACAAAAATGAAATAGGACTATTTTATGTAAAATTACCTAATAAAGAAAAAGGAATGTTAACTGGCATAGTATCTAAAGAATTTCTAATCCTCACAGGAAATGGCAAAAACACCATTCGTCAGCTCTTACAAAAAGATCCAAGATTTGAACTACAAATCCCAGCATTAGAAAAAGAATTTCCACAACTCATAGACACCATTTTAGAAAAAGACAAATCACTCAATTTAGTTCCCTATGGAAATCATTGTAGAGGTACAAAATTCGTTGATGCCAGTCATGAAATAACTCCAAAAATGGTTGAATCATTCAATCAAATATGTTCAAAAATTAATGGATTTCATTTTGGAAGAATGGATATAATGTACAATAGTTATGAAGATTTAGAAAACGGAAATAACTTTCAAATTGTAGAAATTAATGGAGCCATTAGTGAACCAACACACATGTATGATCCCAAACACTCCCTTTTATTTGGTTGGAAAGAACTAACACGCCATTTCCATTATATGTATTTAATCAGCAAAGCAAATCATAAAAAAGGAGCAAAATACCTAACATTCAAAGAAGGTGTTCAAGAATTCAAAAGTCATCATAAACACTATGATAAAATTTTAGAGTTTTAAAATTCTTAAGAGTTATTTTTTAGGGCGTGTCCCTTTGGGTCAGGCTATCCGCACTCGCTTTTTTCATCTTGTTAGCACAAGATAAAAAAGAGCTCAAACAATTGCTCCTATCCTTCACGCAATATTCGTTTAGTTAGATAAATATCTTTCAAAAAAATAGTCATAAAATCAAATAGAATCCTAAAGGATTTACTGTCATAAAAGTTATTTTAAAACAAAAAACCCTTATCAAAAATGATAAGGGTTTTTAAAAAGAAAGGCGACGACATACTCTCCCACATTACTGCAGTACCATCTGCGCAGTCGGGCTTAACTTCTCTGTTCGG